>LDZU01009069.1_pt1 | contig 52312 bp, 50 predicted proteins | sample 615531 | NCBI WGS metagenome assembly LDZU01 (sample SAMN03408293, study PRJNA278302) | terrestrial metagenome | isolation source: oil reservoir sample SB2 | place: USA: Alaska, North Slope, Schrader Bluff formation | collected 2011-09 | reverse complement strand
AGGTGTTGCTTTGCTTAAGCATTGAATCTCACCCGCATAGCGGGCGGTTTTTTGTTCTCCTGGCTAAAATCATGCCAGGAGAACTCACTAAAGTAGAATAAAACGGCGCTTTTCGAAGCGCCGGGATTGTATGCCGCACAGTCATACCGTCCAATCGTGCATCTCAATTAAAACAGCGTCCTTGCCGAGTTTCTTTACTGCTCCCCAGGGAACAATAAAATCTTTTCTGCTCGAAAAAAGCCAGAAACGGCGCGAGCCCTGCAGGATTATTGCTTCAATCGTCCCTTTCTCAACATCTATATGAATATCTTTCACCGGCCCCAGTTTCGAACCGTCAACAACATTCACTATATCACGCTTGTTCAAATCCGACACCTTAAACAATGTTTTTCACCTCCTGTGCCCCTATCATATGCGAACAGGCAGAAAAGGTGATAACATCAACGGGAAAAATCACACCTTGTTATTGGGGCATCTCACCCGGAAGTTTATCGGTTATATCAGTAACATTTCCCAGGTCATCCTGTTTCTTGTCGATATACAGCTGGCCCTTTGCATCAAGGCTGGCATAAAATACTTCCTTGACAGACTTGATACCCTGTTTTTCAAGTTCTTTGTACAACCATTCCTCGGTAAGATTGTTTTGCTTTAAATTCTGCATGATAACTATCCCGTCCGAGATCATTTCGGAAGGCACTCCTTCATAAGTTGTGGAAAGCTGCAGGTCGTGAGGTGTAACAGGACGTTTCTGGCTTTTAAGAAGCACACTCAGCTTTCCGTTAGGCTCAGAAATGGCAAATTCAACATCAGCTATATTAAAAACATTTTTATCCCTTAACTGCATCATTAAATCATCAACGTGGTAAATTAGCTTCTTCATATTATCCTCAAGTATTTTACCATTGTGAACCAGTACAACAGGTTCTCCCTCAATAATTTTTCTCGCCGGCCGATATTTTAAAGCAAGGGTTTCGGCGCCAAGTGTAAAAAGGCCGATTAAGACAAGCCCAAAAAAAAGCGGCCACCCGCTTTCATTAAGGCTCGTAACCATGTTTGCGGCAATCGAACCGATTAAGATAGCATTTACAAAGTCACTGATGGTTAACTGCCCCACTTGAGAATTTCCTATCGCGCGGGAAATAATAATCACGGTAATGAACGCGCCCATGCCCCTGACCAAAATATCCAAAAAAGGATTCATAATCCACCACCCCTGCGGATATAATGATCTTAGTTTAACAGCAGATAATTGAATTATACGTTGTAAATGAAATGGAAGGGAGGATTTTTAAACATTGTTAAAGAAAGGGAGACTGCTTTTACAACTGAATCAAAAGAAGCTAATGTTGATCGCTTATCTTCAGCAAATCAACCCAGAGTACTTACAAGCTGTTTCAGATACGACTCAAAATCCTTGCCCAGTTCAGGATAATCCAGGGCGAATTCTACCGTTGCCATTAGGTAGCCAAGTTTGTCGCCAACGTCATAACGGCGTCCCTCGAAGTTGATTCCATATAGAGGCTCTTCTTTAGACAAAACCTTTAAAGCGTCAGTAAGCTGAATTTCCCCGCCCTGACCCGGGGGTGTATTTTCAAGTATGGGAAAAATAGAAGGGCTAATTACATAACGGCCCATAATAGCCAACCTGGAGGGAGCTTGATCAACAGGAGGCTTTTCTACCAAATCGCGGATATAGTAAACACCTTCACGCAAAAAATCAGCATCCAGGATTCCGTATTTGTTTACCTCCGCCGCGGGCACTTCCTTAACCGCAAGAACGGTGCTTTGGACTTCGTCATAAAGTTCAAGCAACTGCTTCAAACACGGTTTTTCACTTCTGACCAGATCGTCTCCCAAAAGGACTGCAAAAGGCTCGTCTCCAACAAACCTGCGTGCGCAATAAATAGCGTGTCCAAGTCCGCGCGGTTCCTTTTGGCGGACATAATGCAGGTCGGCGATCTCACTGATCTCCCTGACCAGGTTTAAAAGAGCAACTTTCCCTTTTTCCTGTAGGTGTTCCTCAAGTAACTGCGATTTATCGAAATGATCCTCAATAGACTTCTTCCCCTGGCCGGTAACAATAAGAATGTTTTCAATGCCTGATTCGACCGCTTCTTCCACTATGTACTGGATAACCGGTTTATCCACTACGGGCAGCATCTCTTTTGGCTGCGCTTTAGTAGCGGGTAAAAAACGGACTCCCAAACCGGCAGCCGGAATAACAGCCTTGGTAACGCGCAATATCTACACCTCTTATACTCTAAAGATGCTGGGAGGAACTTCGTGAAGCGGTTCGGCTTGTCCTTTTGGAGACGCTGAACAGGCCAATTTTACCGGAAAGAATTATAACCAGACCAGCTAGAATAACCAGAAGAACCATTGCCTGATCTGATGTAACCATATTTAATACTACGGCGCTTACTCCCAATAAGAAGCTTATTCCGTAAATAACCGCTACTGTCTGACGATGATTAAAACCTAAACTCATCAACTTATGGTGAATATGCTCCCTGTCTGCCTGAAAAATTGGTTTGCGAAGATGGTAACGCCGGAAAACGGCCAGCAGGACATCAAACAGCGGAATGCCAAGAATCACAAGAGGAATAAAAACTGACACAGCCGTAGCGCTTTTTGTTAAACCTAAAACTGAAACTGCGGAAAGAGTAAAACCGAGGAGCATAGATCCGGTATCTCCGAGAAAGATGCTTGCCGGGTATATATTATGCCGCAGAAAACCAACAATCGCCGCTGCTAAAATAATAGCGAGCATAATAATTTCCTGCTGACCGGCGACGCCAAAAAACTTCCACTGTGTCCATCCCACCGCTGCTATAGTAAGCGCCGCAATGCAGGAAACCCCTCCAGCCAAACCGTCCAAACCGTCGATCAGGTTAATAGCGTTAGTTACCGCTACCACCCAGAATATTGTAATGGGGATTCCCCACCAACCAAGTACGATACTATGTCCGTTAAAAGGATTAGTCACAAAACCTATCTGGATATTAAATAAAATAAGTGAATAAGCTGCTAAAATCTGTCCTCCGAGCTTTACCCACGGAGAAAGTCCCTTAATATCGTCTATCACCCCGATTAATACAATCAAAGAAACCCCTGTAACCAGGCCGAAGACAGGACCGACAGGCATTGTCAGAAGCAACGGAATTACAAAAGCCACGTAAATTGCCAGTCCGCCCAGGCGGGGCATTACGTGCTGGTGAACCTTGCGTGGATTGGGCAGATCAACCGCTCCCCAAGCAAAAGCCAACTTCCTTACTGCAGGAGTAATCAATAATGCAATAAAAAACGCTAAAATAGGAGCTAACAGTTTTTCCACTTTTATCTCCAAAAATCAAAAGTAAAAATATCCTATCTATTCTACCATTTGACTAATCTTTCAACAAACACAAGGAATTGACCTTGTATGCAATAATACTGCTGAAAAAAAGCCAAGGGACAAGCCTGCTTAATTATTCGCTGTTATTCGCCCTTATTCGCTATTTCACGTGTTATCACTCTTTCCTATTTGGATGTTTATTGTTTGCCAAATTCACCAATTTATCAACTTTTTCAAACAGAATATCTCTATTCAGAATATCTCTATTATAACAGATTTATATCCACCATGCAATTAACGTTTTATTTGAAAAATACTCGAAAAATGCATTATTTACTTTTTCTAACAGCTTCTTGCCTGCATTATCCTAAACAAGTCAATAACTGGTACGACTCCAAGGAGGAATAAAAACTTTGTTGTCGAATTTCTTTAAAGTCTATCATGGTACGGCAGGTAAAAAAATGAACTTGTTTCCGTTAATTCAAAAAAAAATACGTTCTTTTTTCTTTTCAACGCTTCCATTAAGCTTATTAATCTGCGCTGTGTCTGTTTGCCTTAATCCCCTGCTTCACCTGAGTGAAATTTGTAAAACAGCCCCGGTCCAATCTGGGATTTCCTTTCTGAATGACCGCTCGGCGGCAATTATTGGCGCAGAACCACTGGCAACGCGTGACTTTGTCTGCCCGGAGGGGCTTACCGGGAAAGGACAGATCATTGCCCTTGCCGACAGCGGCCTGGGTAATGGCCAGATGAACAATCCTCATCCGGATCTGAAAAGCCAGACCGGGCAGTATCCCAAAGTAGTCATGCTCAAATCTTATACTGACAGGAAAGAAACTGACGACCCAAACGGTCATGGTACACATATGGCATCTACTGCAGCCGGAACCGGCGCCGCTTCTAATGGAAAATACAGGGGCATAGCGCCGGAAGCAAGTATTTATTTTCAATGCATTCTAAATTCTGAGGGAGAAGCTTCCCCACCGCTGAACATCGATAGACTTTTTCAGCCTGCCTATGACGCGTCGGCAAGGATCCATATCAACGGATGGGGTGGAAAAAACAATGCCTATTTGTACAGCGCTTCTCAGATAGACGCATATATCCGAAAACATCCTGATTTTCTGGTTATTTTCGGCGCCGGCAACGACGGACCAAACAGCGGAACTCTCACACAACAGGCAAACAGTAAGAATTCCCTGGTCATAGGAGCAAGTGAAGGAGCAAGACCAGCATTTGGGCCAGGCGAGGATAACGCAACTCAGTTAGCCAGTTTTTCAAGCCGCGGTCCAACTTCCGACGGACGCTTAAAACCAGATCTGGTCGCCCCGGGCTCGGGGATCATTTCTGCTGCGGCGCCTCTTATAAAAAGCAACTTTATCACAAACACGGCTTATACAAAGATGCAAGGAACAAGTATGGCAGCCGCTGTAGCAGGGGGAGCGGCGGCTTTACTGCGTGAATTTTTCCTGAAAGAGTTCAATCTTCGTTATCCATCCGCTGCGTTAATGAAAGCGGCGCTGGTCAACGGAGCGCAGCCATTACCGGACAATACCGGAGCAGGCTTCGGAAAGCTGGATATCTGCAATACTGTTCTGGCTCTAAAAGAAAAATCTTTTCTTTTCGATGATGAACAAAATCCCCTCCGACAGGGTCAAGTCAGAACTTATGACTACACTGTTACTGATGAAGGCGAACCATTTGTGGCAACCCTTGCCTGGACGGATCCGGAAGCTGTTCCAGGCGCCGCTGCCGCTCTTGTAAATGATTTAGATCTTACAGTAACCGGGCCTGACGGTGAGGTTTGTTTCGGAAACGACAGCTTTAATAAAGGTTATAAAGGTCTTAAAGATAACAAGAATAATATTGAGCAGGTGTTTGTTTCAGCGCCAAAACCGGGTATTTATAAAATTGAAGTAAAAGCCAGCAAGCTTACCCGGGAGATAAAAGCCCGGAAAGCGCCTGCGCAAGATTTTTCCATAGTTTACGGCCAGCCTCTGAAAACGGACATAGTTGATCAGATTAATCAAAAATCAAATACAATAACACTTGTCAGCGGGGAGAAGATACCTATTCCTGCAGCGGGAAAAATTTCACTGGGCGGACCGGATTTAACACAATGGAGTCCACAAAATATTTATCCCGGTGAAAATGCCTATCTTGGCCTTCAGGAAAATCACCTGTATTTAAGCGGTATAATCTGGAGGAACAAATCAACAGAACCTTTAACGTTATCAAGCGGGACTCTTTGGCTTGAAATGAACGCCTCAAAACAAGAAGGAGGATATTACCTTCACCCTGGCTCAATTATTTCAGTTAACGGGCAGAAAACAACTAATCTTAACTCAATTCCTGGTGGTGTTGAAGTTTTTGCCTCGGTCAATCCTACCTCTCAAACAATCTGGTGGATAAAGACCGATTATTTTACAAAAGAAGGAATCCTGAACGAAATAGATACAGATAAAAAACAGGTTTACATTTTTAAACAGCAGCAGCCCTATTTACTGGCCGATGATGTATTTTTTTCCTTTACCGATTCAATGGTTAAGGGCAGCCGCGAGGATCTTCCTTTTGGCGCCCCGGCTCTTCGAAATCTTGAACAACTGGCGCCGGGTATGTCAGTCCGGTTAATCGGCGCGCCGTCGGATGGCAAAGTGGGCTATATAGCCGCCAACCGTTCTCTGGTCACTGGGCAGTGTCAATATATTGATCCTGTCAATGACGAACTGATTCTCCTGGGAGGTAAAAAATACCAGGTGATTGATAACGCGCCGGTCACCATTGATAACAAACCTTCCAACTTTAGCGAGCTAAAGCCTGGTTACCACCTTACACTTGTTATGGCTGATCAGACAGTAATTTCGGTAATAGCTAATTCACTGGTTTGTTATGGTAAGATAGTTTTCTACAGCGATCTGGAAAATAGACTTTATATTCTCGATTACCAGAACCACCTGCGTACCTTTAATCATTCAGAACAGATACAGGTATTCCGTTGGCAGCAAGCAAGCAGCCTGAACTCACTGCTTCCGGGAGAATATGTCCGCCTTGCCCTTGACTCTACTGGGCAGTCAGTTTATCGCCTGGATGCAGCTGATACATTGAAAGAGGAAAAGGGAACCCTTTCTTCATTTAACAGGGACACCGGACTGACCGAATTTTCGCCCGGCGACCAGGCGTTTATTTCATCACGCACTATGGTAATTAAAAACGGATATCCGGTTATGATGAATGACGTCTTACCCGGTGAACAGGTTACCTATACTCTTCTAAAGGTACCCAAAAGTGATGACAGCATTATCTCCTGTCTCAAAGCAACTACCGAAAATAAACCACCCCGACTGCAGATTTCCTGTCAACGGGAAGGGAAGAATATAAACCTGAGTGGTTCTACAAACGGAGATTGCGTTTATTTCTATCTGGGCCTTGAAAAATCGATAGAAATACTGCCGGAATCTGACGGCCGTTTTAGTATTTCCTTAAGTCAACCGGATGTTAAATCTGTTCAGGCAGTGGCAGTAGATCGCCTGTCGGGGGGAGTAGCCGGAATGTATATCAATGTTCCGGAATTTTTCAATGATATCAGCGGCAATACTTTTGAAAAAGAAATAACTTCTCTTGCTTCAAAAGGGCTGCTGACCGGATATCCGGATAAAAGCTATAAGCCCGGTAAAAATGTTACCAGAGGCGAATATATCGCCATGTTAATCAGACTGATTGGGCTAACAGAAACAGAACAGACACCTGACACCCGGGCTTCTTCCTGGGCAAAACAGACGTTAAACATTGCACTGCAGTACAAACTGATCAGCGGCGGATTACCCGACCTGGATCTCTACATCAGCCAGCCGCTCTCTTTGAAAGAAGCAGAATCACTTCTGACGACAGCTCTGAAAAAAAATAAAGACCGCTTTAACCTTGATGCACAAGGGATAGATTCCCTCGTAGCCGGCTTTAGCGAGTCGCTGTTAGAAAAGAATGCGCCGCAGAATTATATTACAAGGTGTGAAGCCGCTTACCTTATCTGGCAGACGGCTAAGCTATTAAAAAATTAATTTTGGAGCCAGACGATAAATACTACCTGTTCCTGGGTTTCCTTATCCATTAGGGTCAGTTCGGATTCTACCGCTTTTATTTCTGCGTCCAGTTGCTTTGTTTGCTGGCCATTAGAATTATCTTTCTGGGCAAGCAGGCTGTGATATCTTTCCAATTTGCCCGAGAACTCACCTGTTACATCCCGTATATTTCTGTCCTTTTCAAGAGTATCGCCAAGTCCGGAAATAAAATCGCTGAATTCATCAGCGCTTGCTTTTGGCGCTCCAAAACGGAATATGTCTATAGTCCGGCCATCATCCAACGGAATCTCATTTTCTACCGAATAAGAAATGCCGCCTGTCTTTGCCCAGGCAAGCACCCTGTCAGTAGCGCTATTGATATCGGTAACTTTAATCTTCCAGAGAATACATTCTATTGAACGGGGAACATTCAAAAATACCCTTGGCTCAGTTGTTGTTTGTTGGACCGCTGCCTGATGTGGCGTTTTTTGTTCTGCCGTCGCTTGTTTTGCGGATACATTATCCGTGGTTTGTCCAGATTCCGGATCCGTGGTTTGTCCAGATTCCGGAAGATTATTTTGTTGAGGTTGATTAGATTCGTTTCCAGTCGGTGATGCTATTTGTGTTTCTGGAACTTGTACAGGAACTTCGACAGCGGGTTGATTTAAAGGAGGTGTATGTTTAACAATGAAAGCTGGATTTCCGGAAATATTCAGCACCCCTAATCTGGCTGCTACTCCCATCGAACCGCCAATCAGCAAAACAGCGGCGGCGGCCGCGGCAAGGCTTCTTTTCCATGCCTGAGACCACCGGAAGCGGAGGTTAAACGCGGGAGAATATACTTCTCCCTGGTTGGCGCTTTCCGAACGCAGTCTGTTTATTACCTGTGCGGCAAGTCCGTCAGGCGCTTTTACAGGACTGTTCATTTCACGCAACGCTTTGCTGATTGCATTGAAATGCTCGGCTTCCATAGCACATCCGCTGCAAACTGCCAAATGATCGGACAAGGCGCGATGCTCATTAAACAACGGCTCATCTGACACTAAAATGCTTTTTGCTTTTCGGCAGTTCATTTACTACACCTCTTCTGTAACCCGGTTTTTACGGGTTCCAGGAATAACATAACCCGATTCCTTGGCCAACTTGATTACCTGCTGTTTTAAAACCTGCCTGGCCCTGTTTAAACGGGATTTAACGGTGCCAAGAGAACAGTTCATAATCAGTGACATTTCTTCATATGAATAACCTTCTATTTCCCGAAGAATTACCACTGCCTGGTATTCCCGGGAAAGCTCACCCAGCGCTCTTCTTACAAGGCCGTTAAATTCTTTGCTTTCAAGACTTTGCTCAGGATCACCGTCTGTAGCAGCCAAATCACGGTAAACCTCATTTTCTCCGTCTGAAATTGGCTCGTTTAAGGATACTGCGTTTTGTATACTCCTCTTACGTTTCGTATTTAACCACATATTTACGGTTATCTTGTGCAACCAGGTACCGAAATCAGCTTCGTTCCGGAAACCCTTTAAAGAATAATAAGCTTTTATGAAAACCTCCTGGGTAAGATCCTGGGCATCCGCATAACTGTTTGTCAACTGGTAACTCAGGGTATAAACCCTGCCCTGATATATGTTGATTAACTGCTCAAAAGCAGACAGGTCATTTTCTAAGGATTTTTCAACAAGCTGTTTAACGGCTTCCAAAGGATAACACTCCTGCCGGAGCCGGAAACTTCACTTTACCTTATTAGACACTATATATGAGTTAAAAGTTCCACATTTCAAGTGAAATATTCCGGTTTTTTAACCATTATATTACTAAATGTTAACTCCGTAAACAGTTTAATATCTAAATCATCTCCCACTAGGTACTGACATAAGAACCAGATATTAATATAATTTCATTTGCATTAGGAAGGTCAACTGCCTGCGTGCTTAATAATCGCCTCTTAAAAAAATAAATATTTTCTTTTCATAGCTGGACTTGCCTATTTGACCATTATATGGTAAGCTCAAAAATATGGTGAGATAAGGGGAATCTTGTCGGAACTTATCATGTAAAAAAGCAACGGAGGGAAATTAGGTGTCCAAGATGCTCGAGAATGAATTAAAATCCGAGCTTTATGGAATTGCCGCAATTACGTTCGCTCTTTTAGGCCTGGTAAGTTTATTTACACATGCTGTCGGCGCGGTTGGACAATTCTTAAATCAGTGCCTTTCTGCTGCAGCCGGGCAAGGACGTATACTTATTCCGGCCCTTTTTTTACTCCTGGGAATAAAGATTATCCGGGAGCGTAATAAAATTAAACTGGACACACAGATAATCGGGATATTGCTGCTGTTGTTTTTAATCCTGAGTCTTATCCATCTTTCCATACCTGTCGAGTCTTCCTTCAAAGCCGGACAAAAAGGCGCCGGAGGGGGTATTTTAGGAGCCGCCGGAAGTTATCTGCTTCTAAAATACTTCGATCAAACAGGCAGCTATATTATCCTGTCCTCCTTGATGATCATTTCAATTGTTCTTTTAACGCAACTGCCCGTCTCCCGTTTATGCGGCATTCTGGTCAATTATTCCAGTACGGCAATTAAAAAGGCGTATGATAAAATTACTGACTTTATTTTCATTGAAGCTGAAGAGGACGGAGAAAACACTGCTGAGATAAATAATACACAGGCAAATACCTTAATTGTCAACAACGATGAAGACACCCCGGTTTTTCTCCCGTCAGCCTTAATCCAGGACAAAAAATCTGACGGAGAAGCACAGGAAATTAATGATGAGGCTCAAATTCATACAGTTTCCGAAAAAACAGGAAGAACGAAAGCAAAACAGCAGCCTTTCAAGCTTTCAGCGGCCTCCGACGGTATAACATTTTGCCTTCCGCCGACATCCTTGTTAAACTGGAAAAAAACCAGGGATCATACTGTAACGGATAAGGAAATCAACGAAAAAAAACGCACCCTTGAAGAGACGCTGGCCAGCTTCGGAATTAATGTCCGTGTGACCCAGGTAACAGTAGGCCCTGCTATCACACGTTACGAAATACAGCCTCCTGCAGGCATAAAAGTAAGCAGGATTGTCGGTCTTTCCGACGACTTATCACTTGCGCTGGCCGCTTCGCATGTACGCATCGAAGCTCCAATTCCCGGCAAGGCAGCTATAGGCATCGAGGTCCCTAACAAAGAAATTTCCACCGTCCACATGAAAGAACTGGTTGAAAGCAAAGAATTCGGCGCAGCCTCCTCAAAAATCACGGTTGCTTTGGGCAAGGACATATCGGGCGCGCCAGTTGTTACGGATCTTTCCCAAATGCCTCATCTCCTTATAGCAGGGGCAACCGGATCCGGGAAGAGCGTCTGTATCAACACAATAGTGGCTAGTATCCTGTTCAAGGCCACACCTGAGGAAGTAAAAATAATCTTAATCGATCCCAAGATGGTTGAACTTACCAACTATAATGGTATTCCCCACCTGATTACCCCCGTGGTTACAAACCCTAAAAAAGCATCCGGAATCCTGCACTGGGCGGTTAAAGAAATGGAACAAAGATATGATTTATTTGCCGCAGTGGGAGCACGGGACATAATCCGGTACAACAAAATGCAGGCGGAACTCCAGAAAGAATTCGGCGAAGACAGATTTCCGGCCGGGTCCGTGGATGCAACCCAGACTTTGAACAGCAATGGCACGCTGCCCTTAATTCTGATCATCATTGACGAGCTTTCAGACCTGATGATGATTGCGCCTGCAGAAGTAGAGGATTCTATTTGCCGGCTCGCTCAGATGGCCAGGGCAGCGGGAATACACCTCGTGCTGGCCACCCAACGGCCTTCAGTAGATGTCATCACGGGACTGATTAAGGCAAACATACCCTCCCGCGCCTCTTTTGCGGTATCTTCCCAGATGGATTCAAGAACTATTCTTGATACGGGCGGCGCGGAAAAATTGCTCGGGAGGGGAGATATGTTGTTCTTTCCCGTTGGTTCTTCCAAACCGGCAAGAATCCAGGGAGCATTTTTGGCCGACAAAGACACTGAAAACTTGGTCAGCTTCCTCAAAGAACAGGCCCAGCCAAATTACAATCCAGACATGGCCAATGTTCCCGATGAAGAAAACGTCTCCTTTTCTGAACAGGATGACAGCCTCCTTCCACAGGCTGTACAGTTATTTATCGAACAGGGAAACGCTTCGGTTTCAATGCTTCAGAGAAGATTTCATATCGGATACGCCCGGGCAGCCAGGCTGGTTGACATAATGGAGCAGCGCGGAATAGTAGGCAGTTTCGAAGGAAGTAAACCGCGGTCAATCTTAATGACCCTGGAACAGTTCCAGCAATCATTCAAGCAAATCTAAACCTTAAAAATCTCCATGGCAAAAAAAATAATATATGCTATACTGTTTATAAATTAATACGGGTTCTGGTCCGGTAGGCGCTTTCTAAAAGCTTATAAAAGTATAAGATGTTCTTTTTTTATAAAGCCGGTTTTCTAAAAGTGTCTGATATTATCTGGAGGCAATTAAATGGCCAAAGAAAAAGCAGGTAAGAAAAAGCGGGTAACCGCTAAGGTTGAAATGGCAAAAGAAAAAGCAGTTATTAAAACGCAGGAAACAGATCAGTTTGAAACTAAAGATCAAGCCGTTCAGCGGGTAAAAACGGCTAAAGAAAAGACAGATAAAAATGCGCAGGAAAACACTCAGGTCGAAACGGTAGTTCAAATCGTTCAGCGGGTAAAAAAGGATATGCTCTGGGTGGGAGTATGTATTGTTGTGTCCGCAGCTATAGGACTGATTGCGGGTCAATTGATCAAGTTTTAATTTTAAAGAATATCCTGGCGGGAAGTCAATTCCTTATTCCTGCCGTGAAGCTCCAACCGCAGTTCAATAATCAAATCCCTTAGCTCGGCAGCCCGTTCAAATTCGAGTTTTCGCGCAGATTCGCGCATTTCTTTTTCCAGCTTGATTATAATTTGCTTGAGCTCCTTTTTGTTGGCGCTTTTTTTAACGTAGCCGCCGTCAGATTGTTTTTTTCCCTTGGCAACAGGGCGGGTAGCCTCAATCAAGTCCCGGACAGCCTTCTCTACCGTCCGGGGGGTAATATTGTATTTCCGGTTGTATTCCACCTGAAGCCTTCGCCGCCGTTCAGTTTCCCCGATAGCCCTTTTCATTGAATCAGTTACCTGATCAGCATACATGATAACCTTTCCTTCAACATTCCGGGCAGCCCTGCCGATTGTCTGGATAAGAGAACGCTCGGAACGGAGAAAACCCTCTTTGTCCGCATCAAGGATAACTACAAGACTCACTTCTGGCAGATCCAGTCCTTCCCTTAACAAATTGATCCCTACCAGAACATCAAATACTCCCAGACGAAGATCCCTGATTATTTCCATACGTTCCAGGGCATTGATGTCTGAATGCATGTAGCGCGCCTGTATATTAAAACTTCCAAGGTAATCGGTTAAATCTTCCGCCATTTTCTTGGTCAGGGTGGTTACAAGAACACGCTGCTTTTTGGTTACACGGCTGCGTACTTCCCCAAGCAGATTATCTATCTGGCCGCGTATCGGGCGAACGGAAAGTTCGGGATCCACCAGGCCTGTAGGCCTGATGATTTGTTCGACAATCCGTCTGCTATGCTCAAGTTCGTATGGGCCGGGAGTCGCTGATGAAAAGATCACCCGGTTAATCCTTTTTTCAAATTCGTCAAATTTTAAAGGCCTGTTGTCAAAAGCGGAAGGCAAACGAAAACCATGCTCCACCAATGTTTCTTTGCGTGATCGATCCCCTTCATACATCCCTCTCACCTGAGGTATTGAAACATGGGACTCATCAATGAACATAAGAAAGTCGTCAGGGAAATAATCAATCAGCGTATAAGGAGGCTCTCCTGGCAGCCTTCCGGTCAGGTGGCGCGAATAATTTTCAATGCCCTTGCAGTATCCCATTTCGCGCATCATTTCTATTTCATAATTTACACGCTGTTCCAAACGCTGAAATTCAAGGATTCTACCCCTGGAATTCAATTCTGCAAGGCGGTCTTTTAATTCAATTTCGATATTTGAGATTGCTCTTTCCAGCCGGGATCGCGAGACTGTATAATGACTGGCCGGAAAAACTGAAACATGCTGCCGGGCGCCCAGAACCTCACCGCTGACGACATCAAATTCAACCAGGCGCTCAATCTGATCACCCTGTAAATCCACCCGCACGGCTCTTTCTGTATAAGAGGCCGGGTATATTTCCACTATATCTCCCAGGACACGAAAAGTCCCGCGGGTGAAACTTATATCATTGCGTTGATACTGTATATCCACCAGTTTCCGCAACAACGCGCCGCGTTCGAAGACAGCCCCTTTGCGAAGAGAAATTACCAGATCCCCGTACTCCCCCGGATCACCAAGGCCGTAAATACAGGAAACGCTGGCCACAATAATCACATCCTGCCGTTCAAAGAGAGAGCAGGTTGCGGAATGGCGCAGCTTATCGATTTCCTCGTTTACCGAGGAGTCCTTTTCGATGTATGTATCTGTCTGGGGGATATAAGCTTCCGGCTGATAGTAGTCATAGTAACTGATAAAATACTCAACAGCATTTAGAGGAAAGAATTCTTTAAACTCGCCGCAAAGTTGTGCGGCGAGTGTTTTATTGGGGGCCAGAATAAGCGTGGGGCGTTGAACAGCCTGAATTACCTGGGCCATCGTATATGTTTTTCCGCTTCCTGTAACCCCTAGCAAAGTCTGCCTGGAAAAACCCATATTTATGCCTTCGATAAGCTCAAAAATAGCTTTTTGCTGGTCACCGCGGGGCTCGAAATCAGATTTTAATTCAAAATTCAATGTATCCCACTTCACTGATCAGTTTTTTAATGTTATTCGCCGTCTGCGCTTTCACTTCCTGCCTCGTTCTCCTTGCCGGCCTGCCCTTCCTGAACCGATTCGATATTTTTTATCTCACCCGGAATCTCGACCTCTACTTTCTTTCCTTCCTGGGTTGTAATCCTTAACTTGGTCCTGGCATTTTTCTGTTCGCCTGTTGAGCCTCCTTGCCCCTGTCTCTGGCTGCTTCCGCCGCTCCCGCTGCCCTCACTGTCCTCGCTGCTGTCCTGGCTTTCACTTCCTTGTTCCATGCTTTCCTGCCCGCCTCCCTGCTCTTTCTCCTTGCCCCAACGCTGTTCAAGCAGGTAGGAGTTGTCTTTTTGAACCAGCTGTACGGGAACGACCCTGGTTGGAACACCGTAATCACCATTTAAAATACGGTTATCGTACTGCCAGCTGCCCGTTTGGGAAAGGCTGACCGCCGCGTCATAGGCATACTGTCCCACTAATTCGGGCATGGTATCTATTTCCGCATTATGTCCACCTTCAATTAATGCCCTTGAAGATTCCTCATTCGCCCCCACTCCGACTGTAATTATATAATGACTGAAACCCCGGTACTTCAACGCTTTTACATACTCCATAACAAGTCTGCTGTCAGTGGCCAATATGGCATCGATCCTGTCGTAGTTATACTTGTTTAAAACCTGGTCTGCCGACATAACGCCCAATCCGGGATCATTCCTTAGATAGACGATTTCTTCGATAATTTTCACTCGCGGCTCTTTATTTAATTCATCCCGGATTCCGGCAACTATTTCATTTGAAATTTGATCTTTCTGGTCACCCCTTATAATAATCGTATTCAATAATTGGCGCCTTTCAATTCCAGGAACAACCTGATTTGTGTAACCGCCGTTAAGCGCTTTAAGCAGGTAAATTGCTGCCAACCTGCCGGCAAGAAGGTGATCTGAAGTTATATAGCCGTCTACCGGAACATTCCTTGGCAAAGTTTCCAGGGCTAATACTTTTATATTTGCCTTTTTGAAGCGTTCGATAACCGGATTAACCGACGTTGAATCAACAGGTTGAACAACTACAGCCTTCAGCTGTTTTGTTCCCTTCTGTAAAACCTGATCGAGCTGCTTGATCTGTTCCTGGGGGTCATTTTTCGCATCCAGAAATTCTATTTTTATATCTTCTTTTTTACTTCTCTTCATCATTTCCTGTTGAATGACTTTGTTTCCGTCCAGCCGTAGATCAGAGAAGGATACAGCAATGTTAAGGCTTGCTCCAATTGGTTTTCTCTCTGCTTGCTGACTGCAGCCATTTATCGCAATGAGGCATACCGCCATCAATAACGGGAATATCCGTTTAAACGCAACGAGCATTTATATCTCTCCTTCTTAAACCTATTCAGTATTATGCTTAATCCGGGAAGCAAATATGAAATCCGTTTAAATGAGTACTTAATTCCAAATTTTAGTCATACAAATTAATTCAGGATGGAAAAGAAAGGGATGATTGGATGGAAAAACTTAAACTTTACTGGCAGCGGTTTTACAGGCTTTTTGCAGAAAAACGGCCTGCAGAAAAATTATTTTCTATTCTTGATTCTGTAGATGAGGCACGCATATACTGGCAGGCAGCGTTAAAGGAATTTACTCTTGCAGAAAAAGATTTTATCGATTATTCAAGCTATAAAATAATTGCCTCTCAAAAAAAGTATATTTATTTATTGCAGCAGGCACAAAGCCTCGGGACAACCTCCTGGCCGGCAGATGAACTCAAACCGCTGGCGTCAAACCTGCCCGTGATTAAATGATAATTAACAATATGACGAGTAATGGCAGGGATCGACAAGCTCGCGGTATTTGGCCACTACCTGCTTGAAATCTTCCCAGGTATCCTTTTTCAGGTTTGGATTGCGCAAGAGGGCCGCCGGATGGTATGTAGGCATTATGTAAAGCTCACCTTTTTTTACCCAGTTGCCCCTTTCACGTGTTATTTTGCCTTTTGGATCCAGTAAAGCCTGTAGAGCGGCGCCGCCAAGCAATACAAGAATCTTTGGCTCTAGAATCCGTAATTGGGCCTGCAGGTTAGGGCTGCAGGCTGTAATCTCTTCTGTACTGGGAGTTCTGTTGCCCGGAGGCCGGCATTTAACAACATTAAGGATATATGCGTGGTTGAATCTCTCGAACCCGCAGGCCTGCAGGATTTTATCCAACAATTGCCCTGCCCTGCCAACAAACGGCCTGCCCTGCACATCCTCGTCCGCTCCCGGCCCCTCACCGCAAAGCACAAGGCTCGCTTTTAAACTGCCTTCTCCAAAAACCACACCACGGCATCCGCCTCGCAGATCACATCTGTTGCAGGTTTTTACCTTCTCTTCCAGTTCGGCAAGGTTATCATATCCGGAAAGATCCCAAGCCGGGTTTGATAATAGGTTATACTCATCAAAAAACAATTCTGTCCCCCTCCTGCGTACGATCAAGAAATCAAATAATTTGATACAAAGAGGGGTTTTATTCCTTTTCCAGAATTATTTTATGGTCGACCAGGGCAAGCTCGGCAATCTTTGCTTTAATTATTTTACGCCGGCCAAAAATATCTTCCAGGATAAGGCCGTCTTCCCGGGGAATTACTTTATCCACGGATTCAAAAAATAACTCCTCAATCCCGCCCTCGCGCAGATATGCGTTTGCTTCACACAAAACGCCCACCCCCAAAAATAATAAACTGCCGCGTTGCTGCAGCCGTTTTAAGAAATTATATTACCCTTTAAAATAACTTGTCAACGGTCATCTTCTGAGACTATAAATGCCACTGGAATAGTATTATTTCTTATTATTATTATTACCTGTATTACCGTTCCTTTCCAGCTCATTATCCGAATAGATTTCATTGCCATAATCATTTGTTAAAAGTTCCCGAAATAAATTTGTCACTCCTGAGTACATACTCGAACGAAATATTAGTTTCGAAGAAATGTCCCCAATACAAATTATTTCATCTGCCCCAGCTCGACGAAAATGATCGATATTTTCCGGATTTAATGATTCAACAATTATTTTACAAGAAGGATTCATATGTCTGATGGCCAAAGCAGTTAATTTCGAAATTTATAGTCAATTTTCCTTGCCCCTTTTTTATAATATTTTCCAATAATGAACCGGCAATATATCCAAATGATGCAATTCCACCAAACATGACTATCACTGCCACAACTTTGCCAGCAGTTGTTAGTAATATATTTAAATTACTTTTGACCACACATTCATATCTTCGAAATCTTCACCAATATTGCAATTATTAATTAATACACCATCATATCTATATCCAGCTTTGGCGAAAACACTATTCATCCCGATTGAACTGCTGCGTGCAATGGTGTAAAGACATCTAAACCCTTCTTTATTTAGCCTTGATTCCATTTGTGACAATAAAATACCGGCAAGACCCTGCCCAGTCCACTCAGGCATAGTGGCAAAATCTGTCATCTCGGCATTTCTTTGTATATAATTGACTTCCGCTGATGAAGCTGCTATCAATTCTTCTTGATACCAGGCTGTTAAATAGTAGGCTCTGCCATTATTTAATATGGACTTTATATAGCAGTGATCATATACAGGAAAAGGATAGGTAGTAAAAACCCTGCGATATAACCTGGCAAGGGCTTGGCAATGTTGTGCCTGTCCCCATTTTAATGATACCCCGGGAGGCAGTTTACGTTTTACCATGCCGGGCTTAGAACTGGAAAGCAATTTATCTACCAGTTCCCTGCTCCTGTTATTTGAAGGGACTTGCCTTCGGCGGCTAAGATACAGAGCAAAGATAAAAGCTGTTCTATTACCTTTAAAATATCCTTGAATAGAAGCTTCCAGCTTCATTCCAGCGTTCAACAAGGCCTGCTTCCATCTGGCGTCTGATTTGGTCCATATTTTATCCAAGCCGCTTGCAGAAGCTTTTTCTATTAATTCATGGATCATATTCCCAGCATTCTCATCCCGAAGAAGTTTGAAGTTATTTATTGTAATTCTTCGGTTATAGGGTGAAATTAAAATATTACACTTAAAATCAGTGCCGGTTACAATTTCACATCTATCCGGGTCAATGTTTTCTATGTCCCTGATTTCAAAAGACATTAGTTACTCCTTTAGGTTTGCTGTTGCGGATTTTGCGCCGGTTTCCTTCGGGTACCAGGCTGACAATCTGATTAAGAGGATCAAATAGCTTTTGCAGTCCCACTGGTTCATGCTTAACCTTACGTTCCTTACACAATGTACAGGTGGCAGGACAGACTGATTCAAAATTTTTTGGTTCCTCGTAGACACAAATGACCCCTTCATAATTGCGCAGTACGGTTTTGGTACTGGTTATTGAAAGCTGATAATGAGGTAAGACCGGAATTTTGCCTCCTCCCCCTGGAGCATCTACTACATAATGAGGAACGCAAAACCCTGAAGTGTGACCGATTAGAGCCTCCATTATTTCTATGCCTTTAGCAACTGGGGTGCGAAAATGCTCGATACCCCTTGATAAATCACACTGGTACAGGTAATACGGACGCACACGGTTTATTACCAGGAGATGGACAAGTTTCTTAATTATTGTAGGGCAATCGTTAACCCCTCTCAATAATACAGTCTGGTTACCCAAGGGGATACCGGCATCTGCCAGCACGGACAGCGCCCGGGTAGATTCCGGTGTAAATTCGCGCGGGTGGTTAAAGTGAGTATTTATCCAAATAGGATGATATTTTTTAAGCATTTTGACGAGTTCTTCAGTAATCCGTTGCGGCATCACTACCGGGGTGCGGGTTCCGATACGAATTATCTGTACATGAGGAATTTCTTTAACCTTATGGATGATTCGTTCCAAATGGTTGTCAGAAAGAATAAACGGGTCTCCCCCCGAAAGCAGGACATCGCGAATTTCCGGATGATTTGTGATATAGTTAATGCCGCGATCTATATCCTGATCGGAGATGAATCTATTCTGGTCACCTACTTTGCGTTTCCTGGTACAAAAGCGGCAATACATGGAGCACTCGTTAGTTACAAGCAGCAACACCCGATCCGGATAGCGATGAGTCAGCCCCGGTACAGGCGAATCAGTATCCTCGTGCAAGGGATCGTCCATATCACCGCAGCCCTTGATAAATTCGCGGGAATCGGGTATGCACTGCAAACGGATAGGGCAAAAAGGATCCTCTTTATTAATTAAAGATGCATAATAAGGAGTGATTGCCATGGGAAAGGAATTGCAGGCTTCCTGTATTTCCAGTTTTTTCTCTTTAGTTAAATAGAAATATCCTGCTAGTTGTTCAACTGACTGAATCCTATGCTTCATTTGCCAGAGCCAATCCAGGCAGTTTCTATTTTGTCTATCGCTAAGAGAAGTCACTTTTACGCTCACGTTTAGACCTCCTATGAATTTTATTCTGCCAACAAGGCACAACCCAGGAACCGCTAATGGATGTAAATATAAAACCCCGGAACAAACAGTCCAGGGGTAAAAAGAGAATAAATAAGCGCCTAGTTTATAGACCGCCTTCTTCCTCCCTTTTTACGCTTACGAAGTTAGCTGACGGATTCGGACTAAAAAGTAGCCCTACGAGATCGGGCAGCTGTATATTCTGCCTGATCATCGATTCACCCCGGAATCTGGTTCCCCCGCTTCTTTGATAAGAATTAAGCGAAACAGGAATAGGAATAATATTATATTCTTAGTATATTTATACTGACAACTCATATATAAATATGAGTATGTTTGTTGTTATCATATCATAATAAATTTCCATGTGCAACCATTTCTTGACGACGTTTTTCCAGGTAATCAAAAAAGGTTTTTAAGGTAGTATGACAATGTTGGTGGCTACAGGACGCTCTTTGCCGTCTGAAGGACGGTTTAAGACATTGCCCTTGAAGACAAATGAACTTGATCCCCCGCCATCCAGGTTATAAGCTTCTATCACACCAAATTCAATCAACTTAATCTGCAGGTCTTCTAAAGTAACTCCACTGCTCCAATCAGCTTGGCGCCCATCAACAATAGCTAAAATTAAATCGTCATTGCCGTATTCACCGATAATAGTCCTGGGTTGTTTCTGATTCTGCCACTTAACAGGGATAGGTAATGGCTTGCGATTCTTGATTAAGGCAGGAACAAAACTAACCCCGGCTACCGGTTTAAGCTTTAACAACTCATTTTTTTCATAAAAAATATCACCTAACAGTTCCCCTGTTGAATCTATTCCGGCAAAAAACAGGTCATCATGCGAGGATTTAAACCCATCAATTAACTTGCCGTTAATGACGGTATTGCCAATGGGCAGGATGTATTGTCTACCATCTTGCATAATATCATAAAAACCACCACCGTTTACTCCCAGTACCGCACCGGTCCGCTTAACTGCAGCGCTGGTAATCTCGCTTTCACCCAGAGTGTCCTTGCCTAGAGCTATTTGGAAAACAGTGGGATCAAATATTTTAAGCTTGGCAATATATCCCCGGTAACCCAAACCCTTAAGTTCAAATACTTCAATCTGTACTCTGTCGGAATGGTACTCGCCAATAGGCATCCCCAACCTGTTTATTATGAGCTTTTCATATATTTCATCAGACATTTTCTTTTGCGACCATGTTTTCTGGGTGAGTTCTTTTAACACACTCTCATTCTCATGTTGCAGACGCTCCAGTTCCACAGCGTTTAGTTTTATAAAACCAGTCTCTTGCTCCATATTTAAGATATCATGCTGCAATTGTTCTGTGGAAGACACCATTTCTTTCAGGGGGATTTGCAGCATGTTAGCGCAACCTTGTAAGGTATAGTAAATACCACCAAAAAAGCCGGTCAAGGGAATCAGCAGGCTGATAAAAAAAATGTTAATAATCCTCATTACCGGATTCCTGCAAAACATTAAGACTTTTTTCCAGTTCTTTTAACTGTTTGTCCATTTCTTCAATATGCTTTTTAACTTCCTCGCTTGCTGTTCCGGTGCTGGATAAAGTTTTATCCGTCTGGGTTAGAGACTCCTTTATAATTTTCATTTCAGCGCTTAAAGACTGCATTTTTTCCTCTAGATCCTGCACGTTTAATGCATTAGTCTCTTGAATTTCCAGTACCTTTTGGTCAATGTATTGTCTGGCATACCAAAACCCCCCTACTAAAAGGCATGCCCATAAAAATACTAGCGCTAAGATTACCCGCAACTGGTTGAAACCAACTTTTTTTTTAACATCCCTTTCCTCTTCCAACTCTTAACCCCCAATTGTAATTATGTTAACCCTGTTAGATTAGTTCACCACTTTATCCCATTCTCCTTTGCGTGTCTTAAATCTCATAACTACTTTCTCTGCTGAATTTATTGACAATCCTCTATTTGTACCAATTTACCCTCCCATGTGCGCAAGAGAACTTTATTTTTTTGTATCTTTTTGATGTAATTGGGCATTATCGGTATCTTCCCAAGTCCACCCGGAGCATTAACGACAAACGTAGGTATTGCCAGCCCAGAGGTGTGACCGCGTAATGACTCTATAATATTCAATCCTTGGGCAATACTTGTTTGAAAATGACATGTCCCCTGCACATTCTTGGCATGAAATATATAGTAGGGACGGGCCCTTATTTTCAACAACTCTTGAAATAGTTTTCTCATTATAAAAGACTCATCATTAATCCCTCGCAGCAAAACCGATTGATTGCCGAGTACAACCCCGCCTTCGGCAAGACTATCACAGGCTGATTTAGCCTCCGGTGTAACCTCCAGAGGATGATTAAATTGTGTATTGATAAAGATTGGCGGATACTTGCGTATAATTTCAACTAACTCCGGCGTGATTCTCTGTGGCATGGTTACCGGGGTTCTGGTTCCGATACGTTTTATTTCGACATGAGAAATCTTATGTAGCTTGTGCAGGATAAATTCTAATGTCTGATTGCTTAGCAGCAATGCATCTCCCCCGGTAATAAGCACATCCCGAATTTCTTTATTTTGGGCAACGTAATCAAGCGCTATGCCAATATCTTCCAGGCATGCATGTTGATCAATCTCCCCGATATTGCGTCTTCTCTGGCAGTGACGGCAGTACATTGCACACTGGTTGGTTACATTGATAATCATACGGTCCGGATACCTGCGAGTAACACAGGGAGCTGGGGAAGTAATTGCTTCGTTCATCGGATCAAGACTGCCTCCCGGAGATAATTCTCTAATATCAGGAATAGCCTGACGATATATGGGACTGTTCTGATAATCTACAGTTACCAAGCTTAGGTAATAAGGAGAAATAGCCCAGCGAAAAAGCTTGCCTACTTTATCTATGCGTTTTCTGTCCAGGTCACTTAAACCGATTATTTTGTCTAAAACTATACTATCTTTAACCCGGTTCCTAAGCTGCCATTTCCAATTATTCCAGTCTTCCTCTGTGCCGCCCAGAACTTCCAATATCCTATGCTTTCTTTCTGCAGCCTGTTCTTCTATATCAGGCAACGATTTTACATACTCCAGGAAAGCGAGAGTGTCCTTTTTAAGTTCTTTACTTCTAAGTATAGATTGATACAGATTATCCGTGTTCCCTGCTTCTCTCATGTTATCACTCCTTTTAATTGTTCATGAACAGGAATGGTAATAATCGAAAAGAACCGAGAGTTAAATAAAAATAACCAAAGGCAACCCTCTGGTTATGTTAATATAATATCAAACCCGGATTCCCTTTCGGCGCTTACGAGGTTAGCTGACGGATTCGGGAAAAGGGAATTCCCTACCAAAATCGGTTTCACCCCAATAAAATCGGTTCCCCCGCTCTCTTTTTAATAAGAGATTCAGCGCATTTTTCAATTACAATATCGATTCTAAAGTTAGTCAATACATGGACATTCTCCATTCACTTGTTTTCATAATCATAAAGAACAATTCAATAATAGGTTAAATTAATGATATACTGTATTTGTGGCAGAATTAAGGAATAATAGACACAAAAATGTATTTTATAGACTAACTATTTTATATATTTTTGCCACAATTTTAACCATACTATAAATAAGTTAAGAGGAGACACCAGATATGTCTTAAGAGGTGGGTACTTTGCAGACTGTTTTTGTTATAGATGATGAAGTTAATATACGGGTATTAATTACCCAGTATCTCCAAAAGGAAGGTTTTAAGGTAGAGGCTTTCGGCAGTATTGAGGAACTAGACCACCGTTTGGAGGAAGGATATCCGGATATGTTCATCCTGGACATAATGCTGCCCGGACAGAACGGACTGGCTTTTTGCCAGAAAATCCGGGAGCACAGCTGGGTTCCGATAATATTTATTTCGGCGCGCCGACAAGCTTTAGATCGTATTACGGGGCTTGAAATAGGCGGGGATGACTATCTGTCAAAACCTTTCAGCCCTCGTGAACTAGTAGCACGAGTGCACTCAGTGCTACGCCGCACGAAAAAATCTCCTGACATAGGACAATACATTCAGGTTAACAACCTCAAATTACGTCCTAATGACAGATTGGGTCTGGTCAATGAATGTGAACTTTGTTTGACTACCAGGGAGTTTGACCTTCTTCTGCTGCTGGTTCAGCATCCCCAGCGTACTTTCAACCGCCAAGAGTTGCTGGACAAAATCTGGGGCTATGATTATATGGGATCAGAACGGGCTGTAGATGACCTGATTAAACGCCTGCGCAAGAAGTTAAGGAAGAGCGGTTCAAAAACCAATATTCAAACTATTTGGGGTTATGGGTACCGATTAGATGGGTAAGCTGCAAAGTATTTCAACTAAAATAATTATAAGTTATCTTGCTGTAGTTATTTCAACCTTACTGGTGACAGCTTTAGTTTTCTATCCGTTGTTGATAGGAATTTTAGAAAAACGGGCTGAGATTGGTTTAGAAAAGCAGGCCTGGGAAATAGCGCATGCTATTCTTTCCCGTCAGTCCGGCTTACCAGCAAATAGAGAATATGATTTTCCCCTAACCATAATCCTACTAGGCCGGTCGGTAGAAAGCGACTTTTTATGGCTTGATCCCCAGGATAAAATTAGTTTCAGCAGTAAACCGGAGCTGTTTTCTTCCGGCTTGTCATTATCGCAGTTGGCGGTAAAGTTACGTGAAGGGGAAACATTTGACAGGAATAAGTCAAATATTTTTAAGAGTGAAAGTTATCTGGCAGCTGAAGTGCCTATAAGATCGTCTGCCGGGTTAGAGGGAACGGTAATAACATTTTTAGCTTTCAGCACTTTGCATACCTTGTACCGGGAAATGCTGTTATTGTTCTTTGGCTGTTTTTTAATCGCCCTTTTAGTTGCCCTTATAATAGCATTCTTCTTGATTCGCTATCTTGTAAGACCCCTAAGAAGGTTGGAAGAATATGCAATAGCTGTGGGCAATCGCCAGTTTGATATTCGTTTAGAGACTAAGTCAAATAATGAACTGTCCCAGCTAACCGCTACTTTTAACCAGATGGCCGACCAACTAAAAAGCCATGATGAGGGGATGCGCCGCTTTTTTCGGAATGCTTCCCATGAGATGAAAACACCCCTAATGAGCATAAATGGTTATGCGGAAGGTATCCGTGATGGTGTCTTTACCGGTCCAGAAATGGAAAATGCTATAGAAATTATTCATAAAGAAAGCTTACGCATGAGAAACTTGGTAGAAAACATAATAGACATTTCCATCCTTGAACAGCCGCATAAGAATTATTTTCTCCCTCATGATCTTTACTATATTATAGAAGAGTGCAGGAGGACTGTCGGCGGTTATGCCATGGAAAAGAAAATAGAAATAGTATCTTTGGTGCAGAAGGATACCTGGGTCAGCGGTGACTGGGATCAATTGTGCAGTCTTTTGATCAATCTCTTGTCCAACGGGATTCGTCATGCTAAAAGCTTTGTCAAAGTTAAGTCCCAGACTATTGATAGTAAAAACAAGGTACTAATAACGGTACATGATGACGGAGCTGGTTTTAATACGGAAGATCTGAATCATGCTTTTGAATATTTTTATACCGGCGCAAACAGGGGTTCCGGTCTTGGTCTTCCAATAGTAAAGAAAATCGTCACTGAGCATAACGGACAGGTCAGAATTTACAACTCCAGCCAAGGCGGCGCAATAGCGGAAGTCGTTTTATGGGCGGCGAAGGGTGTGAGTTAACGGCGGACAAGTTTTTTTAAAAACTGTCCAAAGGTTCTCTTTGCTCCTAAATCCACGTATCTATTTTCGAAGCTGTCCGGCACAGGAATAAAACTCAAAACTTCCTGACCGTCCCGGACAGCAGCCGTTCCCCTCTTATATACCTGATCCTGTCCATGCAAAAATTCTACCTCGCAATAACGTTCTTCCGTTAAAAACTGGTCCGGCGGCATTTCGCTGGAAATTTCCCGGCCGTTTATCGATAAAATAACATCCCCGGAACGGACACCCGCTCTCCAAACAGGCGTGTCAACCAGAACATCCAGAACACGCAAACCGCGTTCAGTTGGAACGTAAAGAGGCTTACCCTTCAACTCAAGTCTCCGGCCAAAAAAAATAACCAGCTCATGCCCCAGCGGAGAAAATAAAGCCGCAATAAAGGCAGCCGTCCGCATATCCTGAGACAGATAACTCAAAAATAACAGTATAATACTGTAAATTCCCAGGTACAAGGCCGATAATCTGCTTTTCTGGTTCGGGTTATGAGAGATGGCCAAATCTCCGTAACCCAGGCAGGCTACCACAGGAATAAGTCCATAAGCAAAATATTCCGGTCCTCCCGGAAAGGAGGTTCTCAGCAGGGGCCACCACCCGGGCATGCTGCCAAAGCTGATCGAATTGCCCGCAACAGATAACACCGCTATAGGAATTGGCCATAATTTTTGAAGATTAAATCCACCGACAACACGCCCGCCCGGAGTCCTGAAGTAGGCAGGGACAGCTCCGAGGTGTCCGCTTACCAGGATAAGCACGCTTTCGACCATGTGCAGAACAGCGACAAGGGCTAAAACCTGGACTATATTCAGGGAAGGAAAACCCAAAATAAGGTTAGACAGGGCCAGTATTCCACCTGCATAAGCAAAACATAAAAAGCGGGGATTGATCAACATTAAAAGGACAGCAATCGGCCACAGGTAAAGCAGGTTGGAACCATCAAGGCTTAAACCAACCGTAATAATCAGCATAGTACCAGCCAGCCCGCCTATGATTCCATATGCAACTGCAGTAAGTAAATCCGGCCAGGCCCTTCTCGTAACAACGCCAAACAGGCTGTCTCTTTCTAAGGCCATGTGCCTGTACTGCAAAGCTACCAGGCCGACAACGAGCCAGAAAATCCACTCAGTTAAAACATCGGCTAAAGAAGTAATTATAAGCCATAGATAATTTATTAAAAACAACTCGTCACTGCCCCGTCAGTTTTTCTATTCTAAAAGATCAGGCTGCCTCTTTCGTCATCTTTTCCAGAACCTCGACTGCTTTTTGAAGCTGTGTGTCTTTTCCAACATACTTTGAGCTATGTTCAACATATACATCGGGAACGATTCCTTTTTTATTAATATCATTTTTGGCAGGAGTCAGGTAACGGGCTGTAGTCAGCTTTACACCAGCGCCGCCGCCAAGTGTAAAAATTTCCTGAACGATACCTTTCCCAAAGGTCTTTTCACCAACCAGAAGCCCTGCCTTTCTGTCTTTTATTGCTCCGGCCAAAATCTCTGCCGCGCTTGCACTCATCTTATTCACCAGTACTACTGTAGACATTTTAAGGTTATGGCCTTCCACAGAAAAGGTCTCATCTTTTCCAAAACGGTAGTCAATATAAACAACCGGTCCCTTCGGGACAAAGTATTCCGCCACCTTTACTGTTGACCTGAGTTCGCCGCCCGGATTATCCCGGAGATCCAGGATTATACCGTTCATATCCTGCTTTTTCAGCAGTTCCAGAATATTTTTTACTTCCTGGGGCGTACCCTCGGTAAACTGTTCTATTGAGATATAACCTATCTTTGTTTGAGGCAACAGGTAACCGTCAGCAGTAGGCACATTAATTTTTTCTCTTGTTATTTCAAATAATTGTTCGTCAAAAACGCCTGCCCTTTTAATTGTGAGCTTAACCTTTGTATTAACCGGTCCCTTGATCAAGCCCACGGCTGTCTCCAGATCCATATTCTTTGTGTCACGGTCGCCAATTTTTAAGATTATATCCCCTTCAATAATGCCTTTTTTTCTGGCCGGCGTCCCCGTGTAGGAGCGAACAACCACCAGATAGCCGTCTTTAGTGCCGACCAGGATACCCAGACCCTCTATTGTCCCTTTTATTTGCTCCTGAAGAATCTTTGAAAGCACATCCGGTTCAAGGTAAGCCGAGTAGGGATCATCCAAAGAATCAACAAGACCGCGTATGGCCCCGTCAACGAGAGTCGTCGTTTTCACAGGTTCAAGGTAACGGGATCCGACAAGAGAAATTACCTTAAACAGATTTCCCATATGATTGTAATTCGTAACAATAACCGCAACAGCGCCGGCTGTAAAGAACAGGATTAAGAAAGAAAAAATAACCAATCCCCTCGTCAACCAGTTTTCATTATCGTTATTTTGAAATGAACGGTTCATAACCACCCTCCCTGCAAAAAATTTCAAGAACATGTTATTATGATATACCTGTGGACAGGATTTAAAAACCAAAAAAATAAAAGTGCAGGAGATATTCTCCTGCCTTGAATTGCTCTGAAAATTGACTATCCTCAGGGAGGGCAACTGCCTACGTGCTTAATAATCGTATCTTATACATAAGAGCGGGGATTTACAGGCTTTCCTTTGACCATAATCGTAAAATGCAAATGCGGACCCGTTGACATTCCTGTGCTTCCCACTTTTGCTATGGCCTGTCCTTTTTTTACATTCTGGCCCGTGGAGACCAGCTGGGAGGACAAGTGCGCGTACAATGAGGCGACGCCGTTGCCGTGGTCCAGCATGACAATATTGCCGTACCCGCTCATATAGCCAACGTTGATTACTGTTCCGTCCTGGGTGGCCACAACTTTTACTCCTTTCGGAGCGGGAATATCTATTCCGTCATGAAAACGCATAACATGTAAAATCGGGTGCATACGGCTGCCGAAACCCGAAGAAATGTTTGTATATCCGGGAACCGGCCAGGTAAAACTTCCGCTGCCCTTTGCCTCTCCGTTTGAATTTTGCAGGGCGATCTTTTCAACTATTTCCCTTTCCTGAGCTTCCAGGCGGTCGATTTCATCCTCGTGGCGGCTTAATCCCGTCTTTGCTGAAGCAACCAATTTTCTTTGAGCAAGCTGATTTTTCTTTAACTCATTTTTTGCGGTGACCTGTTTCTGTAAAAGGTCAGTTACCCGTAAGCGCGTATCCTCCAGAGCCGACTTCCTGCTTTGTACTTCCTTTTTTTGATCCCGCACCCTGCTTACTATTTCTGCGTCGTGCCCTACAATTGCTTTCAGCAGTTCATATCTGATTATAAAATCCCCAAAACTTTTCGAGTCCAACAGTACCTCGAGATAGCTGATTCGACCGAAAAGATAAATATTATACAGCCTGTCGCTTAGCTGGGATTTGCTCCTGACCAGGCTTTCTTCGGCTTTCTTTAGATCTTTTTCGGCTTTTGTCAGTTTGGTTGTGACAACAGATAAAGAGGTGTTTAAATCTGAGATTTGTTCTTCTTTATCATTAACTGTCTTGTTTATCGAAGATAAACGGTTTACGTAGCTGTTGACTGCTTTCTTTTCCTGCTTTACCTCCTGCTTTTTGACAAAAAGCTTGTCTCTTGTCTCTTTCAGCATTTCTTCAAGGCTTTTTGCCTCCGCATGGTTCACAAAAGAACATGCAAAAAAAAGCATTACAAAAATCAAAATCAGCTTTTTAATAAATTTATTGGATAACATTTGGCTCAAGACTCTCCCCTATAAATAATGCTAAACTTTTAAGAACCTGTGCACTGAGATCGAACTGCCTGCCGCGCCGATAAGCAGCCCTAAAACCAACAACCCCAAATAAACAGGCGCCAGCTTGTCTATTTGCGCTACAACCGGAAGAAAAGGCATTGTAACGGCTATCTTATCAATGATAATTGTATACCCTAAATATACGATTATTGAGGCCAGCAGGGCGCCGGAAAACCCTAAAACCAGGCCTTCCAGCAAAAAGGGGAAACGTATGAACCAGTTGGTGGCGCCAAGGTATTTCATGATTCCAATCTCTTTTCTGCGGGAAAAAACTGATACGCGAATTGTTGTGGAAATAAGAAATACAGCCGCCAACCCAAGAACTATAATACTTGTCAGGCTCGTTGTCCTTATCCAGTGCGTTACGACAAGTAATCTTTCCACTATCTTCTGGCCGTAGATAACATTGCTGACACCATTGAATTTATAAATGTTAGCAGCTATCTGAGGCGCCAATTCGACATTTTTAATCTTTACCCTGAATGAGTCCGGGAGTGGATTTTCATCCAAATTATCAGTAATATCTCTTTCGCTGCCTAAACTGGTCAGCATATTTTCCAAAGCCTTTTCCCTGGAAACAAACTCTACTTCAGAAACTCCCGGCAGAAATTTTAGCTGTTCATTTAAATGTTTGATTTCACTCTGTTCGAGGTTGTTTTCCAGGAAGACATTTATTTCAATCATAGACTCAAGGGTATTTATAATTGCGCTGGTATTTATGGCAACTAAAAGAAAACAGCCAAGAATAAACAAGGATACCGTCACCACGCCTATCGAGGCAAGTGACAGCCAGTTATTGCGGACAAGAGAATCAAAAGCTTCTCTAAAATAATAAACGGCGGCGCTACGCCCCATGATAATCCCCGCTTTCCTCGTCCCTCACCACTTTGCCGCCGGACAAGGCAACCACTCTTTTTTTCATTGAATCTACTATATCCCAGGCATGTGTGGCCATAATTATAGTTGTTCCGCGGCCGTTTATATCCTGAAACAGCTTCATCAATTCGCGGGAAGTACCGGGATCCAGATTGCCGGTGGGCTCATCAGCAATTAATAACAAGGGGCTATTGACAATTGCACGGGCTATGCATACCCTCTGCTGCTCTCCTCCGGAAAGTTGTTCGGGTCGCATTTTTGCTTTCCCTTCCAAACCAACTACTTTCAACGCTTCCGGCGCCAGTTTCTTTATCCAGTGATTCGAAGTACCCGTAACCTGCAATGCAAAGGCAACATTATCATAAATCGTCCTTTGGGGAAGAAGGCGGAAATCCTGAAAAACCATACCTATCTTTCTGCGGTGGAAGGGGATTTCCCCCGGGCGCATGCGGACAACATTTTTACCGTTGAAGACAACCTGCCCCCGCGTTGGTACATCTTCCCGAAAGATTAGTTTGGTCAGGGTAGTTTTACCTGCTCCGCTCGGGCCGACGAGAAAAACAAATTCACCTTTTTTTATATGGAGGGTTACATTATTTAAGGCTATGGAATTGTTCTTATACGTCTTGGTAACGTTATAAAAACGAAGCATATTAGCACCCCGGTTTTTCGTTTGACTAACTGTATTAAACAACAGATATATATTTTATTCGACATTAAATACGGAAATCCTCTTCTAAAAAACCCAGATTATTGCAGTTTCGCGGGAAGGAACTTGCCTTCGGCGGTAACAGCCTGCTTCCCGTTGAGCAAGGTAATTGCGGCGGAAAGTTTGTATAATCTTCTGCTGTTCTCCGTTTCCCACGCTTCTACGAGAAGTTTCTCGCCTATGGGAACCGGCAGGCTGAACCCGATTTTTATTTCAGCCGTCACGGCGATTTTATTTTGGCGCCAGAGCAGTTGGCCCATGGCCTCGTCTAAAAGTGTGGAAACAAGGCCGCCATGCATTAAACCGTTCCACCCCTGGTGATTTTCACCAGCCGTAAAAAAAGCCCGGCAAACTTTGTCCTGTAATTCGAATTCCAGGTGAAAGCCAATCGGATTAAAAGGACTGCAGGCGAAGCATAAATTATTTCTCTGGTCTTCCATTTCTTCACCCCTATAAAACTAACAGCCGGGTCGCCCCGGCTGTTAGTTTGTTTTGTTTAGCTTAAATGTGTCTAACGGGATATGTTGTAAATCAAAGGTACGATTAGCAAAGCAACGATATTGACGACCTTAATCATCGGGTTGATCGCCGGGCCTGCCGTATCCTTCAAGGGGTCGCCCACTGTGTCGCCGGTTACCGCCGCAGCGTGAGCCATAGATCCTTTGCCGCCGTATAAACCATCTTCAATTGCCTTCTTGGCGTTGTCCCAGGCGCCGCCTCCTGAGGTCTGCAGCAGAGCCAGGTACAAGCCGGTGATAATTGTACCTAAGAGCATTCCGCCAAGAGCTTCTCTGCCAAGGGCAAATCCTACTATGATCGGCGCCAGGATAGGTATAAGAGCCGGTACGATCATTTCTTTTAAAGCTCTGGCAGTAACGATATCAACGCATTTTCCGTATTCGGGACGCGCCTTTCCTTCCATCAATCCCTTTATTTCGCGGAACTGACGGCGCACTTCAACAACTACCTCGCCTGCAGCCCGACCGACAGCGCCGATTGCAAATGCGGAGAACAGAAAAGGCAGGGCGCCGCCGATTAAAAGACCTGCAAGAACCATCGGGTTATTGATTGAGAAAGTGACTTCCTGTCCTCCTAATTTAGCTGATAACTGGTGTGTATAATCAGCGAAGAGAACGATTGCCGCCAAGCCTGCGGAACCGATTGCGTAACCCTTGGTTACAGCCTTGGTGGTGTTGCCTACTGCGTCCAGAGGATCAGTAATTGCGCGTACTTCCGGGGGCAGTTCGGCCATCTCGGCAATGCCGCCGCCGTTGTCAGTGATCGGGCCGTAGGAATCAATAGCCACCACGATACCGGTCATGGAGAGCATGGCCATGGAAGCGATGGCGATGCCGTACAGTCCGCCGCCTGCTCCGGCGCCTACTCCGGCGCCAATAGAATAGGACACCAAAATACCGATTACGATTACGATGGCGGGTATTACACTTGCCTCCATAGCAACAGAAAGTCCGGTAATAATGTTTGTGCCGTGCCCTGACTGTGAGGCTTCGGCAATCGACTTAACCGGACGGAAGGCTTTAGAAGTATAGTAGTCTGTAATATAAACCATCAGCATGGTGATTACTATCCCTACCAGAGCAGGCCAGAAATAGCCAGGATCGGGAGCGAACATTGGAACAACAAACCAGAAACCAATCAGCGCAAGAATAGCTGACGCCCAGAGCCCTTTGTAAAGAGCTCCCATGATATTCTGGTTGCCGCCCATGCGGACGAAAAAGCTCCCGATAATCGAGGCGATGATTGCTACCGCGCCAAGGATGATCGGGAAAGCCACTGCGATCGGGTTGTCGGGAAACACGAGGTGACCCAGCAGCATCGCGCCTATTGCAGTTACAGCATAAGTTTCAAATAAGTCTGCGGCCATACCGGCGCAGTCGCCGACGTTGTCTCCCACGTTGTCAGCGATAACAGCGGGGTTCCGGGGATCGTCCTCGGGAATACCCGCTTCAACTTTACCGACCAAGTCGGCGCCCACGTCTGCGCTCTTGGTATATATACCTCCGCCAAGACGGGCGAACACACTGATCAAGCTGCCTCCAAAACCCATTCCAACTAAAGAAACCGGATTGTTAAACATAAGGAACAATCCGGAAATACCCAGTAACGCAAGGCTCACACAGATCATGCCGGTTACCGAACCGCCTCTGAATGCAACAACCAGCGCATAGCCTATACCAGTTTTGGCGGCTTCCGCAACACGGGTGTTGGCGCGGGTGCTGACGACCATTCCGACGTAACCGCACAAACCCGACTTCCTGAATGGCGCCGGAGATTTCCTGCATCCGCTGGGAACCTGCCGGTCTGCCGAGTACCCACGAAATAAGAAAGATTGCAAATAAAATACCAATTATAGAAGCAATAATACCCATCCATGAAATAGATGCTAAACTAGCCAAAGTATTTCACCTGGTTTTTTAAACCTGATTATTTTAGATCAGGCGCCTCTGACCAGGCTTTTCAAAGCTCCTTTCTGCATCAGATTTGTCCCTTATCCCTATTAGTAAAAGGATACAATGGGAAGGAACTGATTAATTACTTTATAGAGGCCTTTTGAAAAACTTTCTCTCCCCTGCCTATTGCCAGAAACCCAGCATAAGCGAGGTGATCCCGAATATAACGGCCACAACTGTCGTAACCTTGCCCAGTAACTCGTCCAAGCCCTTTTTCTTGCCAAAAAGGGCTTCCGCGCCACCGGTAATGGCCCCGGAAAGCCCCGCGCTCCTCCCCGACTGCAGTAATACCACAGCAATTAATATTAGGGCAACGAGTATATGAACAACAGTTACCAGGCCTTTTACCATACCTCCACCCCCTCTCCCGGGATATTTTTATTTAAAAGCCATAACACATTTTATTATAACATGTCTTATAAAAATGACAATTAATCATAGACAACATAAAAGACGTCATTCGTTTCTAGCCAGGCCAAGTTTGCCTGCGTTGCCCCACAGCCGTTCAAGATTATAAAACTTCCTGTCTTCCTCCAGAAAAATATGAACAATCAGGCTTCCATAATCCATTAAAATCCACCTGGCCTGACGCCAACCTTCCAATCGGGGAATGAGCCCTGCTTCCTTTTTAATCTCTTCAATAATCCCCTCGGCAATACTTTTAACTTGAATTGTCGATTTTCCGGTACAGATTAGAAAGTTATCCGCCATGATAGAAGAGGCGCTTATATCCAGGACGGCAACATCAAAGGCTTTCTTAGATCTAGCGGCGCATACGGCAGTTTCTGCCAACACACCCGGATCTAACGTCAAAAATATTCCCCCTTATCGAAAAAAGCTTCTATAATTACTTATTATTAATAATTCGCCCTAATGATCAAAGTTCCTGCTGCCCGTTTGACCGCCTTCCCATTTTTTTGTTACTTTTCACGTACTTTCGCCTTATTTACAATTAATACACGGCCTTCCATTTCCTTGCCGTTCATTGCGTCAATAATTACATCGGCGTCTTCTTCCTTAACTTCCACAAAACCAAAACCACGCGATCTGCCCGTTTGCCTGTCCCGGATTATCCGGCTGCCGAGCACGGCGCCATGCCTGGAAAAAACCTCTTCCAAATCTTCAGATTTTGCTGCCCATGGAAGATTACCCACATATAATGTGCGTGCCACTTCTCTAAAAACACCCCATTCCTTCTGAATGAATAAGTTTGTCGTTATATTATTTCCAGAAGGAATTAACTCAATTCAAAAGAATATCAGTCCCTGTACAGGCTGTGCTCTTTGATGTATTTTTCCACGTTCTCAGGCAGCAGGTATTTAATCGGCTTTCCGGCCAGAATTCGCTGCCGTATGTCCGTAGACGAAATAGCCAGAGCGGGCACTTCCATGACAATTATTTTTTCGAGTTTATCGTCAGAAAGTCCGGGTAAACATTCTTTCAGGCTGACCAGTTTGTACCCCGGACGTGTGGCTGCAATAATGAAACACATGGAAAGAAGCTCAAAAACATTCTTCCAGCTTAAAATTTCCAGGACGGCATCCGCCCCGGTTATGAAATAAATATCCGCATCCCGGCAAAGATCGGAAATTTCTCTTACCGTATCTATTGTATAGGACATACCCTCCCTTTCTGTTTCTATTGCCGAAACAGTAAAAAAGGGGTTGCTGCTTACAGCCAGGTGGGTCATCACCAAACGATGGTGGGCGCTGGAGATTTGCTTGGGGATTTTATGCGGCGGGTTGCCGGCGGGCACAAAGATAACCTTGTCCAAATTAAAATGACAGCGGGCTCCTTCCGCGGCTACCAAATGACCGTAATGAACAGGGTCGAAAGCGCCTCCCATAATTCCGATTTTTTTCAATACCGGTCGCCTCTTTTTACACTCTTTAAACATTCATGACCAGGTTGTTGCGGTGGATCACTTCATCATACGCCTTGCGGCCTGATGTTCTTGCTCTTTCCCATGTCTTCGTGCCTTTAATCATTTCTATATCTTCAGAAGAATAATTTACGATTCCCCTGGCAATTTCACGTCCTCCCGGTTCTATAACACTTACCGTATTCCCGATTTTAAAATTGCCCTCAACACGCCGTATGCCTGACGGCAGCAGGCTCTTTCCCTTGTGCAGCAAGGCTGCCGCAGCGCCGTCGTCAACAAAGATCCTCCCCTGAACGGTCGAGTTGTAGGCTATCCATCTTCTCCTGTTGGCAAGCCGTGACAAAGGCCAGAAAATTGTGCCCAGGGTTTCTCCTGACAGCACCCGGCGGATTACTTCCTTTTCACCCGCAGCGGCAAGCACCATTGTTATTCCGGAATGCATGGTAATCCTTGCAGCCTGAAGCTTTGTAATCATTCCCCCGGTACCGAGGGCAGACCTGGAACCTGAGGCAATTTTTTCTATTTCCTCCGTTATTTCTTTAATCTCGGAAATCAATTTTGATGATGAAAAGCGCGGGTCTCCCGTATACAACCCGTCTATATCAGACAATAAAATCAGCAAATCAGCGTCAACCAGTACGCTGACCAGCGCGGCAAGATTGTCGTTGTCTCCCAGCCGTAGCGGTATCTCATCCACCGCGACCGTGTCATTTTCGTTAATCACCGGTAATGCACCCATACGAAGCAAGGCAGACATTGTATTGCGCGCATTTAAAAACCGTTTGCGGTCGGAAAAATCTTCACGTGTCAAAAGGACTTGTCCAACAGCAATACTATATTGTGCGAACACCTTTTCGTAAGAATTAATCAACATCCCCTGACCAACTGAAGCACAGGCCTGTTTTTCCGGAATACTCTTTGGACGGCGTGCAAAACCGAGCCTCTGTATTCCCAGACCTATTGCGCCAGAACTGACCAGAAGTACTTCAACGCCTTCGCGCTTTATGCCGGCAATCTGATCAGCCAGGCTTTCAACCTGGGAAATATTCAAAGCGCCATCTTTGCCGATCAGAGAACTCGAACCTATTTTAACTACAACCCTTTTTAAAGGAGATAAATCCCTTGATTCCAAAAAGGTCACCTCTAATTGAATGCTTTTTAAAGTATAGCATAACTATCCTTCCTTTTTTAACCTTGCTCTTTAATATTTACGGATAAAAGATAAATCCGTATTTTCCGACCTGGACTGTATCGCCTTCTTTTATGCCGGCATCCTTTAACGCTTTTTCCAGCCCCATCCGGTCAAAGATTTTCTGCAGCCGTTTTACTGACTGGGAATTATCCAAATCTGTCATGGCAACAATTTTTTTAATCTTTTCTCCTTCTACATAATAAACTCCATCCCTATAAACCACTTTAAAGGGCTCCTCTTCGTTAAAGATTGTAACCCTGGAATATTCAGGAACGGTTTGAGGAACAGGGATCTGAAGGAGCATTTGTCCTATATTATAGACAAGAGTTTTTAACCCCTCGCCTGTCAGGGCAGAAACGGGAATAATTTTATATTCCCCCGAAAGATGCTTCTGCAGGCGGGAAAGGTTTTCCGCTGCCTCAGGCAGGTCGATTTTGTTTGCGGCAACCAGCTGGGGCCGCTGGGAAAGAGTGGGATTATATAAAGAAAGTTCCCTGTTAATAACCGAGAAATCATTAAGCGGGTCCCTCCCCTGCATTCCGCTGATGTCCAGGACATGGACAAGCAGCTTGGTCCGTTCAAGGTGCCTTAAAAACTGGTGGCCAAGGCCCGCACCCGTATGCGCCCCTTCTATCAAACCGGGAATATCGGCAACCACAAAGCTGAAGGATTCGTCTACTCTTACAACTCCAAGATTGGGAACAACAGTCGTAAACGGGTAGTCAGCGATTTTGGGACGGGCGGCAGAAATCCGGGAAATCAATGTCGATTTGCCGGCGTTGGGAACCCCGATCAGACCCACATCCGCCAGGAGTTTCAGCTCAAGCTCCAACTGGAGTTCCTCCCCCGGTTCCCCTTTTTCAGCTATCGTTGGAGCTTTGTTGTGGGGACCTGCAAAACGCGCGTTACCCCTGCCGCCGCGCCCCCCGTGAGCCACAATGAATTCCTGGCCTTCTGTAACAAGATCGGCAATTATTTGCCCCGTATCTTCGTTGCGTACGACAGTACCCGCAGGAATACGCAGGTAAAGATCTTTCCCCGCGCGGCCGTGCATATCTTTGCCCATTCCGTGCTGACCCCGTTCCGATTTATAATGCTTTTTATAGCGAAAGTCAATTAAAGTTGACAGCCCGCCGTCAACACGGAAAATAACATCGCCGCCCCGTCCGCCGTCGCCTCCCGAGGGTCCGCCGTCGGGAACATACTTTTCCCTGCGAAAAGCAACGCACCCGTTGCCTCCGTCGCCCGCTTTAACGAAAATTTTAACTTTATCGTAAAACAAACTAACTCACCATCACTAATAACTTCTAGCCAGTTTCCTTTTGGGGCAGGCAAAACAATACTTCGCACAGACCTTCTGTTTCTGTAAGAACAACATTGCCCCCCCAGGCGCTCATGCTCTGATTAACGGCTTCAATACTTTTATTCAGGTCATTACTGGACGCCGAAATGGGAAAACCGAGGCGGCAGATAAACTTTCCCGGTTCTTCCATAAAGCTGACTCTCAAATTACGGTCTTCTGACTCAGGCAAAAAACCTGACAGCACTTTATCCAATATCTTCTGCAGGCTTAAACCGAAATCTTTCCCTGGCGCCAGGCATGTTTCCGGGTTTCCCCCAGCCTGCAGATCGATCTCAATACCGTATTTTGCAGCCTGGTTCCTGGCCCCCAATAATGCTGCGGCAACCTCAGGCGGTTTTAGACGGGTAAATTCTCCGAAACGGTTAATCTGCATTACGGCTTCATCAATATAGTGTCTGGCCTGCTCTATTTTATTTAACTGTAAAAAACCGGAAATAACCTGAATGTGGTTTAAAAAATCATGCCTTTGCATCCGGATTATTTCCAGAAACATTTCCGTATCCATTACAAGGCCCTCCAAAATTATTAATTCGGCATTATAAAAAAGGCCGGTTTTGTACCGGCCTTTCATTCTCATATTGGTTGATGGAAACCTATACTGCAGGAACAGGTTCCACATTGACCTGTTTTTTGTCACGGCCTTTGCGCTGGAAGGAAACAAGGCCGTCTACAAGCGCAAATAATGTATCGTCCCTGCCCTTGCCAACATTAGTTCCGGGATGGATCCTTGTTCCTCTCTGACGCACAAGGATGCTGCCAGCAGAAACAAGTTGACCGTCAAAACGTTTTACGCCAAGCATCTTGGGCTGTGAATCCCGCCCGTTGCGTGAACTTCCAACTCCCTTTTTATGAGCCATGATTATTCACCTCCCGATTGCTAAACAACCTGTTCGATTTTTTCTACAAATACCTGTGTAAAGGAACGCCTGCTGCCTTTTTTACGGCGGTAATTTTTCTTTGCCTTATATTTAAACACGATCACTTTGCGATCCCGTCCGTGTCGTACAGCTTTTAAAATAACTTTTGCCCCTGTTACAAAAGGTGTTCCTATTTTTATATTTTCTCCGTCCGAAACGGCCAGCACCTTGTCAATGGTAATTTCCTGACCAGCTTCAACGGAAAGCTTATCTACAAGAAGCGTTTCCTTTTCCCGTACCCGGTACTGCCTGCCACCAGTTTCAATAACTGCGTACACCCGTTCAACTCTCCTTTATCCTGTTTCAAACTACAATTAAATAAGCGGTTTTCAAAACCATCGTCAAACCACATGTAATATTTTAACACAGTATTGCCCAATGTCAAGAAAAAAGCATCTGTAAAGACACTAAAGCCGTTAATGTTGACAAGTTCACCATCCCCAAGTTATAATTCTTTTGGAAATTTGCTTACACATGGTTTTGTCGCGGCATACACGGCTTTTGTCTTTTTGCTTTCACAGATAACGCTTAAACGGGGAGGTGTTAATTTTATACAAAAAAGATAATCAGGAAAAGTGGTATTTCCTTAGTTTGAAAGGGAAAGGGAAGATGAGGGGCAATTTAAAGGTTGGATTTCTACCAACCAGATAGTCATTTAGATTATTATTTTTTGACCCCTTGTGAATTATTACAAAAAGAGGAGGCGCGTAATGGCTACTAAATTTGATGATATTTATGATGATTATATGAAAAGGCGGAAAGCCGCCCTTGGAATGGGAGGAGAAGACGCCTTAGCAAAACGCAGGGCAAAAGGACAGACCGACGCCCGCCAGAGACTTGACTTACTTCTGGACCCGCACAGTTTCTGGGAGGTCGGCGCTTTTATGAAGCACCGCCAATCAGAATTCGGCATGGATAAAGTGTACGTCCCTGCAGAAGGCGTTGTGGCTGGATACGGAAAAATAAACGGCCGTAACGTCGTTGTAATCTCAGAGGACTTCACGGCTATGGCCGGGACTTTCGGTGAGTATCACGGCAAAAAATTCGTCTGGGCTCTTGAATTTGCCCAGAATAAGGGCTGGCCCTTTATTGGCATTAACGACTCCGGCGGCGCACGTCTGCAGGAAGGAATGGATACCCTGGAGGCATACGGCTGGACCTTTGCAGCCCAGTGCCGCGCTTCAGGAATCATCCCCCAGATAGCGCTGCTTCTTGGCCCCTGCCTTGGCGGTCAGGCTTACCACCCGATTATGAACGACTTCCTGATTCAAAGCGCAAAAACCGGCTTTTTAGGAATTGCCGGACCGGCCTTCGTAAAAACACAAACAGGTGAGGATATTTCCCTGGAAGAGCTTTCCGGCTGGGAACCGCATGCTGTTAGGGCAGGAAACACGCATATCGTGGGAGAAGACGATTTTGAGTGCATAGATGCGGCTAAGAAACTTCTCTCCTACATGCCCCAAAACAACAGGGAAAAGCCCCCGATTGTAAAAATTGGCGACGACCCCAACAGAGAGATCCCGGAACTGGATGACTTCCTGCCTGACCCGCTGCTGATGACACCTTACGATGCATACCCGCTTATCGATATGGTTGTGGATAAGGGAAGCTTCTTTGAAATCCACAAGGAGTTTGCTCCACAATTAATCGTCGGCTTCGCACGCTTCGATGGGAGATCAGTCGGAATGGTTGTCAACAATCCCGACTTCCTTGCAGGCGCTATGAACTGCGACTCCTCTGATAAACTGGCCAGATTCGTCCGCACATGCGACCTTTTCAATATCCCTGTAGTAACCCTTGTCGACTGCCCTGCATTCTGGATTGGTTCCGAAGAAGAGCATAAAGGAATCCTGCGTCACGGTGCAAAAACCCTTTATGCCTGGGCCGACGCTACGGTGCCCCTTATTGCAGTAATCACCGGAAAATCTTATGCTGGCGCTCATTACGCCATCCTGGACAAGAGCATCGGGGCAGACCTGTGCTACGCCTGGCCGACAGCCAAGATTAACATCGTCGGCGGCGCTACTGCGGCAAGTGTAATTTTTGCCAAGGAAATTAAGAATTCTCCGAACCCGGCAGAAACAGCAGCGAAGAGAATTGCAGAATACAATAAGGCATACGAGCATCCCTACCAGCCCGCGGAACGCGGTTATGTTGACGATGTGATTATGCCGCACGATACAAGAAAAGTTATTTGCCAGGCCCTGGAGATACTGGAAAACAAACAAGTTGCCAGACCCTGGAGAAAATATTCGAATATCAACCTGTAAAGTTAATTCTTTAGGAAAGGGGTCTTCCATTTGGAAGGCCCCTTTTGATTCGTTAACCAGTTTGCTTTAACGTTAATCAGTTTGTTTTAAACCGTTCAATTCTTCCCTGCCCTTTTTCACTTGGTCCGTTAGTTTCTCGAGGTCTTTTTCAATCCCGCCTAAAACATCATCAGCGTAATCTCGTGCCCCCTGTTTAATTTCAAAGGCAACCTGTTCCGCCTTCTGGATCATTTCCTCAGCTATTATTTGAGCCTGGCGTGTTATTTCACTTTCCTCAGCCTGCCTGTCCATTTGTCTTTTAGCATCATCCAGAATCCTTGACGCCTCTCTTTTTGAATCAGAAAGCACCTTTTCGCGTTCCTGAATCAACCATTTTGCCTGACGCATTTCTTCCGGTATGGATGTGCGAATCCGGTCAAGGCAATCCAATAGCCGGTCTTCATTGATTAAAACTTTCCTTGTCAGGGGAACCCGCATACTTTCTTCAACCAGTTCCTCAAGTTCGTTAAGGATATTTGACAGCTCCACTTACAAACCTCCCTTTTATTGGCTTGGACAATCAGCCAGTTCAGGTTTTAAACTATAAAAAGTCAACAGTGTATCCCCGTACCTGTGTTGGCGTGTTAATGTTAAATTATCAATCCTAGCCGGCAACACCTCTCTTTTACTGCTTTCCACAATAATAACGCCATCCGGTAAGAGCAAACCGCTGTTGCCGATCATCTCGATTGTAGGATTTTCAAGGCCCTGCTCATACGGCGGATCAAGAAAGACAATATCATAAAGCTCTTTTCTGTTTGCCATTAATTTAAGGGCTTTTAAAACATTCGACTTAATTACGCAAACTTGAGCGGATAAGTCCCCGGTTAAAAATTTTAGGTTTTCATAGATAGCCTGCACAGCTTTGCTGTTTTGATCTACGAAGCAGACCCGCCGCGCTCCCCGGCTCACTGCCTCGATACCCACATTGCCGGTTCCGGCATAAAGGTCCAAAAACCTGCTCTCCTGAACTCTTGCGCCGAGTATATCAAAAAGAGCTTCTTTTACCCTGTCACCGGTCGGACGACCTTTCCACCCGCGGGGCACTTTAAGCAGGCGGCCTCTGTATATGCCGGAAATTACCCTAACCATGCCAAGCTTTCCTTCTTCCGTACATTTTACCATAATCTTAACACAATGATAAAACTAATTTGTATTAATTAAGTATTTTCCTGGAATCTACGCACATAAACAAAATTTATGAGGGAATGCTATATCTATGCAATCATAGAAGGTGTCGATCATGTTAAGTGAAGTTTGCCAGAATTTTGGAATCAGCTTGGACCTTGCCCTGGAAGCAAGGGAAATTGTGCGCGGGGAAACCGGTCAGGAAATTCCGGGTGTAAAGGTCGATCAGGAGAATTACGAACATGCCCAGGTAACCATAGTAGATATTATTGAACCTTACGCCGAAAAAATCATGGGAAAACCGGCCGGCACTTACATAACCATTGAAGCGCCTGTAATCAGGGAAAACAATCCCCTGGCGCATAAGGAAATAAGCGAGATACTGGCCCGCTATCTCAAAAAATTAATCAACCTCCCCGAATACGCTAATATTTTACTGGCCGGGCTGGGAAACTGGCGGGCAACCCCTGATGCGCTGGGTCCTGAAGTAATTGAGCAAAGTCTGGTTACACGCCATCTTTTTAATTACGCTCCTCAGACATTAAAACAAGGAATGCGATCAGTCAGCGCCATGGCGCCCGGCGTACTGGGAATTACGGGTATAGAAACTGCGGAGGTTATCAAGGGAGTTGCGGAAAAAGTCCACCCGGAATTAATCATCACCGTCGACTCACTTGCTGCCCGCAGTGCAACACGCATCGCAACAACAATCCAAATAGCCACCACTGGAATTAAGCCCGGTTCCGGTATAGGAAACCAGAGATCCGGTATTAACCAGGAAACAATGGGTGTGCCAGTAATAGCGATCGGTGTGCCCACAGTGGTTCACGCTGCCGTTATAGCAAGTGATGCTATTGAACAGTATTTAAAACAGGCGCAGGCAAACAATCAAACAGGGCCAAACTTTTCGCAACAGGTGATCAATAAAGTGCTCGAACCCTTCGGAGGAAATCTGACAGTTACTCCCAAAGAGATTGACACCTTGATCCACAGCACGGCAAAAATTATAGCAACCGGTATAACATCGGCTTTACAGCCGGAATTAACCCAGGATGACTATACATTCTATATGCATTAATTATTGATAACCGTATATACTGAAAATTAGCTTATCTTAGGGAGGTCAACTGCCTGCGTGCTTAATAATCGCCTCTTATACTTGTACGAACTCGTTCACCCTCGGGCTTAAGTCAAACTTAAGCGCATGCGCCTCAAACAGTTCCCTCGCTTGTCCTTAAGGTTCACTCATTCTTTGAATGAAGGCTCAAAATCGCACTTAAGGCATTGCCCCCCCTTTGCTGATGAATTTTCATCTTATTGAAGACACTGCATTGGCAGCATGGGTATCTATACTGTTAAAAACACACAGAAGACCAGTTATACTTTACAAACTGGTCTTCCGGCTAATATCCATTTTCAATTAAACCCTGTAGTTTAGAGAAAATATATCCTTTACTCATCTTCGGTTCTCAGTCAGGAAAAACTTCCTTAAGGAACGCTCTAGCGGGCGCCGCTGGAAGTAACCTGAGGGGTCGGAGGCTGGTTGCCGCTAGCCAGGCTTGTTTCGTAAGCAGCGATCATCTTTTTGACCATATTGCCGCCTATTGCACCATTAACACGGGAAGGAATATCACCCATGTAACCACCCTGGGGAACCTGAATTCCAAGCTCGGCAGCAGTTTCCCACTTGAACTGCTCCATTGCGTTGGAAGCCTGATTAATGAGAATCCTGTTTGATTTCTGTCCCTGTGCCATTTAATTTTCACCTCCTTATTTTCAGCTTAAGCTTATTATGAGCATTAATAAATGGCTTTAAACTAGAACATTTTACCCAGTTAATAGCTTGAAAATAAGGATTTAAAAACTATTAAAGTTAAATTTTAATTTGATGCTTTAAATATTAAGAATATCATTATATTTTGTTCAAAAATCAACCCCCGCCCCAATTTAACATCGACCTTGCCTGTAATTCCTCCCTCAATAATATGTTATCGCGGCGCATAAGCTCCGGATCGGTTTCCAGCAATTTAAAAGCCTCGCCACGGACCTGCAAAAGCAGGCGCTGATCACGGATCAGGTCGGCGGCTTTAAATTCTGGCAGGCCGGACTGGCGGAATCCCGTCAGTTCACCCGGCCCCCTTAAAGACAGGTCTGCTTCGGCAAGAGAAAAACCATCTGCAACCCTGGTAAGGACCTCCAAACGTTCCCGCGCATCTTCAGACGGCGAATCCGACACAAGAATACAGTATGATTCTTCGCTTCCCCGTCCCACACGCCCGCGCAGCTGGTGCAACTGGGCGAGGCCAAACCGTTCCGCTCCCAAAATAACCATTACGCTCGCATTTGGCACATCTACACCCACTTCGATGATAGTAGTTGAGATTAAAACATCAACCGCACCGCTGTAAAAAGACCTCATAATCCTTTCTTTTTCGTCGGTTTTTAATCTTCCGTGCAATAGAGCTACCCTGCAGTCCCGAAAGAAAATTCCCGAGGATAGTTCTTTTTCCAGTTCAACCGCCGCCTGCGCATCAAATCTCTCGGATTCCTCGATCAGAGGGCAAATAATATATGCCTGCCGGCCAAGATCCACCTGCTTGCGGACAAAACGGTAAACTGATCCCATGTCTGTTGACAGGTATGTCTTAACCGGTTTGCGGCCGGGGGGAAGTTCCCGGATCGTGCTGATTTCCAAATCACCGTATAAAGTCAGTGCTAGAGTGCGCGGTATCGGTGTAGCGGTCATGATCAGGACATCCGGATATTGCCCCTTGGACTGCAGAAGGGCCCTCTGCCGCACGCCGAAACGGTGCTGTTCATCAATTACAACCGCTGCAAGGTTCTTGAATTCCACATCATCCTGGATAAGGGCGTGGGTACCTACTATAATTGATATTTGGCCTGCGCGCAGCCTTTCAAGAAACACTGCGCGTTCTTTCTTCCTGAGGCCGCCCGAAATGAATCCTATTTCAATCCCCGAATCACCCAGAAGGCGCCGCAGGCCGAGGTAGTGCTGTTCGGCAAGTATCTCTGTCGGCGCCATCAGCGCTCCCTGCAGGCCGCTGCCGACCGCTTTCAGCAGAAACAGCAGGCTGACAACAGTTTTGCCTGAGCCAACATCGCCCTGTAGCAAACGGTACATCGGACCGGCCTTGTCCAAATCATTGTTAATTTCCTGCCAGGCGTTATTTTGGCCTGCCGTCAGAGTAAAGGGGAGCTTGCCGGTGAATTTTTCCACAATATCCGGGTGGGGGAGGTATTGATGGGGTTTATTTATCCTGGTCAGTTTTAAACGCCGCAAACCAAGGGCAACCTGAAATAAAAATAAATCTTCCCAGATAAAACGTTCTTTTGCTTTTTGAGCTTTTTGAATGCTGGCCGGAAAATGAACTTCCTCCAGGGCTTCCGGCAAAACAGGCAGCGCGTGCGCTTCAACTAAATGCGGCGGGATAAATTCCCTCAGCCTGTGGGTCCATTCAGCCAGCCCTTTTTTAATGATCCTGCGCAACAGGCGCTGGCTGAGCTGTTCGGTAAGCGGATAAACGGGCACGATTCGCCCGCCTTGCAAAAGTTCTTCCCCTTCTTCCATTAGCTCAAAATCATTTGCATATACCTGAACCTGCCCTGTAGCACGGTCTATTTTACCGGTCAGGACAACCTTCTTCCCGGGCGAAAACTGTTTTTTTAGAAAAGGCTGGTTAAACCAGATCCCCATAAAAAAACCACCGCTGTCTTTAAGCAGCAGTTTGGTAACGACCAGGCCCGGCCGCGGTTTTGTTTCCTTTACACCCGTTACCGTCCCGATAAGAGTGGCCTTTTCGCCGTGAGCAGTTTCAAAGGCAGTCTTTACCTGGCTTCTGTCTTCGTAATCCCGCGGGAAATAATAAAGCAGATCGTAAACAGTTTCGATCCCCAGCTTATTAAAGATCGCCGCCCTTTTCGGGCCAACCGTTTTCAAGTACTGAATTTTTTGGTCTATGGGGTGATTACCTTGTGTCCTGGAAAACATACTTGCATGACCCTGCAACTTTTGATAGAATAACTAACAGTCTATTCTTCAAGGGAGATGTATTGATTGGCCAGAAAATGCACAATCTGCGGGAAGGGTATAGAAGTCGGCATGAAGGTAAGCCATTCCCACATCCGCACAAAGAGAACCTGGGCGGCAAACCTGCAGCGGGTTAAGGCGATAGTTGACGGTACGCCGAAAAGAATTCTTGTTTGTACGCGCTGTTTAAGAAGCGGAAAAGTAAAAAGAGCAATCTAAAAAAGCCAACCGGCAGTTTTCTTAAAGCCTTTTTAAACGCGGCGAATGGGTAATCCCCGGAATGCGGCCCCGCTTGGCAACCAGTTTTCCGTCGACTTCTTTCAGGTCCATTGTCATATCGATGGGCGGGGCGGACGATATATAACTTCCTACTCCGAAAGAATCCGCGCCTGCCCTGTCAAGGACCACTATACGTTCAGGCGTTAATCCCCCGCTAACCAGAATTTGGACATGTGAAAAGCCCCCGAGGTCAAGGCGCGCCCTTATTTCAGTAACCAGTGAAGGTGTAACCCCGCCTCTTTCGCCTGGCGTATCCAGCCTGACACCACTTAACCTTTCTTTCAGGGCTTCGGCAACTCTCAATGTTTCCTCCGCCTCATCCTTGAAAGTATCGACTAGTATGATTACCGGCGCCCCCTCAGGCATAATCCGCTGATAGATATCCGCAACCTTTACCGTATCGCCCAGAATAATAATTACAGCATGAGGCATCGTTCCAGTCGGTTCCCGGCCGGCCAGTTTCGCCCCCAGAATACAGCTCGCTCCGTCTGCGCCGCCGATGAGAGCAGCTCTTTCCATAACAGGCGCAACGGCAGGATGTACATGGCGGGCTCCAAAACAAACAACCTTCTTCGTGCCGGCGGCGTCCTTGCACTGCCTGGCGGCAGTCGCCCAACCGCTTGAACTGGCTAAGATGCCCAGTAAGGCCGTTTCAAAAATTCCGAAGTTATCATAGAGGCCGCTGATGCGCATAACGACCTCTTTTCCCCGGAATGGCTCGCCCTCCTGAAGGGACCATAACTCAACGCCTGTATCCTGTAAAAGGTTTTTAACCTCGGGAACGCCTGCCAATATCCCCGAATGGCGAGCGAAAACTTCTGCTGTTACCGGAACTTTATCCAACCCGGTTTCTTTTAAAATTTCTCTGGCCTTTACAAAGTAGATATCCGTAGTCCAGCCCTCTTTTATCTCCTGCGCGCTGGCGGAAAAAAGAAACCTGTCAGGTGATATGGTAAGTTCGTCAATTTCCTTTAAACTCCGCACCGTCCGGAACTGTCCCACAAGTTATTCTTCCTTTCCGCCGGAAATTCCCTTAAGCAAATTGGCCATCTCAATGGCCATCTCAGCAGCGCTGCCACCTTTATTTCCTGCTTTGGCGCCGGCACGTTCAATAGCCTGTTCGATACTATCGGCAAGGATAACACCAAATGTAACGGGTACTCCGCTGTCCAGGCTGATTTTAGCGACGCCTCTGGATACCTGGTTTGCCACATGTTCGAAATGCGGAGTTGCGCCGCGAATTACAGCACCGAGGCAAACAACAGCGTCAAAACGCCCAAGGCCGATCATTCGGCGGGCTACCGTTGGTATTTCAAAGGCGCCCGGAACCCAGGCCACTTCTATATCATCATCGGCAACCCCATGACGTTTCAGTGTATCCAGAGCGCCGCTTAAAAGGCGGTTGGTAATAAATTCGTTGAAACGTCCGACCACCACCCCGAATTTTAAGCCCTGGCCCATTAAATGACCTTCGTAAACCTTCAATTTTTTCACTCCTTTTTAATTAAAAAAATTAACCGTCTATTTCCAACAAATGGCCTAACTTTTCCTTTTTGGTAGATAAATAAAAGCGGTTGTCAGCTCCCGGAGAAATTTCAATGGGAACTCTTTTGATAACCTTCAGGCCGTATCCCTCAAGACCGACTATTTTTCGGGGATTATTGGTCATCAGGCGAATTTTTTCCAGACCGAGGTCCGCCAGGATTTGAGCTCCAATACCATAATCCCTTAAGTCAGGCGGAAAGCCGAGTTCTTCGTTAGCCTCGACAGTATCCTTCCCCCCGTCCTGAAGCTTATAAGCCCTAATTTTATTTAAAAGGCCAATCCCCCGTCCTTCCTGGCGCATGTATAACAGCACGCCGGCGCCTTCCTTTTCGATCATTTCCAGCGCCGTGATAACCTGATCACCGCAATCGCAGCGCAGTGACCCAAAAACATCTCCTGTCAGGCACTCCGAGTGTACCCTGACCAGCGGAGCTTCGACGGCGCTTAGATCACCTTTTACCAGCGCAAGATGCCCCTTCCCGTCAAGGGTGCTTTCATAGGCTACAGCGATGAAATCGCCATACCTGGTGGGGAGCTTCGCCTCATCAACCTTTCTGATAAGTTTTTCCGTACGCCTCCTGTATTGAATCAGATCAGCCACGGTAATAATCATTAATCCGTGAAGGCTGCAGAATTTGATCAGGTCATCCACGCGGGCCATTTTCCCGTCTTCCCTCATTACTTCACAGATAACCCCGGCCGGAAACAACCCCGCCAGCCTGGCCAAATCCACCGAAGCCTCGGTATGGCCGGCCCGGCGGAGAACGCCGCCTTCCTTGGCCCTTAAAGGAAAGATATGGCCGGGACGCCTCAAATCATCAGCAGTAGTCACCGGGTCCAATATCGCCTTAACTGTAAAAGCGCGCTCAAAAGCCGAAATACCTGTAGTTGTTTCCCTGTGATCGACAGAGACAGTAAAAGCGGTACCGTGAGGATCGGTGTTATTGGCCACCATAGGCGGCAAATCCAGTTCGTCCAGCCGCTCAGCCGCTAACGGCATGCATAAGAGCCCCCTGCCGTGTGTGACCATGAAATTAATTGCTTCCGGTGTGGCCTTTTCAGCGGCCATTACCAGATCTCCCTCGTTTTCCCGATCCTGGCCGTCAACCACAACAATCATTTTGCCCTGCCGCATCTCCTGAATAGCTTCTTCGATAGTATTAAACTTATATTCCATCGCCTTTTTTCCTTTCCAAAGAAACTTTTTACCAGGCTTTTTCTATAAGAATCCCTGCTCGCCCAGAAAAGACAAGGATATTCCATCCTTTTTCTCCCCGGTATCCGGGCGGCTGTTCGATATAAATTTTTCTATATACTTTCCAATTAGATCCGCTTCGAGATTTACAGTTTCCCCCGGGTTTTTATAACCCAGTGTAGTATTCCTGGCAGTATGAGGTATAATCGAGACCCTGAAACTTTGCTCATTAAAATTTACAACGGTAAGGCTTATGCCGTCAACAGCAACCGAACCTTTTTTTATTAAATAACGCGTTACCTCAACAGGGGCTGAAATATCAAACACAACGGCCAGATCTTCCGTCCTTTTCCCTGAAATGACACCAACTCCGTCAATATGGCCGCTGACCAAATGCCCACCCAGGCGGCTGTCCAAACGCATCGCCCGTTCAAGATTCAATATATCTCCAGGCCCCAGTTTGCCCAGGTTGGACTTGGCCAGGGTTTCAGCCATAACATCCGCTGTAAAGAAACCTTCACCAAGCTTTGTAACTGTAAGGCAAACACCATTGACAGCTATGCTGTCCCCTTGGCGCGCCTGTTTTAAAACCTGCCCGGCTTTAATTTTTAATCCTGCCGACGCCGGTCCCCGCACAATTGTTATAAGTTGGCCAAGTTCCTCTACCAGACCAGTAAACAGTTCAATGCCCCCCGATCTTTAATCATGTTAATTTTTTCAGGTAACCCTCCAGACAGATATCCTCGCCAAACCGCGTCACAGTTAAGTTTTCAATCTGCCTGGTTTCCGCCATCAGAGACACTCCCGAACCTCCCACAGGGCTCGGAGACAGCCGCCCGCCAACTATTTTTGGGGCGATAAACCAGATTATCTTATCCACCAGGCCGCTTTCCAAAGCTGAAGCGTTTATTTCCCCTCCCCCTTCAATCATCACACTGGTAATTTCCTGCCTGGCCAATTCCGCCATCAACCATTTTAAATCCACACGGGGCCCGTCTCCCGGCACGACAAGCACTTCCGCCCCCGTTTTTTTCAGCCGGGCAATTTTTTGTGCGCCGGCGCTCCCGGTTGTTACTATAATTGTCGGCGCTTCAGCCAGCTGCGAGAGCACAAGAGAATTTACCGGTATGCGGGCCACGCTGTCAACTACAATCCGTATGGGATTTCTCCCTTTCTCATCGGGCAGCCGTACCGTAAGAAGCGGGTCATCAGCCAGCACAGTATTTATACCCACCAGAACGGCATCGTACAAACTGCGCAAAACATGAACCCGGCTGCGGGCTTCAGGACCTGTAACCCAACGGGAATCCCCTGTATGGGCAGCAATTTTACCGTCTAAGCTCATTGCCGCTTTTAATATTACAAAAGGCCTGCCTGTGGTTATATATTTGATAAAAACTTCGTTTAAAAGAAGGGCTTCATCCTCCAGCACACCTGTAGCGACTTCAACATTTCGCTGCTCAAGATAAGATATTCCCTTGCCGCAGACCAGCGGGTTGGGATCACTCATCGCAATGACAACCCTGCTTATTCCGGCCTCAACAACGGCATTTGCGCAGGGACCGGTCCGGCCGTAATGACTGCAGGGTTCCAGATTCACATAAAGTGTGGCGCCCTTTGCTTTTTCACCTGCATTGTCAAGTGCGATAATCTCGGCATGAGGGCTCCCCGCTTTGTGATGGTAACCTTCCCCGGCCACCTGGCCGTCCTTGACAACCACCGCCCCAACCATAGGATTGGGGCTTGTTTTTCCCCTGCCCAGCCTGGCCAGTTCCAAAGCCCTGCCCATATAAAGCATGTCTTGATCACTCATAAATAACAAAAGCCCCGTTAAAACCTCCGGGGCAAAAGACAACTTGATCAATCCTTAAAAATAATAAGGAATCAAAGCAAAACCTTCTCCCATCCAGACTGTTACTGTCGGCCCTGGATTTTCACCAGATCAGCCATATAGGCTAGCGGGCTCAAAGCCTTAGCGCTTCTTACCGCCGATAGGGAATTCCACCCGTCCCCGAAGGTGTTCTTTTTTATGAATATTATAAAGCCAATCTCAAGCACATGTCAATAATTCGACGAATTTAGAGATGCTCACTTGCGCTGTCTGGCGGGATATTGTTCACAAGCCCGTATACTTTATCCTTTAATTCCGGAGGAGCAATGAGGATTAAAACATCCCCGCTGTAAACGACAGTATCGGCCTGCGGTGAAAGGATTTCTTCCCCGCCCCGGTAAACAGACAGGACTGTTGCTCCGGTCTTTGTCCTGAACTCCGCCTCGGCCAGTGTTTTACCGACAAGAGCCGAACTGGGCGACACTCTTATTTCTTCTACTCGCTGCAGGTTGCCGGCCATTTTTAAGGTATAATCCAACAGTTCGTTCATTAGTTTTTCGATTTCCTGGTCTATGATTTCTCTTTCTTTAAGCAGGCTGTGCAGCTTTTTCTGCATGTCCCGCAGTACTTTCCGGTGACCGTACTCGGTTAAAAAAGCTTCGGCGGCTTTCTGGGACTGGACGACAACTCCAACCCCGGGAACAACGCCGACAATACCGGTTTCCTGAAGAAGAGTCAAAGCCCGGCGGATTGTTTCTGGTGACACACTATACTTTCCTGCCAGGGTAGATCTCCCAAACACCTTCTGACCTTCCCTATACTCCCCCCGTGCGATGCGTGTTGCAACATCAACCGCAATAGTCGCATACCTTGCTAAAACATGAGTTTCCTGCCCCTCCAACGCTGTATCCACCCTTTCATATTCTTATGACGCCATTATTATATCATTTAAAACCTTGAATAGAAAATAGCTTACATCTAGTACAAAAATAAGCCAAATTTCGACAAATCTCCTAACGAACCTTAATCAATTCAATGCCTTGAGTTAAAAAGAAACAAGCGATTCTTAAGCAGCCCTAACCGGAAGGTATGATTATAAAACCATTTTACTGGTTGGCAATTTATCCTAGCGATACTTGGATTCATTCTTAAAACTTTTAAGATAGTTCTTCAACAACTGCTTGTTTTATTTTCAAGTTCATGTAGATACGAACTGCTCTTTAGCCAACTTTGCCAATGCTCTCTTCCTGCCATGACGCCTCCTTCGGAGCGATAAAAACTTTAAATATGTTACTATTACTACAGCGATGAGTATTAAAGCTCTTTGACAACATTAAATAGCGACTTCGCCCAATATTTAGAGATTCCTCTTTCGGTGCGAGAGGTAGGCGACCATGTTGCGTTTCATGTGGTAGT
>LDZU01003377.1_pt1 | contig 53988 bp, 48 predicted proteins | sample 615531 | NCBI WGS metagenome assembly LDZU01 (sample SAMN03408293, study PRJNA278302) | terrestrial metagenome | isolation source: oil reservoir sample SB2 | place: USA: Alaska, North Slope, Schrader Bluff formation | collected 2011-09 | reverse complement strand
AAGCCATGGATGTCCTCGATACCGCCCTTGGTGAAGCGAGAAGACAGGGCTGGATAATTGTAGTGGACCCATGGACACCAGACGTGGTAAGGGAAAGGCTCGAGGAGAACTCCAGATCCATAGAGCTTCCCGCTCCAAGGATGGAGGGGGACTTCATCCTCTTTCTTTATGACCAGTACCTTAGGATCTGGGACTTTCTAAGGAGGCATCCCTGAGAGTTCAGTCAAAGGATCTGAGGTGTTTCACGTCTGCGGAGGTGAAGGAACGGGTCCCGTTACCGGTCCTGACAATGATCTCGCCCTTTTCCCCAACGGCGACCGCCTCGCCGTTTATCTCCCCTCCGTCAAAGACGACACGGACCTTTCTACCCAGGGTGTCACACCTTGAGGAATATTCGGCCAGTGCCTTCCCGACCCCCTTGTCCGACTCCAGTTCCCTTACGGCCCTGTTCAGGGCCCGGATGACGCCGGCGACGATCTCTCCCCTGTGAACTCTCCTGCCGATAATGGAGGAGAGGGATATGGCTTCAGCCCCGTCCCCGAGAGGCATTTCACTGGAGTTGGCGTTGATCCCGATCCCTGTGACCGCGAAATGGACCAGACCCGGTTCACTGGATACTTCGGTAAGGATCCCGCAAAGCTTTGCTCCATCCCAGAGGATGTCGTTAGGCCATTTAAGCTGACACTTCACTCCACAGATGTTCAGTATCGCATCCTGGACCGACATGGCCGACACAAGGCTCAGGACCTGGATGGACTCGGGGGGCAGTGCCGGGCGGATAACAACGGAGAAATAGATCCCGCCCTCTGATGCCGAGACCCACTTTCTGCCAAGTCTTCCCCTCCCGGAGGCCTGGTAATCGGTAGTTACGACAAGTCCTTCCCTGGCTCCCTTCCGTGCAAGGTCTTTTGCCTGCGTCTGGGTAGAGTCCAGGCTCTTCCAGTAGAGTACAGGGTGCCCCCATGGGCAGTCGAAGAGAGCAGCCTCTATCCAGGAGGGTTCCAGGTCGTTGGCCGGTGAAGATACGAACCTGTAACCCTTTACCGGGACGGAACTGATGGCGTATCCATCTTCCCGGAGGGCCTTGACGGCCTTCCACACAGACTGCCGGGAAAGGCCCAGGGATCGGCATATAGCTCCACCCGAGACTGTCTGTCCTCCGGCATCGATCAGCTCTTTCAGAACCGACACCTTAGTGTTAAGAACGGGATCCATAGGCTTGAGTCTTGCCCCCTCGTTGAGGTTCACGTGATGATATAATGAAATGCCTGTAACTATAGATGATAACACTTCCGGGCGATGATGACATTTGGAGGGGATCGACATGGCTCAGATGTCCATGAACACGGTAATGGAGGGACTTCACTCGCTTGCTTCCGAGTTGAAGGACAGCCTTTGACCCGGCCGAACTGTCAGCCGGGATCGAAAGATTGACGGAGGTCACATCCGATCCTGACTTCTGGACCGGTGAGGATCCCCAGTCCGTAACGAAGGAGCTGGCTCGTCTGCAGTCAAAGCTGGATTCCTGGAGATATATCTCTATGGAGGTGGATGAACTTCAGACCATGGTCGACCTCCTCAATGCCGGGGAAGATCCTGAGCTCGAAAGAGAGTTCCACGAACGAGCATCTCTTTTGGAGAAGAGGATCCACGACCTTCAGCTTCTTTTCCTCTTCGACGAGGAGTACGATGAATCCAACGCGATCCTGAGCATTCACCCCGGTGCAGGAGGCCACGATTCACAGGACTGGGCCGAGATGCTCCTCAGGATGTACCTTCGATGGGCCGAGAAGAAGGGTTTCAGAACGCGGATCCTGGAGATGATAGAGGACGAGGAGGCGGGGATCAAGTCGGCAACGATCCATGTGGCAGGGGAATATGCTTACGGTTATCTGAAGACCGAAAGGGGGGTCCACAGGCTGGTAAGGATATCCCCCTTCGACACGGCCAAGAGGAGGCATACAAGCTTCGCCTCTCTTAATGTTTCACCGGAGCTGCCAGATGACGTGGAGATCGAGATCGACCCTGAGGATCTCAAGATCGATACCTACCGGTCGGGGGGGGCCGGGGGACAGCATGTGAACATGACCGATTCGGCGGTAAGGATCACCCATCTGCCAACAGGTATCGTCGTAAGCTGCCAGAACGAGCGCTCACAGCATATGAACCGCCACAGCGCCATGCAGGTACTCAGGGGACGCCTTTACGAAAGAATGCTGCAGGAGAGACAGGAGCAGATCAATGCCATTCAGGGAGAGAAGAAGGAGATCGGCTGGGGCAGCCAGATAAGGTCCTATGTCCTACACCCATACACATTGGTGAAGGATCACCGCACAAACCTGGAAAAAGGCAGTGTTCAGGCAGTTCTTGACGGCGACATCGATGAATTCATCCTTGCCTTTCTCCGGTTCAGGAAGCACGGAAAGTAATCAATTCTCGGAGGTATGTCGATGTCAAGGAAGACGCTCATCCTGCTTGTGCTGGTTTTTAACCTCTTTTTCGCAGGCTCCGCCTGCCCTTCGGGCTTTTCCGTTCCTGGGGGCACCCTTCCTCCAGGATCCCTCAAGGAGGGGGCGAAAGGAGTTGCCTACACTGTCGTCAAGGGTAACGAGGTAGTTTCTTTCCCTGTTACGGTGCTCAGTGTCCTGCCCTCCGCCAGGAGCCCCCGCAACCTGATCCTGGTCAGGGCTTCAGGTCCCGTGATAGAACATACCGGTGGCATAGCTGCAGGAATGAGCGGCAGCCCCGTCTTCATCGAAGGCAAGCTGATAGGGGCTATCGGCTACGGGTGGAGTTTCAGCGAACACCAGATGGGGCTGGTGACCCCCATAGAGGATATGGTAGAGATCTGGAGCTGGCCGGACAGGGTCCCATCCTTGAACCCTCCGGAGCTGAAGCTCGAAGATCCTTCCTCTGGGGACGTGAGGCTATCTGCGACGGTTTCAGTCCACCAGCCTGGAACTGAGACGGGAAAGGAAGCGAAAGAACTTTCAGCTCCACTGATCGGCAGCGGTTACAGCCCCAGGAGTGCTAAAAGGATCGAGGAGATGATGGGACACCCTGTGATCCTCCTTCCAGGAGGAGGTGGAGACCTGTCCCTTCCCGTCGAGTATGAGCCTGTCCTCAGGCCTGGTGAGGCGGTAAGTGTCCTTGTTGCCTGGGGGGATGTCTCCCTTGCTGCTACGGGTACCCTTACGGCGATATCGAAGGATGGCCGCTTCCTCGCCTTCGCACACCCCTTCGCCAACCGGGGGGCTGTGGCCTTCCCCCTGGCCAGGGCCTGGATACACCAGGTTGTGCCAAGCCTGGATACGCCCTTCAAGCTCGGAACGCCGACCTCCATAGTGGGGATAGTGACCCAGGATCGTCCCCAGGCCATAGGTGGATTCACAGGACGATTCGCACCGGTCATGGACATCTCCCTCAATTTCCGGGACGTAGATTCCGGTAAGGAGACCTTCAAGAGGTTCAAGACCGCTAGTGATCCCTTCATGATGACCAAGGTCATCCCTGAAATGGTAACGGGCCTTGTGGATAACGTCTGGGGCAGGATAGGTGAGGGGAGCGCCAAGATAAGCCTGAAGATCGAGGGGGGGGGGCTTGTCGAAGGATGGCAGAGGACAAATATGTTCTTCTCCACCACGGACCTGGCAAAGTCAATGATCTCGGAGTTCACCGACCTGGTCAACGCTGTCTCCCTAAACCCGTTCTTCGAGATAACTCCCTTCGGAGTGCATATCGATATTGAGGCAACGGCCGATCCCAGGGTGGTCCTTATTGAAGACGTTTCTCTCTCTCGCAATATGGTTCCTCCCGGGGGCAGCTTCGACGTGGATATCACCCTTCGCCCCTACAGAAAGGAGCCGGTGGTCCACAAGATGACCCTCAATGCGCCAGGGGATGCCCAGGGTATATGTGAAGTGGTCGTCCGTGGGGGGGGTATCGAGGAACCGGATCAGGGATCGATCCTCATGGGCTGGAGGACCATCAGGAGTCTCGATGAACTGCTGAAGGAATTCTCGGCCATGGAGACCAACGATGAAGTCGTGGCCGAAGTAAGGAGTTTCGGGCCGCTTAGGGAGGATCCTTCCTCTCTGGAGGCTGAGGAGGAGTCCCAGAGAAAACTCCGCAGCCAGATAAAGGAGGAAAAGATCAGGGAAGGATCGTTCAAGAGCTACCGTTCCAATTATTATGTTGACGGTCTTCTTCGGAGGATGATCAGGGTGGTCCCTGAATAGGGGGGTAAGTTTGAACTTTCTCTCTTGGATCGGGAGGCAGGCCATAGAGCTTTTCTCCACCTTGGGTTTCTTTTCCATTGTGGGCCTGAGGGCATTTTCTGGTGTGTTCACAGGGACCTGGAGCAAAGAGGACCTTTTCGAGCAACTCGAAAGGGTGGGCGTGGGATCGGTGCTGGTGGTTTCGATAACAAGCGCGTTCACCGGGATGGTCCTTGCCGTCCAGACCCTGGACCAGTTCGTTCGCTTCGGTGCCACCGGCTATATCGGAGGAGTGATCGCCCTGAGCATGGTGAGGGAGATGTCTCCGGTCCTTACTGGGTTGGTGGTAAGTGGCAGGATCGGAGCGGCCATGGCGGCCGAGATCGGATCAATGAAGGTGACGGAGCAGATCGACGCCCTCAGGACCTTCGGTCTCGACCCCCACGTTTTCGTCGGGGTTCCGAGACTTCTGGCAGGGCTCGTCATGTTGCCCATCCTTACGCTCTTCTCCTTTGTCATCGGGATCGGCGGGGGTTTCCTCTACGTTACAGCTCATGGGGTGAACGCCCACCTTTTCAGGCGTTCCGTGGAGGCTCTTCTCGCTCCCTCCGATGTCTACGGCGGGCTCCTTAAAGCCGCCGTTTTCGGTGTACTGATAACCCTCTCCTCCTGCGGACAAGGGTTCATGGCTGGTCAGGGAGCAAGAGGCGTCGGAACAGCGACGACGAAGGCGGTAGTTTGGGGTAATATGCTAATACTGGTCTTCAATTACATCCTCTCCACCATTCTCTTTGGCGGCATCAAGGGGTGAGATCATGGACCCGGTGATGAAGATGCAGGGGGTGTCGGTTTCATTTGACGGAAGGGAAGTCATAAGCGACGTGGGAATGACCCTTTTGGCCCGTGAGATCACCTGCCTTATGGGGCCCTCGGGGTGCGGCAAGACAACTACGCTGAAGGTGGCTTCGGGTCTCCTGAGACCGGCGAAAGGCAGTATTGAACTCCTCGGCAAGACGGTCGGACCGGAGACCGACGAGACAGACCTCATAGGCATTCGAAAGGAGTTGGGAGTTGTCTTTCAGGGTGGGGCGCTCTTCGATTCCATGTCGGTGGGTCAGAATATCGCTTTCCCCCTCAGGTACTGCAGGGGCATAGAAGACCCGGACTCGATCTCAGAGATGGTTCTGGACATGCTTGAACACGTTGAACTGGGGGATGTGAGGGAGAAGTACCCTTCGGAGCTTTCAGGGGGGATGAGAAAGAGGGTCGCCATCGCAAGGTCCCTGGTCCACAGCCCCTCACTACTTCTCCTTGACGAACCTACTACAGGCCTCGACCCCACTACGGCCCGTCATATTGACCAGCTGGTAGTAGAGCTCTGCAGGAAGTTCGGGTTCAGCGTGCTTGTAGTTACACACGATATTACCTCCGCTCTCGGTATCGGGGACAGCCTTTTGCTGATGCACGAAGGCAGGATCACCTGGAGGGGTAGCCCCGATGAGTGGGGGAGGACCGACCATCCCGTGGTTAAAAAGTTCGCCGAAGGGATGGTATCCGTAAGGAGGACGGGAGTCAGAAAGCTGTGAGCAGAGAGATGAGAGTCGGTCTTGTGGTCTTCTTGGCCATTGTCTTTCTCGGTGCCCTGGTCTTCGTCAGCGGAGGGGCGCGTTTCCGCCAGTACGGATACTCCTTCGGCATTGTCTTCCCCGATGCCATGGGCCTCGATACAGGAGCGCCCGTCCTCGTCTCAGGGGTCGAATCTGGAAAGGTGGACGGTATTGAGTTGTTGAAGGAGGGAGTCCTGGTAAAGGTTACTGTAAGAGACCATGTTGTCGTTCCCTCCGACAGCCGTTTTATCATAGACACCGGAGGGCTCCTGGGTGAACCAAGGGTCAAGGTGGACCGGGGCGCTTCTCTTGAGAACATTTCCGAAGGGGATGTCGTATCGGGTACGACCCCGCCTGCTCTCGACGAGATCATGACCGATATCAAGACCAGTCTTGGCGGCGTTCAGGCTACCTTTTCCAACATAAACTCCTTCCTGGCAAAACTTTCCGATGCCGCAGGGGATTTCCAGGATTTTTCCAGGGAGGCCAGGGACCAGGTGAAGAGGGCAGGCGATTCCCTGGCGGGCCTTACCGATAGCATCGATTCCGTTGTCCAGGAGAACAAAAGAGCCCTCTCGGAATCGCTGGATAATCTCTCTTTGATCCTTGAGAATCTGAAAGCCGTGGTCGACCAGTTCGACGAGGGAGGAACCTCGGGAAAGGACCTTCGGCAGATGGTGGTCAATATCAAGGAAGCGGCCAGCAGTGTTGAGGAGTTGTCAAGGAAGGTCGAGGAAGCCCTTTTCGACCGGAGCGGAGAATCTCCCTCCCGGATCCGCGAAGTAAGGGAAATGGTGGGAAAGGCCGACCGGATCATCTCCGATATTGAAGATCTGACTTTCGAGGGAAGGATCGGCCTCCATGGAGGTCTTTCAGGAAAATTCGAAAACGACCCTTTGGGGGATATCTCGCTCTGGATAGGAAGACGCTCCAGAAGAATGGGTTTTCTCTTGGGGGCCGAGGATATTGGCGGCGATCATGGTCTGACGGCCGCCCTGGGTCTTTCGGGAGAGACCTGGAGGTTCTGGGGTGGAGCCGTGCGTGGTTACCCAGGGGCAGGCCTGGTTTTCCACCCTGCCGGGGTTCAAAGCCCCCTGTCAATTGCCGCCCAGTGGTGGAACGAAGATAGGGGAAGCTGGTCTCTGGAGGGAAGGTACGGTTTCAATGAAAGGTGGGGGGTCTTCTATCGATACCTCGAAAGGAACGACGACAGTGCCGGATCGGTCGGTATCTTCTACCGGTTCTGATAGCGTTACAGCACCCCGGGGCCTTTTTATCACCTTCGAGGGTATAGACGGGTCAGGGAAGAGCACCCAGGCAGAATCTTCCTTTCGCTGTCTGATCGAAGAGCTGGGAGAGGGCCGGCTGGTCAGGACTTTCGAGCCAGGCGGCTGGGCCGGCGGAGAGACAATAAGGTCCACCATTCTCAGGGGGGACCTTAAAAGCGTCTTTACAGAGACGCTACTGTTCCTTGCTGACAGGGCCGAGCACGTGGAAAGGGTCATAGGGCCTGGTCTGACGTCGGGGAAGCTGGTCCTTTGCGAGAGGTTCTCAGACTCGACCCTTGCCTACCAGGTGTTCGGCAAGGGCTTCCCCCGGGAGATCCTGGAGGAGATCAATGCACGGGCTGGTTTCCCGAGGCCTGATATCACGTTCTGGTTCGATGTTCCGGTCGCTGAAGCTATCGGACGCATAGTCGCAAGGAAGGGTGTTCCTGACAGGTTCGAAAAGGACGGTGCCCTTCTTGAACGGATCAGGCTTGGCTACGAGACCATATGCAGCGAGGAGCCGGAAAGATTCATAAGGCTTGATGGTACCGCAAAGCTCGATCATCTCAACAGGACTGTGGTCACAAAGATCCTGGGCATGCTGAAGGAGAGTAGAGGGATATCGTGAGGGATATCAAAGGACAAGGGGAGGGCCCTGGAGAGATCGAAGCAGGACTTCCAATGAAGGAGGCTGTTCAGGCCTTTATCGGGAGGGTCTCCTCAACGGCCGGTTCTGACGGAGCGCGCATTCCTGTAGCGGGGGTCATGCCCCTTTCTATGCATGACGACTTCGCCCTGGCCTGCGCAAGGAATATCATGTGCTTCTCCGGCACCGGGTGCGGGGTCTGCCAGGCCTGCAGCGGATGGTCGGGAAAGGGACATCCCGACATGCTCTTTTTCGGGAAACCCGAAAACCCTCCGGGGATAGAGGATTGCAGGAGGCTCTGGGAGGAACTCTCACTGAAACCCTTCTGCTCCAGAAAGAGGGTTGCGGTCATACACTCCGCACACAGGCTCTCTCTCCCCGCTGCGAACAGTCTCCTGAAGATCGCAGAGGAAACCCCTACGACGGGAGCCCTCCTTCTGTTGCTGGAGGAGAACGTGATGATACCCACCCTCAGAAGCAGGGTGCGAATCTTTCAGTATCGGGAGTGTGGGTCTTCAACAGAGACGGGGCAGCCTGTCCCCTCAGGAACAATTGAATTTGTGAAATGGGTCGGTAAGACTAGGAAGGCAGAGCCGAAGGCCCTTGCAGTCGAGATAAATGGCTGGGTAGAATATTTCCTTTCAAAGGGAGATCATCCAAGGGCCTCTGACCTGGATAATGTCCGTATCCTGGCGGAGAAGGGGAAGCTGACAACTCCGATGATACAGGACCTGGCCTTGGCATGTCTTGAAGGAGAGGTGCAATTTGAAAAGCTGCTTGGTGATATTTGGTAAACCGCGCTACCTCGGGCTGATCCGCGATGACGGGGCAGATCTGGCAAAGGGCATGGAGATAATAGTATCTTCGGCGAGAGGCGATGAGATTGGTGCCGTTGCAGGGCCCATAACCGACGAGCAGGCTGAATCCTATCGGACAGACCTCTCCATGAACGGGGCGGATGGTGCACCCAGGGGAGGGGAACCTGCGTTCCAGGATGTAAAGTTCGTTCGGGTGCTGACTCCCGAGGATAGACAGGAAAGGATCTTACAGGAGGAAGAGGAGATCCGCGTTCTGGTGAAGGGGAGGGAGCTTCTGAAGGCTCACGATCTGGAGATGAAGCTGGTCGATGTCGAGTACCTTCTGGACCGGAAAAAGCTCTTTTTCTATTTCACGGCGGAACAGAGAGTGGATTTCAGGGCCTATGTCCGGGACCTGGCAAAGGAGTTCAAGACCAGGATAGAACTCCGCCAGATCGGGGTAAGGGATGAATCAAAGGTAGTGAAGGGCATGTCGCCTTGTGGGATGCCATGCTGTTGCAGCTATTGGCTTAACCGTTTTGCGCCGATTTGCATAAGGATGGTCAAGGAACAGAACCTGGCCCTTAACCCGACCAAGATATCTGGAATATGCGGACGTTTAATGTGCTGCATGGGGTATGAGCACGACACCTACCGCGAGATCTGGAAGAACCTTCCCAGTCCCGGTTCAAAGATAAAGTCCCCCTCTGTCAACTACGTGGTCTCGGGGATCGATGTGGTAGCAAGAAGGGTCAGGGTCACATCGCCCGGGAGCGGGGAGATGCTTATAGATGTCGATGATTTCCAGGAATTCCGGGAAAAGGTGACAAGAGGCGAGATCTGGGAAGAGAAGGCGGACCTGGCGTCGCCTCTTACCGAGAACCTCTTCGAGGCTGGCATCCCCGACAGTGTCCCTGAAGAGTGTGACGATAAGGCCGGTGATGGAACGGTACAGCCAGTTGATGTTCAAAGGGAGGGTCGACAAGGGGAAAGGCCTTCGGTTCCTGAAGCAGTAAAGGCCCCTCACCGCAGGAGGAGAAAGAAGAAAAGCCCAGATGGTGGGAATGGTGGGAAGAAGAATGATCAGGAGGTTCAGTCCAAAGACGCTGGAAAGCAAGGGGCCGAGGACAAGAAGGGACCTTCTTCCCAGCCTGCCACGAGTAACGACAGGAGACGGAGCAGGCGTCGCAGACCGAGGCCCCCCAAGGCCGGAGATAGCGGAAGCGGTAAATGACAGGCCTGATCGCGGGAGGTGGCACGGTTTTGTTGAACAGACTGAGCGAACGTATCGATTCGGTGAAGAAGAGATGGGGTATTTCATCCCTCTTCTCCAGAGGTTCCATAGATGAATCCCTGTGGGAATCCCTTGAAGAAGTGCTTATTACCGGTGACGTAGGGGTTGACATGACGGAGAGGATCATCGGATCCCTTCGCTCCCGGGTCTCCAGAGGAAGCTCGGACAGAGATATCCTTCAAATGCTCTCCTCTGTTCTATGCGAAATGGTCTTGGAGGTGGAGGGAACAGGTCAGCCCATCCGTTTTTCATCCTCTCCGACAGTAGTCCTGCTTGTCGGGGTCAATGGAAGCGGAAAAACGACCACAGCGGCAAAACTTTCCTGGAAGATAGGGCAGGAGGGCAGGAAAGCGATCCTGGCCGCCGCCGACACCTTCCGCGCCGGGGCTGTGGAACAGCTCAGGATCTGGGGCGATAGAGCAGGTGTGCGGGTGGTTGCCCATGCCCCAGGAGGAGACCCCGGGGCTGTGGTGTTCGACGCCATAAAGGCCGTGGAGGCAGGAGGGTACGACTGCCTGATCGTAGACACTGCAGGAAGGCTTCATAACCGCAGCAACCTGATGGAGGAGATGTCCAAGATAGACCGGATCATTGAAAAGAATTGTGAAGGGTGGCAGAGGGAAACTCTCCTGGTAATAGACGCCGTCTCGGGACAGAACGGTCTGAGGCAGGTCGAGGCTTTCGGAAAGGCTGTCCCGATCTCCGGCTTGATAGTGACGAAATACGACCATACCGCAAAGGGAGGAGTGATCCTCTCAGCCGGTCATCAGCTTGGGGTCCCTGTCCGCTACGTCGGTATTGGAGAGGCGATGGAAGACATGGTCCTCTTCAGGCCGGAGGAGTTCGTAGGCGCTCTCCTGGAGAGCAGCGAGAGGGAGGTCTGAGAGGATGCAACCTGCCGTAGTCAGGATCACAGGAGTACTGCATCCTGACCTTGGCTGGCTTGACTGGACAACAGACGTCCTTTCAAGGGAATGGGGTCCCGTCGTAAGGCGCAGCGAGACCCTTCCCTTCGACCATACCGATTATTACAAGAGTATTTCGCCGGTCCTGTTCAGGACCTTTCTGTCCTTTCATGGTCTTTCAGGGGCCGGCGATATTCCGGACTGGAAACTTTTCGCCTGCTCCGTCGAAAGGATGAGCGGAAGTGATCGCAGGGTGAATATTGATCCCGGTTACGTTAACGGTTCGCGCCTTGTCCTTGCTTCAACAAAAGACCACGCTCACAGGATATATCTCCGGGACGGGATCTTTGCGGAGGTAACGATGCGTTATATGAGAAAGAGATGGGTCCCTTTCGACTGCACCTTCCCTGATTTCTCCAGTGGGGTGTACGATAGGTTCCTGGATGAAGCAAGGACCGACTGGCTCAGCTGGACATCTTCTCTCGGGGGGAGTTGGATTCCTTGATCGAAAGGTACTGCACCGACGAAATGGAGAATCTCTGGTCACAGGAGAACCGGTTCAGGACCTGGCTTGAAGTCGAATTGGCCGCATGCAGGGCCTGGGCGGAGGAGGGCGTGATCCCCGAGGGAGCGCTCAGGAACATCCTCGACAGGGCCGATATCGACATGGAGAGGATAAGGGTGATCGAGGACACCGTCCATCACGACATGATAGCATTTGTCTCCTCCGTGGCGGAGAAGGTCGGCTCCGACGGAAGGTATATCCACCTCGGACTGACCAGCAGTGACGTGATAGACACTTCCACCTCGCTTCTTTTGGTCAGGTCGATCAGGTTGATCCTGAATGAACTGGAGATGCTCTCCGGGGAGATCCTTTCAATGGCTGCCAGATACAGGCTCACGCCCTGCATCGGAAGGACCCACGGGGTCCACGCGGAGCCCATTTCTTTCGGGTTCAAGCTTCTTAACTGGTACGAAGAACTTTGCAGAGACCGGGACCGCCTTTTTGCTGCAATGGAAGTGGCAGGGGTGGGGAAGATCTCGGGAGCCGTCGGGACCTATGCGCACTGTCCCCCGATGATCGAGGAGAGGGTATGCGATCTCCTGGGGTTGACCCGGGCAAGGGTGTCAACCCAGATCCTTCAGCGGGACCGCCACGCCCAGGTCGTATGCGCCGTCGCCATCCTGGGGTCAGGGCTCGAAAGGATCGCCCAGGAGATACGGCACCTCCAGAGGACAGAGGTCCTTGAAGTCCTTGAGCCGTTCTCAAGTGGACAGAAGGGTTCATCTGCCATGCCTCACAAAAAGAACCCCGTGGTGTGTGAGAGGATCTGTGGAATGGCGAGACTGCTCAGGAGCTACTCCCTTGCATCCCTTGAGAACATCCCTCTCTGGCATGAGAGGGATATCAGCCACTCCTCCGTTGAAAGGGTCATATGGCCGGACGCGTTCAACCTGTGCCATTACATGCTGAAGAAGACCCGGGAGGTAGTGGAGGGGATGACCGTCCTGGATGAAGTGATGAAAAGGAATCTTGACCTCTCGAAAGGGCTTGTTTTCAGCCAGCGGGTTCTTTTGGGGCTGGTGGAGAAGGGCTTCTCCAGGGAGGATGCCTATGCTATTGTTCAGGGAGCGGCCATGCAGTGCTGGGACGAGGACAGACCTTTTCTGGAAGTGCTGGAGGATGACCCACGCATCGCGGATGCCTTCCAGGAGGAGGAGTTGCGTTCCCTCTTTGACATAGAATACTATCTCCGGTTCATCGACGGGATCTTCGAGAGGTTCCCTGTGAAGAACCTTCCCTGCACGAAGGAAAAAGCGACGAGAAAGGAGAGGTATGAATGAACAAGCCAGAAAGAAATATGGCCCTTGAACTGGTCAGAGCGACAGAAGCAGCAGCAATGGCTGCCGGGCGCTGGATGGGAAGGGGCGACCGCAATGCCTCGGATAAAGCTGCTGTCAACGGCATGCGATACATGCTAAACACCATAGAGATGGACGGCACGATCATTATCGGGGAAGGAGAAAAGGACAAGGCTCCCATGCTCTTTAACGGAGAGAAGCTTGGAACCGGGAATACCCCCGAGGTGGATATCGCTGTCGATCCCATCGACGGTACCAGGCTGCTCTCTCTCGGGAGGCCCAATGCTTTGAGCGTTGTCGCCCTTTCTGAACGGAACACCATGTTCGACCCCAAGCACATCTTCTATATGAACAAGATAGCGGTAGGCCCTTCCGCAGCAGGTGTGATAGACATCGAGGCCCCTGTCTACGAAAACCTCTCCAGGGTGGCCAAGGCTCTGGGCAAGGCGGTGGAGGACGTGACAGTGGTCGTTCTGGACAGACCCAGGCATGAACAGCTGATCTCCGAGATCAGAGAAGCAGGGTCAAGAATTCGGCTAATATCGGATGGTGATATCGCCGGAGCGCTAATGACCTGCAAGAGTGGAAGCGGCATTGATCTCCTGATGGGCATCGGCGGGTCGCCCGAGGCCGTCATCAGCGCCTGCGCCCTGAAGTGCATCGGGGGCACCATGCAGTGCAAGCTGTGGCCAAGGAACAGCGAGGAGGCTGCCAGGTGCAGGGAACTGGGCATGGACCTCAACGCCGTTCTGTCCCTTGACGACCTGGTCTCCTCTGACAACGTCTTCTTCGCCGCTACCGGCGTGACCGACGGGGAGATGCTCAAGGGGGTAAGGTACGAGGGAGACAGGATCGTGACCAACTCGATAGTCATGCGCTCCAAGAGCGGGACCATAAGGTACATTGATGCGATCCACAGCCTCAGGAAACTCGATCTGATCAGCAGCATAGATTACGGGCCGAGATTCGAATAGGGGTGATCCATCGATCGGCAGAACGCGCAGGATCCTTTAGCGGGCCCTGTACCTGAACTGACTATTTGGTGGTCCGGCCGTCCCAGTGGACGGAAGCCACCGCCGCCTGTCCAACGGAGATGCATTCGTCGTTGGGTGACAGGGTATGATGGATGAGGGGCCTTAGTCCCCTCCTTTTAAGAAGGGGGATCGCCAGGCCGAGCAGCCTTCTGTTCTGCCAAACCCCACCGGAAAGGACTGTTTCCCTGACCCCCGTTCTTCTGGAGATCTCAAGGGCGATATCTGAGATAGCCTCTGCAAGGCCGAAGTGAAAAGCCGATGATGTCCTGGCGGCGCCCAGATGGAGGCCTTCCAGCAGGATCCATCGGATAGCAGGTTCCCAATCGAGGACCATCTTTCCGTCCTGTTCACTTATCCCGAAGGGGGCTGGCCGGGATCCCCCCCTGGCCGAAGACTCGAGCTCCATGGCAGCCTGACCCTCGTAAGAGATAACATCCCTTATCCCCAGTACGGCCGAGACCGCATCGAACAGCCGTCCGCAGGAGGATGTGACCGGAGCCTGGTCCAGGGTTGAAAGTATGTCGCCGAAAAGGTGGCTGTGGGTGGGCCATAGCTCTCTTGCGAGCCTTTCCGCATCACCTGGACCCAGGGCTTTCTCCATAAGGGCCAGGGCAAAACGCCACGGTTCGAGGACCGCCCTGTCACCGCCTGGGAGGGGTGCCTCCCTGAAGTGACCCACCCGAGTGAATGAGCCCATGTCGCCGAGGAGGAACTCCCCCCCCCAGATATTCCTGTCACTCCCCAGTCCAGTCCCGTCGAGGATGATACCCAGAGCCGTTCCTTCGTGACCGTTCTCGACAAGACATGCCGCCATGTGAGCGTGATGATGCTGGACAAGGAGAGTGTCCTCCGGTCTCCCCATCACTTTTATGGCGATGTTGGTACATGCATAGGAGGGGTGCAGGTCCGCGGCCAGAAGGTTGGGTCTCAGCCCGAAAAGCCTGATAAAATGTCTCAGGGCCTTCTCGTAGTAGACGGCAGTATCGAGCTGCTTCAAGTCCCCGATGTACTGACCCGGGAATATTATCCTCCCCCTGCCGAGAGAAAAGGTGGATCTCATCTCCGCTCCGGCCGCCAGGACCCTGGGCATATCCCTTTGGGTCATTATCGGGTGGGGAACGTACCCGCGCCCTCGACGGACCAGGATGGTCCGCTTCCCGGAGGGCGCGATCACCGTATCGTCTATCTTCATGGTAATTCGCCTGTCGTGAACGAGGAAGAGGTCGGCAACACCCTTCAGCTTCTCCATGACCTCTCCGTTTTCCGAGATAAGGGGCTCGTCGCTCAGATTGGCGCTGGTCATTACCAGAAGAGGGATCTCCTCCATAATAAGGTGGTGGAGTGGAGTATAGGGAAGCATGATCCCGAGGGAGTCCTGGTAAGGTGCCACGTGGTCCGATACCCCCGAAAGCGATCTGCGGGGGCAGATGACGATGGGCCGCCTGGGGGAGTTGAGGATCTGCCTGGAGAAGTTGGAGAGTTTCACGATACCTTCTGCTGCCTTCTCATCCCTTACCATCAGAGCAAAGGGTTTGGCCGGTCTCTTCTTCCTCTTTCTAAGTTCAAGGATCGGAAGATCTTGGGGGAGGCACGCAACGTGAAAGCCCCCGAGCCCCTTTAGTGCGACGATGCCTCCCGATGCTAGGGACCTTATCGCTTCAAGAAGCGCTTCTTCTCCTTGTGCCAACAGGGAGCCCTCACGGGAGACGAGGGAGAGACAGGGGCCGCATTTTTCACAAGCAACGGGCTGGGCGTGGAAGCGGCGATCGTCCGGGTCGGAGTATTCAAGGCTACACTCTCCGCAGAGAGGGAAACCGGACATGGAAGTGAGAGGCCTGTCATAGGGGAGGCCCTCGATGATCGTGAATCTGGGGCCACAGTTTGTACAGTTAATAAAGGGATAACGGAATCTCCTGTTCGTAGGGTCCCGCAACTCCGCAAGACAGTCGCTGCAGGTGGCTATGTCCGGAGGTATGAGGGTATGTTCCCCTCCCGAACCGTGACTGTCGAGGATCTCAAAGGGCCTTTCGCGGGTGTCGTCGATCCTTTCGTCGAGAACGATTGTGATTGACTGAATGTGGCCCAGAGTGGGACAATCCGTCTGCAGGCGTTCTATGTAGGAATCGATCCCTTCGGGGTCTCCGTACAGGTCAATTACGACACCGGCCGTCGTGTTCCTTACGGAACCCCCAAGGCCGATCTCGTCTGAAAGCCTGCTGCAGAAGGGGCGGAACCCGATCCCCTGGACCACTCCGGTTACTTGAAGCCTGACATGTCTTATCAATTCTTACCTCCGGTCTCCGGGAATTGTAATGCCCAGCCGACGGAGACTCAAGCCCTGTTGCGGTGAAGGTGCCGTAAGGGCTATCGGCAACGAACAGGAAAGGAGTATTGAACCGTATGGACCTGACCAAAGCCCATGCTCTGGATGCCAAGGAGATCCTTGCAGTTCTTGATGTCGACCCTGAAAAAGGTCTTGACGACCTGAGAGTGGAAGAGCTTATAGATCGGTACGGCCCTAACCAGATCAACCCTGAAGAACCTGATCCATGGTGGAAGAACCTGCTTCGGCAGTTCATGACCCCCATGATCTATCTATTGGCAGGAGCTTCACTGATAAGCCTAGTCATGAGGGAGACCCTCGATGCTTTTGCAATCCTTGTGGTCATTCTGATCAACGGAGGTATCGGTTTCGTAACCGAGTTCAGAGCTGAAAAGGCTCTTATGGCTCTCAAGGCGATGATCTCCCCCACGGCTGTAGTTCTTCGGGGGGGGGTGATCAGGACCGTAAGTGCCGCAAGTCTTGTTCCGGGTGATATCATCCTCCTTGAGGCGGGGGACGTTGTGCCAGCAGATGCCCGTGTTTTTGAACAGTACAACCTGGGAGTCGATGAAGCCGCCCTGACAGGAGAATCCCTCCCCGTCGACAAGACAGTGGAGATCTTGCCTGTGGATGCGGAACTAGCAGACAGGAGGAACTGTCTCTTCTCGGGAACCGCAGTGGTGAGGGGGTCAGGGAGGGCGGTGGTCTTCGCGACCGGAATGGGGACCGAGATAGGCAGGATCAGTTCCATGCTCTCTACGGTAAGCAAGTCGGCCACCCCTTTGGAGGAACGCTTGGCAAGACTTAGTGCTCTCCTGATAAAAATGGTCATAGGCATAGCGATCCTGGTGACCGGCCTCGGGATCCTCCAGGGCAGGGGGATCGTACGTATGATCGAGACGGGAATAGCCCTGGCGGTCGCGGCCGTGCCGGAGGGGCTCCCCTTCGTAGCCACCATGACCCTCGCCATCGGGGTGCACAGGATGGCGAAGAGAAACGCCCTAGTCAGGAACCTGGCATCGGTGGAGACTCTGGGTTCAACTACTGTGATCTGTACCGACAAGACCGGGACCCTTACGATGAACGACATGGCCGTAAAGTCCATGATCCCTGCCCACCCGGAGTGTGAGGATCTGCTCCTGAGGGTTTCCGTCCTTTGCAACAAGGCCCATCTCGAAGAGAATTCCCAGGTAGGAGATCCAATGGAGGTTGCTCTGCTCAGGTTCGCTCTCTCCAGAGGTATCGACATAGGCGCTACGAGAAGAGCGGCACCCATTGTCAGGGAAGAGCCCTTTGATTCCCAGACCATGAGAATGATCACATGGCACAGGGATGGGGTTGCGGCCAAGGGAGCCCCGGAAAGGATACTCCAGATGTGCAGGAAAGCCTGGTCAAAAGACGGGCTTGTCCCCTTCAGTGAAGAATACAGGAGAGAGTGGATGGAAAAAATCGAGGCCATGGCGGCACGGGGAATGAGGACCCTGGCCTTCGCCTGGGGGGATGATGAGGGGGATCTTTCCTTCCTGGGAGTTGCCGGGATCTTCGACCCGCCCAGAGCGGAGGTTAGAGATTCGGTAAGGTCCTGTATCGATGCAGGCATCCATGTCATCATGGTAACGGGGGACCATCTCGTTACTGCGAGGTCCATCGCTGCTGAAGTCGGAATACTTGGTCAAGGGGGGAGCAAGGTCCTTTCCGGTTCGGAACTGGCTGAGATGGAGGAGGGAGCGATCGCTTTACAGGCAAGGGAGATCGCCGTCGTTGCAAGGGTGGCCCCGGAGCACAAACTCAGGATAGTAAGATCGCTCCAGTCCTCCGGAGAGGTAGTCGCAATGACGGGTGACGGCGTCAACGATGCGGTGGCTCTCAAGCAGGCCGATGTCGGAATAGCCATGGGTATCCAGGGGACGGAGGTCAGCAAGGAGGCCTCCGATATTATCCTGCAGGATGACCGTTTTTCAACTATTGTGACGGCCATCGGAGAGGGAAGGAAGATCTTTGACAACATAAGGAAATCGGTGCTCTTCCTTCTGTGCTGCAATCTGAGCGAGGTTATCACCGTCCTGGGTGGTATTGCACTGGGCCTGCCGTCGATCCTTCTACCTCTCCAGATACTCTGGATCAACCTTGTTACAGACGTGGCCCCGGCCCTTGCCCTTGCTCTGGATCCAGCCGAACCGGACGTGATGAAAAGACCCCCCAAGAAAAGACGGGAGGATATCCTCACAAGGTGGCATATGGCTAACATAGTCTTTTACGGCCTTGTAATATCCCTGGGGGTCTTTGCGGCCTACGCTTTCTCCATCCGCCTTCACCCCGGTGATCCTGCCCGGGCAACGGAAATATGCTTCCACACCCTGGTCTTTGCCCAGCTCTTCTTTGTCTTCAACGTAAGGAACCGGTCGCTGCTGGGGGATCCTGGGCAGGTTTTCGCAAATCCCTGGCTTCTGGCGGGTGTGGGTTTTTCCGCCCTCCTTCAGTTCACCATCAGTCACGTTCCCATAATGCAGGAAGTGCTGGATATTGTTCCTCTTTCGGTTACGGAGTGGGGTATCGTCATTGCCAGCGCCCTTCTCCCCACTCTGGTCGCACAGGCGAGGAAAGTTCTCCGGAACGGAATGGTGGGATGAACTGGCAATGAAGGCCGTGGTGGGGATCAGCGGAGGGATGGACAGTGCCGCAGCTGCGGCGCTCATGCTGGACAGGGGTTTCGAAGTTATCGGGGTCCATCTTCGCTTTCGCTGTTCAAGGGAAGAAGAGAACAGGGTAGAAAGGATCGCTTCGGAACTGGGGATAGGCCTACTCTCTCTTGATGTGGAGAATCTCTTCAACAGTAAGGTACGGTACCCCTTTTTCGATGATCTCAGAAAGGGGTTCACCCCCAACCCCTGCGTGACCTGCAACGAACGGGTGAAGTTCGTCTCACTTGTATCAGCAGCCCGGGATCTTGGAGCGGAATTGGTCGCAACAGGGCACTATGCAAGGGTATCGTTAAGCCCCGACAAAGGCACCGGCCTGTTAAGGGGCGTCGATCCAGAGAAGGACCAGAGCTACATGCTTTACAGGATACCTGTGTCCATCCTGGGGAAGACATGTTTCCCTCTTGGCGGGATCACCAAGAGGGAAGTGCGGGCGTTTTGCGCAGAACGGTTCCCGGCACTGTTCGAAGGCGTGGCCGAGAGCAGTGATATATGTTTCATCCCAGGAAGAAAACTCGAAGAGGCCATCGAACTTAACGCAGGTCCATCCATCCCGGGCAGGATCGTGACAACTTCAGGAGAGGAACTGGGACACCACAGGGGTCTGAACAGGTACACCATTGGACAGAGGAAGGGACTATCCCTCTCAGGCGGTCCCTGGTTCGTGGTGGAAAAGAGGATGTCCCTAAATGAACTCGTGGTAGGAAGACAGGAGGATCTCGTGGTTGAAGAGGTTTTTTGCACCGACCCCGTATGGCACGTGGAACCCGTCACAGGCGAAAGGCTTGATGGGTGCCACCGTTACCGGTGCAGACCATCCCCCTGTATTCTGGAGCAGGTAAATGACCGATACTTTTCCTGTCGTTTTCCTGAAGGAGTGAGCGGAGTGGCCCCGGGGCAGTCCCTTGTGCTTTATTATAATGACAGGGTATACGGTGGTGGTATCATTGAGAGAGCGGAGAAAGGGGGGCCACCAGGCCATGAAGATCATCGATAATCTCTTGCCGGCGGAGCATCTTAGAAAGAGGACCGACCCGGGATCGCTGGGTTTTGAGACAACCCTTGATGTCCCCTGTCTTGAAGACCTGATCGGCCAGGAGAGAGCAGTGCAGGCAATGACCTTCGGAATGGGGATCAAGAACAGCGGTTATAACATTTTCGTAGTCGGGGACCATGGTAGCGGCCGAACAACCTATTCCCTGGAGAGGTTAAAGGACCAGGCAGATTCCGAGCCGGCCCCCAGGGACTACATCTATGCCTTCAACTTCAGTAACCCCGAAGAGCCGCTTGCCATAGACCTCCCTACTGGCCAGGCCAAAGAACTGGCCTCACACCTGGAAGAACTGGTTGAAGAGCTTAAGAGCACTCTCAGCAAGGCCTTTGAGAACAGCCAGTACGAAGATGCAAAAGCTCAGCTGGTGAAGGATTTCCAGGAGCAGGTTAACCGCATCATGGAGGAGCTGAGAACCTGGGCGAAGGAGAAGGGGTTCGTTATCAAGAGGACTCCCCAGGGTTTCGTGAATATTCCCATGATCCTGAAGGGACTGGAGAAGTCCGATGAAGGCGACAAGGCCGAAGAGCCTGAGGGGGGCGTTGCACAGGAGCAGGAGACCGAGCCCGATCCCTCTTCTTCCGAAGTCCCATCGAACGGCAGGGAAGAGATGAAGGAGATGATGCAGGAGGACTTCGAGTCTCTTTCTGAGGACCAGAAAAAAGCCCTGCAGGAGATCTCCGAGGAAATATCCCAAAGGACCCTTGAAGTTCTCAGGAAGATCAGGGATCTTGAGAAATCCTTGAAAGAGAGGATCAAGGAACTCGAATCGGAGATATCCCGAGCCGCCATTGCCCCCTACCTTCAGGAGACCAGGGAAAAGTTCGGCAGAGAAGGCAAGATAGGGGAGTGGCTTGACGCGCTTTCCGAGGACATTATCTCCAATTTCAACATGTTCATAGCCGCCGCAAGGGACGAAGGCGCCGATGTGGATTTTTCCAGGTACCTGGTCAACATCTTCGTGACCAACGATCCCGAAGGAGGGGCTCCAGTAGTCTGGGAGACCAACCCCACCTACTACAATCTTTGCGGCAAGGTTGAGTATGAGAGCCGGCAGGGCATGCTGACCACCGACTTCCGAAAGATCATCTCCGGGGTTATCCACAGGGCCAACGGTGGCTATCTTGTCCTGCAGGCCGAAGAGATCCTCCGGAACTTCATGTCCTGGGATGCCCTCAAGAGAGTCCTCAGGACAGGAGAACTGGTCATTGAGAACCTGGGGGAACAGCTTGGAGTGATACCCGTCTCCTCTCTGAGACCGGAAGCCATACCTGTCGATCTCAAGGTTGTAATGATAGGAACGAGATACCTCTATCATCTTCTCATGATATACGACCCCGAGTTTCAGAAACTTTTCAAGATCAAGGCTGATTTCGACACCGATATGCCGAGGGACCCAGAGACCGAAAAACAGATGGCCTGTTTCGTCGCAGGTTACGCCAAAAAGGAAGATCTCCTTCCCTTTTCTTCCGATGCCGTGTCGGAGCTGATAGAGTGGTCCGCACGACTTTCGGGGGACAGCGAAAGGATGTCCACACAGTTCAACAGGATCGCAGAGCTTGTCGTCGAGTCTTCCGCATGGGCTTCCCAGGCAACTCTCGATGTAGTAGGAGCTGAACAGGTCCGGAAGGCTCTGAAGGAGAAGACCTTCAGGACGAACCTCGTGGAGGAGAAGATCAGGAGGGCCTTTGAGCAGGATTCGATCAGGATACTGACCGAGGGAGAAGTGGTAGGACAGATCAACGGCCTCACCGTGGTGGACATGAGAGACCACATGTTCGGACACCCAGTGAGGATCACTGCCAACGTCTACATGGGTGCCGAGGGTATCGTCAACATCGAAAGGGAGGTCAAATTGACAGGTCCGATCCACAACAAGGGCCTTCTGATCCTTGGCAGCTACCTGGGAAGGATGTTCGCCAGGGACTTCCCCCTCTCCCTCACGGCCAGGATCACTTTCGAGCAGACCTACGGGGGAATAGAGGGGGATAGCGCTTCCTCGACGGAACTCTACTGCATCCTGTCCGCCCTTGCGGAGGTTCCACTCAAGCAAGGTGTGGCCGTTACCGGTTCGGTCGACCAGCACGGGAACATACAGCCCATTGGAGGTGTCAACGAGAAGATAGAAGGTTTCTTCGAATACTGTCGTGTGAGGGGACTCACGGGGGACCAGGGGGTCATTATCCCGAAACAGAACGTAAGGAACCTGATGCTCGCTCACGATGTATCCGATGCTGTAAAGACGGGGAAATTCAACATATGGGCCGTTTCTTCCATCGATGAGGGTCTCTTGATCCTTACTGGGACAGAGCCCGGAAAGATGGAAGAGAAGGGCGGATTCACTCCGGGAAGTATCTATTCCAGGGTCTACACCAAACTAAAGGGTTGGTACGAAAAAGCCTCGAAACAGAAGAACAACTCCAAGGCGGGGAAGAGAGAGCCCGAAGAGGATCAGGATGATCAGAGCGACGATAACGATGTCCAGGGTGGCGGGGCCGGGGAATGAGGGTTTTCACCAGACCTTCCGGGACCATTGTCAGGTCCTGCCTTGACGACCTGGATAGGATCTGGAGACAGGGGGAGAGAGCTCACTCCCCCTACTCGGACGAGCCCCTCGACGGACTAGTGCTCACCATACTCTCACAGAACACCAATGACAGGAACCGGGACAGGGCCTTCGCTTCCCTGAAGGCCCGATTCCCCTCCTGGGGTGATGTCGCCGCTGCCGGGGTGCAGGATATTGCCGACACGATCAGGTCCGGGGGAATAGCCAACATCAAGGCCCAGAGGATCCTTCTGTTGCTTGAAAGGGTCCGTTCCAGCTTCGGTACCTTTTCCCTGCAGGCAATGCACGAGTGGGAGACGGGAAAGATCCGTGAATTCCTCGCAGGTACTCCCGGGGTCGGCGCAAAGACCATCGCCTGCGTTTTGCTCTTCGATCTGGGCCGGCCAGCCTTCCCCGTCGATACTCATGTGGCAAGGGTATCCAGAAGGCTGGGTTGGGCCGATGCCTCCATGGCCCCGGAAGAGATACAGGATCTCATGGAGGAGCTTGTGCCCCCAAGACGTTACCTTGAGGCCCACCTGAACATGATCACCCACGGGAGAAATCTATGTACCGCCAGGAAAACCCTCTGCAGCGAATGTCCCCTAAATGACCGTTGCCCTTCCAGGAAGGAAGGTCAGTGATCTGATGTGTCCTCCCTTTGTTGTCTCCTGCGTCCCATGCTCCTCTTATGACAGGGAGGCCGTGGAGGTTGCGGTAAGAGAGGCCCTTCGGCTCTGCGGTTCATTCCCTCCCCTGGTCGCTCCTGTCATCATCAAAGCCAACCTTCTCGCTCCGAGCGACCCCTCAAGGGCTGTAACGACCCACCCTGAGATCCTGAGAGCCCTCTCAATGGAGCTGATCATGGCAGGATGCCCCGACGTAATGATCGGAGACAACCCCGGTTATATTTTCCGTCACCAGGAGACGGAACTGTTCCGGAAGACCGGGGTGGAGGAGATCTGCAGGGAGATCCCCGCCAGGTTCGGACTTCTGTCCAGGGGTGGTTTTGCTGAGGTCAGACCCCCAAAGCCTGGTAAACTGGAAACGATCCGTTTTTCGGCCGATCTTCTTAAGGCTCCCTGCGTGATAGGTGTCTCCAAGCTTAAGACTCATGTGGAGACAGAGATTACAGGAGCCATCAAGAACATGTTCGGTGCTGCCGATACCGATACCCGGAAGAGGGCCCACGGGGCAAGGTCTCGAAACTTTCTTCCCGAGGCTATCGTGGATATCTTTTCCGTCAGGGTCCCCGATATGTTTGTCCTGGATGCTGTGGAAGGAATGGAGGGTTATGGACCCTCCCACGGAAGAGCAAGAAAGGTAGGCTGGGTTGCAGCCTCCCCCAACGGTCTTGCCCTGGATCATGTCCAGGCCGTGATAATGGGTTTCAGCGATCCCCTGTCGATCCCTCTTCTATCTGTCGCTTCCGGGAGGATCGATGGTCCCCGAAAGAGGGATGATATCGAACTGAGGGGAGCCAGTTGGGAGGAACTGCCCTGCAGGGGTTTCAAGAGAGCGCCTTCGGCGGTGAGAATGATACCCCCCTTTCTCCGGGGAGCGGCCCATCAGCTGGTAAGCTTGAAGCCGGTGCTGGAAATTGGTGCCTGTATCCGGTGTGGAATCTGCATGGAGGTCTGCCCAGTTGAAGCCATAGAAATACCTTCCGCAGGATGGCCCCTGATCGATCGAAATAGATGTGTCCAGTGCCTCTGCTGTCATGAGATGTGCCCGACGGGAGCTATGGGGGCCAGGGAGAGCCTTCTGAGCCGCCTGCTCAGATAGAAAAAGCGCCCCTTAAAGGGGCGCCCCAAAAGAACGGGTGCTGATATCTAGCTCTTTTTCTTGAAGCGTTCCAGAACGAGCTTGTAACCGTCGGCCCCGTACTCCAGGAACTTCTTCACCCTGCTTATAGTTGCGGTGCTTGCTCCGGTCTGCTGCGCGATCTGGGGGTAGGTGAACCCCTCGCTCAAGAGCTTTGCTACCTCAAGCCTCTGTGCGAGGGCCCTGATCTCTCCGATCGTAGCGATATCTTCCAGGAATCGGTAGACATCGTCGACGGTCTCAAGCGACAGGATAGCCTCGCATAATTGATCGGTCAGACGATCCTTCCACTTTTCAGCCATGTAAAATCCCTCCCCATAAGTACTTTAGCGTATTCTAGCACTGCTTACAATTTTGGGCAAGGCTCCGCAGATGTGAAAGTGTCAGGGGGAGCTTGTGAAAATGCAGGATTTAAAGGACCTGCGGGGCTTGACTCAGTACATGGCGATGCATATAATGAGTTCCGCCGGCCGGGCTGGCGGAATAGGTAGACGCACGGGACTTAAAATCCTGTGGACGAGAGTCCGTGCGGGTTCGATTCCCGCGCCCGGCACCATGAAAGGTTGGGTTATCGGTTATCGCGGGGTGGAGCAGTCAGGAAGCTCGTCGGGCTCATAACCCGAAGGTCGCAGGTTCAAATCCTGCCCCCGCAACCAGATTTCAGGCGGTGTAGCTCAGTTGGCTAGAGCATGCGGTTCATACCCGCAGTGTCAGTGGTTCGATTCCACTCACCGCCACCACTCGGAGACAATAAAGCCCCCGGCTCCAACCGGGGGCAATTTTGTACCCCTTAGGATCCCTTCGGCCGACCCGGGTGGGCGGGTCGGAACATCCCCGGTATAAATTGAGTTATTATAGTTTATCGTATCTATACCGGGAATCCGGGAACGGTTTTCGCCGATCCGGGACCAGACGCCGATCTGAAGAGGGTGATCGTCAGGATGAGGGAAGAACAGGCAGAAAGTGGAGGCAGTTTCATCGAACAGATAATAAGGGAAGACCTGGTATCCGGAAAGGTCAGCAAAGTTATGACACGGTTCCCACCGGAACCCAACGGGTATCTTCACATAGGACACGCCAAGTCGATCTGTCTCAATTTTGGACTGGCAGAACAGTTCGGCGGGGAGTGCAACCTGAGGTTCGACGATACGAATCCCAGCAAGGAAGAGACGGAGTACGTTGAATCCATTATGGAGGATGTGGCCTGGCTCGGTTTCCGTTGGGCCAACCTGTGTTTTGCCTCGGATTACTTCGACCAGTTCCATGAATGGGCTCTTGAACTGATCAGGGCTGGAAAGGCCTACGTTGATCACCAGACAGCAGAAGAGATAAGGAAGACACGTGGTACCCTGACGGAACCTGGAGTAGGATCGCCCTACAGGGACAGACCCGTGGAGGAGAACCTGGAGCTATTCCGGAAGATGAAGGAAGGGCACTTTGGCGAAGGTGAGTGTGTTCTGAGGGCCAGGATCGATATGGCCCACCCCAACCTGAACATGAGGGATCCTGTCATGTACCGGATCCTTCACCAGTCACATTACAGGACCGGTAACAAATGGTGCATATACCCCATGTATGACTTCGCCCACGGCTACGAGGATGCCATCGAGGGGATCACACACTCGATCTGCACATTGGAGTTCGAGGATCACCGCCCCCTTTACGACTGGTTCCTCGACAACGTCTCGGTCCCTTCCAGGCCAAGGCAGTACGAGTTCGCCAGGCTCAACCTGACCTACACTGTGATGAGCAAGAGAAAACTGTTGGAACTGGTCTCTAAGCAGTTCGTATCAGGCTGGGACGACCCCAGGATGCCGACGATCAGCGGATTGAGAAGGCGGGGCTACACACCTTCATCGATACGCTCCTTCTGTAAGAAGATAGGGGTTTCCCGAGCCAACAGCCTTGTGGACGTGGAGCTTCTTCATCACTGCATCAGGGATGAGCTCAACGCCAGTGCCCCCAGGGCCATGGCAGTCCTGAAGCCCTTGAAGCTGGTTATAGAGAACTATCCTGAAGGTCCGGGTGAGGAGATAGAGGTGGTCGTCAATCCCGAGTCAGAAACCCCTTCCTTCAGAAAGGTGCCCTTCAGCAGGGAGCTTTACATCGAAAGAGACGATTTCATGGAGGATCCCCCAAAAAAGTACTTCAGGCTTTCACCGGGGTCCGAGGTGAGACTGAAGCATGCCTATATTGTAAAATGTAAAGGTTTTGAGAAAGACCCCGACGGCAGTGTTGTCGAGGTAAGATGTGAATACGATCCCCGTTCCAGGGGTGGAGAAGCTCCAGATGGACGAAGGATCAGGGGGACCCTCCACTGGGTGAGCGCACCTCACGCGGTGAAGGCGGAAGTCCGACTGTACGACCACTTGTTCACCCTGAGGGATATGGATGATATGGAAGAAGGGACAGATTACAAGGATCACCTGAACCCTCGATCGCTGGAGGTCATCACTGGCTGCATGGTGGAGCCGTACCTTGCAAAGGCGGCTCCCATGGACCGGTTCCAGTTCCTAAGGCGGGGTTATTTTGTCGCCGATCCGGATCATACAGGGGAAAGACCCCTGTTCAACAGGACGGTCCCGCTAAAGGACAGTTGGGCCAAGGAGATGAGCAAGGATCCCCGCTAGACATCTGTCCCCGGGAACGGGGCATCATTTCTTGAAAAGAGTGGAGGCATCTTGAACAAGGTCCGCCCCGTCAAGGAAGGATGGAGCCATGAAGCCCGGTCTCTCTTCAAGAGCTTCGAGATCGCAGGCAGGGACCAGGGCTGGTGGGACCACGAAGGGCCGATCGTGGCCGCCGTCTCAGGAGGTATAGACTCCATGGCCCTCCTGTGGCTCCTCTGCTTCAGGTGGAGGGGGAAGGTCATTGCCGCCCATCTGGAACATGGCTTCCGGAAGGAGACCGCCCTGAGGGATGCCGTCTTCGTGGAAGGAATTTGCCGCGAATGGAATATCGAGTGTCACATTGAGCATAGGGATATCCCTTCCCTGAAAGGAAGAGGAGAGACCCTTGAAGAGGCTGGAAGAAGGGAGAGATACGCCTTCCTCGACAGGGTGGCTTCCAGTCGGGGAGCGTCTTTCATCGCAACGGGTCATAATGCCGACGATCAGGCCGAGACGGTCTTTCTTAACCTGCTTCGGGGGACAGGGATCAGGGGGCTAAGAGGGATACCCAGAACAAGGGAAGGGATAGTCCGTCCAGTGATCGATCTCTCGAGGGAGCAGCTTCAGGGACTTCTTCTCGAGATCCCCGTCCCCTGGGTAGAGGATGAGACGAACCTGGAGACCAGGTATTTCAGGAACAAGATCAGGCATGTTATTTTCCCGTTACTTTCCACAGAGGGGAACCGGCGTTTTGCGGACCACCTGATCAGCCTCTCCTCGGAGGCATACGAGATCGAATCGTCGAGGGAGGAACTGTCGAAGAGCCTGGCCTGCTGGTGCAGAAGACATCAACCCCTCGCATTGAGGTCGTGGGACACTGGACTTCTGAGGAGAATGGATGACCAGACGTTACAGTCGATAATGGCATACGAGGGGAGAGACCTGGGACTTGCACCCCTTTCAAGGAGCAAGACTTCCAGACTCCTTGAGCTGATCCGCAGAGGAGAGGGGAGATGGCGATTCCAGTGGGAGAGGGACCTTGAGGTATGCGGTTCCAGGGGATCGGTATCCCTCGTTGAAAGAAGTCTCTTCTCTTCCCCCGGACCTTGCGGAGAGTCCTTTCCCCTGAAGGGGGAGAGAGGGTCCTTCAGTTGGGGGGCATGGTACTTTGAGTGGAATATTTCCCAAGGCGGCTGTCCTTTTCTGGGAGAGCGGGCCTGCCGTGTCCCGCTGAACGGGGTGGATGTAATTGAAGTAGAGGTCGCCGGATCTGCAGGGGAGCCGGGTACATCTCGGGCAGGGATACCCTGGTGGGCCGAGAGGGTCTGGCCAGAGGTCAGAACCTCAGGGACTGTCTGGGTCCCTTTTTCATGTCCTTTGTGTCCAGCAAGGAGACAGTCGTCTGTCAACGTCGGACCCTCCCTTGAACTCCGGGCGAGGATCGGAGGAAGCGGATTGAAAGGAGAGATCCAAGATGGGATTTGATCTCGGAGAGGTCCTGATAAGGAGAAAGACCATTCAGGAGAGGGTCAGGGAACTTGCTTTCGATATCGGTTCCGCTTACGGGGACATGGACCTGGTGCTGATAGGCGTACTGAAGGGAGCAGTGGTATTCCTTTCCGACCTGATAAGGGAGCTGCCTGTATCCATCACGACGGAACTGGACTTCCTCGCGGTGACATCCTATGGGCCTTCCACCGAATCTAGCGGCGTTGTCCGGATAATCAAGGACCTGGATATCAATATCAATGGCAGGAACGTGATCATTGTCGAGGATATTGTAGATACGGGGCTTACCCTCTCCTACCTGGTCAGCATCCTCAGGGAAAGAGAGCCGGAGATGCTAGAGATCTGTTCCCTGCTTGACAAGCCTTCTCGGAGAAAGACCGAGATCGACATAGCTTTCAAGGGGTTCGAAATCCCCGACGAGTTTGTGGTAGGCTATGGCTTGGACTATTCCGGGAGATGGAGAAACCTGCCCGAGATCCACACCCTGAAGAAAAGGGACTAGGTCCTTTTCCAGGAGTACCTGTTCTTTTGAACGAGAGGTGGGACAGTATTGGGAAGAATGGCTAAGAACCTCGGGCTTTACCTTGTAATGATCGTTCTTGTGGTGAGCCTGGTGAACATGTTCCTTTCACCGGTCCAGAGCCCGGAGGAACATGAACTGATAAGCTATAGCACCTTCCTGGGGTATTTCCGGGAAGGGAAACTGGAACAGGTGTCCATAGAGGGCGACAATATCAAGGGTACCCGGGAGGGAGGGGTCAAATTCCGCACCATCGCGGTCGGGATCGGCGACCTGGCACCCCAGCTGGCAGAAAAAGGTGTCCAGGTGGAGGTCCTGCCTCCGGCAAGATCCCCCTGGTGGGTAACGATGATGTCCTCCCTGTTCCCTACCCTGCTCCTGATAGGAGCCTGGGTATTCATCCTCTATCACATGCAGGGCGGCAGCAACAAGGTGATGAGTTTTGCCAAGAACAAGGCCAAGCTCTTCCTCGACAACAGGCCCAAGGTGACCTTCGCCGACGTGGCCGGTTGTGACGAATCCAAGGAGGAGCTCAAGGAGGTCGTGGACTACCTGAGGGACCCAAACCGGTTTTCCAGGCTAGGGGCCAGGGTACCGAAAGGGGTGCTTCTTTTGGGCCCCCCTGGGGCAGGTAAGACCCTTCTCGCCAGGGCCTGCTCGGGCGAAGCCGATGTCCCGTTCTTCAGCATAAGCGGCTCGGATTTCGTTGAAATGTTCGTAGGCGTAGGTGCCGCAAGGGTCCGGGACATGTTCGAACAGGCCAGGAAGAACCAGCCATGTATCGTTTTCATAGACGAGATCGATGCTGTGGGAAGGCAGCGCGGTGCCGGTCTAGGAGGAGGGCACGACGAGAGGGAACAGACCCTGAACCAGCTCCTGGTTGAGATGGACGGTTTCGACGTGTCAACGGGGATCATTCTCATCGCCGCGACCAACCGCCCCGATATCCTCGACCCAGCCCTTCTCAGGCCGGGACGCTTCGACCGTCAAATTGTGGTAGACCGCCCTGACCGGAACGGACGGAAGGCTATCCTCAAGGTCCACCTGAGGGAGATGAAGGTGGAGGAGGACGTGGATCTGGAGGTGCTGGCCAAGAGAACCCCCGGTTTCGTCGGAGCCGACCTGGCCAACCTGGTGAACGAAGCTGCCCTGCTCGCCGCGAGGAGAGAAAGGAATAACATCTCCATGGCAGAGTTCGAGGAGGCCATTGACAGGGTCCTGGCGGGACCGGAGCGAAGGACCCGACTTATCAGCGACCGGGAGAAGGAGATCATCGCGTTCCATGAAGTGGGACATGCACTTGTCGCCAAAATGGTGCCTGGGTGTGACCCCGTCCACAAGATCTCCATCATTCCCAGGGGGCACAAGGCCCTGGGCTACACCCTGCAACTCCCCGAGGAGGATCGCTTCCTGATGTCCAAGAAGGAGCTTACCAACAGAATATGCGTACTGCTGGGCGGAAGGGTGGCAGAGGAGATCCATTTTTCTGATATTACTACCGGAGCCCAGAACGACCTGGAAAGAGCGACCCAGATCGCAAGGCAGATGGTGACAGAGTTCGGGATGAGTGACACGCTGGGTCCGGTCACACTGGGCAGGAAGCAGCACGAGGTCTTCCTGGGAAGGGACATCATGGAGGACAGGAACTATAGCGATGAGGTGGCCTACGCTATAGACCAGGAGGTCAGGAGTATAGTCGAAGGCTGTTACGAGAGGGTCCGCAATATCCTTAATGAGAATCAGGAGGCTCATGTCAGGATCGCGAGGACGCTGCTGGTCGAAGAGGTGATCGAGGGCGACAGGCTTGATGCTCTCCTCGAGGAGGGTATCGTCGGGTCCCCGGAAGCAGCGGAAGAAGTAGTTGCCACAGTCGGGGAGATCGAAGACGAAGAGGGAGGGTCCGTAGCCTGAAGGCGTTGTGACGTCCCTGAAAGGAACGGCCGCTTCTGCATCTGTATGTAACGGGCGTTCGGTCTGATCCTTTGAGGCCGGGCGCTCTTTTCTCTTTATTATTCTGGAAGATGGAGGCTGCCTTGAGCGATACAACTTCAGGTTTCAAGCTTTTTTCTGAATGGCCGCCGGCAGGGGATCAGCCAGAAGCCATAGATCGTCTTGTCGAAGGTTTCAGGAGGGGGGAGCGTTTCCAGTGCCTGCTTGGAGTGACAGGGAGCGGGAAGACCTTTGCCATGGCGAACGTGATAGAAAGACTGCAGAGACCGGCCCTTGTACTCGCTCACAACAAGACCCTGGCAGCCCAGCTGTACAGTGAGTTCAAGGAGTTCTTTCCTGGTAACGCAGTTCACTATTTCGTCAGCTATTACGATTACTACCAACCCGAGGCCTACGTCCCCGTCTCGGACGTATACATAGAGAAGGACGCCTCCATTAACGACAGGATAGAAAAGCTCAGGCTTGCCACCACCAAATCCCTTCTCGAGAGGAGGGACGTCATAGTCGTTGCAAGTGTTTCATGCATCTACGGCCTGGGCAGGAGGAAGGCCTACGAGGATGCCATCTTCCGCTTCTCCCTCGGTGAGAGATATGAGCGAAGGGATTTCCTCTCAAGACTGGTCACTAACCACTACGAGAGGAATGATCTCGATCTTCAGCCGGGGACCTTCCGGGCCCGGGGCGGGGTAGTAGAAATCTTTCCTGCCTACAGTGACACGGCGGTGAGGGTTCACATGGAGGACGACCTGATAGAAAGGATAGACGAGATAGAACCGCTTACGGGGAGAAGCATTCTCTCCAAACCTAATGCGGCGATCTTCCCGGCACAGCACTACATTACTTCCCAGGAGGCCATAGCAAGGGCCCTTCCCACGATCGAGGAGGAGCTCCAGGAAAGGCTGGAGTACTTCAGATCCCGGGGGAAACTGCTCGAAGCACAGCGGCTTGAGATGAGGACAAGGTACGACATGGAAATGCTGACTCAGGTGGGGTACTGTTCGGGGATCGAGAACTACTCCAGGATACTCGACGGACGAGAACCCGGTGAGACCCCGGGAACGCTTCTGGATTTCTTCCCAGAGGACTTTCTCTTCTTCATCGACGAATCACATATCACTATCCCCCAGGTGCAGGGAATGTACAACGGCGACAGGGCGAGAAAGCAGACCCTGGTGGACCATGGTTTCAGGCTGCCCTCGTGCCTTGACAACCGCCCGCTCAGGTGGGAAGAGTTCTGTGCCTTTCTCAGACAGGCCTGCTTCGTATCGGCCACCCCCGGGGACTGGGAGACATCTGTTTCCACGACAGTGGCCGAGCTGATAGCGCGTCCAACTGGAGTAGTGGACCCCGAGGTGCTTGTGGTCCCGGCCACCGGGCAGATAGACGACCTGACGGAAAGACTCAGGAAGGTGGTGGCCAGGGGCGAGAGAGCCCTTGTGACCACTCTGACAAAACGCTCCTCGGAGGATCTGGCCGAATACCTTTCAGAGATCGGATTTGGTGTCAAATACATCCATTCGGAGCTTGACGCCTTCGAAAGAACGGAGCTTATCAGGGACCTTCGCAAGGGGGAGATATCGGTCCTTGTGGGCGTGAACCTCCTCAGGGAAGGGATAGATCTCCCGGAGGTCTCCTTCGTGGGCATTCTGGATGCCGACAGGGAGGGGTTCCTCAGGTCCAGAAGGTCCCTTATCCAGATCATCGGGAGGGCCGCCCGGAACACGGCAGGGCAGGTGATCCTCTACGCTGACCAGGAGACGGGGAGCATAAGGTCTGCCCTGGATGAGACGGCCAGGAGAAGAGAAAAGCAGTTGACCTTCAACAGGGTGCATAACATCACCCCGAAGACCATACACAAGAAGATCATGCCTCTTTTGCCGGAGGAGGAGATCGCCGATATCGCTGCAGGCATTTCGGTCAGGCCAGGGGGAGAGGGTTTCACCAGCCAGGAGCTTGAGAGAATGATGTGGAAGGCCGTGGAGGACCTGGACTTCGAGAGAGCTGCGGTCATAAGGGATATTCTTCAGGGAAAACAGGGAGGCGGGTCCATCCGTGCCGCAATGGATAGAGGTAAGAGGGGCAAGACAGCACAACCTGAAAAACATAGACGTAGACATACCTAAGAACTGCCTTGTGGTCATCACTGGGCCCTCCGGATCGGGAAAATCCTCACTGGCCTTCGATACGATCTATGCCGAGGGGCAGAGACGGTACGTCGAGTCCCTATCCTCCTACGCCCGACAGTTCCTGGGGGTACAGGACAAACCCGATGTAGACGATATTTCGGGTCTTTCACCAGCTATTTCAATAGAACAGAAGGGCGTCTCCCACAACCCCAGATCTACCGTGGGTACCGTGACGGAGGTCTACGACTACCTTAGGCTTCTTTTTGGAAGGACCGGGACCCCGGTCTGCCCACAGTGCGGCAAGCCTGTTGAAAGGCATACCGTCGACGAGATACTGGATATGCTGATGCAGAAGCATGAGGGGGAGAAGGTGGACATTTTGTCCCCCGTGGTAAGAGGGAAAAAAGGGGAGTTCAGGAACCTCTTCCTGCAGTACCAGAAGGAGGGATTCCTCAGGGCCAGGGTCGACGGGACGCTCCTGTGGCTGGAGGAGGATATCCCTCTGGCCAAGAACAGGAAACACAACATCGAGGTGTTCATTGACCGCCTCACCGTTGACGGAAACAGGAGGGACAGGCTTGCCGAAGCCGTCGAGAACTCCCTCTCCCTCAGCGGGGGGTATCTCATGATCGTCTTCGGGGACCAGGAAGTTATCATTACCGAGAAGTTCGCCTGTCCGGAGTGCGACATTATCCTTCCGGAGATCGAGCCGAGACTCTTTTCCTTCAACAACCCTTTCGGTGCCTGTCCCGACTGCAATGGACTGGGGAGCCACCAGTACTTTTCGGAAGAACTGGCCGTGGACCCCTCTGGCAATGTACTCGACGGAGCTCTTCTCCCATGGAAGAACAGGCATTACATGCTGAGAAAGCTTGCGGCGCTCGCCAGACACCGGGGCTGGGACCTGGATCGTCCTTTCATGGATCTTCCCGGTGAGATCAGGGAGGCGATCATCCATGGAGACAGTATACGGGTCCCGATGACCTATCGTGAAGGGAACCGGGAGATGTCCTACATGGGGAGGTACGAGGGGCTGATCCCCTGGCTCGAGACAAGATGGAAAGAGACCGATTCCGAATCGATAATGAACGAGCTGGCAAGCTACAGGGCCGAGGATATATGCCAAACCTGCAAGGGCAAGAGGCTCCGGCCGGAGGCCCTTTCGGTAAGGGTGGACGGACTGACCATAGGGGAGGTCGTCGAGATGCCCGTCTCCGAACTGCTGGAGAGGATAGGGGAACCCGGTTTCCAGATCCTGATGAAGGAGCCCGCCAGGAGGATCATTGAAGAGATAGCCAAGAGACTGTCATTCATGGTCGATGTGGGAGTGGGATACCTGTCTCTCTCCAGACGGGCCGATACCCTCAGCTCCGGTGAGAGCCAGCGCATAAGGCTGGCAACGCAGATAGGCTCCAAATTGAGCGGTGTCCTTTACGTCCTTGATGAGCCGACCATAGGGCTCCATCCAAGGGATACATCAAGGCTTCTGGGTACCCTCGAGGCGATACGGGACCTGGACAACACCGTTATTGTCGTCGAACATGACCGGGACACCATGACAAGGGCCGATTACATCGTTGAGCTGGGGCCTGCCGCCGGAGAGCACGGCGGCAGGGTCACAGCCTGCGGGAAACCTTCAGAGATCGTCTCGGGGAACTCGCTTTCAGGCCCCTTTATATCAGGAAAGGATTCTGGCACTTCATTCCGCAGGGGGGTACTTCCAGATGCTCCGGGATGGATAGTGGTAAAAGGAGCTGAAGAGAACAACCTGAAGAGCATTGATGTTTCGATCCCCCTTGGCCGCCTGGTATGCATAAGCGGTGTCTCAGGGTCCGGCAAGAGCACCCTTCTAAACGAAGTACTCTACAAGGGTCTGAAGCGAAAACTGGACAAAAATTTCAGGGGAAGGGCCGGGCGGCACAGGGATATCGAAGGATGGGAAGCTCTGAGGAACGTGGTAATGATAGATCAGTCGCCCATCGGCAGAACGCCCCGCTCCAATCCGGCGACCTACACCCAGCTTTTCACCCCCATTAGAGAACTCTTTGCCTCTCTCCCAGAGTCAAGGATAAGGGGTTACAAAGCGGGGCGCTTCAGTTTCAATGTCCGGGGAGGTCGCTGTGAGGCCTGCAAGGGAGACGGCGAAGTACGGATCTCCATGCTCTTTATGCCAGATGTCTACGTCAAGTGCGAGGTCTGCCAAGGGAAGAGGTACAACCGGGAAACTCTCGATATAAGGTACAAGAGCAGGAACATCGCCGAGGTTCTTGAAATGACCGTAGATGAAGCCAGGGCCTTTTTCGGGGATATACCGAGGATATCGAGGAGGCTTTCGGTGCTTCAGCAGGCAGGACTTGGGTACATCCGCCTCGGACAGCCCGCGACGACCCTCAGCGGGGGGGAGGCCCAGAGAGTAAAGCTGGCAGAGGAACTGGGGAAGCAGTTCCGGGGGCATACGCTTTACATACTGGATGAGCCTACCACAGGCCTCCACTACCTGGATGTAAGGAAACTGCTGGTCCTTCTGCAGAAGATCATCGACCAGGGTAATACGGTCCTGCTTATTGAACACAACCTGGACGTCCTTGCCTCTGCTGACCATATTATCGACCTCGGCCCCGAGGGCGGTCACCAGGGAGGGGCCGTCGTGGCAACGGGATCTCCTTCCGAGATCGTTCGGAATGCGAAAGGTCATACCGCCCGTCACCTGGGAGAGTTCCTGGATAGTATCAGGAGGAGGGAAGCCGATGTCCGTTAATCCGACAGGAAAGGACCCGGGCAGCGAGGACCTGGTGTTCGGGAAGAATGCCGTCAAGGCCGTTCTGGACTCACTTCCCGAACACTGCTCCGTGGTCCTTGTCTCGGAGAAGATGGCAACCAATGAAAGGGAGCAATTCCTGGAAACTTGCAAGAGGGCCGGTGTAAGGTGGCAACTTGTCCATCCTTCCAGGATAGACAGGATCTGCCCAGGTGGTCGACACCAGGGAATTATCGCCAAAATGCTCCCAGTAGCTTTGACTGACCTTGAGAGTTTTCTGAAAGGGCTAGACCCGGTCTGGGGCCCCTCCCTGATCGTTCTGGTCGACCACCTCCAGGATCCCCAGAACCTGGGAGCCATAGCCAGATCGGCAGAGGTCTTCGGCGCCGATGGCATGATCGTTCCCAGAAGGCGTTCAGTTCTCCCCACTTCGACGGTGATGAGAACGAGTTCAGGGGCAATAGCGAGAGTTCCCGTGGTAGGTGTTGTGAACGTTGTCAGGGCGCTCGAAGAGTTTAAGGGAAACGGGTTTTGGGTGGTGGGGCTGGACCACAGTAAAGGGAAGATCCTCTGGGAGTGTGGCCTGCCCGAGAGGATGGTCCTCGTTGTAGGGAGCGAGGATCGAGGGATGTCAAGGCTCACCTCCGAAACGTGCGACCTCCTTGCCAAGGTCCCCATGAGAGGTCGAACCGGCTCACTGAACGCTTCTACGGCGGCGGCGATCGGAATGTACGAGTGGATGAGATCCCTTAAGGCTGGGAGCGTCGGGCAGTCCGCGAAGGAGTAGCTATCACCGGCTCATATGTTCCATGTGAGAACCTCCGGTCGGGTGGTCACTGTTCCTGGGTTATTCCCCTTCGGGAGGTCCTCCCCCGGTGTTTCTGTTCCGGCCTTACGAACCGTCTCCTTAGCCCTCCCTTGCTGCCTCCCCTGCTGTGTTGTTGTTGACAAGCTATCGAGCCACGGGTAAAATTCAACACGCTTGGGTGGTTAGTTCAGAGGAAGAACGCTTCCTTGACGCGGAAGAGGTCGCAGGTTCGAGTCCTGCACCACCCACCATTTCGGATCTCATCGGGGGCCTGACAGGAGCCTTTAGGAAACGGATGCCAAACAGTTATATATGAACCCCTCCATGCGAACGCAGGGAGGGGTTTTTTGTGACCGGGTACACCGGTGGCTGATAGCCGTCCTCTCCCCACAGCATTTCTTTGGAAAATTCCACGACAGGGGTTGTACTGCTGAAGGGTGCCCATTTTTATCATATAATCAGTTTTGGGCAAGGAGGGAAGAGATGATCAAGGGTGTAGGAGTGGATATGTGCAGCATCCTCCGACTCGAGAGGGCTATGCAAGATCGGAGGTTCGTCGATAAGGTCTTCACCGAAAGTGAGCTGGAGTATACTTCGTCCAGAGGCGGAAGGACAAGGCATCTTGCCTCAGCCTTTGCCGCTAAGGAGGCCTTTTCAAAGGCCGGAGGCTGGGGTCTGGGCCGCGTAGGGCTGAAGAACGTATCCCTGGAGCGCAAGGGAGGAGCACCCTTCCTTGTTCTTCATGGTCCAGCCCTTGAGCTGATGCGATCCCTGGGTGCCCGCAATGTACATGTCAGCGTGACCCACGAGGGGGATCACGCCGTGGCTGTGGTTATCATTGAGGAGTGAGATCACTTGTATCTTTTCAGCGCCGACGATATCAGGCTTGCCGAAAGAAAGGCGGTGGATCATTTCGGGGTCCCCCCCATTATCCTGATGGAGAATGCAGCCAGGGGTGTAGCAGAGATAGTGGAGGAGAGGTTCCCTGCTGCCTCCAGGATACTTGTCGCTTGCGGAGGAGGTAACAACGGCGGAGATGGCCTGGCGACAGCAAGGCATCTCCTGAAAAGAGGACGGAAGGTCACGGTGCTGCTTGCGGCACCAGAAGAGAAATTGACCCCTGAGGGGTCTGTGAACCTGGAGATCCTGAAGAGGATCAACTGTCCCATTGCGAGATCGGCGGATTTGACGGATGTCGGTATGAGAGAGCTGGCAATGGGGCAGGATATCCTTGTCGACGCCCTGCTTGGTTCAGGCTCGAAAGGCTCCCCCAGAGGCGAGACGGGGAGGGTCATCGGTTCTATCAGTAGAACTGTACCAGTAGTCTCCATTGACATACCCAGCGGCGTCGACCCATCGACTGGCGAGGTGGAAGGGGAGGCCCTGGAAGCAGTTCTCACTGTCGCCATCCTTGCCAGGAAGATCGGTCAAGAAATAATGCCCGGAAGAAGCTTCCGGGGCGAAGTGGAGACTGTGGACCTTGGGATAGAGGCAGCCCTTCTTCTCCCTGGGCCAGGAAAAGTGGAACTCTTGGACCCTCTTATGGTCTCCGGGTTTCTCCAACCCTTTTCCCCCTTCATCCACAAAGGGGACCGGGGTATAGTTCTGGTCATCGGAGGAAGCGAAAGATACCGGGGAGCACCTCTTCTTGCCGCCCTGGGAGCGCTAATGGCAGGTTCCGGCGGCGTTATCGCTGCAGTTCCGGCTGGTTCCATGCCGATGTTCTCCCGGTACCCCGAGATCATCCCCATGGAGGCCTGCACCGAGGACGGTGCCATTTCCCCTGAAACCTGGGAGAGGATCGTAGAGACCTGGAAGGGCAAGTTCAAGGCAGTGGTGATCGGTCCCGGGCTTGACAGGGGAAGGGTACCCCAGGACCTGGTCAGAAGAGTATGGAAGGATTGGGATGGTCCGCTCTGCCTGGACGGTGATGCCCTTCACGCCCTCTCCTGCTGCAGTGACCTTGATCCCAGAGCAGCCGGTACAGTGGTGACGCCCCATGAAGGCGAAGCAGCGCTTCTACTCTCAGTGGACACTTCGGAGGTGAAACGGTGCAGGTACATATCTGCTCTTGAGCTGTCCAGGAGGTTCGGTGTAGCCCTTCTGAAAGGGCCCTCTTCGCTGGTGTCGGAGAGTGAGAAGGTAAGGGTCAACCCCCATGTCGTGGCGGGTCTTTCCGTTCCCGGATCGGGTGACGTCCTCTCAGGTGTGTTGGGAGCGTTCCTTGTAAGGGGTGTCAATATCTTTGACGCCGCCTCTTCGGCCGCTTTCGTACACGGTTATGCAGGTGAGGCAGTTCAGGACCGGAAGGGTCCCGACGGTATTACCGCCACAGAGATAGCTCTCGAAGTGCCTTCTGTAATATCCCGGATCCGACAGGCAGCCGGAAAGGTTCTTCTATGACCACCCTTCGGAATGATTTGGAGCTCAAAAAAGTTAAAGACGGTTTTTGTTATGTCTCCAGGGGACCCGAAGAAACCCGACGTCTTGCTTCGGTCCTTTCAAAGTACTCATTCCCAGGGCTGGTGATCCTTCTTTCCGGGACACTGGGGGCGGGTAAAACGGAATTTGTAAGAGGTTTTGCTTCGGGATCTGGCTGGGAGGATGCAAGGAGCCCCTCCTTTACGATAATTAACGAGTATCGGGCCTCCACTCCAATAACCCACGTCGACCTGTACAGGGTTGAGAGGAACGCCTCGATGGAGTTCTCCCTGGAAGAATTTTCCCGTGATGGATCCATAGTTCTCGTAGAATGGCCGGAGAACTGGGACGGGGAAAGACCTTCCGATGTATGGAAGATCGTGTTTTCAGTGCCTGAGGACCTAAAATCTGGGCGGGGCGACCAGAACCTCCGTTTTCTGGAGGTGCTATGTGAAGGTGCCAGGGCGTGCGAAATGCTGGAAAGGTTCATGCTCGGCGCAGGCTGTGAACTTGAGGAGGCCGGCAGATGAGAGTGCTGGGGATCGACTGTTCCACGTGCTGGACCGGGGTCGGCCTTTTCTTGGAGGGTGCTGTTAAGGCCGACGTCAACTATCTGGCCGGCAGGAGGCAGGCCTCCCTGCTCCCTCTGCTGGTTTCAGAGGTACTGGAGAGATCCGGCCTGGAGCCTTGGTCACTGGATGCTGTTTCGGTAACCGTCGGTCCGGGGTCCTTTACCGGTATCAGGGTAGGGCTTTCCTATGCTTGTGCCCTGTCAGAGGGGACTGGACGCAAAGTGATCCCTGTCAGCTCCCTCATGGCACTAGGAGCCCCCTTCCTTGAGGGATCAAGAAAGGTCCTTCCCCTTATCAGGGCAAGGAGAGGCCAGGTCTACCTCGCCGCCCTCGGGGGGGAGCGCAGATCCCCGTTCTTTCTCTCTCCCCCTCGCATCCTCTCCCTGGAAGATCTGTCCAGTTACGTTGAACGTAACAGCGGGTTCTTGATCGTGGCCGATGACGACCAGGCTCTCTCTCAGGAGCTGTCAGGGAAGAATATCAAGGTTTCAACGTTCGCTTCTGTCAGGGGCGGGGCAGTCGCCCTGCTTGGCACGGCACTTTTCGGACAGGCCGTCGACCCCGGCGAGGCCAGGGCTCTCTATATCAGGGATCCAGATACAGGTGCTTCCCGCAGATAGAATGAAAAAAAGTCTCTGGTCAATCTAAACAATGAAGTGTAATATATTTGCTGTCGTGTTCATAAGTGAAAAGCAGAACATGCCCGCGAAAGGAGAAGGTGGACTTTGGCTGTAGATCAAGTCACGCCTACGATACAGAGGAGGGATGCATGGTTATGGATCTGATCGAGAAACATCCGATTCTCGAGTTCAAGCATGGGAAGAAGGTCAAGTTCACCTTCGATGGTGATGAGATGGAGGGTTATGAGGGCGAACCGATAGCCGCCGCCCTTCACGCGAACGGGGTCAGGATCTACAGGGTTACCCCCAAGAGAGAGCAGACGCGGGGGTTCTTCTGTGCCATCGGGAAATGCTCTTCCTGTTTCATGGTCGTTGATGGCGTTCCGAACGTCCGGACCTGCGTTACCCCACTGAAGACCGGAATGCGGGTCGAGACGCAGCGGGGCAAAGGCGTCATTGCAATGGATGCGGACTAGAGGGAAGGTGAAGGGATTGCGGCAGACAGAAGTTCTTGTTATCGGAGGGGGCCCCGCAGGTCTCAGCGCCTCCCTTGAAGCGGCCTCGCTGGGATGCCAGGTAACTCTGGTGGATAGCGACCTCGCCCTTGGAGGACAGCTGATCAAGCAGACCCACAAGTTCTTCGGCTCAAAGGACGAGAGAGCCGGGACAAGGGGGTTCAAGATCTCCGAGATCCTTCTCGAGGAGCTGGAGAGGTACAAGGACCGGGTCAAGGTCCACATGAACTGCACCGCTACCGGATTTTACCGGGAGGACGGGGTAGTTTCCTGTGTTATCGGAGAAGACGAGTATTTCAGGATCAAACCCGGCAAGATCGTTATGGCCACAGGAGCCCAGGAGCGCCTTCTCCCGTTCCCCAACAATCATCTCCCTGGCGTCTATGGTGCGGGGGCGGTCCAGACCCTTATGAACGTTTACGGAGTGGCACCCGGCAAGAGAGTCCTAATGGTCGGGGCCGGGAACATCGGTCTTATCGTCAGTTATCAGCTGATGCAGGCGGGTGTCGAGATCGCAGGCATAGTCGAGGCCATGGACCGGGTTGGAGGTTACTGGGTTCACGCCGCCAAGGTGAGAAGGATGGGGGTCCCGATCTACCTCAGGCATACCATAAAAGAAGCCCTAGGGGACAGGGTCGTCGCCGGGGCGGTAATCCAGGAGATAGACGACAGGTTCCAGCCCGTGGGCAAGGAAATCCAGATAGATGTTGACATCATCTGTATGGCCGTTGGTCTCACCCCGACCTGTGAACTCCTCTGGCAGGCTGGTTGTGAGATGGTATTTGTTCCCCAGCTTTGCGGCCACGTTGCACAGAGGGATCTCTTCATGAGGACCAGTCACCCAGATATCTGGGTTGCCGGTGACGCTGCAGGTATCGAAGAGGCGTCGGCCGCCATGGTGGAGGGCCGGATCGCCGGTGTTGGTGTAGCCAGGTCTCTCGGAAAGGACGACAGTTCCGAGCATTCGAAACGCCTCGAGGAATACAGGAGACGACTTGCGGACCTCAGGGGCGGCGAGGTTGGTCAAAAGATCTGCCAGGGCCTTGAATGCTGCACTGTCAACGAATGGGGGGTGTGATACATTGAACGAAAAGGAGAGACTCTTCAACAGCGGGGTGCTCGTAGAACCGCGCAAAGGGGCAGTTGAACCCCCTGAGGACCTCTGGCAGAACAAGAAGAATGGTCTTGTCATCATCGAATGTCCCCAGAGGATACCCTGCAACCCCTGTCATACCAGCTGTCCTACAGGAGCGGTAAAACCCTTCAAGGATATCAATGACCAGCCCGAGATCGACTACGAAAAGTGCACAGGCTGTGCAAGGTGCGTGGCGGTCTGCCCCGGCCTGGCCTGCTTCGTGGTCGACCTGACCTGGGGCGATGAGGATAATGCGCTGATGAAGCTTCCCTACGAAATGCTCCCTGTCCCCGAAGAGGGCAAGACCGTGGACTGCCTGAACAGGGTGGGCGAATCCATATCCAGGGGCAAGGTGGTAAAGGTCCTCGAACCCATGCACGACAGAACGATTGTCGTACATGTCGAGGTTCCCAGGTCAAAGGTGATGGAAATCCGCACGATCAGGGTGGTGAAGTAGTCATGGCCGGAAAGAACGAAGATATCATCATCTGCCGTTGTGAAGAGGTCACCCTGGGTGAGATCAGGGAGTGGATAGAGAAGGGTTACGAGACCTTTGACGAACTTAAGAGAGTCCTCCGGGTAGGCATGGGACCGTGCCAGGGGAGAGGATGTCGTGAGATGATCCTCCGGGAAATATCGGCAAAGACCAAAGTGCCTGTAGCTGATATTCACCCCGGGACCTTCAGGCCTCCTGCAAAGCCGGTCAAACTGGCGGTCCTTGCCGAGGGGGGAGACAAGTAATGTTTTGGAGGAGGACAGCCGATGTCGTTGTGATCGGAGCCGGGGTACAGGGCTGCTCCATTGCCTACAACCTGGCGAAAATGGGAGTCAAGGATATCGTTGTTCTCGAAAAAGGGACCATCTGCTCAGGTTCTACCGGGAGATGCGGCGCCGGGATCAGGGCCCAGTGGGGAACGGAGATGAACTGCAGGTTCGGGCTTGCTGCGGTTGAGAAGTTCGAGCAGCTGCACGATGAGCTGGGGATGGATTGCGGCCTGAACCAGAGCGGTTACCTGATGGTGGCCTACAAGGACAGCGAATTCGAGCAGCTCCAGAAGAGCATGAAGCTTCAGAACAGCCTCGGGATCAATACCAGGGTCGTCACCTACGACGAGGCAAAGGAGATCTGTCCGGGTCTTGCAGCCGAGGATGCTGTCGGTTTTACTTTCCACGAAAGGGATGGACACGCCGATCCCTTCCTTACGACCTTTGCCTACATGGAAGCGGCCAAAAGACTGGGCGTTGAGTTTTTGCGCTTCACTGAAGTGACCGATGTCAAGACCGTTGCAGGGCGGGTGGCCGGAGTTGCCACCAACAGGGGAGATATCGACGCACCTGTTGTGGTCAACGCCGCAGGGGGCTACTCCCAGTTCATAGCCAAGATGGCAGGAGTGGAGATCCCGAACCTCTCTGAAAGACATGAGATCCTGATCACCGAACCCGTCGAGCCCGGGGTCTGCCCTCCCATGCTCATGAGCTTTTCGGGGAACTACTACATTCAGCAGAGACCTCACGGATCGATCATCGGAGGGTGCAGCCCTGAAGGGCATCCCCAGGATTACGATCTTGGGAATTCATGGGACTTCCTGGAGATGATGTCCCGGACCTTTGTGCGGCTCCTTCCAAGGACCAAAGGGGTCAGGGTCGTCAGGCAGTGGTCAGGGCTCTACAACATGACCCCCGACCGTCAGCCAGTTCTTTGCGAGGCTGACAATGTCAAGGGTTTCTTCCTCTCCTGCGGTTACTCCGGACACGGTTTCATGTTCGGCCCCATATCGGGAGAGCTCCTGGCGCAGCTTATACTTGGCCAGGAACCCTGGATCCCCATCGGTATGCTGCATTACAGCAGGTTCGAAAGAGGGGAGCTTCTTATTGAACCGGCCGTAGTCTAGTTCCATATTCTCTCCCGACCCAGGAGGGGGGTAGGTCGCCCCCCTCCTGGATCGTCTTGTAGTACGATAAAATTGTATTTACTTGACGGTAAATTCCGCTTTGTAATGCAATATTCAATATATAGATATCAATATGCCTTGTCCCTAACCTCACAAGGTGGCATAATGGGCCCGGATAGTAAGATCTCATGATGTGAACGTTTCGGAGGAAGGTGAGTTGTTTGCCAAAGAAATTCACGGTTGAAGTGAACTCCCAGTGGTGTAAGGGTTGTGGACTGTGCCTGGCCGTATGCCCCAAGAAAGTTTTCGATTTCGACGAGAACCTGAAATCCACCCCCAAGAGGATGGAAGACTGCATCGGCTGCAAGCAGTGTGATAACATCTGCCCCGACCTGGCTATCACCGTTGAAGGGAGTGCTTAGGATGACCAGGGTTGAATTCTGGCAGGGGAACGTTTCTGTCGCCTACGGAGCCATTGCCGCCGGTTGCCGTTTTTTCGGGGGTTATCCAATAACCCCTTCATCGGAGATCGCCGAGGTAATGGCTGAGGAGCTGCCTGTCTACAACGGCAGGTTTATTCAGATGGAGGACGAGATTGCCGGTATAGCCGCGACAATAGGTGGTGCCGTGGCCGGGTACAAGTCCATGACAGCCACCTCCGGTCCCGGTTTTTCCCTCAAACAGGAAAACCTGGGGCTTGCCTACATGGCCGAGATACCCATAGTTGTAGTAGACGTCATGCGCGGAGGACCTTCGACAGGGCTCCCCACTTCCATCGCCCAGCAGGATGTCATGCAGGCCCGTTGGGGTACCCACGGCGACCATGCCACCATTGCCTATGCACCATCATCGGTGCAGGAGTGTTACGAAGTGACTATAAAGGCTTTCAACATGGCGGAGCGTTTCAGGCAGCCTGTTCTGATCATGAGCGATGAGGTCCTGGGCCACATGCGAGAGAAGGTTATAGTCCCCGACAATGAGACCCTTACCATAGTGGACAGAAAAAGGCCTTCCTGCAGCCCCGAGGAGTTCATCCCCTACAGGCCCGACCCCGAGGACAACCTTCCCCCTATGGCCTCCTTCGGCGACGGGTACCGGTGGCATATTACCGGGCTTACCCACAACGAATGGGGGTTCCCGACAAACTGTCCCGAAGAGATCGCGAAGAAGACCGCCCGGTTGATGGACAAGGTCAATGCATACCGGGACGAGATAGTTGAATACGAGACGGAGAACGTTGAAGATGCCGATGTTATCGTCGTAGCATACGGTAGTGTTGCCCGGACAGCTTTGAGCGCCGTCAGGCAGGCCAGGGACAAGGGCCTTAAGGTAGGCTATTTCCGTCCCGTGACCCTATGGCCCTTCCCGGACAGGGAACTGGAGTCTCTGGCGGAGAAGGCGGGAAGACTCATCGTACCTGAGCTGAACTTCGGGCAGATGGTCCACGAGATAGAGAGAGCTGTTCACGGCAAAGCGGCAATGGTGCAGATGAGCCTCGTCAACGGTGAGCTTTTTCAGCCCTCCGAGATCCTGGAGAAAATCGAGGAGGTGGCCAGATAATGCCCCGCCCTGAAGTACTAGATTGGTTGAGAAAGAGGTTTTTCCCTCACATGTGGTGCCCTGGTTGCGGGCATGGCATCATCATGCACGCGATCCTTCGGGCCCTGGTCGATTCCGGCAAGAAGAGGGAAGAGACGGTGATAGCCTCAGGTATAGGCTGTTCAAGCCGAATGCCCGGGTATATTGACTCCTGCACGATCCATACCACCCATGGGAGGTCCCTGGCGTTCGCAACGGGGATCAAACTGGCCAACCCTGAGCTGACCATCGTCGATGTAATGGGAGACGGAGACTGTACTGCTATTGGAGGCAATCACTTCATTCATGCCTGCAGGAGGAACATCGGCATTACCGCCGTTGTGATGAACAACAACATCTACGGTATGACCGGAGGACAGGCCTCACCCACGACGCCCCTTGGTGCCAGGGCCACCACGGCTCCCTACGGTGCTATTGACCCCCCTTTCGACGTCTGCAAGCTTGCCCAGGGTGCAGGGGCGACCTACGTCGCAAGGGCCACTATCGCCCAGCCCGTCCTTTGCGAGCAGTACATCAAGAACGGAATAGCCAACAAGGGTTTTTCCGTAGTCGAGATCATTTCCAGCTGCCACACCCAGTTCGGCAGGAAAAACAACCGGAGGACCCCGGTGGACAACCTTAACTACTTCAAGAACAACTCCGTACCCCTCGCCAAGGCCCAGAGCATGTCCCCGGTCGACCTTGAAGGCAAGATCGTGACCGGCGAATTCGTGAAGAGGGAAGCCCCGGAGTACACAGAACTCTACCGCAGCCTGGTCGAGAGGGTTGGAGGTGGAAAATAATGAGGGATCGCTACGAGATACGTTTCGCAGGTTCCGGCGGGCAGGGTGTCATTCTGGCCGCTGTCGTGGTCGGAGAGGCCGCGGCTATCTACGAGGGGCTGAACTCGGTCCAGACACAGGCCTATGGTCCCGAGGCAAGAGGTGGAAAATCCAAATCGGAAGTGGTCATCTCAAGGGGCAGTATCGATTACCCCAAAGCCACATCACCGGATCTTCAGATAATCCTCAACCAGACATCCTGCGATGAGTTCATTGGGCAGACGGCAAAGGGCGGAGTAGTCGTAGTCGACGATACCTACGTCTCTTCAGTCGCCGATAGCGAAGCCGAAGTTTTCATGCTTCCCATCGTCAAGACCGCAAGGGAGAAGATCGGGAGGGAACTCGTCACCAACATGGTGGCCCTTGGGGTCACTGCCAGGGTACTGGAAAAGGAAGGCCTGATGAAAGCCGATTCCATCAAGAAGGCCATTCTGGCCAGGGTTCCCAAGGGGACCGAGGAGATGAACGAAAAGGCCTTCAATGCTGGTTACAACCTAATGAAGGCCATCAGGTAGTTTTTGGAAAGCTTTTCCAGGGAACTTTTCAAGGGGCGGGGGGCGACCCCCGCCCCTTTCGTTGTCAAGGGTCCTTGCTGTTATAGAATATCCATGAAGCAGAATAATGTTGGGGTGGATGAAATGTTGAAGTACGGGCAGGTCCTGGAAGTAGATATTGAGACCGTGAACAGTCGTGGCCAGGGCATAGCACGGTTCGGAGGTGAAAGATTCGTCCTTTTTGTCCCTGGGGCACTTCCTGGAGAGGTGGTCAGGGGGAGGGTCGCTGTTCTTAAGAAGTCCTATGGGGTCCTGCAGGTCGAGAGCATCGAAGAGGCCCACGAAGCGAGGATCACCCCGGCCTGTCCCTGGTTCGGGATGTGCGGAGGCTGTGCCGTCCAGCACGCATCCTACGAGCTGCAACTGGAACTCAAGAGCTCCATCCTTGATCAGGCCCTGAAGAGGGTGGGAGGGATCAGCAACGTAAGCCTCGAAAGGTGCGAAGCTTCACCTGCCATCTGGACATACAGGAACAAGGCTTCCTTTCCCGTCGCTGCAATGGACAACGGCGCTGCCATTGGTTTTTACCGCGAGGGTACTCACAATCTGGTAAGGGTGGATCAGTGCCCCGTCCTTGAGCCCTCCCTTGGAGAACTAATATCCCCGTTGACGGAGCTATTGAAAGAGACAGGTGTTGAGGTCTACGACCCGCGAAAGGGATCCGGACTCCTGAGGCATATTGTGGTGAGGACCCGCTCGGGTAGCGGCAAGGCCATGATAGTAGCTGTTCTGAACACACCCCCGGCAGACCGGCCTCCCGACAGGATAATGCCTTTCCTTCATTCCCTTGCCGATATGGCCGGAGAGAGCGAAGGCATCGTGGTAAACTACAACACTTCGCCAGGAAACACCATCTTTGGAGGCAGGTCCATCCCCATCACGGGGACTGGCCTGATATCGGAGAGTATCGGTCCTTTCTCCCTAAGTTACGGTCCGACTTCTTTTTTCCAGGTTAATACAAGGCAGGCGGCGGAACTTTTCAGAGCAGCATCGCAGCATCTTGACATGGCAGGTTCCAGCAAGGTCCTTGAACTTTACTCAGGAATGGGTGCGCTCACCCTTTATATCGCCAGGGGCAGACAAAGGGTCGTTGCCGTTGAGGAATGGCCGGAATCGACGGACTTCCTTCGAAGGAACATGGAAGAGAACGGATTGCGAGGGCTTGTAGACCCCGTAGGTATGACAGCGGAAAGGGCGGTGAAGGCTCTCTCGGGAAAAAGCTTCGACGCCGTCGTGCTGGATCCTCCACGAAAGGGGTGCTCAATGGAAGTTCTCTCTGGATTGACGAAGATTCTGCCCCCCCTGATCATATACATATCATGCAACCCCGCGACCCTTGCAAGGGATGCCTCCTTCCTCTGCGCAAATGGGTACCGGCTAAGGGAGGTCAGGGCCTTCGACATGTTCCAATTATAATGAGCCATCGAGGGCGGACATAGCTCAGCTGGTAGAGCATCGGCTTCCCAAGCCGAGGGTCGCGGGTTCGAATCCCGTTGTCCGCTCCATTTTTTTTGTGCTATCCTTGAGCAGGTAACCCTTCATGTTCTTCGGACCCACTCCCAGTTAACGAGACCAGAGGGGTCTTGTTCTCTATGATCATTAATATCTGTAAGATCCCCCAGGAGCGTAGGGGCATATCGAGTCGAGTTGACACGACAAGGGTGGGGCAATTAGAATCTTGTAGGTTTGTTAAAAAAGTATCTTTATACAGTATTATGCATGCTGGGGGGTAATATATGTGCCTAAGAATATCGCGGAAGAAATTACCGAAGCAGAGGCAAGGGCAAGACAGATACTCCAGGACGCCAGGGCGGAAGGAGCAAGGTTATTAGCCCAGGCCAAGGCGGAAGCGGAAGATCTGGCCAAGAGGTCAAGGCAGAATTACCATCGGACCCTCAGGGAAAAGATCCTCAAAATGGAGGAACAAGCCGATAAGGTTTTGGAAAAGACAATTGAAAAGGGAAGAAATGATGCTGAAGAGCTGGTGAAGAGCCATAAAACCAAAGTTGACGAGGTCGCTACCTGGGTTGCTGAAGAGGTGATGGCACGATATGGCAGTAAAAAGAGTTAAGAAGGTCAGGATCCTCTCCCACCAGGACATACTGGAGAAGGTCCTTGCGGCGCTTCAGAGCCTTGAGTGCTGCGAAATGATCTCCTCCGATGGACAGGGCTTTCCCGGAGAGGAGCACGCAGCCCCTCCCCCTGACCGGGCGAGATCCGAAAGGTCCTCGAACCTCGAGTCCAGTATCGGTGACTGCCGATCCCTCCTTAGATTCCTCGAGCCCCTCTATGAAGAAGAGGGCGGGATGCTCGAAAGGCTCCTTGGTCCCAAACCCCCTGTAACACTGTCCGAGCTCGCCTCACTCAGATCCAGTACCGATCTCTCCGATCTTGCAACGAAAGCGCGAGGCCTGGAACGCCGTATCTCCGAGAAGAGATCGGAGACGACAATGGTCGCGAATCACATTAAGCTCCTGGAACCTCTGAAAGATCTGGACCTCCCCCTTTGGATCGTATCAAGGGGTACCGAGAAGGTGACGGGAGTTCTGGGCACTGTCCCGACGGCACGAAAGGAAGAGCTGATCGACAGCTTTTCCAGCCTGGTAAAAGAACAGGGAGAGGTTTTCGTGGCCGCACACGGAGATAAGGATGCCGAGGTCATGGCCGTACTTGTCTTTCCCCGTTCGATAGAACGGGAGGTACTGGAAACAGCTTCCGGGGCAGGTTTCTCCAAGGTGGACTGCCCGCAGGGACTTGAAGGCAAGCCCGGCCAGGAGATCGCGAGACTCGTGTCTCTCAGGGAGGACCTTGCCATGGATATCTCCTCAGCCGAAGAGGAGGCCTCCCGTTTGGCACTGGACGTTGTTCCAGTGGTAAGGAAGATCAACGACTTTCTTTCTGTGCTTTCGGCCAGGAGGGATGCCGGCCTGTCGGGAGTATTCACGGAGAAGGTGTTTGCCCTCAGGTTCTGGATACCAGCAGAGAAGTTGGATGACCTGGAGAAAACCCTGGAACCCTTTATGCCCCTGATCGACATCCATTCCGAGGATCCTGCACCCGAGGACGCCCCCCCGATAATCCTGGACAACCCAAAATGGGCCGTTCCTTTTTCTCCTCTTACAAAGCTTTACGGGATGCCCTCATACAACGGTATCGACCCGACGGTGCTGATGGCCCCATTCTTCTTCCTGTTCTTCGGCATGTGCCTGGGAGACGGTGGGTACGGTCTTGTCATGGGAGCCTTCTTCCTATTTGCCCTGGTGCGATACCGACTTTCGGGCGATACGAGGAACTTTTTCATCCTGCTGATCCTGGGCAGCGTCTCGACAGTTCTTGTTGGGGCACTGACAGGAAGCTGGCTAGGGGACATGGTCGATGTTTTTGGGATCTTTGGCCCCATAAGGCCGCTGCAGGACAGCCTTGTCCTTATCAGGCCCATGAACGACCCCATTACCTTCCTGGCAATCTCCCTTGCTCTTGGCGTCATTCAGATACTCTTCGGCATTGTGATCGCCATGTGGGATGCCTTCCGCAAGGGTGACATGATGGGCGCCTTTGCTGACCAGGGCGGATGGCTGGCACTGATCGTCGGCATTCTTCTATGGGGCGCCTCATCCTTCGGGGTCGGAGGCAGCACCCTTATCCTCATAGGGAAGATCCTTGCAGCTGCTGGTGCTCTGACACTGGTGGCGACACAGGGCAGGGACAAGCCCGGTATCGTCAGAAAGGCCGTCTCGGGGGTCTTGAGCCTCTACAACATTACCTCCTATCTGGGGGATGTACTGAGCTACAGCCGCCTTCTGGCTCTCGGGCTGGCCACATCAGCGATAGCCATGATAGTCAACACCCTTACAGGGCTGGTATCAGGGATACCCTATGTGGGCTGGGCACTGGCGATCCTGATCTTTTTCGGGGGCCACCTTTTCAGCGTTGTGGTCAATGCGCTCGGCGCCTTCATTCACTCACTCCGTCTCCAGTACGTGGAGTTCTTCAGCAAATTCTACAGTGGAGGAGGCAGGGTTTTCGAACCTCTGAAGCTGGATACGAAATACACGAGAATTACCGGACATTGAGCAGAAGATCCGGGAATGTATTGAAAAAAGCGATCAATTTTCCATCATGTTTGAGAGGAGTGTACTTCAATAATGGATCAGCTTGGAATCATGCTTGCGGTACTTGGTGCGGCTCTTGCCGCAGGATTTGCGGGTTCGGGTTCGGCCATAGGGGTTGGGATTGCAGGTGAATCGGGTGCAGGTATCATGACGGAGGATCCAGGCAAATTCGGTCTGGTGCTTCTGCTCCAGGCCCTTCCCGGGACCCAGGGTATCTACGGTCTTCTGACAGCCTTTTTTGCCATTCTTAAGGTTGGCCTCCTGGGAGGAGATGCAGTATCAGTGAATGTATGGCAGGGACTTGGAGTGCTTTTTGCCTGCCTCCCCATAGCGATCGCCGGATTCTATTCGGGTATTGCCCAAGGCAAGACCTCTGCGGCCTGCATCCAGATGATAGCCAAGAGGCCTGAGGAAACGGGCAAGGCAGTCATCCTGCCCGCTATGGTTGAAACTTACGCCGTTCTTGCGTTGCTGATGAGCATAATCCTTCTTAACAGCATCCAGTTCTGATCGGCATCCTAGAAGACGGGGTGAGATCGATGTCCTTAGCTGACATAAAGGCAAAAATTGAAGCCGACGCCAAGGCTGAGGCAGAGGAGATAATAGGCAAGTTCAAGGAACAGGCCGACGAGATCCTTGCCGCTGCCAGGCTTGAAAGCGAGAAGATCCAGAAACGGCTGGAGGAAAAGATAAGGTCTGAGGAGACGGAAGTACGCAGGAGAAAAAAGATAGTGGCTGACCTTGAAGTCCGTAAACTGGATCTTGGTGCCAGGAGAGAACTGATCGAAATGACCTTTAACAAGGCCCTCGATGTTCTCTCCCAGACCTCTGATTCAGGATACCTTGCCTTCATGGAAGGACTCATGGCGGAAGGTGCCGCCAACGGTGATGAAGAGGTCTTGCTTGCGAAGAACGAAAAAAGGGTTACCAAAAAATGGATCGAAGAGTTCAACGAAAAATACAAAAAAAGGCTCTCTTTATCCGATGAGATGGTCCCGGGTTCAGGCGGCTTTGCTCTCCGAAGGAATGATATTAGCGTCAACTGCACCCTTGAAGTCCTTCTTCGCTGGGTAAGGGAAGACATGGAGGCAGAGGTTGTCAGCCGTCTTTTTTCTGAATGAACTGGGGGTTTCCCAATGACCTGTTCTGTTGACTACGGTTATGCTGTATCCAGATTAAGGGCTATGGAAAACCGGCTCCTTGAGCCGGGAGTTTTTCAGCGCCTGCTAGACAGTGAAGATCTGTCTTCCGCTATAAGAGTCCTCTCCGAAACGCCATACGGGAAATGGATCCTGGAGCAGCAGAGCGAAGAAAAATTCGATAAGGCCATTGAGTCTGAGTTGCTGTATATCTATTCGGAAACGGAGAGGTTTGTTCCGGATCCGGGACTCTACTTCATCTGCCGGCTTCCCTACGATATTCACAATATCAAGGTTCTCCTGAAGGGTATTTTCAACCAGAAAGAGGGCGGCAAGAGAAGGATGGATCTTCTTACTGGCCTTGGCAACATGCCTGTCGATGAGATGGTAATGGCCATTGAGAGCGAGGATTACCGTCTTATGCCTTTCGGATTTCACAGGACGGTTCCTGATTGTGTCTCTATCTGGGATCAATCGCACGATATTTTACAGGTAGAGCGGGTCCTCGATGAGGCTCTTTTCTCCCTGCAGGTCAAGATTGCGGGCGAGATGCCCTTTGAAGGGGTAAGACTTTTCGTCAGATCCAGGATAGATGCGGAAAACATCCGGAATCTGGCCAGGCTGAAGAGGATGGGTTTTGAAGCGCCACAGGCCGCATCTTTCTTCCATAATGGCGGATCAGTCCCGGTGGAAAAGGTCCTTTCCCTGCTCAATGAACCCTTCGAAGGTTGGGAAAGGTTCCTTTCCTTCGCCGATGTCTCCAAAACACTGTCAAGTGTCCAGGAACACACAGACCTCGATTCCCTGATCATGGATCTCGAGAGATCGATAGATGATTTCCTCTCGGGGATCCTCGCTAAATTCAAATATAGCGCTTTCGCACCTGAGAACGTCCTTCATTTTTTGTGGTTGAAAGAGATAGAAGCGAAGAACCTGAGGATCCTTCTTGTAGGTATAGGTAATGGGGCCGACCGTTCAGTGCTTAGGAGGCTTTTGCGAAATGTCTGACGGATCCAGAGAACTGCTAATGGCAGCAGTCGGCGATTTTGAGAGCGTTCTCCCTTTTCAGGCGGTCGGCGTTACACCCTTTTCACCGGACAACGACCTCAGGGATCTTCTCTTACGGCTTGCCAAGGAGAAGTATGCGGTGGTTTTCCTTGTGGATGACCTTTACAGGGATAACCTGGAACTTGTGGAAGAGGTGAACGAAAGCTACTCCATGAGTATAATCCCTATACCCGGTATCAAGGGTTCCAACGGGATCGGAATAAAATCCATCAGGGACAGCGTTGAAAGAGCGGTCGGAATGGATATTTTTGCCGTCAAATAGATAGCTACCTTAAGACAAGAGTGTACGCGGAGGGGATATTATTGGCCATTAAAGAGAAAATTATCGGTTCCATTGCCAAAATTTCCGGCCCGCTTGTCGTAGCAGACGGGATGAGCGGCGCGGGAATGTACGACGTAGTAAGGGTCGGGGATCTCGGGCTTGTGGGAGAGATCATCGAACTCAAGGGATCGACAGCTTCTATCCAGGTTTATGAGGAGACTTCAGGGCTGAAACCGGGTGAACCGGTTGAAAGCACTGGGGCGCCGTTAAGCGTTGAACTTGGTCCCGGGCTGATAGAGCAGTTCTATGACGGTGTCCAGAGGCCTTTGAATCTTATCGAGAAGGCTGCGGAAAGCCCTTTCATCTCCAGAGGGATCAATGTGCCAGCGATAGGCCGGTCGAAAAAATGGGATTTTGAACCTGCTGTTGAAGAGGGAACTGAGGTGGGGGAGGGTGACCTCCTCGGCACCGTGGATGAAACAGTCCTCGTAAAACACAGGATCCTTGTTCCACATGGTGTTAGCGGAAAGGTAAAAAGTATTTCCAGAGGTTCTTTTACCGTTGAAGAAACAGTTGCAGTCATAAGTAACGGGGAGAAAGACACGGAAGTCGCTATGTTGAGAAGGTGGCCTGTAAGGAGTCCCAGACCTGTCCTGCAGAGGCTCGCCCCCAATGTCCCACTGACGACGGGGCAGCGGGTTATCGATACATTTTTCCCTCTTTCCCGAGGCGGGGCTGCATGCGTACCTGGACCTTTCGGATCCGGGAAGACCGTAATCCAGCACCAGCTTGCGAAATGGGCTGATGCCGAGATAGTTGTTTACGTCGGTTGCGGAGAACGGGGAAATGAAATGACAGACGTCCTTTTAGAGTTTCCGGAGCTTGAGGACCCGAGATCAGGTGAACCCCTTATGAAAAGGACGGT
>LDZU01003535.1_pt1 | contig 54134 bp, 60 predicted proteins | sample 615531 | NCBI WGS metagenome assembly LDZU01 (sample SAMN03408293, study PRJNA278302) | terrestrial metagenome | isolation source: oil reservoir sample SB2 | place: USA: Alaska, North Slope, Schrader Bluff formation | collected 2011-09 | reverse complement strand
AAATACAAAAACCAAATCGAGATTGTAAATCATTACGATTTGGTTTTTTAGATTAAGTTCAATTTTTTCAGGACATCCAATGGGACTACGGCTGATTGAGTCGGGTTTCTGGCTTGAAAGCAGCCCAAGCAAACCAAAAATAATTATTCGCCACAACCTGTTCCAATTGCTCACCTTGCAGTGGACCAGTGAGGGCAATTCCGAGAAAGTCCCAAGTACTTCCTGTTTGGTTATCCACGAAGTTTTCTCCATCAAATTGGAAGGTCAGCTCTTGACCATTAATTGTAGGATCAAAGGCAATGACTGCTCCTACATCGCGACCCTCTGAGATTTGTCGGCTGTCCAAGGCGGATGCTGTACCTGGTTCCCAGAAAACAACAACTTTTTGACCGCCAACCTGGCTGTTGACCACCCGTGATTCAGATAAGATGCCATAAGGAAAGGCTAGAGTTTCGCCATCAAATTCCTCTTGAGTTTCGCCTTGATGCGAGGATGCTACGTCTTTGATCCTCCCCTGAAGATCGATTTTGTCGACCTCGGAACCTTCCCCCAAATTTTCGGGTTTCGCGTCGGGCCTTTCGTACTGGAGGAGCCCCTTTCCCAGGTGGAAGACGACCCCGAAGAGGAGGACTATCGAGAGGGACCAGGCGAGGGTGTAGTCGGGTCGCACGCCGTAGCCGCAGGAGAGCCAGGCGAGGTAGTCGATCGCTTTCGACCAGCCGATATTCTTTCTCTCCTGGGCGAGCATCCGATAGTGATAGTAGCAGTCGTCGGCGTCCTGAAACCAGCCGAGCCGCTTGTAGTTCTCGACTAGCCCCATGTAGACCTCGTCCCTGAAGACCAGGTGATCCTCCATCGTCCTCCAGGGTATGACGAACCCCTCGATCTCGGTGTTGTTGAGGTGGACCCGGGAGCCCTCGCCGAAGGTAGTGCCGTTCAGCTTCATGTAGGAGATCGTCGAGCCGTAGAGGAAGAAGTCCCCCTCGAAGCTGGAGTCCTCAAACTCCGCAAAGCTCATGAACTCGACGCTCGCAAACTTGGCGTCCCCCTCGAAGGTGACGTTGGCGATGAAGCTCCTCCCCGGAAATGTGGCGAGGAGGAAGTCCGCCTCCTCATAGAAGCGGGAGCCGTAGAAGTTAGTCCACCTCCCAAACTCAGCGTCCTCGAAGTGGGCGTCTCCGAGGAAACGCACATTGTCGAATAGGACGTACTCCTCCGCGAACCGGGTGAAGTTGAAGTCAGAGGTTTTGGAAAAGACTGTGCTGGAGAAGTAGGCGTCGCGGCCGAACCTGGTCCCACAGAACTCGGCCACCTCGCCGAAGAAGGCCGAGTCGAAGAAGACGGTATCCTCAAAGGTGGCGAAGGAGAAGCCGGCAGAATCGTTGAACCGGACGCCGCTGAAGAGGACCATATTCTCGAAGACCGTCTCCTCGAAGCTGACGGTTGACTCGAAGGTGGCGCCCTCCATCCGGACGGTATCCTGGACCTCACAGTCGACGATAGAGATCGGCGACCTCACCGGCCCCTCCAGCTCCCGGAGGTCGAGGCTTCCCTCGATCCTCACGTGATGCCGCTCGACGGCCTTTCCCTCTCGGATCTCATCGAGGATCTCGGCGGCGCCCACCAGCATCAGATCCTCGTCAGCCGATCCGATATCTGCGAGGAATCCGATGCCGATGGCGAAAGCCGCCATGAGCAAGGCCAAGGCGACGGCTCGGAAGTGCATGGCTGGTTGGATGTATTATCCCCTCTGGGCCATGCTCGAGTACTCCGCAGCATACTGATTCTTCGGGTCAAGGGCGAGGATTGCGTCAAACTCCCCCCTAGCCTCCGAACGGCTCCCGTTCCAGTAATGTTCAAAGCCTCTCTCGAAGGCTTGGGTCGTTTCGCTCGGGGTGGTATCGATGTTCAGCTCCGAGATGAAGCTCTTGGCGACGTTTATCGGGATCAGGAAGTTGTAGCCCTGAACGTCGATCCAGTCCCCGGAGACGAGGGTCTTCCCCGAGCCGAAGGTGGCGATCCCAATCACCTCGCCGTCGGCGTTAAAGGCGGGGCCGCCGCTGTTTCCGTGGTAGATGGCGGCGTCGGTCTGGAACGCCTCCGATCTATCGGGGAGCCTCTTTTTCGCACTTATGATCCCCGAGGTGACTGTGGGGACGTAATCGGTCTCCCAGGATAGCTCCGCGTTCTGCCAGGAAGTGGTGATCCCTGGATACCCGATCACCACGACCTTGTCGCCCACCTCGACGTCCCCCGAGTCCCCCAGGGTCGCCGTCGGCAGTTCGTAGGAGGTCTCGATCTTTATGATCGCGAGATCCTTTCCTGACCTATACTTGTAGTCGCCAGAGCCGAACCACAGCTCCTGGGGGCTGATCTTCCTGATCTCAGCGGGGTAGCCTGCAGGCGATCGATCGAGGCTCGCGGGGCTTCCGAAGTATACCAGGATCTCCTGCATGCATTCGAGGTCGTAAGATAGGAAAAGGTCGTATATCTCAAGAAGATCATCCTCGGTCGCAGGATACGGCTCATCTCCATTGGCAACGAAGATCGCAGGCCACTCCTCCGCTGCCCATTCCAGGGCCTGGAGAGCGAACTCTGCCCGGAGCTCTTCCTCAGTCTCCTGGACGACGTGGGCGTTGGTCACGATGTAGCCGTCTCTGCTCACCACAAACCCCGAACCGAAGAAGCCGGCGGAGAACGAGGGGATCTCCACCTCCGCCTCGAATTCGGGGTCCTCCGAAGATAGGTAAACCTTCGACTCTCCGTCGTCGTTCTCTAGGTTTCCGACGTACTCCGATGTTATCATCACCACCGCCGGCCTTCCGAGATAGCTAACCCGATTCTCGAGGGTGATCTCGTCTGTGGCAGAGGCGGCTGCAATCATAAAAAAACAAGCAAAGAAGAGCGAAAATAAGACCTTCAACGGGACACCGATTCCTTTGGACGCCATGATTGACCTCAGATCGAATCAGACCTCCAAGGTCTTTAATTTTTCCGGCCGCATCCCAGACCTAAAGGTCGGGATATTCGTGACCTCTATCGCTCTCGAAGCGATAACAAATCCAGAGGGAAAAAGCAGGCGGCTTTAAACCGGCTCCAAGAACGCCTTCTGGTTGGTGATGTTCACCTCGACGATCCTGCCGGTGGCCTCCTTCGTCCTTCCCAGGATGTCCTCCATCTGGACTTTCTCCCCTTTGGTTATGAGGACCACCACGCCCTCCATCAGGCTCTCCTTCTCGCCCTTCATGTAAACGGTTAGCTCGCACATTTGTCGATCACCTCGAAAAACCCCTTTCTCTTGAAAATGTAAGTAGCAGGCGGACCCGGTGGGATTCGAACCCACGACCCCCGGGTTAGAAGCCCGGTGCTATATCCTGGCTAAGCCACGGGCCCGCTACACGACCGAAATCGAATTTAGGCCGCCTCTGGAACCTTCTGGCCCAAAGACACCTTGAGCTGATCCTGGAGCTGAGTGAACCTCTTCTGAATCCGCTCCTCCTGCTTTGCAAGGGTCTTCAGCCGCAGGTCCAAGACGTCCTTCTTCTCCTTCAACTCTTCGATCAGCTTTTCCCGATCGGCCTTGAAGAGCACCTCGCCGACGCTCTTATAAATAACCGCGCCCTCGTCGCTCGCCTCCAGCTCCTTGACTGCAGACTCCGTCTCCCGGAGGATCATCTCTATCTGGCTTTTCTGGCTCAGCAGCGCCTGAGCCTGCTGCTGGAGCTGCTGGAGCTGTGCTATCTGATTTTGTACCTGGGGTGGCAATTCGCCGCTCATATCAACACCATTTCCATTGCTATCTTGACCAATCTGATCCACGTGTTCAGGGCGGCCCGCAGGGATACCATGTCCTCGCTCTCGATCGAAAGATGGATCCCGCTCTCCCATGCCTCAAGTCGGATCTCGCTCCTCTGGACCTGATCTAGCGCCTCGGGGGCGAGGGCGAGGCGGACCCTCTCGGGATCTTCCACCTCGAAGAGGAGATCAGCCCTTCCCTTCATATCTTCAGCCTGAGGACGAGATCCTCGCCGTCGACGAAATCTATCTGATGGTCCCCGACCCTGATCGCCCTTCCGGCTGGGGACTCAGGTGAAATGTCGAGGCCGAAGAATTCGGCGACTTCGTGGGCGGCCTTCCCCATGACCACAACCCTGGGCCTATTCATCTTCTTAGGCCTCTTCGACACTTCCACGACGGAGACTGAGAAGTGAAGGACCTTCTCCTCGCCGTGAGACCTCCGGGCGAGGCCCGCAGGGTTTCCGTGCTCCTCGACCACTACCATCCAGACCTCTTCCTCATCGTCGAGGCCCGATTTGCCCCGAGTCGTGTACTCGGAGCCGAAAAAGCTCGCCAGAGTTCGCGCGAACCTCCTCGACCTGGGCGATGGCCTTCTCGAGGTGGAAAACCGCATCAGACAGCTTTCATCCTCTTGACGGTGGTGGGCCTCTCCTTCATGAGGATCCGGTGGCCGCAGTAGGGACACCTGATGCCGCTGTACTCGTAGTCGACCTCCACGGTCTTCTTGCATCTGGTGCACCTGTAGGCCACTTCACTCAGCCTCCACAGCCCTCTTGACGGACCGGGCCACGGACTGGCCGACGGAGGTTACGGGTATGTATGTCCCTCCAGCGAAGGTGTGACCACACTTGGTGCACCTCCAGATGCCGGTTCCTTCCCTCTTCACCCGCAACCGCCCGCAAATAGGACAGTCGTATCTCTTCTTGCTCCTCTCCTCGATGTCCGCGACCTGCTTTCGGATCTTCCTTCCGTACCGAGGCCCAAACCTTCCAGCGGACCTGGTCTTTCTTCCCTTCTTGAACTTCTTGACCATGATTTATACTTCCAGAAACTTCTCCCGGATCTCCTTAGCCCTCTCACATGCTATATCAACGATGCGGTAGATGTGATCTTGGCTTATGAATCCGGGGCCGCTCTTCTGCATTCCGCAGACCGACCCGTCGGCGGTGGTTATAACCGTGAGCTTCGTGTCCGCCACCGACTCCTCGTCGGTGTCGGGGTCGAAGATGATGGCGTCGCCGAACTCGACGGCCGTCGTGGCCACGGGCACGTCCTTCACCGGCAGAGGGTAGTCCTCACCGAGGCCGTATTGGGCGGCGGGAACCTTTGCGGTCATCAAGGCTGCAATAGCCCCAAGGCTCGAGGCGTCCATGAGGTTTCCGCAGTCGTCTAGGACGTGAACGTCTATGAACACTATCCAGACCTTCTCTCCAGGCGTGATGCAGAGGGCCTCCAGGTCGATGGCCCCGGACTCTCGAACGCCCCTATCGACGACTCTCGCCAGCTCTATACCCACCTCGTTGGGGGGTCCCGGCTCGAAGTTGGGGGAGGCGAGGGGGACGAGCTCAGCGTTGGTGATGATGACGCCCTTGTTGGGGGTGTCGGAGAAGGGCTCCCCCGGCTGGATCTTTACGCCCACCATCACCTGGGTATTTCCGAGCTTGACGAGGGCGCTGCCGTCCGCCTTTCTCACCGGTCCCGTCTCGAGGATGATCTCTCGGTACTCGTCGAAGGACCTGCCGTCGGCCCTCTCTCCCTTTAATACCAAGTGATAGAGGTAGTCCTTCCTGATCTCAGCCATCACGACGTCACTCATATCTCTTCCTCCGCCACGGCCGAAGGTTCTTCACAGATTTCCTCCTCTTCAACGTGACCGTACCGATCGACCAGAACCTTCCTCTGGATCTCGTATATTTGCTGGCATCCTGTCCTGGCCAGCTCCAGGGCGCGCCTGAACTCCTCCTGGGTCAACCGCCCATCCATCTGGAGGAGAGTGATGTCGCCGTTGGGGGTCATAGCTATCGGAACGTCCGCCTCACCGAAGTTGTCCTCGAGCTTCATGGGGTCGAGGACGATCTCGCCGTCGACCTTGCCGGCGGCGCAGGAGGATATAAGGCTCTTCATAGGGATCCCAGCGTCCGCCAGGGCCACCGAGGCCGCATTTATGCCGGCGGTCCTAGTTCCGGCGTCCGCCTGGAGCACCTCGACGAAGACGTCCACCACCGACTTTGGGAAGTAGGATGTCAGTATCACCGGCTCCAGAGCCTCTCTGCTGACCTTGGAGACCTCGTTGCTCCGTCGGTCTGGGCCGGGCCGTTTCCTCTCCTCCACGGAGAAGGAAGCCATATTGTACCGATACCGGACTATCGCCCGGGTGGCCTCCTGGAGATGGCGCGGGTGGACCTCTCGTGGCCCGTATACGGCCGCTATCACCTTGTTGTCGCCCATCTCCATGTAGCACGAACCGTCAGCTCTCGCGAGCACTCCCACCTCTATCTTGATGGGCCGAAGCTCATCGGGCCGCCTCCCGTCGAGCCTTAATCCATTTTTGAAAAATGATAACTTCTCATCCATGCCGATCAACTTCTGGCCTCTTTCTCCGCTCTCAGAAACTCCATTATCCTGTCGGTGAGCCCCGTCGTGTGGGCCTCCTTTTCAATGATGAGGACCGTCTTCAGGGCCAGGTCCATGTCGTCGTCGTTTCCGTCGACCCAGATCCTGCCGTTCTGCCCCACGAAGATGTTGCAGTTCAGCTCCTTCTTCAGCATATTTATCATGGAGCCACCCTTTCCGATCAGCCTTGGAACTCTGGTGGGGCTTATCTCCGCCACCCTTCCCCTCGTCAGGATGCCGAGCCTCCTGTCGTTCATGGTCAACTCGACCTTCATGGTGGAGTCGACTTCCTTGACCCGAACCATCACGGAGCTGCCTATCCGCAGATACTTGGGCATCTCGTTCATCTCTATCTTTCTCGGCAGCTCTGATATGTGGAGGAGGCCTTCGTAAGGAGAGTTAATGTTTACGATCCAGTTTGAAAAGACGATGTCCTGGACGATGCCTATCACTGTATCTCCCGGAGAGGGCACATACTTTCCTGCGAGAGGTATCACTCGCACTTTATCCTTGTAACTGCTGGCCATCCCGTAGAGGAGGGAGTATACTTTTCCGTCCCTTACGTAAGTGCCCTCTCCGGCCTTCTTTGGGTCGTCGGAGAGCTGGTCCCCCGGCACAACCACGTTGCGATCCATGCGATCCATTCCAAAATCCTCGGTCAAATCGTCATCGTTTCAACAGTTTCGTTTCGGCATCGCCTTTGGAGAGCCGGTTGACCAGGCTGTAGAATTCGTTCTGAAGCCCGGCTGGAATCCTGACCACGCCGATCCACGACCCATCGTTCTGCCACTGCTCCTTCTGGAGCTTTCCGAAGGTGGCGATCTCGCCGTAGGCCTTGGGGGCGTGCGCAGGGGGCATCTTCACGGCCACATCCACTTCTTCGAACCTTATCGGGATTATAGGCCTTATGGCCTTCATGGTGATGTTGACCATCTCTTCGACGGACTTGGTGGGGTCGATGTTGACGCGGGCCTCTTCCATGGCGCGCTCGATCCTGGTGGGAGGGTGAGGCGTCCCGGTCTGGGGATTGATGGCGTTCTGAGCTATGACGGTAACGACCTGCTTTCTCTTGTTCTCGATGATCCTCTTTCTCTGCTCTGCCGTCAGCTGGATCTCGCCCTTCTTGATGATCTTCGCAGCTATCGCCACCACATCAGTCGTCTCGAAGGCCCGGGTCAGATCCTCCTCGGAGCTTCTATCCCCGCGGCTGGCGTTCTCGAAGATGTCCTCGACGGCGAGGATCTTCTCGACGTCCACCTCGTCACCCTGACGATAGGATAGGGCGCCCTCGGGGTCCACCAGAACCTCAAAGACGGTGCCGTGGGTCTTGAGCCTGGCCGTCACCGCCTCCTCCAGGGTGACCATCCTCAAGCCTCTCCTTCTTCACCTTCACCGCCGATTCCGGCCTTCATCTCGTCCACCCGGGCCGCCACGTCCTCCTCTTCGAGCTTACGGAAGAGTTTCTCGTCGAGCTTGATGACGCCGATCTCGGTGGTGGCGGCCTCAAACTTTCCTTCCGCGGCCTTGTAAAGGGCCTCCAGCCCCAGGAGGATCGCCTCGTCGCAGTTCATATCCTCTCGGTACTTCTCCTCGAAGATCTCCATAACGGCGGCCCTGCCCGCCCCGATCCCGGTGGCTTTATACTCCAGAAGGGCCCCGCTGGGATCTGTCTCAAAGAGCCTGACCCTGGTCTCGTCCGAGCCGACGATGAGGAGCGACGTTCCAAAGGGGCGCACGCCCCCATACTGGGTGTAGGTCTGCTTGAAGTCGCAGATCCTCTTGGCCAGGACCTCAACCCCTATGCTCTCGTCGTAGACTAGCCGGTTTATTTGGGACTCGACCCGCGCCCTGTCGATGAGGACGCGAGCGTCGGCGACGAGGCCCGAGGTGGCGGCACCTATGTGCTGGTCGATCTGGAAGATCTTCTCTATCGACTCAGGTTCCATCAGCCTGCTCGTAATCCTCTTGTCCACCAGGACCGCCACACCGTCAACCGCTTTTATGCCCACAGCGGTGGTGCCTCTCCTAACGGCCTCGCGGGCGTACTCCACCTGAAACAGCCGCCCGTCGGGGCTGAATACCGTTATAGCCCTATCATAACCCATCTGAGGTGCCATCTGCATCAATATCCTCTCCGCATAAATCAAAAGAGGTCAGTCCCACATATCGTGTGCCTGATCCTTCAGTCATCTTCCGGTCGTCTGGACAGAGGTCGATCTCCCGACCAATAACTCGCGCCACGGATCCAGAAACTGGACCTAAATCGACTCTTCTCTTATTTTCGTCGGGCTGTAAGGTCGATTGCGGTATATACTTTTCTGTCGCGGCTTTGATGGAGCCTGAAATCCCTCTGACCCTTATCGCTGCCCTCGTCCCCGCCACAGATCCGACGGTGGCAAGAAGTGCCCTGCACTCCTCCGTCCTTTTATGCGAGCAGCGGATCAGGCCGAACCTTCCGTCAAAGGAGATCATCCTGAACCTGTTTTTGGCAGCCCCCAGATCTCCAAAGAGGGAGGACTGAGCAGCCCTGATCTCCCCGACGAGCTCTCCCCGGCTGACCCTGCCCTCGGCCTCCAGCTCGAAGGCGATGTACCTTCTCCGATCCCGAAGCACCGGAAGCCAGCTTCTCAAACCAGCTCCACCCCCACAGACGCCCAGCTCCTCCGGTTTAAGTCCAGGATCGATTTCGGGAGGGCGAGGGCCTCGACGGCCCGCCTCCTCTCCAGGCCTAATAGTTCCGCCAGGGCCACGAGGTCCCGGGGGGACCGCAGGTCCAGATGGGATCTTGCCCCCGTCGATATCATCAGGTTGAGGTCAAACTTTCCGATCAGGTCCAGGTCTCTTCTCACCGCCTCCATCCACCTCACTCTGGCCGCTCCCCGGAGCCGGATCATGGGGCCGAGGTCCAGGCAGATCGCCACCTGGTTATCCCGGGCAGCCTTGGCTGCCGCCACTCCGATTCCGGACCTTCCATCGTGGGGGTGGGCCAGGAGGTCCACGTTTGGGTCTTCGCAGGCCGCCCGGTTGATCTTCTCGTCTCCGCCGTGAACGGCGAGGAAGTCGGATCCCTCCCGGAGGGAGGCTGCCTTGGCGTGGAGGGTTCTCGGATTCTTCGCCACGATCTCGGAGCCAATGACCACCTCGATCCCCTCCACCCTCCTTGCGGCTTCAAAGCCGAAGGGTCTGCCCGTAGTCGAGTGGTTGGTGATGATGATCCCCGAGTAGCCGAGCCGTTTTGCGGCGAGGGCCAGCCTGCTCGCCGAGTCCGAGCCGTCCGGGAGGGCGTGGAGGTTGCACTCGTAAAAGTTCATAAAAGGTCACCGGCAACTTTCAGGGCCTTCTCTCGCCTCGCGGGATAGGATTCTAGATGGGCGGAGACCATGATGGCGTCGCCGGAGTCGGTCAGATGAGCCTCGCCTTGATAGGCGGCCTGCTTGTCAAGACGAAAGTGGAGGTTGCACTCGTCGTCCACCCGCAGGCCCACCTCCTGACGAAGCCGGGCCATCTCGCCTTCAGGGAGAACCTCCCTGAGGCGGTCGAAGAACTTGAGCCCCTCCTTCTTCTTGAGGGTGGAGGAGATGATCAAAATCTCGTTTCCGAAATGGCCGACGACGCGAGTTTCTGATACGGACTCCTCTGGGACGAAGAGGGATAAGGCCTCTCTCACCTTTCCATCGTCCTCTGTGGAGGCTACGAAGGCTCGAAAGGTCACCCTGATGATCACATCACTTTCCTCTGCTCTCTTTGGCCCTTATGCTGGGGCGGACCTTCTCGGCTCCTACGCCCTTCTTCCTCAGGCCTCTTCCTCGCTTTCCGGCGCTGGTCTTGCCCCGGTTCGCCCTGTTTACATGGCTACCTCCCCTGATCCAGGCGAGGTCGGAGTCGGAGGCTATGGCCGGATGGTTTGGATCTACGAGGATCACCTCGTACCACTTCTGTTTTCCGTCCTCTCCCACCCAGTAGGAGTTCAAAACCTCCATATTGGGGTGCTTTCGGCCTGCACGCTCCTCGGCGATCCTTTGGAGGCTCTTACCTGCGGTGATCTTGTTTGCGCCCATGTGCTTTGTGCGTCTTCCGCGGATATATCTGGACTTTCTCCGGCCGCCTCGCCTGACCTTCACCCTCACCACGGTGATGCCCTGCTTGGCCTTACGAGCCTATCCTGTCGGAGGTCGCCGACGTAGCTTTTGCCGGGGGTCTTCCACGCGTCGCGGATGTATGCATAAAAAGACTTCAATCTCTTCACCTCGGCCCGGTTCGACCACTCGGGGTCACATTCCGGACCGGAGCCCCTCTCGGCTTATAGAAGATAAACCTTTTCCGGCTCAAGGATGGTACTGCTGCGATTCAATCTCTGAGCCGCTCCGACAACAGCCATCGTCGCGGCTCTTTTCCCTCATCGAAGCTCGATCAGCCCCTCCCTCCCGGTGAGCCAGTTGAAGATCTGGACCTCGTTTATCTCCCGAACCCGCTTGAGGGAGGAGACGTCGGTCTCTTCGTCGATAGAGACGCTCTTTCCCTCCTCCGGCGACCAGCCGATCCTCCTCTTCTCGGCGCCGAGGAAGGATATGGGTATCCTCTCCCCCTCCAGGGGTTTTGGGTAGAGCCCTGTCAGCCTCTTCGACCCTCCCTCTTTTGAGATGGCAGAATTCTCTGCCTCCCTTTCGACGAGCCTCCTCAAAGGCCGATCCTCGCCAGGTTCCATCGTTCCAACGTCCGCTTATAAGTCCCCTCTCACCTGTTTGTCCCCTTCTGCTAACTTCCGGATGTTGCAGGTTCCGGCCTTTCGAAAGTCAGGTCCTCGACTCGTAGTCGATTCTCTTCTTGAGGATGCAGCCTCCGCCCCGCAAGCCCCCCATAGGGTGCTTCGGGGTCCCCATGGAGTTCATGCACCGGGCCATCACCGCCGCTCCTCGAGCGAGGCCGTCGTCGACGAAGACTATGTTCTTTTCGGGCTGGTCGTAGAGGTTGAGCGTTCCTATCTCCTCCAAGATCAGCTCGGGCTTGTTTCCGCTGATCCCGGCCCTGCCGGTGATGCCTATGGCCGTCTCCTTCGTGACGAGCCCGGCTTCAATCGCCACCTCCACGAGTCGCCGGGCGGTGTGAGCCGCTGCGACGTCGATGGCGCCAAAGAGGGCCTTGAGCCCCTTCTCCTGGTGGATCTCCCTTCCGATCTGAGCTAAACGGTTGAGCTGGCTTCCGTTCTCCCCGACGTCGCAGCCGATGAGAACGACCCCGATCTTTTTGGCGGCGGCGGGATCGACGGGAACGCTCCCGTACCTGGTCCTTCCGACGGGCACCCTCTCTATCCTGATATGCTCGTCGATCGCCCTCGCGTACTCCCGGGCAGTTTTATCGATCTTCACCTTCTTCCCCTCGAAGAGGTCGAGGGTCGTCCCCGTCTGAGGGTCGACGAGCCCCGTCCCCTGGATCAGGGCGTCGGGTATAGCCCCCGCAAGGCCGCAGAAGTTTCCGATGGTGTTGGAGTATGGCAGCTCTGCTGAGGTGATCCTGCCGTCTAGGGTCGTCCCGAAGTCGAGGGAGAGGCAGGGGTTTCGAAAGTCTACGTCGGTCCACTTGGACCCCTCCTTTATCCCGGCAGTGGCTAGCTCCCCTTCCATCTCGTTGGCGACGATCTCGACCCCCGTCGAGCCCTTTGGCGGAAAGACCGAGGCTACGGGCCCGTTGAAGACGATCTTCTCCATCAGGCTGTAGGGACGAAACCGATCGGGGATGTTCTGGATCGACATCGCCGGGGTCATCAGCCTCGGCGGGACCCCCGCTATGAGGCAGCCGTCGGCGAGGGCCTGGATGAAGGTTCCCACCTCGTCGGGCGAGGAGAAGCCGGCGACGACCCCTGTCGATCGAACGACGAAGTTCAGGTCGTCTTTGATGGAGAGTCTCGCCTTGGCGTGGCTCTCGAGGAGGGTGTCTCTCACCAGCTCCGAGACCGATTCCCTGGTGAGAGGGGTGCCGCAGAGGGTCTTTGCGAAGACGTCCTCCCCAGGCTTGGACATCCGGACGTCTCGGGTCATCTTCACCGTCTTATTGACGATCCGGGTCTGGCCGTTCTTCATGTTGGTGGCGGTGAGGATGCATTTGGTGGTGCTATTGCCCACCTCCACAGAGGCTACGATGTAGTAGGGCTCCTTCTTCAGCTCCAGGATGTCCACGGGAGGGCTCTCGGCAATTCGCGGTTTGGGCTTAGACCTGAGGAGACGGGCAATGCTCATAGTCTCTCGGACGAACTTTCAGACCATAAACTCTTCGGGTCGCTGCCCAAAATCGAAAGTTTGATCTTTTGTGAGGAGAAGGAGAACAGCGTGTATTCGGCAGCGGTGGTGGGCGCGGGTCCCGCCGGGAGCACGGCAGCCCGCTTTTTATCGGAGATGGGGCACGACGTCCTCCTCATCGATAGAAAGGAGGCGGTCGGGATTCCAAAACAGTGCGCAGAGGGGCTCTTCGCCGCTTGCTATCCTGAGTTTGCTATGTCCACCGGAGACTTCATCTCTGGCAAAGTCCGCTACTTGAGGGTCGTCTTTCCGAACCAGACGGGCTACAGGTTAAGGGGCGACCTCCTGATGCTCGATCGGCCCCGTTTCGACCAGCACCTTCTGACGCTTGCGGAGCGGGCGGGGGCGGAAGTCGCCCTCGGAAAGAAGGTCGAGAGGATTGACCCGGAATCCGGCGAGGTCCGCCTTCTGGGAGGAGAGACGATCAGAGCCGAGACGATCGTCGGGGCAGACGGCCCTGCCTCGCGGGTTGCCCGCTCCATGGGCGAGAGAAACCGGGTCGTCCCCGCGGCCCAGTTGGAAATGAGATGGCCCGAGGACGACGCCATATACGCATACATCGACCGCGACCTCTGCCCCCAACCTTCCCGCACCAAAAACTGCAGATCGTACTCCTGCTGGATATTTCCCAAAAGCGAGCGGGGGACGGCGAACGTCGGCTGCTTCGGCACCTTCCCGACCCTTGAAAGGTTCATATCGAAGTACAAAATCGAGGGCGAGGTCGTCGAGAAGAACGGGGGCGCCATACCCCTGGGCCTTGCCAAAAAGCTCCAGAAAGGGAGGGCCGTCCTGATCGGGGACGCCGGAGGGCTCACCAACCCCTTCACCGGCGGCGGCCTCTACCCGGCGGCGAGGTCGGCCCGGATCGCCGCCGATGCCATCGACCGTTTCCTCCGGGGCGAGACGAAGAATATCGAGTACGAGCCGAGGATGAGAAGGGACTTCGTCGCATCAAACCTCCACATGAAGGGGAGAGACGTTCTGGCGAGCCTCTCGAATGAAGATCTCTGCCGACTCGGGGCCGCCATGGACGGCCTCGTCTTCCCCGGCCTCAAAATCACCGCCAGCCCCCTGCTGGTCTGGCGGGGCCTTTTGCATCCCGGTATCATAAAGCCGAAGTACGCGCCTCTTCTGAAGCTTTTGTTCAGGTACTGCCTGGCCGGGAAGGTATGGTGAAGGCGTTCATCCGTCTACTAAGGTCTGAAAGACCTTTTCATCATTGAGCACACTGAAATTTATATCCAGCTTTACAACATTTGCAATATCATCCGGATTGCAAAGAAGCGTCTAGCAGTGACAGAGTCGGTATGGGCAGATCTCTCCGATCTCAAGAGGCCGGGAGAGACCTTCAGCCAGCTCCTCGAAGAGATGATAGAACGGGAGAAGAAAGGCTCTGCTTATAGATCTCATCCTGAAGGCGATCGCCGATGAGGGAGATTTTGTAGAGCTGCCTCCTTGAGCTCCAAGTTGTTGATCGAGAGAAGCGCCCTGAAATATCTATCAGATCTTCTGAAGAATATTTTGTACTTTCCCTGAGCCATCGAGGCGAGGGTCAAGCTTTATCTATTTTGGCGGTGATCCAGCTGGTCATGGCTGGTTACACCCTCTCTGAGAAGATCTTCTCTCGAGCCTCGAAGAAGGAGGTGAGGGCTGGCGAGTTCATCATGGCCGATATAGACCGGGCCATGGTCCACGACATCACCGGCCCCCTGGCGGTGAAGGGGTTTTACGAGATCGCAGGCGAGGACGCGACGGTCTGGGACCCCTCAAAGATAGTGATCCTCTTCGACCATCAGGTCCCGGCAGATAGCCTCGCTGCCGCCGAAAACCACATCATGCTCCGAAAGTTCGCCCTCGAGCAGGGAATCCTCAACTACGATGTCTTCGAGGGGGTCTGCCACCAGGTGATGCCGGAGAAGGGGCACGCCCTCCCCGGCGACCTCATCGTAGGCTCCGACTCCCACACCTGCACCTACGGGGCTCTTGGGGCATTCTCGACGGGGATCGGTAGCACCGACATGGCCTCGGTCTTCGCCACCGGGAAGCTCTGGTTCATGGTCCCCGAGACCCTGCGGCTTCGGGCTGAGGGGAGGCTCTCCCGGCTAGTCACCTCAAAAGACGTCGTCCTGAGGATGATCGGCGACGTCGGGGCCGACGGTGCCACCTACAAGGCCTGCGAGTTTGCGGGCTCCGCCGTTTCGGAGATGTCGGTCTCCGAGAGGATGACCATGACAAACATGGCGATCGAGATGGGCGGGAAGGCCGGCCTCGTCGACCCGGATCTGACGACCTACAGCTACATCAGGGAGAGGGTCGAGGACTTCGACGAAGGAACCGTCCTTCACGGCGACGACGATGCTTCCTTTGAGGAACGGGTCTGGGAGGTCGACGACCTTCCGCCCCTGGTGGCAGTCCCCCACAACGTCGACCACGTGGTCCCCGCGAGCGACCTCGCCGGGACGAAGATCGACCAGATCTTCCTCGGCTCCTGCACCAACGGGAGATTTGAGGACCTCAAGCTCTCGGCCCAGGTCATGGGAGGCGAGCCTCTGGCCCGGGGCGTTCGGATGGTGGTGATCCCCGCCAGCAGAACCGAGTACATGAAGGCTCTCCGGGCTGGCCTCGTCGAAAAGTTCATGGAGGCCGGCGCCATCGTGGAGTCGCCATGCTGCGGCCCCTGCATGGGTGGAAGCTTCGGCCTCCTCGGCGACGGCGAGGCGTCCCTCTCCACCTCGAACAGGAACTTCCAGGGAAGGCAGGGGAGTCCGAAGGCCAAAGTCTACCTCTGCTCTCCGGCGACGGCGGCCGCCGGAGCCATCACCGGTGAGATCACCGATCCGAGAGAGATCTGACTTTGAAGGTCGCCTTCAAGCTCGGCTACCTCGGCGGCGGATACCACGGCTTCCAGCTCCAGCCCGAGGTCCTGACGGTCCAGTCCGTCGTTCGAGATGCCCTCCAGTCCCTCCGCCTCAACGACGGGAGCTTCTGCTACGCAGGGAGGACCGACCGGGGGGTCAGCGCCCTGGGTCAGGTTATAGACTTCTTCATCGATCCGAGGAAGGCGTCCCTGGCCGCGCCGAGGGTTATAAACAGCAGGCTTCCCCCGGACGTCTGGGCCTGGGCCTGGGCGACCGTCCCCGAGAACTTCAGCGCCCGCCACGCCGCCCTCTGGAGGGAGTACAGGTACATCCTTCCAAAAGAAGGCCTCGACCTCGACCTGATGCGGGATGCCGGCCGCGAGCTTCTGGGAGTCCATGACTTTCGGAACCTGTCCTCGCAGAAGAGCCGGTCCACCACTCGAAATTTGATGAAGCTCGATATCTCGGAAGAGAGCGGCTCAGTTCTCCTGGAAGTGAGGGCCGACGGCTTTCTATGGAACATGGTGAGGAAGATCGCTACAGTCCTGGAGAAGGTGGGATCCGGCGAGCGGGATCTGGACTGGGTCCGCGAGCTTCTCGATCCTGGAGTCAATCGGGGTGTTAACCCCGCCCCGGCCGAGGGTCTGATCCTGATGGATGTGGGATACCAGGGCGTCGATTGGACCCTCGAGCCCTACTCCATGAGGATGGCCCAAGAGAGGTTATCCAAAATTTGGAGGAGAGAGGCGGCCCTGGCGGAGGCCACGGGGGTTCTCGCCAGGGCCATGTCCTTCTGAGGCGCTTTTATTGTTCGTAGTTCAGAGGATGATCTCAATTCCCAGCTCTTCGGCCAGCTCTTTATAGCGGTTCCGGATGGTGACCTCCGTCACCCCGGCGACGTCCGCCACTTCTCGCTGGGTCCTCCGATCGCCGCAGAGGATCGAGGCGATGTAGATCGCCGCCGCCGCCACCCCTGTGGGGCCCCGGCCGCTGGTCAGCTCTTTCTCTGCCGCCTGGCGGAGGATCTCTATCCCCTTCGCCTGGACCTCGCCTTTTAGGCTCAATCCGGAGCAGAAGCGGGGTATGTAGTCAATGGGGCTTGTGGGCATCAGCTTGAGGGAGAGCTCTCGTGATACGAACCTGTAGGTTCTTCCGATCTCCTTCCTCGAGACCCTCGAGACCTCGGCGATCTCATCGAGGGTCCTTGGAACGTTGCACTGCCTGCAGGCCGCATAGAGGGCCGCGGCGGCGACCCCTTCGATGCTCCTACCCCTAATCAGGTTCTTGTCGACGGCCTTCCTGTAGATTACGGCGGCCGTCTCCCTCACGTTCCGGGAGAGGCCCAGGGCCGAAGCCATCCGATCCAGCTCGGACAGAGCGAAGGCCAGGTTCCTCTCGGTGGCGTTGCTTACTCTGATTCTCCTCTGCCACTTTCGGAGACGGTATAGCTGGGCCCTGTTCTTGGAGGAGATGGTCTTGCCATAGGAGTCCCGGTTCCTCCAGTCTATCATAGTCGATAGTCCCTTGTCGTGGATGGTGTAGGTCATGGGAGCGCCGACCCTTGACCTCTTCATCCTCTGATCGTGATCGAAGGCCCTCCACTCAGGTCCCTGGTCGATGAAGTTCTCGTCGATGACGAGGCCGCAGTCGCTGCAGACGAGCTCAGCCCTCTCGTAGTCGTGGACGAGGGCGTGACTTCCGCACTCAGGGCACTCGACGATGAACTTCTCAAACTCGTCTACCTTCTCCTTCTCTCGCCTGAGCTTGATCTTCTCTTGGATCTTCTCTTTCTCAGACCGTTCGATCTCCCTAATCTTTTCTATTTCTTCCACCAAACCCGCGCTCCTCGAAATAGAGTTTCTTTCCCAGGTGAACTGCCGCATCGACGTTTCGATAAGGCTTGACGGCAATGTAGGGGTGATCTGCCGGACCGAATATGTCAAAAACCCGGCCGATCCTGACTTTCTTGTGATCTACAACGACAGAATTGATCCTTGGAAGCTCTGCATTTTTTCCGCCATTTATGGGCTCTGTGCGCACAATCAACTTCTTCTGAACTAAATGCTGGGTGGTACCCAACCTCTTCAATAGGTCACCTCACCCCAACTTGTTCGGGGCAATCCTATATAAAGGTTCCGCAAACATTTTATTTGATGAGTTTTTGCCCCGGACTCAAAGTTTATCTCCTCGAAGGGACGTCCATAGTGGTTATGTTCGAAAGGCTTCCAACCGTCCCCACCTCCCAGGAGCTGTTGGACCGGGCCTTCAGAAGGTCGACGAGGGCGTCAACAGGTCAGAAGAAGGACGAGTCAATGCTGATGACCGCCGGAAACATCCTCTCAGACAACCTGACAAACCTGGTCCGAAAGTACCCATCATTCATGAACATCCCCCCCTTCTATTACGATCTGGCCGACGCTGCGGTGGGGGTGGACGAGATGAGGATCCATCTATCGAGGGTCTCCTGGGCAGCCTCCCAGATCCGGGCCATAACCAAAGATCATCTGACGAAGATGAAGGGGTCCGGAGATAAACGATCCCTGAGACGGGGCGCCTTTGGGAGGATGGCCTCGGTGATGAAGTCGATTGAGCCGGACCTTCTCTTCTTGAACGACGCCCGCCAGAAATTGAGGGGCATGCCCACCGTCGATCCCGACGTCCCCACCATCATCGTCGCAGGATATCCTAACGTAGGCAAGTCGAGCTTCATGATCTCCGTCACCGGGGCGAGGCCCGAGATCGCTAGCTACCCCTTTACCACGAAGGGGGTGGGGGTGGGCCACTTCGTCCGCGATCATCAGAGGTACCAGGTGGTGGACACCCCGGGACTATTGGATCGGCCTTTATCCCAGAGAAACGAGATCGAGCTTCAGGCGATAGCCGCCCTCAGGCACCTTCGGGGAGCCGTCCTCTACATCCTGGACCCGAGCGAGTACTGCGGCTTCTCCATGGCCGACCAGCTGAGACTTCTGACCGACGTGAAGGGCTGGCTCCGCCTCCCGGTGCTTGTGGTGGCGAATAAGAGAGACCTCGTCGCCTACGAGGATGCAGACATGACCATGTCCACACTGAGCGGTGATGGGGTGGCGGAGGTCTTGGACAGGATGGTTGCGATGCTGGAAAATTCCTGCGACGATCTCGGCGCGGATGTTGGCAAAGAAATCGGGTGGTCGGATCTGCACGAAAAATGAAAGAAAGGAAAATAGAGGCTTATTCTGGTTGTCAGCCATCTCTGATACAAGAAGGGAACTCGTTATGGTATTATCCTTTCAAGTTGACCGTTTGATGATGTAGTTGACCATCGCCGGAGAGAGCTTAGACTCCCAGGAGATCCTCGATGAGATCTCTTCGACATTCTGCCCCTCAGAATGGAGATCGTTTATTCTCTCTATAATCTTGTCGTTTATGACGTAATACTCGTCGATGTCCTTTCTGTATCCCCAGACATCACCTTCAATGATCTCCACCCCTTGCGTCTCCAGAAAAGCTCGGCCGGTATTGGGCATGTTCTTGTAATAGGAGGGCGGAACCTGTACGGCCCTCAGCCTTGGACTGGACTGAAGCAGTTTGAACATGTCAGTGCTGGAGGCCCTGAAAGCCAGGTGGACCGTCTGATCGTTTCTCGTGAGATCTTTTATATCATCTTTGGAGCTCACTATCCTGATCTTCATCATAGAATCACACCAGAACTATTTTGAATTTGATAACAAGACTTCAAGCCGTTGAAGCGACGGCGGCACCTGGAAGTTGTCTCCACGAGATCCAGCACCTGGTCCAGAGATGCCGCCGAATGCAAATCGTCTCAAAAGTTCATATGGTCTTGGTCTGGAGAGCTTCGATTCTTTCAGGTTGTCAGTTTTATCATGTACTTTACCATCGCAGGGGAGAGCTTCGATTCCCTGGAGATCCTTCCCGCGATCTCGTCCGCGTTTATCCCCTCGGACTGGAGGTTATTTATCCTCTCCATTACCTTGTCGTCGACGGTGTAGTACTCGTCGATATCCTTTCTGTGGCCCCAGACATCCCCCTCGATGATCTCCACGCCCTGCATCTCCAAAAACATCTGACCTGCATGAGACATGGTCTTATAATAGGACGAAGGTACCTGGATCGCCCTGAGCCTGGGACAAGACTGTAGGAGCCTGAATATGTCCGTGTTCGACGCCCTGAAGGCCAAGTGTATCATCTGTTCGTTTCGATTGAGATCGTCGATCTCCTTCTTTGAACTGACCACTCTGATTTTCATCATCAAAGCACCTCTGTGATAACACGTCATTGTTCTTCGCATATAAGTATATTGGAGCACAACATTTTTGCTCAATATTAGCAAAAAAGTTCTGGAGCACAAACGTACAACTTTTTAAACCTTTGACCCCAACTTATGATTATATATCCAGATGATCTTACATCAATTCTCCGGTTTTATCAGATCTCGGCCCATTTTTTGGATTCATCTAGATTTTGGCGACTACCCGGATTTGTTACATATTTTTAAATAGGTTCGCGAAGGCGTGCTCCGATCTGAGAAATCAGTAGCGTGCGACCACTCCTCCTCAAATCCTATGGGCGGAGGGTGAGCCTTAGGACTAAGAGCTCCTCGAAGAAGTGCTTCTCCCTCGCGACCACCTCTACCGACAGCCCCTCTTCTCGCGCCTTCTCTATGACCTGCCAAGAGCCGCTGAGGCTTGATATGAGGAGGAGGGCGCGTCCCCTTTCGGCCTCGAGGTGGTCGCCCACCATCTCCAGGAAGCGGTTTATCGTATCTCTGCCATTTTTTCCGCCGTCGAAGGCGAAGTTGAGCCAGCCCTTCAGGACCTCGCCCTCACCGGTGGGAAGGTAGGGGGGGTTGAAGAGGACCAGATCGAACTTGGACCTGATTCCACAGAAGAGGTCTGCCTGAACGGCGTCGATCCCGGCTCGTCTAAGGATCTTCGCTGCGCTGGGGTTGATGTCGGTGGCGAGGACGCTTTTGGCCAGGGGGACCAGTCGTTTTGATATCATCCCGCGGCCGCACCCCATCTCAAGGACACGATCGAAGGTATCGACCTCCTCCAGGGCGACCCTGAGGAGGAGGAGGGTGTCCTCGGCAGGCTCATAAACATCTTCCAACCAAACGATCTCTCGGTCCTCGGCCGCCGGACTTCGGCAGCTGCTCAGTGGGTTCGGCCCTCCCCAGACCTCTTTTTTCGTCATGATCTCCCCTCGATCTTCACCAGCCAAAGATCCTCGCCCCCCGATCCCATCGATTCAGTCCATCCCGTCATCGCCCATCCGCCATCCTTCGTCGAGACGATCGCCCTTCCGAGATCGAAGCCCGATCCTCCCAAGGTCTTCTCCCACGCCTTCTCCCCATCGGGGGAGATCTTTAACAGCCAGAGGTCCTGGTCCCCTCTTCCTTGAGATTCGGTGTAGCCAATGAAGATGAGGCCGCCTTCTCCCTCAGCGGCGGACCAGCAGCCGTCGTCTCCAGAGCCGCCGAAGGTCTTCTCCCAGATCGTCTCCCCTTCAATGTCGGTCCTGATGAGCCAGACGTCCCTTCCCCCTGAGCCCCCGGAATCCGAAACGCCTACGACGACGTAGCCATCCTCCATCTCCCGGACGAAGTTGCTCCTCTCATCGCCACCTTTTCCGAAAGTCTTCTCCCAGATCCTCTCGCCCTCTGGGTCCATCTTCACGAGCCAGATGTCCTTTCCGCCCGCGCCGTAGGATTCGGTGAAGCCGACGACGAGGTAGCCGTCTTCAATCTCCAAGATCGAGGAGATGCCGTCGTTCTTGGATCCGCCCATCGTCGTTTCCCACTCCAGGTTCCCATCAGGGTCGGTCTTCAAAATCCAGCCGTCGGAGCCGCCTGACCCCCGGGAGGTGGTGACAGCGGCCACGGCGTATCCCCCGTCCTTCGTCTCCAGGACGGCGACGCCCCAATCGTCGCCGGCAGCTCCAAAGGTCTTCTTCCATCTCTCGTAGCCGTCGGAGTAGGTCTTGACGAGCCAGAGGTCTTTTCCCCCAGAGCCCTCGGACTCGGTGAACCCCGTCAACAGATAGCCGCCGTCCTTCGTCTCCAGGACGGCCCATCCCTCGTCGTCGGCGGGACCACCGAGGGTCCTCTCCCACTCCATCTCCCCCTCGGAGTCGGTCTTGATGAGCCAGAGATCTTTTTTTCCCACCCCCTTCGAGGAGGTGTAGCCCGCGACGACGATGCCGGTGTCTCTCGTCTCCTGGAGGGCGAGCCCCCTCTCATCCCCAGCACCGCCGAAGGCCACCTCCCACTCCAAATCCGGGGCCTGGCCTAGGGCGGGATGAACGAGGATCAACAGGATTAAGGTTGCTCTGATCAGTGATGGGATCGGAATGGTTTTGAGCATCTCTCCTTTCTTCCCTCCTAGTTCTCCTGGAATTCGGAGATCTTCTTCATCATCCGGGCCCTAAAGGTATCGGTCTAAGGCAACGAATATGATCAGGATCAGAACCGGTATCGCCCAGAGGACGGACCCCTCTTCCTGGGCTCTTCCGCTCACCGATCCACCTCCTTTGGCCTCGTCTTTGCCGTCGTACCTCTGATCACCTTTCATCTCGATGCCGTTCTCTTCATCCGAGGCTTGCGATGGAAGGGCCGTTCCGTTCCCGTCTATCTCGGCGGCCGTGGAGTCGTCTATCTCCTCGTCCTCGACCGTTATCCGGAGGCGAGAGGATTCCAGGGTGCAGGCGGTCCCCTCTTCGTCCCTGTAACAGACGCTGGTGGGCGGGATCTCGAAGCTGCCCGCCTCAGGGCAGGATATGGTGTACTCCAGTCCGGCCGCCTCCCCTGGCAGGAGGAGGTGGGATAACTTCGTCTCCCCGGAGACTAGGCGGGCCCAGGAGGGAATCGTCTCATTCACCGATGCCTTCGTCCTCCGGTTGCCGACGTTCTTCGCCGTCAGGTTCACCGTAACCTCTTCGCCCTTCTCGATCTTTGACGATGAGACCGACTTTTTCACCTCCACCAGAGGACCGATGACGTCGACGATGGCGCTCGTCGATTTGACAGTGTATGCCCTCCCGTCGATGGTGTAGACCGCCTCGGCGGGCGGAAGGATCTGCCCCTCACCGGGCTTTTTTGCGCTTATGGTGTAGCTGACGGCCTCTGAGCTTCCCGGCGGGATCGTCATCTTCCATCTCAGAGCGGCGTCCGCCGCGAAGTCTCTGCCCGTCGAGTCTGAGAGATCGGCCTCGAGAGCTCTATCGCCGCCGTTGCTGGCGGTGAGGTGGACGTAGCCGCTCTTTCCGAACCTGATCTCATCCTCTGTGCGCTTGTAGAGCTTGAGGGGTCCGAAGATGTCGAAGCTCGTCCCGCCCCAGGACTCGTGAACCCCCACCTCGGAGTCGAGGTACCGGGCATGAACCCTAAGAGAGACCTCTTCGGGTCCGGGGACCGAAGGCACCTTGAACCTCTCCGCGATGGGGTCGATATCCTCCGTATCCGGGTCCTCGTCCCAGACCTCGCCGGGGGAGAGGATCGATCTCGAATATCTCGAGCGGAAGATCGCCGGGTCCGAAGTCACCTCGATCACCGCCTCTTCCGCGTCCGCCGTGCCGACGTTCTCGATCTCGATCTCGAGCTTAGCCCAATCTCCGGCCTTGTAGACGTCCTCGTCTGAGACGACGCGGATCTGAAGCTCGGGGACCGCCCTGACGAAAAGGACCACCCTGGCGCGGGGCTCGGCCGACTCGTCGACGAGGTAGTCCCTCCTCCTGACCTCCTGGGCCACCACCCTCACCTCGTCGTCGAGGGAGAAGCTGTCGCCGGACTTCAGCGCCCGGGTGGCGATGAGCTCCCCATTTTTATAAAGCTTCAGCATCACCATCCTCGGCGTCACATCCTCGGGGGTGAAGTCTGCCGCCTCCAGGGTGTAATCGCCCATCTGAAGCGTCTCTCCCCAGCGGAGATCTCCTTCAGCCCGGTCTCCCCACTCCACTGCTGATCCGATCATCGATGCCAGGAGGATATATGCCAGGAAAGCTCTCAATCAAATCAACGCCTGAAGAATATGATGTAGATGGCCAGGATCGCTCCAATCGTCGTGAGGTAGAGGGTCACATTCGTAACATCGGGACCGGCGTCCCCGTTGTTCTCATTGGTTTCTGGCTCGCTTTGGCCTTTATCAGCCGCGGATTTGACCTCGCCGGAGTTTGAGGACGGCTTGTTTGAGTCGCCCGTCCCGGTCTTTGATGGTGATTCCCCCCCCTCTACCGCATCGTTTGTGGTGGCTGAAGTCGAGGCCGTCTTCGTTGAGGTGGTCTCAGTCTTGCTGCTGGTGGTCGTTTTGGCGGCGGCCTTTGAGGCGGCCTCCTCGTCGGTCTGGAAGGTCATCCCAGCGGGGGCGTGGAAGGTGACGACGTCCTTTCCGTCGACCCTGATCGTCTTTCTCTTCTCATAATCGATCTTCGTCTCCGGGTCCTGCCACCTCACTGCGAGCACGTGGACCCCCTCCTCGATGTCGAATTTGCCGAAGTCGGTGGTGCTCTCCTTTTTGGCGGTCTTCTGCTTTTCATACTCACCGTCGATGTAGAGGTAGGCTTCGAGGTCTTTGGAGTTCTCGTTTCTCAACATAACATTCATCTCGAACTTCTCAGGCCCCTTGTTCAGGGTGGTGTAGAGGGTGACCGCAGTCACACCCTCCACCGTTGCGACCAGCTCCTCCTGGTGAGTCTTCTTGGTGTCGTCATCCCACCAGGTGATCTTGAAGCTGTGGGATCCGGTCACGAGAGGGTAGTTTCCGAACTTCTTCTCTTTGTCCTTGGAGACGTCCTCGGTACCCAAGAGTTCCGAGTCTATGAAGAGGGATATGCTTAGGGTGTCGTCGTCGTTGTTGAAGACGTAGACCACCGCCTCGGCCATCGTCAGCTCGGCCTCCTCCTCCTCCTCTTCTTCGACCTCCTCAGCCTCCGCATAGAAGGCCGTCTCCGGATCAAGGGTCTCGGCCGCATCCTCATCGCTCAGGATAGATTCATCGGAATAAGCCGATACATCTTCAGGTTCCATCGATCCTGTGGTCTCCCCCTCGTTGGCATTCACCCATCCAGAGCTGAGATTGAGATCTAAAACCTCCTCCTGTGCCGTTAACAACGGCGTTTCATCGATCTCGCCATACCTGTTTGCCACTAGCTCGCCGGCCCCCAGGATGGAGGATGATAAAAGGAGGACCAGCAGTGCTTGAGACGGGAGGGCTGTGGCCGAGGCGATCCCGCGACTTGAAGACTTCCAGCTCATATAGAACATCCTTGTTCGAACTTTATCATTTATGAATTATACGTCTCGTAGTAAGCACGTCGCCAAATCTTAAATATATTCGACCTCCAACCACCGACTCAAAAATGAGCTTTGCAAAAGGATCTCGATGAAGGATATCGAAAGACTGAGCCGATTGGCGTTGACCCTCACTGTAATCGTTATCATCATCAGCTCGGGCTCTTGGGCTCAGGAGGAAGAGAGCTCCGATTCCCGGAGCCTCGTCCTCGACATCTACGCCGACGATGCCGGCAAGGCTCTGGTGACGGGATATGCCAACGGCATAGAAGGTCTCCCCTTTCTGAACGCCTCAGAATACCAGTACGACGAGGATGCCAGCCAGCTTTACGCGGTGACCAACGCTCTTACATGGAAGAGTGGGGACGAATGGGAGATCAGGCTGCCTGCGGAGGGGATCTACGGCGAGTATCATGTCACCTTTTATCTGTCAGAAAATGTTCAGCTCAGCAACATCACCGGAACCGTGGGGCTTGATTACCTCGTATCCTCCTCCAGCGACTCCTTTATGGTGGAGTTTCACGGCTACGACGTAACGGGCCCCACTGCCGCCGTCCGGTACCGCCAGCCCCTCACCGGCGGCCATGTGGAGGGGGCAGCCAGCGGCCTTCCGCCAGAAGAGAGCTCTTCAGCCCCCATCATCCTGGTCGGAGCCATCGTCGCCCTGATCGCCATCGTTGCGGCCGCCAAGTTGAGAAAGATGGGCAGCTCTCCCTTGCAAGGAGCTTCAAAAACTTCTGATGGCTTCGAGGCGGACGAGGCCCTTCTTGAAGTCCCAGAGGCTGAGGAGAGCCATGGGGCCGAGGCCGTTTCGATCCCAGACGCCTCTCGTCCTCCTTCATCGGAGGACGAGAAGGCCGATTCGTCGATCTCGGCGGGGATGGTGGCGGTGATGGATACCCTCACCGAGAGGGAGAGGTCGGTCCTGAAGTCTCTGATAAAGCACGACGGTAAGATGACCCAGGCAGATATCAGGTACGAGACGGGGATACCCAAATCCTCCCTAACCGGGATAATAATCTCTCTGGAGAGGAGAAATATCGTAACCAAGAAAGAATGGGGAAGAACGAACGTCATTGAACTGTCCCAGCGGCTCAGAGGGGAAGACGATCGGGATTGGACGATTTGCGAGAGGGGGGAGGATGTGTATTAGCATGAGATCTGTCTTCAGAGGGGTCTTGGGCCCGGGGTTGGGCGCGTTGCTGTTGATGAGCCTTGTTGGGGAGGGCCTCGCCTTTCCTTTGGGGGGGTGCGGAGGCGGAGGAGATGAGATTATGGCAAAGGATCCCTGCTTTGTCTTCTGTCAAATCGCCCACATGGGCCATCCCGGGGAAAGACCTCCAGTTCTGATATCCATCGTCCGCTCGGAGAGGGGGATTGCCTTTGGCCCCGAGAACGAGACCCTGTCCGTGAGGCTCCAGGTGGAGAGGGCGAGGGGGATCGACCCATCAGAGGTTCGCCGGCTTCTGGGGGAAAACAGGACCCTCGGGGAGATCAAGGCCGAGATCGAGGGCGACGATGGGGCCTACAGCTATAGAGGGAACATCCGCCTCGATCATGCCCACTATCTCCTCGAAAACCTCAACCTAACATCGGAGGGGAGAAAATCGACTCTGGTGGCGGATTTGATGGAGCCGGTCTGGGGCGCTATTCCAACGGCTCCCGGGCCCGACCACGAGATCGCCGGCACCGTCAGCATCGAGACCCGCCACCGGGAGGACGGCTCCTCCATTGGGGTAGGGACCCTCCTGATACTCGGCGGCCCCCGTGCCGGAAGCTACCTGGTTATCCTGGATTCGTCGGTCGGCAGAGGGTGCAGGATGGAGTCCTGCCCGGCCTGGATAGGCGATCTGGAAGGATTGGAGGCCGGATATATTCGTCCCCAGGGAGGCGTGCCATCATTTTTTGCATGGAGCGGCCCAGAGATTCGGGACCCATTCCTGGAGATGATCCTGACCAGCCCGGGATGTCTCGGATGCCCATTGGAGCCTGATCGCCATTTTATAATCTCCTGGGACCTGAGGCGCGGTGGTCCCTGGGCTGGTTTGCCCGAAGGAGGCTCCTGGGCCGATCCGAGGTGGTGGCCCCGAGAGACGCTCCAGACGATAGCTTCTGGGACCTGAGGGACCATGGGCCTGATCGAAGGAGATCAGAGATCTCGGCCTCTCCGTTGGGGATCGCCGTCGGCGGTCATGGTCTATCTCCTCCTGGCCGCCGTAGCCTTTTCGCCCCTCCCCCCGTCCTCGGTGCTGGCCGACGATCTCGTCGGCGCAGATGGCGAAGGCGGAGCAGGAGCGGCCGCCGGAAGCATCGTCCTGGACGTCTACGTGGAGGCGGAGGGAAGGGCTCTCATCATCGGATATCTCGAGGCTGAGCCGGAAGGTCTCGCCTTCCTCGAGGGCGCCGAGCTCTTTTACGACGAGGATACGAGGGAGCTTTACGCCAAAAGCAGCGGATTGACCTCGACTTTGGGTGATGAGACGAGGCTTGAGTTTGAGGCCGATCTCGGCTGGAACGAGTGTCATCTGGCCTTCTATCTCCCAAAAGATGCAGCGATGCTGGCCGTCAGCTGTTCGGAGGGGCTCGAGTACTCCTTCTCCAAAACCGAGGATTCCATGAAGGTGGAGGTTCTCGGCTACGAGGTGGAGGGGATAGGGGTGGTGATCGATTACAACCTGACCGGATATTAGGAGACCCTCTTCGCCGATGGCTCGAACCTCCAGCGCAGATTTTATAAACACTGACGATATTTGATGGTACCAATAAAATAACTTTTGGGAGATAAACATGTTCGAACGGGTGGGAAATAGCTGGGCGCTGGTGAAGGCCAGCGCCACGGTCTTGCGCTCCGACAGGGAGCTTTTGATCTATCCGATCATCTCGGCAATCGCCCTTCTGATCGTCTCTATCGCCTTCTTTCTTCCCCTCAACTCGACGGGGTTTTTCATTGATGCGGCAGAGGACCCCGGCGTTGCCGAAATTGTGGTGGTCTTCGCCTTCTACTTCGTCCAGTACTCCGTCGTGATCTTCGCCAACTCGGCCCTAGTGGGCGCGGCCCTGATAAGGCTCCGGGGCGGCGATCCGATTCTGGGGGACGGCTTTGGGATCGCGAAGAGCCACCTCCGTTCTATCTTGGGCTACGCCGCCATCGCCGCCACCGTGGGGATGATCCTGAAGCTATTCTCCCAGGCTGGGGAGTCTGAGGGGAGGGGAAACCCCCTGGCCCTGATCGGGGCCCTCGCCTCGTCCATCGTGGGGATGGCCTGGAACCTGGCGACCTTTCTGGCGGTCCCGGTCCTGGTGACCGAAGACGTGGGGCCCGGGGAGGCGATCAGGCGGAGCTCCAGCCTTCTGAAAAAGACCTGGGGCGAGCAGGTGGTTGGTGGTATCAGCATCGGTCTCGTCTTCGGCCTTTTTGCGATCGCTGCCGTGATCCTGGGGATCGCTGCCATCGTCTTCGTCGCTGATACGTCTCCCTTAGCCGCCATCGCCATCGCCATCCTCCTCGTCCTGCTCCTTCTGGGCATCGGGCTCATCAGCTCGACCCTGGGCGGGATATACTCGGCGGCGGTCTACAATTACGCCGTGGGCGGGGATGCGGGAGAGTTCTTCAGAGAGGATCTTATCAAAGAAGCCTTCAGAACAGGGGGTCGGATCTGAGATCGAGACTTCAACCCTCGATCCTCTCCCGGAGCCTCTTCGCCTCCTTAGCCCTCTCCCTTTTGCCGAGGACCCGGGCGATATCCTCGATCGCCTCCAGGTGGCGGACGATCGTATCCAGGTAGTTGATCAGATCGCCGGTGTAGGCGTATATCCCGTAAGAGTCGTTGAACTCCTGGATGATCCGGTTCGGGCTTGCCCCCTCGGACCGGAGCTCCAGGATCTTGAGGGAGACCTTCCGCTCGGGGCAGCCGCAGTAAGGGGCTTCTTGGCAGCTGCATCTTGTGAACTCCTTGGCGAAGTTCAAAAGTTCCTCACGCACCTTCGGGTCGAGCTTGGTGAGGTCTTCGCCGCTGAGGAGGTCCATCACCGAGCCGTGGAGGGCCCTCGATGAGACCTGCATCCGAAGCTTCGCCGAGATCCGGTCTGCCGCCTTGAGGTAGAGGTCCTCAAAGCTCTCCAGGTCGACGGCCACCTCTAGAGGCGGCTTCTCCTCAGCGAGCCCCTCTCGGATCACCTTTACCTGCTCCGGGGTGAGGAAGTGGGCTGCAGCAGCCCGTCCGATGGGGGTGGGATCGATGCCCTTCACGAGACCCGCGTCTGCGAGGAGCCTGAGGCTGAAGTTCATATCGTCGAGGCCGATGGTCAGCCTGTGGAGCCGGACCAGCTCCTCCTTCGACCTAGCCACCACGGCGTTGGCCAAGACCTCCTCCTGCTGCTCTTCCTCCTCGTACTCGGGGAGGACGTCCTCCATCTGCCCCCGCAGCAGCTGCAGAGCCACCTCGTCCTCGGACTCGCTTCTCCCGCCCTGGTACTTCTTGCCGGGCTCGGGAAGGAGGTAGACGATCCCCCGGTCGTGGTATCCGGGCCTCCCGGCTCTTCCCAACATCTGGTTGAACTCGTGGACGGACAGCCACTCGATCCCCATGGCGAGGGAGTCGAAGATCACCTGGGAGGCGGGAAAGTCGACGCCTGCGGCGAGGGCGGCCGTCGTCACTACGGCGTCGATCTTCCCCTCGGTGAAGAGAGCCTCCACCTTCCTTCTCTGATCGTACTGCATCCCGGCGTGGTAGGCGGCGGAGTTTGGTATGGCCATGGCTAGGCTGTTGCAGTTCTTCCGCGAGTTGGTGAAGATTATCGTCTGGCCTTTGTAACCCGTAGAGGAGGTCCTGGAGGCCGCCTCCCGGACGAGCCTCCTCAAAAGTCCCCTCTTATCCTGAAATTCTGCGAAGATCAGGTGCCGCTCGATGGCAACGGGCCTCACTGCGTAGTCGATGAGGTCGGAGCCGAGCTCCTTTGCGAGAGCGTCGGGGTTTCCCACGGTCGCCGAGAGGTAGATGAACTGGGCCTGAGGAAAGGAGAACCGGAGCCTTGCGATCAGACCCGAGAGGCGATGGCCCCGTTCTGCCTCCTCGAGCATGTGGACCTCGTCGATCACCACCGTCCCGACCCTGCCCAGGTCCCTTCCTGTCCGGAGAACCTGGTCCGCCCCCTCGTAGGTCCCGACGATGATCTCCGAGTTCAGATCCGTGCTTATCCTCTTTCCCTTGCCGAGCTTGATCCTTGAAACCCCCACCCTTATCGACGTTCTGGCCCCCAGATCCCGATAGAGGGAGAGCTGATCGTACTTCTGGTTCGCCAAGGCCACCAGAGGGACGAGAAAGAGGAGCTTTCCCCTCCCGTCCAGGAAGTTCTTGATCCCCGCCATCTCCCCCACGAGGCTTTTGCCGGTGGCGGTGGCCGAGACGACCAGGAGGTTATTCCCCTTCAAGAGCCCCCCACGAACCGCTTTGGCCTGGACCGGAAGGAGCGTCTCAGTCCTCTTCATTAGAAAACTCTTGAACTCGGGAGGGAGGTCGAGGGCCTCGACGAGCATCGGGTCCTCCTCCTTCATCGCTGGTATCTCGTCGAATTTGGTCATGTCCGAGTCGAGCCTCTCAAGGCTGAGGAGGGAGAGGACGTCGTCGAGGTCTCTTCTCTTGAGAAGGAGCCTAGCCATGTGGAGCTTCGCCGCCCGGCCCAGGTGCCTGAAGTCGGCCTCTCTCCGGAGCTCCTCGGCGGCGCAACGCTCGCAGATCAAGCCGCCCTTAAACCTGATCGCCCTTCCGTCCAGGGGGGTGAACCTTCTCTTCTCCGAGAGGCACTGCTGACAGATCGAGACCTTCCGGTGAGGGAGCTGGTATCCTTCGAGAAATGTGATGAACTGGTCCTCAACAGCGGGGTCTCCCCGCGCGATGTAGATGGCGCTGGCCTTCCGGAGGAGTCTGACCAGGTCCTCGGGCTGGAGGTACCTCTCGTCCCCGTCTTTATTGACCAGAAACTTCTTGGGCCTCGGCCCTTTGGGCGTCTCCTGGAGGCGGAGATACCCCTCGAATAGGGTCTCAGCACCCCGAAGAGGGAGAATGAGAACCCTGCCCTTCTCAGCCCTGGCCAGAACCGCGATCGACATCGAGGCTCGGTCAGGACGCCGTTAAGTCGACGAGCTCGTACTTCAGCCCCTCGGCTTCAAGCCTTCCCATGAGGTTTGGAACCTGCTCGTCGACGCAGATGATCACCGAGGATACGCCGTGAAAGGCCGACTCCACCGCCGACTCCTTCGCCCCGAAGAAGACGTCCGGCTCCCGGCCGACTTTTCTCAGGGCTACAAGAGACTCTATCCCCAGGGCACCCACCATCTTCCCATTGGAGATTAGGTTGGTGAGGGCCGCGAGGTTCACATTCCGAGACCCGCCCATCTGGACCCTGGGAACCTTGCAGACGGTGATCTTCCCCTCGGTAAGGCTGATCAGCCCCTTGAGGTTTGAGATCCCCACGTCCTCTCCGGCCCGGGCTTCGGCGATGGTGACTCCAGTTGCGCTCTCCCCCTCCCTCCGGCCAGCGTAGAGGAGCCCGTCCCTCATCTCCAGAGATACCGTCTCCCCCTCCTCGAGGTCCTCGTCGGCGATGGCTCCCCAGACGGAGACGTGGCTTATGATCTCCTCCATTACGAACCTGGCGTACCTCTTCAGCTCGGCGGCGCTCTCGAGGAGCCACTCCACCCCCTCTTTTGTGATCCGATATCTCATCCTGCCGTCGGATATCACGAGCCCGTCGGCCACCAGGTCCTTGATGTACTCGGAGATGGCCTGGGGCGTGACGCCGAGCCTGTCGGCCACCTCCTTCTGCCGGACGTTAGGCTGGTTTGCGGCGATCTCCACCAGGATCTGGAACCTGGAGCTGTCCCTCTTGCTCTGTAAAACGTCGACCATCTTCTAAACCTCTTCTCTGGAGAGCTCGATCCGCTGACCCCTAACGGTGAGCCTCTCCGCTCGTTTCGCAGCGCCTCTTATGAAGGCCTGGCTGAGATTCAGCTCTCGGGAGAGGTTATTGAGCGAGGTGTTGCCCTTGGCGACGACCTCCTCGATCTTCTCGGTGATCTCCCGGAGCTCATCTTCTGACATCGAGGTGAGGTATATCAGCTCGCTCAGATCCTCCAGGGAACAGACGAAGTTCGCCTGAATCCGTGAGTAGCTGGAGTGATACTCCTTCTCCGGGGTTTCACCGGGTTTTGGCGTCTTCCACTTGGTCTCCGCCAATCCGCTCTTCTTCAGAAGATCGAGGCTCCTATGAACCCCTCTCGGGTCGCCGATAATCTCTGAAAGCTCCGCTTCTGTACGCCAATCACAGCAGAGCTCTTCAAATACCTGCTTATGAACTTCTGAACCGAAAGCCAGGAGCAGAGGAACAAGATCGGAGGGATCGTTGATTATCCGAGTTCTCTTTCCCATCGCACAAAACCTCGCCCGCCAATTGGCGCTCAAATTTGATAAATCTTTTGAAGAATCCATCGCCGCCATCGAGACGCGTTATGGTCGATTCCAGGAGGTGATGGCGAGTAGGTGTCATCTTCACCCTCCCGACAGATGCCAGGAAGGGCCGAAGGCTGCGGGGATCGGGCCGCAGCCTTTTGTCTTGACATCTTCCCCTATCCAAACATCTTTTTTGGCCAATCCATTTCCAGGATCAGATGAGCCTTATCGTCTCCAGGTTCATGGGCGCCATCGTCGGTATTCTGTGCTTCTTGTATATGGAGCTGGCGAGGTCGAGACAGTTGCTCTCGTCACCGTGGTTTGTGATCACCCTCGAGGGTTTGGGGTAGACCCGCCTCACATAGTCCATCAGCTGGTTTCGGTCGGAGTGGCCTGAGAAGCCGTCGACGGTCACCACCTCCAGGTTGATCTTGACCGTCTGGGTCCTCCCCTCGGAGGAGAGGGGGACCTCGTTCCATCCCTTCTGAATCCGGCGGCCTAGGGTCCCCTCAGCCTGGTATCCCACGATCACCAGGGTGTTCCTCTCGTCGGGCCCCAGGCCCTTAAGATATTCGAGGATGGGGCCACCGTTCATCATCCCGCTCGTCGCCAGGATGACGCATGGGTCGCCTTCCATGACGTTCGTCCGCTGATTGGCGGTCTCCACCTGGACGAAACATTCAGAGAGGAAGGGGTTGATCCCCTTATGGAAGATGAGGTCACGAAGCTCGTTGTTCAGGTACTCGGGGTATGTGGTGTGGATGGCAGTGGCCTCGTAGATCATGCCGTCGAGGTAGACGTTGATCTCGTCGAGATACTTCTTCCTGATCGCCTCCTCGAGGGCGATCATCACCTCCTGGCTTCTTCCCACTGCGAAGGCCGGGATGACCACTTTTCCGCCCCGCCTTATCGTCTCCCGGACCACCTTCAATAACCTCCCTTCGGCCTCTTTCCGAGAGGGCTGGGTGCTGCTTGATCCGCCGTAGGTCGCCTCCATCACCAGGGTCTCAAGCCTGGGGAAGGAGTGGACGGCGGGATCAAAGAGCCTCGTCTTCTCGAACTTGAAGTCCCCAGTGAAGGCGACGTTGTAGAGGCCATCTCCCACGTGGAAGTGACAGATCGCAGACCCCAGGATGTGGCCTGCGTTGTGCATGGTGAGCTTCGTATCGGGGGCGATGTCGGTCACGTCACCGTAGTTGAGGGTAATGGTGTGCTTCAGAGCCTCCCTGATCATCGCCGACTCGTAAGGTATCCTCTTCCCCTCCCTCCCCGCTATATCGATGTAGTCGAGCTGGAGGAGGACGAAGAGGTCTCTTGTGGGCTGGGTGCAGTATATCGGACCCTCGTAACCGTACTTATAGAGCATAGGAACGAGGCCAGCATGGTCGAGATGGGCGTGGGTGAGGACCACGGCGTCGATCTGGTTTAGGGGGTACGCCTCTGGGACGTACAGGTAGGGAGTAGCGCTGTCGTCAGACCCGACATTTACGCCGCAATCAACGATGATCTTCGACTCCGGGGTCGAGAGGAGCATGCAGCTTCTTCCCACCTCCCGGCACCCGCCGAGGGTGGTTATCCTGACCCACTGGTCTTTCGAGGCTACATCCCGATGGATCCTCCTTCCGATCGTCTTGAGTATCTCCTTCCGTTCCGACTGGACGCTCCGGAGATACTCTTTGGTGTTGGCGATGGTGCTGGATCGGACGGGCGGCGTCCTCACCACCTTCGGGGTCCAGCCGATCAGCTTTGTGATCTCTCGAAGAGTAGCTCCGTGCCGCCCGATCACGAGCCCTGGCTTCTCGGCTTCTATCACCACCTCCCCCGTCTCGCCGTCGAAATAATAGTCGGTGAGCCCCGCCTCAGGGGGAACTACCGATTGAATTTTCTTCACCGCGCCCTCGGGGTCGGCCAGGACCTTCAGGTCGGGCCTGACCACCACTCTCTTTCTCAAATCTTTTGCAAGGGAGCGGATGATCTCTCCATCGTCTGCCAGCCTTCTCGGGTCGTCAGTGTATATTACCAGCTCAGGGCCCTCGAATTCGATGCCGGTGACGTTTATGTTCGGAGGCAGTTTGCTCTGCACTCTCCGCTTAAGCTCAAGGAGCACTTCCTCAACAGACAATGAAACACATCCAAAAAAAGTTTAATACTCAGAGGTTTTGCCGGATCTTCTCCACGACAGATTCATCTACCACCTCATACTTGTCGCCGGTGATCTTGACCAACTGTATGATGTCGCCAGAAGCCGAATCCCTCTTCATGGCGTTGTGTATGGCCCTTACGGCGAGCTTCCCACCCTCCTCGATTCCCATCTCGGGGTCGTAGAGCGCCTCCAAGACTCCGTAGGCGGTGGGAGAACCAGATCCCGTGGCCACGATCTTCTGCTCCTCGATCTGCCCTCCCAGGGCGTCTAGGGAGAAGAGCTGTGGTCCCTTCTTATCTACGCCGCCCAACAAGAGCTGCACCATGAAGGGGAAGTATCGCCTAGAGGCGAGGACGTTGGAGAGAAGAGAGGTTGTCCCTTTGACCGTCATCGGTTCGCCCCTCTGCATATTGTAGAGCCTCGACTCCACCTGGATCATCCTGACGATGGACTGAGCGTCGCCCACCACCCCCGCGGTGGTCAAGCCGACGCGATCGGCGATCTGATATATCTTCTGTGCAGTGGTGCTGGCGATGAAGTTGCCCATGGTGGCCCGGCTCTCTGATGCGAGCACTACACCATCTTTGCAGACGATTCCCACCGTAGTTGTGCCTTTGAACACCTCGACCATCTAAATACCTCGAATTAAAATCAGAAAACGGACGAGTTCCCTTCACCACCATCACTATATAAATCTTCCGCGCCTTTCGCGAAGTTGAGGACGGATAAGTGCTGGCGGGAGACGCAGTATTTTCTTCTCTCCTTCTCCCAGTTATTACAGCACCCTCATCACCTCCTCTTTCGATCCCCAGCTCTTCGGCCCATAGAAGAACGATCCTTAAATATATCATGTCGCCACCACATTGATCAAATTACGCAATCGAGAAGATCATCTAGAGGAGCTGGGCCCCTTTGCACCCCTGGATATACGAATACTACATAGAACCCATCATCAGCGACACAGGCTACAACCCGGTGAACACCGTCACCTGGGCCCTGATCCTGGGATGTATGCTCCTGCTGATCGTCAGGCTCTTTCGACGGCTCGACATCATCCTCGACGAGAAGTTCATCTTCTGCACCGTCCCTTACATCCTGGCGGGCTCGAGCCTCCGGGTCGTCGAGGACGCAAATCTGGTGGCGGCCCCAGAGAAGTACCTGCTGATTACGCCCATCATCTACTTTCTGGTGGCCGCGGTAACCCTGGCGAGCCTCTTCTTCTTTCGGTGGGTTCTGAAGGATCGGTATCTCTCAGGCTATGTCGTCATCGGCCTGCTCTGGACCGGAGTCAACTTCCTGTTCCTCTTCTCGAAAGGAACGGAGTCCCTCTTGGTGCCTCTGGCGATATTTTCCCTGGGGTCGGCGGTGGCCCTGGCGGCGTGGGCGGCCGCATCCCGGCTGAAGTTCTCGTTCCTGTCCGATCGGCTCAACCTTCTGATCCTGTATGCTCACATGCTGGACGCCAGCTCCACCTACGTCGGAGTTGACTGGTTCGGCTACACCGAAAAGCACGTCCTCCCCAATTTTCTCATCGACCTCGCCGGCACTGCCCTGGTGATGTACCCCCTCAAGTTTCTGATCCTGATTCCCGTCCTGGCCCTGATCGATGACGCCCTCCGTTCCGACCCATCCCTGAAAAACCTGACTAAGCTCGCCCTCCTCGCCCTGGGGCTCGCCCCAGCGCTGAGAAACACCATCAGATTGAGCCTCGGGATCTGAGATCCTGGACTTGAGGGCGGAGGGATGATATGATGAGGATTCAGAATATGATATGATGAGGATCTGAAAAAATGGGTGATGAGAAAAAAAGTGGAGGATGAAGAGCTCTTCAGTCCCGGATCTTCCGGGCCTCCAGCTTCTCGCCATGCTTCAGCCTCAGCATGATCTGCTTTGCGAGGTCTGAGGACTTCACCATCCTGATGTCGCCCCTCCGGCCGACGGTGGCCGTGAATACCGGCTCCTTTCCGACGTAGATCTCGACCCTCTCCCCAGGACTTCCGCCGACCCAGATTGCCAGGTGGCGGCCGGTGTCCTCGATATGAGGGCTGAGGGGCTCCTCCTGGTCGTCGAAGGTTTGGATGTCTATATGGATCCCGAGGTTCTTCTCTATCTGCTCGATCCTCTTTCCCGACTTGCCTATTACCTTCGCCGCCTCTTTCTCCAGAACCCTCACCACCGCTGAGGAGTCGCTGATCATCTCCACCTCGAAGGGGCCCTTCAGGTGGCTTGACATCTCCTCTTGGACCTGGCGGGAGGCGAGGTTCCAGGATGCGGGCTTCATCCCCTCCTTCGATATAGGCATGATCACGATCTCCTCCCCGTAGGTGTAGAGCTCGTACTCGGCCCTTCCCGTCTCGAAGTCCTTGACGACGATGACGGGCCGGGAGAGGTCTGCCTCGGTCATGCCCGATGGAACCTTGACCATGAACTCCACGTCCATGACTTTGGTCACCTCCCCCTTCTCGATGAAGACGATGGTGTCGATCACCTGGGGTATCATCCCCAGGTCCACCCGTCCGATGAGCCTCTGGAGGGCGTCGATGGGCTTATTGGCGTGGACCACTCCGATCATCCCGACCCCAGCCATTCTCAGGTCCGCGAAGACCTGGAAGTCTTTGGTCTTCCTCACCTCGTCGTAGATGGTGTAGTCGGGCCTCACCAGGAGAAGGATGTCCGCCGATGCCTCCATGCTCCCCTCCAGAGGGCCGTACTGGGTGATCTCCGGAGGGACCTGGAGATCCCTTGGAGCCTCCAGGGTCTTGACGACGTAGTCGCACTTCTGGAGGTATTTTGCGACCCCTGCGGCGAAGGTGGACTTGCCCGACCCCGGTGGGCCTGCGATCATTATCCCCCGATGGGCCTCTTTCAGCCTCGCCTTCAGCTCGTCACTGTGTCGGTAGTCCTCGAGGTCGACTCGGGCCACGGGCCTCACCGCCGTTATCTCGAGGCCGTCCGCGAAGGGGGGGCGGGCGATGGCGATCCTCATGGGACCGAGCTGGACGACGGCCGCCCCGATCTTCTCCATCTCGATGTGAGCGTTGGGGTCGGACTTGACCCTCTCAAAGATCTCCCTCACCATATCCCGGAGGTCTCTCTCGCTCTGGCTCCGATTTCCGATCTTAACCAGGCTGAACTCCCCGACCTTCCCCCTCTTGGCCATGGGGACCGTCCCATCTTTGAGGTGGACCGATAGGGTGTCTGGAGTGAAGTACTTCTCAAGGCTGATGGGTTTGATCTCCTCCCTCTGGGGACGGACGTACTCCACCTCGATCCCCATTGCCTCGGCCACCCTGGACTGTATCGAGTCGCTGGTGAGGAAGAAGGCCCCGATGTCCAAGGCCACATCCCTGATCATGGCGTCGATCTCTCCACCTCCTGCGAGCTTTATCTGGTCCAGGTCCGGCCTTACGCCCACATATTCCAGTTCGATCTTGCCGGACTTCGCCAGCTCCGAGAGGCGTCTCAGCTCTTCAAGCCCCTTGATCCCCGTCTCGCGGCCGTGGTTCGCCTGGGCTTCTAGCTCCGCCACCACCGCTTCGGGGACTACAACTCGTTTGCCACGATACTCGCCGGAGGCCACCTTGGCAGAGACTCTGCCGTCGATCACCACGCTCGTATCAGGCACTATGCAATCTACCATTGTAATAAACATCCTTCAATTAGTTATTTAGTACTTATGATCGAAACCAAAACGGATATCAGAGATAGACTATGTCCATCTCCCTTTTTTCGGCTATTCCCTCGAGGATTTCATCGATCCCCATCAGTCTCCTTATCTGGCGGGCGGCCATCACCACCATGACGGGTCGGCCGTACGTTTGAACCGCCTTGATCTTTGTGGCATCTTCGCCGAAGCCCGGGTCCAGCCGCCTCAGAATGCAGATCTCAATTCCGCTCTCGATGAAATCTCTGTCGTCGTCGTGGCCGAACTCTATGCAGACCATGCTCCTCTCCGGGATTATTCTGTAGTCCACATCGTAGCTGGCGAAGGCGTTTCGATCGTAGAGCTTCTTGTCGGCGAGGGCTGGCCGGAGATCCTCTTCCACCACCGAATTCGCAAGCTGCAAAAGTTTTTTCTGGGCCTCTTTTGAGTGCTCGAGGCACTTGGCTATGGTGAAGAGGTTGAGGTGGTGGTGAGGCTGCTTTTTGGCGTGGCAAAAAGCCCGTGGCTCCACGACGCTGAAGTCGTCCTCGCTGGGGAAGAAGGATGGTGCGTAGTTGTCGCAGCTGGAACATTTGATCTGGATGAGGGTCTCCTTCTTCAGGAAGGGGGCCATTCCCTCGATGAAGGCCAGGATCTCTCCCATCTGAGGGCTCACGCCCTCGGGCAGGCTCTGCTGGGCCGCCTTGACGGCGAAGAGGAGCTCGCCCTGGTTATCCTCCTCCACCTTTCCCTTCCCTTCTTCCTTATCATCCTTCATGGGAAACTCTTTGCTTTAGGCGCGCGTCCGATATAAAAATGTGGTGACGCGCCGCCATCGGTTCAATTCCTAAAAGGGCGTCGCCTCGATCTCCGAAAAGGCTTTATCCTTCGCGGCCTCACGCCGATGAGGAGGTCAACCGGTTGAAGGAGATTCGATTTCACGGCCGGGGTGGCCAGGGAGCTGTTACTGCTGCTGAGTTGATAGCTATTGCGGCTTTTGAAGATAAAAAGTACTCCCAGGCTTTTCCCGCCTTTGGTGTGGAGCGGCGAGGCGCTCCCGTCATGGCTTTTGCCCGGATTGCAGATGAGCCGATCCGGATCAGGAGCCAGATCTACGAGCCTGATTACGTCATAGTTCAGGACGTTACCTTGCTCGACGTCGTCGACTTGGCGAGCGGCCTTAAGCCCGAGGGGAAGATAATAATCAACACCGACAAGAGCGCCAAAGACCTGTTGCTGAAGACGAAGGCGGAGATCGTCACCATCGACGCCACCAGGATCGCCCTCGAGAAGCTGGGAAGGCCCATCGTCAACACCACCATGCTTGGCGCCTTCTGTGGCGCCACCGGTGAGGTGAGCCTCGAGAGCATAAACAAGGCCATCTTGGGCAGGTTCAGTGGAGCCCTCGGGGAGAAGAACCTCGACGCCATAAAGACCGCTTACAAGGGGGTTTCTCGATGAGCAAATGCGAAGTTAAGATGGTGGTGGAGCCGGGGAGCACCGAGATCACCAAGACCGGTGCCTGGAGAACTTTTGTGCCCGTCTTCGATCACGACAAGTGCATCAAGTGCAGCCTCTGCGAGATCTACTGTCCCGAGAGCTGCATCCACCAGATCGAGGGCAACTTTGTCCCAGATCTGGACTTTTGCAAGGGGTGCAGCGTCTGCGCCCACGAGTGCCCGCGGGGAGCGATCACCATGGTTCTGGAGGAGAAGTAGATGAGGAGAGTGGTGGAAGGATCTTATGCGATAGCCGACGCCGTCCGGTGTTGCTCGCCCGACGTAGTATCGGTATATCCGATCACGCCTCAGACCCACATCGTGGAGCACCTATCGGAGTTCGTCGCCGACGGAAAGCTCGACTGCGAGTACATCAACGTCGAGTCGGAGTTCTCCTCCCTCTCGTCTCTCATCGGGGCGAGCGTTGCGGGGGCGAGGACCTACACCTCGACGACTTCTCAGGGCCTCGCCCTGATGTTCGAGGTCCTCTACAACGTCTCGGGGATGCGCCTGCCCATCGTCATGACGACGGTCAATAGATCCCTCAGCGCCCCCCTTTCCATCTGGAACGATCAGCAGGACTCTCTGGGCGTCAGGGACTCGGGCTGGATCCAGATCTACGCCGAGAACGTCCAGGAGGCGATCGACCTCACGCCCATGCTCTATAAGATCTCCGAGGACCCACAGATACTTACGCCTTCCATGGTCTGCATGGACGGTTTCATCTTAACCCACGTCTACGAGCCGGTGGACTTTCTGGACGAGGAGATGGTCCGAGAGTTTCTGCCACCTTATCGGCCGGAGCATATCCTGGACCCGGAGAACCCCAAGACCTTTGGGGCCTTCGCCGACCCCAGCTGGTTCACCGAGTTTAAGTACCTCCAGTACCAGGCGATGGAGAGGTCGAGAGAGAAGATCGCAGAGGTCACCCGGGAGTTCGAGGAGGTCTTCGGCAGGGGTTACGGCGGCCTCATCGACACCTACGCCATGGACGACGCCGAGATAGCTCTGGTCACCATGGGCTCGATCGTCGGAACGGTCAAGGAGGCGATCGATGACCTTCGGTCCGAAGGGGTGAAGGTGGGTCTGGTCAAGATCAGAAGCTATCGGCCGTTCCCAGGGGACGAGCTGAAGAGGGCGCTCAAGGATGCAAGCGTCATTGCGTCGATAGAGAAGGACATCTCCATGGGGTATGAGGGCGCCCTTCTCACCGACCTGAAGGGGGCGTTCTACAACAGCTCCATCAGGACCCCCATCATCGGGTTTGCGGTGGGGCTCGGAGGGCGGGACATCGGGATCAAGCACGTAAGAGCGATGGTCGAGCGGGCGTCGAGGGTGTTGGATGCAGGGATAGAGTCGGAGTTTGAGATCTTCGACGTGAAGCCAGAGTGTCTCTAGGAGGATTATCATGCAAGAGAGTTTGTTTGCACCCGGCCACAGGGCCTGTGCAGGATGTGGAATGCCCACGGCTATAAAGCTCGTCCTGGACGCCGCGGGGCCCAACACCATAGTCGCCTCGCCCACGGGATGCCTCGAGGTCACATCGACCCCCTTCCCGGAGAGCTCCTGGAGGGTGCCCTGGGTTCACTCCCTCTTCGAGAACCCCGCGGCTGTAGCCTCGGGAGTTGAGGTCGCCCTCAAGAGGTTTGGAAAGACCGATACGAACGTCCTGGTCATCGGAGGCGACGGATCCACCTTCGATATAGGGATTGGGGCCATCTCCGGGATGTTCGACCGGGGTCATCGGATCACCTATGTCTGCTACGACAATGAGGCCTACATGAACACCGGAGTCCAGAGGAGCGGATCGACCCCCTTCTGCGCCAAGACGACGACGACGCCGACGGGAAAGCTCAGCCTTGGAAACCCCCGGCCCAAAAAGGATATGGCGGCCATAGCCGTCGCCCATGGAGTTCCTTATGTGGCCACGGCGTCCATCGCCTACCCCGTTGACCTTCGGCGGAAGGTGAAGAGGTCTCTTGAGGCCGACGGGCCCGCATATATCCAGATCAACGCCCCCTGTATCACAGGGTGGAGCTTCGAGGCTGGAGATACCATTGAGCAAGCGAGGCTCGTCGTCGAGACCTGCCTCTTGCCTTTATGCGAGTACGTCGACGGGGTCCTAACAGACGTAAAGAAGATCCGGAGGAAGAAGCCCGTCGAGGAGTACCTCAAGACCCAGGGGAGGTTCAAACACCTCTTCAGGGCCGAGGGAGGCGCCGAGGTGGTCGCCCAGCTTCAGGCGATGGCCGACGCCAACGCCGAGAAGTACGGCCTCATCGACTGAGGACTGGATGCCCCTCTCCTCAAAACTTTTTTTTGGAGATGGAAGATGTACGTCGGAAGGATTGTGGTCATAGGCAGGACGAAAGATCGATCCTGGGTCGGGTATAGGGTGTCTTCCCGCTCCTTTCCTAATCGGCGGGCCCAGGTCAGAGGCAAATCCGTCCTGGTATCGCCCGTGGACCTGAAGGACCTGGAGAAGAACCCCTACATAGCCTACAACTGCATCCGCCTGTCAGGGAAGGCGGCGGTCGTCGCCAACGGAACCCAGGCCGACATGATCGCAGAGAAGATCGATGACGGAATGAGGCCCCTCGACGCTATAGCCCTCAGCCTGACGGCCTACGGCTACGAGAGGGATGAGCTGGACACCCCGCGGATCGCCGGGGTCGTGATGGGGGTCCGGGGGTGGCTTGGGATCGCGAAGAACGGCGAGATCAGGACGAAGGAGTTCGACCTCTCCGAAGAGTCCGCCTTTCTGGTCGCCACCTACGAGAAGACGGAGTTTGAGGCCGCGGGAGTTGTGGGCGAGAGCGCTGAGGAGATAGCGAAGGCGGCCTACGGCCTGGTTTTCGAGCGGCCGGTCTGCTCGGCGGCGGCCTTCGAGGAGGAGGGCGGCTTCGAGGTCGCGGTCTACAACCCAGAGCCTGAGTGAAAATATGAAATTGCTCATTTTTGAGGAGTGGACGGGATGGATATAAACGGCGTAGAGATCGAGGATACCTTTGCAGAGGGCTTTCCGATAAAGGTGGGGAGAGTTCTGGTAACGGCGATCACCGAGAGGTGGGCGATGGAGGCGGCTCGGGAGGCGACGGGCTTTGGGACCTCTGTGATCATGTGCCCGGCAGAGGCCGGGATAGAGCGACTAGCGAGGAGGGACGAGACCCCGGACGGGAGGCCCGGCGTCTACATCCAGATCTGCAACATGAGCTTCAAGAACCTGGAGGGATCGCTCCTAGCGAGGATAGGCCAGTGCATCCTCACCGCCCCCACAACGGCGGTCTTCAACGGCCTGCCGGAGGCTGAGAAGCAGTTTGATACGGGTGCGAAGCTGAAGTTCTTCGGAGACGGCTTTCAGAAGGAGATGGCCTACTGCGAGCGGGGCGTCTGCAGCATCCCGGTGATGTCCGGCGACTTCATAGTGGAAGAAAAGATGGGCGCCGTCGACGGGATCGCAGGAGGAAACTTCTACATCATGGCGGAGAACCAGGCCTCCGCCCTCATGGCCGCCGAGGCGGCCGTCGACGCGATCCGAGAGGTGGAGGGGACGATTACCCCCTTCCCCGGCGGGGTCGTCTCCAGCGGCTCGAAGGTGGGAAGCCGCTACAAGTTCCTGAAGGCCTCGACGAACGAGAGGTTCTGCCCCACCCTCAAGGATGAGGGGGTCTGCATCCTACCGCCTGAGATCCGGGCCTCCTACGAGGTGGTGATCAACGGCGTCAGCCGGGAGGCCATCGAAGAGTCTATGCGGGCCGGGATCACCGCAGCCTGCACGGTCCCCGGCGTGGTCAAGATATCGGCCGGGAACTTCGAGGGGAATCTCGGGCCTCACCTCTTCAAGCTTCAAGAGATCCTGGGGTGATGGGAGCCCCAGGATAATTTTATTAGATTTATATTACTCCGTAGGCTTTTTCGATGCCTCGCCGATTATTTCGAGGACCTGGAGTGCCGCCAAGACCTTCACCTCATCTTTTGCGAACTCATCGAAATCCAAGCCCTTCACCATCCTCTCCCCGACCTCTGCATAAGGGGCGATATCCCTGAGATAATCCCTGGAGTCCCTTCCAGCTCTCAAACCGCCACCACTTCCTTCAGGATAGCCCCTCCGATCCCGGGTTTTAGGCTCTTCTTCATCACCAGATCTACCTTGACACCCAGCTCGTCTCCCAGCTCTCTTTCGAGCCGGATGAACTCCCATAACGTGGGCTCTCTCTCGAACTCCACCAGGATATCGAGGTCGCTTCTATCGTCCGCCTCGCCCCTGGCATGAGAGCCGAAGATGCCCAAATGCTTCACGCCGTAGCGCTCCGCGAGATCGGGTACGATCTCCCTCAGAGCCCTGACGATATCGTCGAGAGAGGGGCGATCTGGATTCATCTTTGGAGTGTCCTCGGTCAATGGCATCACCTGCAGGCCGTTCGCGACCCAAAATGAGCCCCGGGGATATATCTCTTTTGAAAAAGTCGAAATCGGCTGAAGGTCTAGGACCGACGCCGGGCCCTCACCTTCCGATCTTATCCTCCAGGGTCGTTGCCTCCCAGCCGTAGGCCCCGCAGACCCTCTTCGATCTTCGATATGTTGTCTGCACCCTTGTAGCCGTGCCGCTTCATCTCCTCAACCCACTTTGGGCTCAGAAGCTTTGCTCTCACGACCCTCCCCACCTCGTCGGCGAGGCTCCGGACTGCTACTCAGTCCCAGTCCCTCGTGTCGCCGAGTAGGCGAAACCTCCTTTTCCAAGATCTCTCTTGCGGCGATGGTGGATCGAGCGCTTTCGTGTCTCGATCCGAGATGCGATCCGATGCGCTTCGATTGAAGTTGAAGTTGAAGCCGGGTGACCTCAGAGGGCAGCCCGACCCTTACGACAAACCTGACCATTATTCGCTTCAGCTCTGATATCCCTTCCACTTCCCTTCCAGGTCCGGGTCATGGAGCGTCTCCATCACGTAGTCCGCAAACTCGGCCCCTGTGGCCCCGTCCTGCCGTCCAGTGAGGACCACCTTCTTCTCATGCTGGCTGCATATGTCCAGGGCCATCTCTAGCCTCTTTGCCTCCTCGACGAAGCCTATGTGGCCGAGGAGCATCACGGCGGCCCTCATCATGCTGGATGGGTCGGCATACTGGGCTCTTCCCTCCTCCACCATCCTGGGGGCCGAGCCGTGAATTGCCTCGAACATGGCGTACCTCTTCCCTATGTTGGCTGATCCCGCTGTCCCGACGCCCCCCTGGAACTCTGCCGCCTCGTCGGTGATGATGTCGCCGTATAAGTTGGGAAGAACTACCACCCGGAACTGAGTCCTCCGCTTAGGGTCGACGAGCTTTGCCGCCATGATGTCGATGAACCACTCGTCGAGCTCGATCCCGGGATATTTCTCAGCGACCTTTCTTGCCACCTCCAGGAACTTGCCGTCGGAGGTCTTGATGACGTTCGCCTTGGTGACGGCCGTGACCCGGTCTATCCCGTTCTTCTTCGCGTGCTCGAAGGCGAGCTTCACGATCCTTTCGGCTCCGGGATTTGTGATCACCTTGAAGTCGAAGGCTATCTCGTCGTTGACGTTCAGCCCCTGGCTCCCCAGGATGTAGGCGCCCTCGGTGTTCTCCCGAAAGAAGATCCAGTCGATCCCCTGGCTTGGGACCTTCACGGGCCGGACGTTGGCGAAGAGGTCCAGCTCCCGGCGCATAGCCACGTTCGCGCTCTCCAGGTTAGGCCAGGGATCGCCCTTCTTCGGCGTCGTCAAGGGCCCTTTGAGGATGGCGTGACACCTCTTTAGCTCTTCGATGACCCCGTCGGGGATGGCCTTCATCGCCCTCGCCCTCTCCTCAATGGATAGACCAGCGATGTTTCTGATCTCGACCTTCCCCGCTTTGACCTCGTTCCTTAACAGATATTCGAGGACTTTTTTGGCCTCGCCGCTGATGTATGGTCCTATCCCGTCGCCCCCCACCACCCCGATGACGATGGGATCGACCTTTGAGTAATCGATCCAGTCCTCGGCGGCCTTCATTCTCTCCACCCGGTCCATCTGCTCCGCGAGCAGCTTCTCGAAATGGGCCATCGCCCTCTCTATAGCCTCTCTCCTCTCGCTCATGACTTTCATCCTCAGTTGAATCTCGCACTCCCTTATCCTCCCTTTTTCTATAATTAACCCTCTGATCCATAGTTCACTGTTCTCGTTTTGGCCTGAATCCTCCCACCCATCAAAAATATAAACTTCAACATCCACGAAAAGAACATGACAACCCAGGAGATCGTATTCTACGTAATAATATTCTTGATCGTCTTCATGGTAACCAGGATAATCCTCAAGATCAGGCGTGGCTACTGATGAGGTGAAGACATGGTGATATTTCCACCAGTAATCGCCACCGTCGGCGGAGGAGGAACGAGGCTTTATCCTCTTACCCTCGACCAGCCCAAACCCTTGGTAGACCTCTGCGACACCGCCATAATCGCGACATTGTTCAGGGTCCTGGCGACCCAGGGATGCAGGCGGTTTGTCCTCGGAAGCAAGGGGGCGGAGAACACCCTCCCCCTCAACAATTATTTCAAGGCAGGAGAGGGGTTCTTCAAGAGGCTGGGGCTAAACGATATCGAGGAGTTCGCCTACCAGCCTCAGTATGACGACAAGGGGAGCGCCGACTCTCTTAGATACTGTGCCAGCTACTTCGATATAAGAGAGGATATGCTCGTCGTCTCAGGAGACAACGTCATAGACATCAACCTCAAGAAGTTCATTGATTTTCATCGGGATAAGGGGGCGATTCTCACCGTCGCCCTGAAGGAGCTGGGTGCAGAAGAGGACGTCTCTCAGTACGGCGTCGCCAAGATCGACGAGGATCTGCAGATCAACGGCTTCGTGGAGAAACCTGCACCCGGAAAGGAGCCGAGTAGGATGATCAACACCGCCTTTTATCTATTCTCTCCAAAGGTCCGGGGGGTTCTAGCCGAGATGGGCGACTCGGCAAGAGACATCGGGGGTGACCTCATCCCCTATCTCACCGAGCACGGTTATCCCGTATACGGCTATCCTGTCAAAGGCTACTGGATCGACATAGGCACTCCAGAAAGGCTTCTCCAGGCGGCGATGGACTTTCTCGGCGGAAAGGTGGAGCACTACGCCTTCAGAAATGAGTACCGCCCAGGCCAGTGGATCAACCCAAAAACCCTCCATCGGATAGGAAGGTACCTGGAATCAGGCGACATCGAACTTCGGGGGAAGGTCTTCATAGGCCGAAATTGCAGCATCGAGAAGGGCGCAGTCATCGAAAACTCTCACATCGGACACACCAGCCTGATCGAGAGGGACTCGGTGATAAAAAACAGCATGGTGATGAGCTTCGCCAACATAAAGAGGGGATCGGTCCTGAACAAGACGATTGTGGGGAGGCACTCGACCGTCGGGACAAAGTGCGTCCTTGACGCGGACCAGCCCCCCTGCAAACCGGGCAAGATACCGGTGGTGGGAGAGAACGTCATCCTTCCCCCAGAGTCGGTGGTCGGGCCAGGTACCAGAGTGGCCCCTCTCAGGTACAGCTACAAGATCCTTGCCACGGGGAAGTTCTCACAGCTGGGCACCGACGACGCAAATATATATTTCCGCGAGAAGTGAGACTACCAGTAGCGCTCCCAGCCGCCGGTTTCCAGGGCCCTGACCCTGTACTTTTTGTCGTTCTCGATCAGGAATTTGTGGAGATCCTCGGCGCTCTTGAAGAAGGATTTGTCGCGGAGGTTATTGTAGATCTCTTCCGAGGTGAACCCGCTGAGCTGGCCCTTTCCGTAGACGATCCTCTCAATGGTGTACCACAAGTCGTCGAACTTTCTGAGGCTTCCTGTCCATTCAACCATTCGTACCACCTTAGAGGGGCGTTTCTGGCTTAAATGAATAAGAACGTTTCGTTTCGCGAGGCTCTTCCGATGAATATAGACCTGAAAAGAGAACGAAAATATGATTATGAGACGAAGAACGCGAGATCAGCTCGATTCCCTCGCTTTGGAGATACGATCCTGCCGTCGGTGCCCTCTCTCAAAGGATAGGACTAAAGCCGTCCCGGGCGAGGGGCCTGAGTGGGCCGAGATCCTCCTCGTCGGCGAGGCTCCGGGAAGGGACGAGAACCTGGCCGGAAGGCCCTTCGTGGGGAGGGCTGGCTCGGTCCTCGACCGCTGCCTCGAGGAGGCGGGGATCGACAGGTCCCGAATCTTCATAACGAACGCGGTCAAATGCCGGCCGCCAAATAACAGAAGGCCGAAGAATGATGAGGTCGAAGCCTGTCGTCCCTATCTCGAAGCTCAGATCGAACTCGTCCAGCCGAAGGTGGTGATCCTCATGGGAAATGCCGCGACGAAGGCGGTCCTGGACCTGGAGGGGGTGACCTCCCTCCGGGGGCGATTATTCAAGGAGATCTATCTCGTCACCTTCCATCCAGCGGCCGTCCTGCGAAATGGAAACCTCAGGGAGGTCTTCATATCCGATCTGTTGGCAGCGAAGGATAAGGTGGATGGGAGATGGCCCCCCGCCAGAGATGAGGATTATTCAGATTGATGAGGTTATGCCCCGAGTCGCAAAGATCAGGCGCCCCCCTCGGTGGAGAAGAGGGCCTTGACCTTGGGAAGGGTCTGAGACAGGGCGAGGATGAAGACCCGATCCCCATCCTTCACCTCGGTCTCGGCGGTGGGGATTATCGGCTGGCTGCCTCGCATGATCATGCCGAGAATCGCCCCCTTCGGCATCTTATCGGCCGCGTTCTTCCCAAGAATCTTCGCTTCCTTCTCGGCCCGGAACTCCAGAATTTCGGCCTCGTCTTTACCTATGACCATGACTTCTTCTCCACCCCTTATAAGCCGGAGGACCGCCTCGACGGTCACCCTCCCGGGGCTGATGGCGTGGTCCACCCCCACCATCTCGAAGAGGTCGATGTAATCGCTCCTGTCGACCCTCGCGACGATCTTCTCGGCCCCCAGTTGTTTGGCCAACAGGCTGCAAAGTAGGTTCTTTTCGTCGAAGCCCGTGACAGAGAAGACGATGTCCATGGAACCGACGTTCTCGGCCTTGATCAGCGAAATGTCGGTCCCGTCGCCGTTGAGAATGAGGGTCTCGGGAAGCTCTTCTGCCAGCTCCTGACAGCGAAGGTTATCGATCTCCACCAGCTTCAGATCAAAATCCATCTTCTCCAGCCACTTGGCAAGGTAAAAACCGACGACCCCACCGCCGACGATCATGATTTTGTGGGTGGCGGTATCTTCGTGGACCAGCCTTCGAAGCTTCGGCACCGACTTCGCATCGCAGGTCAGGATCAGGCGGTCCCCGCCCTTTATGGAGTCATCCTTCTTGGGGATCAGGATCTCGTCCCCTCTCTTGATGGCAGCAAGCCTGCAGTTCTCCGGTAGGTCGACGTTCGCGATCGGGCCGACGAGGGGCATCTCCTCCCGGATGGTGAGCTCGATCAGCTCGCCCTTCCCACCCGCGAGACTCCTGCGTTCTATCATCGAGGGAAAGTAGAGGTCGGTTACAATTCTCTCGGCCATCACCAGCTCCGGACAGATCATGAGGCCGATGCCGATCTGTTTTCGGTCTTTCATCGGCTGGTCAATGTAGTCGGAGTTGCTGACCCTGGCGATCGTCCTCCCGGCGCCCAGATGGCTGGCGGTGATGCAGGTGATGATGTTCACCTCGTCGTTGCCGGTGACGGCGACGACGATCTCTGCATCCTGTATCCCGGCCTCGATCAGGAGCTTTGCGTTGGCGGCGTTCCCCTGGAGGACCTTCACATCGACCCCCTCCAGCCGCTCGCAGGCCTTCCTGCTCTGATCGATTACGGTGACATCGTAGGAGCCTGAGAGCTCTCTCGCCAGGTGAAACCCGACCTCACCGGCTCCAGTGATCAATATCTGCATGAAATCCCACCTATCCCGAGCCAATGCCCCGAGAGTGAATATGGACCACATAAAGTCTTGACGACGGGAAAAGGCTTTCGCGTGGTTCGCGTCTGGCGCCAGACTGAAATGCCCCGGGAGGCTCTTCTCTATTAATGGCGTCTTTCGACGATCTGAGGAGCTGGTTCGACGGCCTGGATGGGGTCGTCGTCGCCTTCTCGGGGGGCGTGGACAGCTCAGTTCTGGCCGCAGCGGCCCGTTCCGCCCTGGGAGATCGAGCCTTAGCCATTACCGTGAGGTCGGAGCTGCAGTCCCGCGCGGACCTTGCCAACGCGAGATCTGTCGCAGCTGAGATCGGTATCGAGCACCTGGTCCTGGAGGTAAGGGCGCTGGAGCTGGAGGGGATCTGCGGCAACCTTCCATTGCGATGTTATCTCTGCAAGAGGGCGATGGCCGAAAGGCTCCTCGACGAGGCGGGGTCGAGGGGGATAAAATTCGTGGTCGACGGCACCAACGCCTCGGACAGGGCCGATGACCGGCCTGGAATGAGGGCTCTTTTTGAGGCCGGGATCAGAATGCCTCTCCGGGAGCTTGGGATAACAAAGGGCGAGGTGAGAGATATGGCAAGGGGGATCGGTCTCTCCAATGCCGATCGACCTTCGAGATCCTGTCTTGCTACGAGGATTGAGGGACCTCTCAGCCCCGAGCGGCTCAGTCGGGTTGAAGCTGCCGAAGACCTTCTCCCCAAAAGGTCGTGGATCTTAGATAGAGGCGATCAGGTCGAAGTGGGGATCTCCAACGGGGAGAAGATATCCGAAGACGCGATCGAGAAGCTGAAACGCCTCGGATATCGGGAAATTGTTATGAAGGGTTGAAGGGCTCCTATTCTGCTGCTCGAACAACTTTTTTCTATCATCAGGGGAATCGTGTTGCTGGATGCAAATTAGCGCGAATGAGTTCAAAGACCTGATCAGTGGGTACGAAAAAGTTCTTTATCTCTGCCACAGGAACGCTGATCCCGACGCGGTGGGGAGCGGGTTTTCCCTTCAGGAGGCCTTCGGGGGCGACCTGGCCGCTGTGGAAGGGGTGAGCAGGACCGCCTCGGCCCTTCTGAGGGCAATAGGTTCTGATATCCAGATCGATCCATCCTTTGAGGAATACGACCTGGTGGTGGTTGTGGACACGGCTGTGAGGCTTCAGGTCGGCGATTTAAATCTCAACGATTACGCCGTCGTCGACCATCACCAGGACAGGGATCTGGTCGAAACCGCCCTTTTCTACATCCAAAGGCCTGCCGACTCCACCGCAGAGATCGTCTGGGAGATCTTGATGAAGAGTGGATCTCGGCCTAGTCAAAAGGCTGCCCTCGCCCTCTTGGTGGGGATAATAACCGATACGGGCAGGTTCAAGCACGCTCGAGCTTCCTCTTTTCGGACGGTTTCAGAAATCCTGGAAAAATGTGAGATCGAGTACGCCGAGGCTCTGGACGTCCTCTCAAGGATCCCGACGGAGACCTCCAGGAGGATTGCCGCCCTAAAAGCCGCCTCCAGGGCCGAGATCGAGTGGACGGACGACTGGGTGGTCGTCTCCTCGGAGGTGAGTGCCTTCGAGGGGTCGAGCGCGATGACCCTCGTCGAGATCGGCGCGGACGTAGCCCTCGTCGGCGGGGTCCACAATCGCAAGTGCAGGATCAGCGGCCGCGCCAGGAGGGCCGCCGTTCTCGCGGGCCTCGATCTCGCCGCGATCATGGGAGAGGTGGCGAGGGCCCACCAGGGAGACGGGGGCGGCCACCGGGGAGCCGCCGCCCTGGAGGTCTCAGGGCCTGCCAACGAGCTTCTCACCGAGTGCAGGAAAAAAGTTATGGAGGCCCTGGTGGGGCCCCGGCAAGCCTGATGCGATACCCCTCTCTGAATTCTAATTATTACTTCCTGTACCTAGATGCCGCCTTCTTCAGTGCCTCAATCCCAGGCAGCTGATCTCCGGAGAGGTAGCTTATGGAGGCTCCGCCGCCGGTGCTGACGTGGGAGAATTTCGGCTCCAGGCCCAGCTCCTCGATGGCGGCGCTGGTGTGGCCGCCGCCCGCGATGGAGAAGCCAGCTTCGGTGGCGGCCTTGAGGATCTCTGCGGTTCCAAGGGCGAACTTCTCCTTCTCGAAGATCCCGGCGGTCCCGTTCAGAACGACGATCTCCGCCTCCCTTATCTTCTTGGAGAAGTCGACGATCGTCTCCAGGCCGATGTCGGCGATCTGGAGGTTCGGCGGGATCTTCTCAATGGCGACGTCCAGCCTCTCGCCGTCTTTGTCCAGGGCGACGTCTTGGGGGACGACGATCTTGCCAGGGTTCTTATCAAGGAGGTCTTTGGCGATAGAGATCTGTCCGGAGTAGTCGAGCCCCTTCACGAACTCCCGGTTCTTCTCGCCGACGTCGATCCCCGACGCCATCTGGAAGACCGTGGCCACGATCCCTGTGACCAGGACCTGGTCGACACCGCCCCGGTTGAAGACGTTCTGGATCACCTTGATCGAGTCGTCCGCCTTTGTTCCTCCGAGGACGAAGATCGATGGGTGCTCATTCCCGCGGACGCCCATGTCCAGGGAGTCGATCTCTTTCTCCATCAGCCGGCCAGCTGCGCTGGGGAGGACCTCGGTGAACCCGACGACGGATAGATGGGAACGATGAGATACGGCGAAGGCGTCGTTGACGAACAGATCGAAGAGCGGATAGAGCTGTTTGACCATGTGGCTTTTGGCGTGTTCCTCGGGCGGGCGGCTGATGTTTTCCTCGGCGTAAAAGCGGGTGTTCTCCAGGAGGATGACGTCGCCGGGCTTCATCGCCCTTATCGACTCCCGGGCGTGGGAGCCGAAGATGTCGTCGACGTAGGTGACCTCACGGTGCAGAAGCTGGGAAAACCGGCGGGCGTGAGCCTCCAGAGTCGTGAAGTCCTTCTTTCCTGCGCGGCTCTGGTGGGCCATCAGAACGACCCTTGCCTCCTCCAGGTCGCGCAAGGTGGGCAGGTGGCCGCGGAACCTCTTGTCGTCGAGGATCTTTCCGGCGGGGTCCATGGGGGAGTTTACATCGACCCGAACCAATATCCTCTGGTTTTTGATGGGGAAATCGTCTAGCGTGAGATAATCCTTCAACTGACTCCCTCCTTCTGGGGGATTTTTGCTATGCTAGGGTTTTATTCAAGATATATATCATCTTTAGCCCCACCTGCCAGATCAGGGCGGGACGGCGCTTCGAGCGGAGGATATGGAAAATCGTAGTAGATTCGAGAGGCATCCTAAAAGGGAGGGGAAAAACCGCGACTAGCGATATACCTTCAATATATAGGACATCTTGGGCTCCATAAACATTGATATGTTGCAAGGAATGAGAAGGCATTGCCGATGGACAGGTTTTGGTGGATCGAAACACCTTTATTGTTGGTAACAATATAAATATCTAGTACTTTGAGAGGTAAGACTTAAACCAGAATTTAGCGTGGTGGGTTGAAATGCCAATAATAAATGATCACATAAGAGCTTTGAAGGACGAGTCCCCTCGGGTTCGTCAGGTGGCCGCCTCAGCACTCGGGAATATGGGCGATCCCAGGGCAATCGATCCTCTCATCGAGGCCCTCAAGGACGAGGACGTGATGGTCCGCCAGGCGGCTGCCTCTGCCCTGGGCAATATAGGCGATTCGAGGGCGATAGAGGCTCTAGCTGAGGCTCTAAAAGATAAGGACTGGAGCGTAAGATGGCAGGCTGCCCCCGCTCTCGGCAGTATAGGGGATTCGAGGGCGATAGAGGCTCTCACTGAGGCTCTCAAAGACGAGGACCATATGGTCCGACGTCAAGCGGCCTTGGCCCTTGGTCGAATATCCGATACGAAGACCACGGAGCCGTTGACCGATCTGGCTTCAAAAGATGAGGACAGATGGGTGAGAGAGGCGGCTGCTGAGTCTCTTGGCAGGATCGGTGATCCCAAAGCCGTAGATCATCTCATCGAGGCCCTCAAGGATGGTCATTACGGCGTACGGTGGAGAGCATCCCAGGCTCTCGGCAAAATAGGCGATCCAAAAGCCATCGAGCCCCTCACCCATTTGGCCGCACAGGATGAAAGCGAGGCGGTCAGAAAGATGGCGGCAGAGGCGCTGGAGAAGCTGGGGGCGAGTTGACACTGATCAAATGAACGCTGGCACAAGAGGCTGTGAGCATGTTTTACAAGCGGCAAAACGATGGATATAAACAGGCCCTGGAGGGCATAAGCCAGAAGACCCTGGTTTACGGTAAAGAAACGCTGCTCACTGAGTTCAAGTTATCGGAAGGTAGCCTTCTTCCCAAACATAACCACCCTCATGAGCAGACTGGATATCTGGTATCGGGCAGAATATTGCTATCCATAGGTGACGAAGAATTCGAGGCAGAGCCTGGTGATAGCTGGTGTATACCAGCCAACGCCGAACATGGTGCTCTAATTCTCGAAGATTCGGTAGCTGTTGAGATCTTTTCGCCCGTCCGAGCCGATTATCTGCCCGAAACCAAATCTAGATGAAGGACTTTCTCCATCCTATGATCGGTTCGGATCTGAAGAAAGTCGTAATCGATGGTGATAGACCCGTTCGCCTCCCGAAACAATATCTTGAAATGGTTTACGATTTATCTCGACACCAGGTCCTGGAACTGCTCCTGGGCCCGGGCCAGG
>LDZU01000012.1_pt1 | contig 54188 bp, 40 predicted proteins | sample 615531 | NCBI WGS metagenome assembly LDZU01 (sample SAMN03408293, study PRJNA278302) | terrestrial metagenome | isolation source: oil reservoir sample SB2 | place: USA: Alaska, North Slope, Schrader Bluff formation | collected 2011-09 | reverse complement strand
ATACGATAACGATTATTCAAAGTCTTACCCAACAATGGAATCACTCTTTCACCTCGTTGTTGATTGAATTTTTCCTATAATTCGATAACTACATCTACCCCAGTAAAGGGACCAAAATCTTCAAAATGAATGATCATTTGGTCTGCTTCGATCGGGATTGGGCCCAAGAAAGCATGCAGCCCTTTGTTCATATCACACCGATCATAACCACCCACATAACCTCTGATCCAAACCATTTCTCCACTTTGCACTTCAAGGTTCTTAACGGTGTGGTAATAAGCTTCACAATCAGTTAATATTTCAAGATTCGCCGGTGGAAAAGAATTGCCCAAATTATCATGAGCAGTAACTCCAGCATTTACAAAACGGAATATCCTCTGGTTATCTTCCAAATTTTGAATTACCACTGTAATTCCCCACTTTTTGCCTCCAGAGTCAATCTCATTTGAAACCATCATCGACCAGCCGTCGTAATAAATGGGCTGCCCGGCTGGCACCGGGTAAGTTGGAAGGAACTCTTGTGGTGCTTCTGCAACTGCTCCATAAGAGGGATCAACCGTGGCAGTTGGTTCTTGTGCCACTATTTTCCACTCATTTTCTTCAGGCGCATTTGATTCAACTACCTGTCTTTGCTCAGATTTGTTCATCTGGGTTGAAATACCCCACACTGCAGCGATTACAACTATTGCAATCAGGAATATAACGCCCACATTGTTATTCTTTTGCACGGGTTGCACCTGCCGCTGCGACGCCACCGGAACGGGCTGTTCCACCTGAACGAAGCGAAAGGTACTGGCGCCAATGGTGATCACATCCCCGCTGCGCAGCTGGGCACTGGTCACTGATTTACCATTTACAAAAGTACCCAGGCGGCTATTGCAATCCTGCACGGCATACACGCCGTTTGTGTAATAGATAACCGCATGTTCGCGCGAGATGTTGGCAGCCTTTAGATGAACCTGGCTGGCGCTCCCTCGACCCAGGATAGTCTGGTTATAGCCCAGATGGATGCGTTTCCCGGCGTACTCCCCTTTGATACCCTCCAGATATGCAGTCATTCTTTCCTCCTACTTCATTTTGTGATCAGTTCACTGTATTCAAAGTACTTTCATTATTCGTCCATCCGTATTATGGATTGAAGATAGAATGGTACGATTGCTAAGGTCCCAAAAGATCATTTCATTATCAATCGAACAGGTGATTAGTACATTCTGTTCAGGAATGTAAGTAATATTATTTACTGTAGCCCTGTGTTCCTTAAAAGTGTGGAGCAATGATCCGGATTGAACATCCCACATTTTGATTGTGTTATCCGATGATCCACTAAAAAGCAAATTTCCTTCCGATGAAAAGCTCAGGCTGTGAATGCCATGTTGGTGTCCGTATAAAACATTAACCAATTTCCAAGCAGGAAAATTCCACAAACAAATCGTAGAATCCAATGAACCACTTACTAAAACATCACCTTTAGAAGAAAATTGCAAACAATAAATCAGATCTTTATGACCATCAAGAGTTCGTATTTGATTGAGATCTTTTGTGGTCAAAACACATAGACTTGAATCCAGCGAGCCACTCACTACATATTTATCATCCTGAGAAAATGCAAGGCACCATATTCCACTTGAATTATAGTTTTGTTGATAAAAATTTATACCTCGCTCGATATCCCATAAAACAATTTCACCATTCCACGATCCACTAACTACGCTATCTCCTTTATGGGAAAACGCAGCAGAATTCACCACATCGGTATGATCTCTCTTCGTATGAATCCTTATTTTGCTCTCGATATCCCAAACCTCCAACTTGTGATCCATGGTTCCAATTGTAAGATTTTTTTTATCAGGGCTAATATTTGCACAGCGAATATTAGGCGAAAAACATCTAATTATCCACACATCACATTTCTTAACACTTTTCGTTGCTGGTAAATTTGAGTTGAATTCATCATGCATTTCAATCGATTTCTCATATAAATCAATATAGTGCAAAATAAATTTCTGGGAATCTTCTGCTTTTTTTTTGATTTGCTGGTTGGGAATTGGTCGGGTGAAATGTGGTGTTTTATTATTTTGTTTATTCAATAAAACGTCAACAACAAAAAGTACTTTTGCTGGTCTATCTATCGGATTTTTTTGTAAGCAAGCACGAAGTAATTGTTTCATTTTTATAGAAATTCCAGGATTATATATAGATATATCTTTGGGCATTAATTGGAGGTGTTCCCACCTGACCTTCTCCGCCGTAGTACCCGTAATGGTCGCCCGCTCGCCGGTGAAAGGTCTTTCCCCTCCGGTCAGCATTTCGTACAGCACGATCCCCAAGGCATAGATATCCGTCTGCGGGGTAGGGTCTTCTCCTTTGATCAATTCCGGTGCCATGTACGCGGGTGTGCCGATGCCCACCATGGTGGAGGTAGCTGCATCCATACCGCGTGCGATGCCGAAATCGGTCAGATAGATCTGTCCATTTTTATCGATGAGGATATTGCCCGGCTTGATGTCGCAATGCACCAAGCCTTGACGATGGGCATAATGCAACGCGGAACAGACCGCCTCCATCACTTCCTGAATGTGTTCCATGGGAAGTGATTTCCCTTCGCTGCGCAGGATCTCGCCTTGTAAACTAATCCCATCCACATATTCCATCAACAGGAACGCCAGCAGGTCATCGCGCTCGAGACCGTAGAAACGGACAATATGCGGATGCTGTAACTGTGCCAGCGCCTTCGCTTCGCGCTGAAAGCGCCGCAGGAAGATGGTGTCCTGCGCCAGGTCCTGGCGTAAGACCTTCAGCGCCAAGTAGACCGCCCTTTCCTCATCCCATACCTTGTACACATCCGCCATACCCCCACGACCCAGGGACTCAACCACGCGATAGCGATTCTTTAATGTTTTTCCCACCAGATCTGCCATGTCCTTTTACCTCTCCACAAAACAAAATTCGTTTTTCAGCGTAAAATTCAACCTCCATTTAATCTGCCGGAGCGTAAATAACAAAATCATCAAATTCCCAATCGAGAGTGGTATTGGCGCCCATATCAAGATATAAGCCAGTCGCACCTTTCAAAATCCGGTTGTCTTTAACCGTTGCTTGCAAAACGCCGTTGATATACAATCTGAATTGATATCCATCGATAATCACAGTAAGACGATTGACCTGGTCGATAGGGAGAATATCATTCGATGATCTTCCATTTAGGATATTTGACTGATTTCCATCTCTCACAAAGTTGAAATAGTAATGGTTCTTACTGTCGATACTGAAATAATAGTAGCTGTTATCACTTGCCTTCAATACCAGCCCCCATTCATGGTACGGATGCCCGGTATGACTGGAAAGTCGACCTTTCACCGAAACCATGTAATCGCGCAGTTCTTCCACCGGCGATTGAACGTAAGTTACCATATCCTGAAACATCTCAGCACGCACATTTAGCATATCTTTATAGTGTTCTAAACTGACCGTTCCCTCTCGTTCATCAATTTCATTTCCTACTCTCCAACCGTCTATTTCATTTTCATAGGAAAAAGAAGCGCAATAATTTTCCTGCCATCCAGATACAAGCACATCAGTATCCGTTAATTCGCATACCGGAACTGGAAGCGGCGTACTGGTTGGGATTGGCGTTCTGGTAGGCAGTGCGGGTTCGGTCGCGACCAGATCAGCTACATCAGCTTGTGGTACAGGATCTTTCTTGAATGCCAGTACTGCAAAGATAATATTAGATACCAATAATACTGCCATCACGGCAATTACGACGATACGGGCTTGTTTTGTCATGAGATTCCACTCCTTGGTTATTCTCGCTCCAGCTTTTTTAAACCAGGTGTCGTTTTCCTGGTCTGCTGAGTTTTCATTTTCGTCTTGCTCTTCTTCTATGTGTTTTTCTTCAGACGTACTTTTCTGCTCTTCTATCTTTTCCGTTGTTGCTGTTTTTTTTGTTGGTTTTTCAACAGGTTCGTGCGTCAGCGCGAAAAACAGATCCTGAACTGTTGTGAATCGATCCCCTGGTTCTTTTTCAAGACAGCGCATGATGGCAGCCTCAATATGTTTTGGGATCAGTTTATTATGTTTTTTAGGTGACACGACCTTTCCATTGAGATGTTCCCAACGGACTTTTTCAGCAGTCGTTCCGGTAATACCCGCACGATCTCCGGTAAATGGTCTTTCTCCTCCGGTAACCATCTCATAGATCGTAATTCCCAATGAATAAATATCTGACTGCGGGGTAGGATCTTCCCCTTTGATCAATTCCGGCGCCATATACGCAGGGGTTCCCACTCCCACCATGGTGGATGTCGCAGCATCCATGCTACGGGCAATACCGAAATCTGACACCATCACTTCCCCGTTTTTTGCCAGCATGATATTAGCAGGTTTGATATCGCAATGCACAATACCCATCTCATGGGCATAATGCAACGCAGAACATACCGGTTCGACCAAAGAAATCATACGGTCCACCGCCATTGGTTCTTTTGAATTAAAGATCACATCGCGAAGCGCCTCTCCCTCAATAAAATCCATCACAATAAAAACATCCAGCCCATCCCGCTCCATCCCATAAAAACGCACAATATTGCGATGTTGAAGCTGTGACAAGGTCTTTGCCTCACGTTCAAAGCGCCTGATGAAGACCTTATCACGGGATAGATCTTCCCTCAACAACTTAATGGCAACATAACTTGCGCGCTTCTGGTCAAACGCTTTGTACACCTCCGCCATTCCCCCACGCCCCAAGGCTTCATCAATACGATAGCGGTTCTTTAGTATTTTCCCCTGCAATGATTCCATATGATCCTCTCCCTCTAAAATTTATGACGTCAACACACTAGAACAATTTCTCTCTTCTTTCTTTCTCAATCATTTTCCCAATGATCCTTTCCTCCTCAATCTCGAAAAATTACTCAAATTGAAATAGCATTACCTTTCAACAACTTCTGAAATTACGCAGCGGAACCCCCAGTTGCCAGAAGCATAGGCTTCCTGCTTGATAGTTAAAGGTTTGCTCCTATATGTACTACGGCAGTATTTCGCATCTGCGAAGAACGACCCACCGCGCAGGACATGTACATCACCATAACTGGGTCCCAGTGGATTATTCAATGGGCTATCTTTATAATATTCTTCCGAATACAAATCACTGACCCATTCATACACATTGCCAACCATATCCAATGCACCGTACATGCTCGCGCCCGATGGATAGTTGCCCACTCTGACCGTATCACCGATATTATTCCCAAAATTCGCCTGCGATGATGTCGGAGTTTGATTTCCCCAGGGATAACGATATCCCGTTGTTCCTCTAGCCGCTTTTTCCCATTCGGCTTCGGTGGGTAGTCGCTTGCCCGCCCATTCGCAGTAAATGGTCGCGTCCTCATAGTCTACATAGATAACCGGGTAATCATCATAAGCAGTATTTATTTCATCTTCTTCATCAAAATGTCGAGACCCTGTATTGTCATCATGTGAATACTTCTTCGGCGCGTAGCAAACTCCTTCCTGCACGCACTCTCGATACATGGCATTGGTCACCTCGGTTTGGTCAATCCAGAAAGCATCCAGGTAAACCGTGTGCTGCGGTTTTTCATCTTCATCAGCACTGGTATCCTGATCGGAAGATCCCATTTCGAATTCCCCCGCTGGTACGTACACCATGACCATATTGTCCTTGGGCGAGGTTATTAATGATCCAATGGTCACTGGCATTGCAGTTACCTGCGGGGCATGTGTTGGGAAAGTATCCAGAGTATCAGATTGAACCGCACGCGTACTGCTATTGGGAGCATTTGATAAGGATACTGTTCCCCTACTTTCTTTTTCGGCTCCATTCAATGCAACAAAAAGGATGATACCCAGAAATAATACAACTGCAGCGATGATCCCCTTGCTGCCGCGTTCCCCGGCAGCCCCAGCATTTGCTGGAACACTTTGCTCACGTGATGGTATTGAACTGACCGCTTTTGAAGCAGAAGAAGATGGAACATTGCCCGGAATATGCGGTATGCCAGTTTGGACAGGTCGATGCGCTTTTACAGGCTTTGCATTCGCCGTGGCAGCATGCAAAGCTCTGAAGAGATCATTAATACTTTGAAAACGATCGTGTGGGTCTTTCTGAATGCAACGCAAGAAGATCTGATCCATTTCGCTATTAACGGTAGGGTTGAAATATCTGAGTGGGATGGGTTGCAGCTGCAAATGCTCCCACCTGATCTTCTCAGCAGTAGTTCCGGTAATGGTTGCCCGCTCCCCAGTGAAGGGGCGTTCGCCTCCCGTCAACATCTCGTACAGCACGATCCCCAAGGCATAGATATCCGTCTGCGGGGTAGGGTCTTCTCCTTTGATCAATTCCGGCGCCATGTAGGCTGGCGTGCCCACTCCCACCATGGTGGAGGTAGCCGCATCCATGCCGCGCGCAATGCCAAAATCGGTCAGATAGACCGTGCCATTCTTGTGGATCATGATGTTGGCGCTCTTCACATCGCAATGCACCATACCCATTTGATGGGCATAACTCAAGGCAGAGCACACCGGCTGGATCACCTCGAGAATACGCGGCATGGAAAGCGGACCATGTGCATCAAAGATCTCACTGCGCAACGTCCAGCCATCAATGTAATCCATCAGCATGTAGGCGGTGCGCCCTTCTCTTTCCAAGCCATAGCAACGCACAATGTTGGGATGCTGCAAGCGCGTCAGGTTGACCGCTTCGCGCTCGAAGCGGCGCATGAAGACGATATCCTCTGCCAGATCTTCGCGCAGCACCTTCATCGCCAGCGGCACCCCTCGTTGGGTATCCCACACCTTGTATACTTCTGCCATGCCCCCACGACCGAGAAATTCTTCTATGCGGTAACGGTTCTTTAATTTCTTACCCACCAAAATAGTCATGTGATCTTCCTGTCCGCACTTATCTAAATATATTTAATGCAAAACGCCGTATTGTACAATCGTTCCATCGTTAGTACCCACCAATAATATAGTCTCATCGCTATTGGAAACAATTGATGAGATTTTTTCATTAATTAAAAAAGAATCTATCAATGAAAGCGTCTGCAGGTCTCTAAATTCAATCGTGTTCTCATAGGAAAAAATAATTATTTCTGATTTCTTTAAGATTAGAGATTTTACATCGTTAGGTGTTTCATACATTAATTTCGCTGATGTATTATTACTGGTAACTAGTTTTCCATTGTCGGCCATCAACAATAAAGTTTCCCCTTCTTTATTAACCCAAATAGATGATTCGCTAAATTGCGATAAATAATCCCAATCAGAGGCAAATTCCATTACATCAATTTTTTTACAATTCGCACTATTCCATAAGGAAACAATTTTGCTATAATCAAGTATTCCCATAAATTCGTTTCCTTTTTCCAGGTATATTGCTTTTTCAGAAGTAATGAAGTTACTCCCCCAATTAACTAAATATGTTGTTCCTTCGGGACCATAAGTACTCAATTCTGTAGTATTGCATATATTTTTCCCTTCCTGTAAATCCCATACTTTTACTTTCCAGAATTCTGAGTTATTTCTAAGTTCCATAATGAAATATGTAAAAAAAATTGAATTATCTTCAGAAAAACCTATAATTCTATTTCCATCTGGTATTTCAAAAACAAGCCGTGCATCAGAATTTGAGTAAATTTTATTTCCAAGAACGTGATAGGTGGAATTCAAATAGATCTCATCATCATCATATGAATCTGAAAATTCAGTTTTATCTACAATCGCAAACGTTTGAGTGGAAAGAGAAATAAAGTCAGCATTATCCAAAATCCATAAAAAATCACCGTCTTCTGAAAAACTCATGCGCTCAATAGAATAATTACCTACCTTCATCCTATTTACTTCTTGCAAACCATTTATATTTTCCTGTGTGATATTTTTAAGTGAAGGTAAAGGAGTTATTTGATGTAATTCTTTTTCAAAGGTAGCTGTTGGTGCAATTACCCCTACTTGAGTAGCAGCATCTTCAACTACGGGTTTTGTATCTATTTTTTTACTTTTCCAAGGAAAAGATTGATAATTCACTATCACTGTCAATGCACCGACACAAATAAATAATATTCCCACAACCCAACCTGTTCGGTTTCCTTTATTTTTCTTCTTTTCTTTTTTATACACAATAACATTTTTTTGTTCACGATTTAGCTCATCGTCTGAAGATTCTTCTTTTTTCTGTCCATAATCATTCAGATCATATGAACCATTATCTTTTATCGTTTCAACAGAATCGATCAGGTCTATTACATTAGAATACCGATCACAAGGTATTTTCTCCAAACACGTTTTAATGATTTTTTCAAAACTCACAATGGCGCTTGAATTGACCGTTGTAACAGGATTCGGATCCAAGTTGAGATGTTCCCACCTCACCTTCTCTGCTGTCGTTCCAGTAATGGTAGCTCGCTCGCCAGTGAAGGGCCTCTCACCGCCTGTGAGCATCTCATACAACACAATGCCCAGCGCGTAGATATCTGTTTGGGGTGTGGGATCTTGCCCTTTGATCAACTCCGGCGCCATGTAAGCGGGCGTGCCGATGCCTACCATGGTAGAAGTTGCAGCATCCATGCCGCGCGCAATGCCAAAATCGGTCAAGTATGCTTTTCCGGAAGCATCCACCAGGATATTGCCAGATTTGATATCGCAATGCACCAAGCCCTTGTTATGCGCATACTGCAGCGCCGAGCATACATCCCCCATCACCTGCTGCACCCGTCCCAACCCCAAGCCACCCGCCCCAGCGCGGAGGATCTCCTCCCGCAGGGTGGTGCCCTCGATATACTCCATCAGGATGAAAGCTTTCAGATCATCCACTTCCAAGCCATAGAAGCGCACAATATTGGGGTGCTGCAGCTGCGCCAGATTGTGTGCTTCTCGTTTGAAACGACGCATGAACACCGGATCCTGCGCCAGATCGTCGCGCAGCAATTTCAACGCCAGATAGGTGGAACGCTCCTCATCCCATACCTTGTACACATCCGCCATACCGCCACGACCAAGCGATTCAATGATCTTATAGCGACTCTTCAATATATCACCAATGTGAACTGCCATGTACTTACTCCCGCTTCTTCTTATAATGTTTTAAAGATGAATACCGTTGAACCAATTTGTAGCTGGTCCCCGTTCTTCAAACGCTGCTGCTCAACCCTCTTTCCATTGACAAAACACCCTGCTGTACTGGCTTGATCCTGGATCAACCAGACATTGTTTTGAAAGGAAAGAACAGCATGCTGGCGCGAAACGGTAGCATCCTGCAGGATAAGGTCATTGCTTTGCGCACGCCCGATAGTAAAGGTTTGCTGGTCAATAACGATAGGATATGAATTGGGCGATTTCGCCGACCGCAATTCACAGCGTACAGATGCAGGAGGCTGTGTTTGAGATTGAGGGAGAGCAAACGAATCGGTAGGTTCTTCCATCATTTGCTTCGGAGGGATAGCTTCTACCTGGATGACCGGAGCGACCTGACCCGATTCAGCCCTGTGAACCATGATCTCGAGAATAGAAAGCCATTTTCGCGCCTGATTGGCAGCTTGCCCATTTTTATTGGAGGGGGTTCGAAAATAGATGGTGTGATTGGGGATTTGGGTATCATTTACTGTCAAAATCATGCTTATATTATCCACATCACCTGCTGCCTTGGAACCGGCTACATTCGACCCTATGATGGCTCCCGCATCTCCAAATATGCTGCCCACCAAAGCCCCGGTGATGGCTTTATTGCGCACCTGGGAAGCTGATTTTCCTCCCTGAAAAAGTTCCACCCCGATCAGATCGATTGCTGAAATAACCCGGTATGTGATGCTATCATCCCTGTTATGCACAAACAAAGCCAGCAAGTTACGATTCTCATCTACTCCCAAAGCGGTCACATCATTAACACTAATGTAGAATTGGGTAGGCGAAAAACCACGGATATTTCTCATCTGGCTTTGGTACGCTTCGGAAATTTGTGCCTTTTTTCTTTTTGAAGCTTGAGATGTCAAGATAGAGATCACAATGATCGCAACAAACAAAACAATTGGTATGATACAAATTATCGATCCATCTTCCATCATAAGTCTCCTTTGTAACAATTCTTTTCTATATTCTCAAACTCTCACAATCTTCTATCCTTACCGGATGTGTACCTCAAAAACCTGCTCATAGCCGATCTGGATGACATCGCCACTCTCCAGTCGGAAAGCGCCCTGGATGGGCTGCCCGTTGACATAGGTCCCTAATTTACTGCCTGCATCCTGAATGAAAATGCCACGCTGGGTACACTGGATGATAGCGTGGTTACGCGAGACAGCGCGCTCCTGCAGCGGCAGCAAGCTCTGCACAGAACGCCCAATGGTAAATTGCGCTTGCTGGATGGGGATGAACTGCCCTTCCCATTCGCCCTGCAATGCGAATAAGAAAGGTCCATGATAACCACGCGGTATTTTTGAAAAATACCGCACTCCTTCCGTTTGTGATACTGGAGGGGAATTTGTAGGTGGTTTGTTTTTTGGAAGCGGTGAAAAATCAGGCGTTTTATTATTCTTTTTAGGTAGGTAATCCAGGAATCCGTCTTCCCGCGAGAGTTGTGTGCTTCCAGCTGCTTGTTCGATGGCATTGTAGAATTCGAGCGCATTCTGAAAACGCGCAGACGGATTCCTGCTCAACGCTTTTTTAATAGCATTTTCTACAGCTTGCGGTACTGCGTTGTTATATTTAGCCAGCTCCGGGTAGGGCATATTCATCACTTCCCAATGGATACGATCGCGCAGGGTAGTACTGTGCATCTGGCTGGTATCCCCACGGTAAGGCACCTGCCCACCGCTGAGCATTTCATAGGTCGTGACCCCCAGCCCATAGATATCCGTTTGCGGAGTAAGGCGTTCTCCACTGAACTGTTCGGGCGCCATGTAAGGGGGCGTGCCCCCGGTAGTACGCTGGCTGACCTGCTTGGAAATACCGAAATCCGTCAGCAGCACACGCGAGTTCTGGTTGATGAGGATGTTGGCTGGCTTTACATCGCAATGGATGATCTTTTGCGAATGCGCATAATTCAACGCACTAGCAACCGGTTTTAAAACTTGCAGCACCATTTCCAATTCCAGCGGGTCTTTTTTCTTTTGGATGACCTCTTTCAGGTTGGCGCCATCCACCCAATCCATGACGATGAAGACAATATTGCCCGCCTGGCAAAAATCATAGAAACGTACAATGTTAGGGTGTTCAAGCTGTGACATCAGCTCCGCTTCATGCGAAAAATACTGATAGAAATTATGCGCATCTTGATTGGCTGCCCGCAGCACTTTGACCGCCACATATACCGATTTACGGTCATCCCAGGCTTTGTAAACTTCGGCGATCTTGCCAGAACCCTTGCGCGATTCCAGGAAGTAGTTGCCCAGTAGAGTGCGTCCGGTCAGGTCTTCCATGAGCTATTGTTGTCCCTCCTGCGGCAGAGCATCCCAGTTGCATTTCCAGATATCTAATCGTTGATCTTTCGATAGCGCGATCATATATTGCCCATTCTCAGAGAATAAAACTTTTTTTATGTTCTCAATTCCTATTTCTTGATGGGCGATTTTCTCCAGAGATGAAACATCACATACTGTAAAGCCACCTTGATCATCGAATGTAATTAGCATTTCTTCATTTGGAGTAAAAGTCGCCGAACAAATACACGATGATAATTGAGATGGTGAAATCACTGATATATATTCTTCGATTCTTTCAATCGAAATTGGAATCTCATTTACTGAAGGGATCGTAATCAAATTTTCAATATCCAATACTCCTAGAAAGAGTAAATTATTCCAAATCGCGAGGTAACGTCCATTTCTTGAGATAGTACAATTTTTCTCTCCGAAGGGAATATCTCCTACGAACGAGGAATTCTTATTTAAAGTAGGTAACGACAAAAATTGAATCGAGTTCAATCCAGAAATACGGATGAATAGATTTGTTCCTGGTATTATTCTTGTGTGAGTAGAAGTATTAATATAGATTGAATTCCAATCCCTAGTATTATCCATTTCGATATCCCACCGAATTATGATATCATCTTCTAAAACCATAACGCAATATCTGCCATCTGTTGAGATGTCAAATTCCTGGATATTCGATCGAGCAATTAACTTCGATGAAACTTTTTGTCCCCCCTTTGCAATATTCACAATATATAAATTATTCCCTTTACTATAGGAGATTTGATCTTTTGATGACAAGAAACGGATACCACTGCAACCACCCTGTATATCAATTCGACTGATTATTTTATTTTTAAAAAAATCGAAAACCTTAATCCCGTCTGTTGTAAATAAACACAATTTATCACTAGATATATCAAAATCTATTATTTTGTCTCTATACGAAGTAACATGGAAAAACAATTCAGATTTCTGAGAGTCTTTCAGGGAATTCCTGTATCTATCATTTTCATTCCTTATATTACTCGGAACAACTAAATCATTATTCTCGATATCTGTTTCGTGTACATTGACTCCCGCTTCTCTATTTGAATTATTATTTTTTATAGCACCAGGTTCAACATCATTTTCTATTCCCCCAATAATATTTAGAGGGTTCTGAATTGATACCTTTTCCGCAAATATACCTTTCTCCCATTGGTTATCAAAATCTAGATCAACTCCAAAGGTACTTTGCTTTTCAATGCTCAAATCATTTTCAAGAAGTGCAATATTAAATAAATCATTTACATCTTTAATATCACCATATCGATTAGCTGTTTTTTTTTCGAGACATTTAAACACAATAGAGTGAATCTCATCATTAATATGAGAATTGAATTTATTCAAAGATTTCGGTGTCAATTTCATCTGCTCCCAGCGAATACGTTCAGCGGTCGAGCCGGTAGTCTCCGCCCGTTCGCCGGTGAAGGGGCGCTCACCGCCCGATAGCATCTCATACAGGATAACTCCCAGCGAATAGATATCCGTTTGCGGGGTGGGGTCTTCGCCCCTGATCAATTCAGGCGCCATGTAAGCGGGTGTGCCGATACCCACCATGGTCGAAGTAGCAGCATCCAGCATACGCGCGATGCCAAAATCGGTCACCAGAATTTCACCGTGTTTATTAATAAGGATATTCCCAGGCTTCAGATCACAATGCACCACTCCCATCTGATGGGCAAAGTGCATGGCAGCGCAAATCGGGCGCAGCACTTCTGCAACCTGCTGCAACGAAAATGGACCTTTGGCGCGGAAAATCTGCTCCCGTAAGGAGGTACCTTCCACGTATTCCAGCAGCAGGAATACCAGCACATCCTCCTGCTCTAACCCAAAGAAACGCACGATCGAACGATGCTGCAGGTTGGCAAGGGTTTGCGCTTCACGCTCAAAACGGCGTACAAAGATCTTATCTTGTGCCAGGTCCTCGCGCAGCACCTTCATGGCAAGATGGTCAGCGCGCGCCTCATCCCATACCTTGTACACCTCCGCCATGCCACCGCGCCCAATTAATTCTTCAACACGGTAACGATTCTTGAGCGTTTGCCCTACCAGGTCCGGCATGAAATATGATCCCTCCTACTTGTATTGATGAACAAAATTCCTTCATAAAAGGAATTTTGTTTTAAAACTGGTTCTCTTTCAAGCTGAATCCTGAAAGAAGGTCTTTCGTTAATTACGATGCTCTGTGTACATTCCTTTCGTTCATTCAGCAGCCGGTTTTTGTGTTTTGGGTTCACCGGCAGAACTGGTAGATTTGGCTGTGCTTTTTTTCGCAACAGTGGTTTTGGTGGCAGTGGTCTTAGCTGCTGTTTTTGGTTTTGATTTGGTAGTTGTGCTTTTGGGCGCTTTCTTCTTGGCAGAAAGCAGTTTCAGCACAAACACTGTATCCCCGATCTTGATCTCATCATTCTCATCAATGGGTGTGGCTTCGCGGATGCGCTTGCCATTCACAAAGGTGCCATTGGCAGAGCCGAAATCCCAGATGGTGTACTTATTACCATCTTGTGTGATCTTGGCATGCGTGCCAGAAACGGTCAGGTCATCCAGGATCAGATTGCCTTCCTTGCGTCCGATGACCGTGCCCTGTTTAATAGGGTAGTAACGCCCGCGCCGGTTGCCGCTTTTAACCCACAGAATAGCTTCCACCAGCGCCTGGTAGCTGCCATCCAGCATGGTTTCATCCATCGCGCGACCCATATCAGAACTGAGAACAGTGGTAGAAAAACCGGTGGCATAATCAGGCTGCCTTTTCCCTGGAATGACCGTTTCATCTCCTGTCATGTCATTATTTATGGCTGGTGTGCGGGCATACCCGATATCGGTTTCGAGTTCATCCATAGAGCGCGGTGAGGAGGGGGCACCCCCACACTGCGGGCAGGAATCAAAAGATGCATCATAAGGACCATGTTCCTGACAGAATTTTACTGGACTCATTTTTTCTCCTTCTTATTTTGATATTGCAACAAATTGAACTTTATAAGAATCACCAAACCGGATTTCATCTTCCGAGTGAAGCGCGACCGGTTGGCGAACTAATTTCCCATTCAACCAAGTACCATTGGTACTTCCTAAATCTATCAATTTAAAATGGTTATTGGTCTCAACTATCTTGGCGTGATGTTTGCTTATTTTAGGATTCATAAGCTGAATGTGATTGTCAGATGATCTTCCGATACTCGTTTCACCAGCGTTTAATTGGTAATTCTTCCCCTCTCGTGAGACCAACCAGGCTGAAACTTTTAGCTTATTTTGCATTCGATATGCAACATCAGCTGCAGATCTATTGTTTGTAGCTGGCTTACTCCTCATTCGTTCCTGGAAATGATCTTCAACTTGATCTACAACGTTATCAATCATATTAGGAACAACCTTGCTCCGCTTTGGAAGCTCTTGATAATTTCCCTCACCATAAGCATTGGCTGAGGGCACATAACGACTTTGTGAGTTTCCCAACGCATTCCATTCATCCATCAATCCTTTTCCCAAGATAAGAAACCCTACTAGAAAGACAAACAATCCTATACCAGGCGTTGTTTTTGCATTTGGTAAATCCTCAATGGGTAAATACTGGTTTACAATACCAACTCCAGCATTAATGTTTCCAACTAGACTGGATTGTTTATTAAAAGCGATGATGACCAATGCAACAGTTATCAGAATACCTACTACAGAGAGAGTCGTCTTTCCGATCCATAACTGCTTCAATCGATTTGGATACGATGTTCCCATCAGCTCAACCAGAATCACAATAACAAAACAAGCAGGGATTAAATATAGAAAATTCTGGGAGTTGGCGGCGTTTGCAGCAGAGATACTACTAATTCCGAATCCGGCAAACGAAAATGAGATGAATTTTAGAAAAAAGCCAAGAAACGATAACGCTGCTCCACCAATAACAAACCATTTGGAATTGATCTCTTTGTCCATAATTCCTCTTTCTTATTTCATAACCTTCAGTGTGAAAACTACATCACCAATCTTGATACGATCATTCTCTTCCAGTTTGGTTGCTTGACGGATGCGTTTGTTATTGACAAAAGTCCCATTTTTAGATCCACAGTCCCACAGGACAAAACTCTCATTTTCTTCACGGAAACGGCAGTGAGGAGTGGATACTTTGGGATCATCCAGGATCAAGGCGCCATCCCGTTTGCCGATGATATCGCCATCATGGATCTTATAGATCCTGCCCATGCGTTCGCCTTCCACGACCCACAGCAATCCTAATAAACCAGTCTCGGGAATATCCAGCAAAGTCTCATCCATGCGTTCCATATATGTACGACCTGCCAGGTCTGTAGCCGCGTAATCATCCAATGAAGGACGCATATTCCCGGGTTTAAAACCTCCGCTGTAATTCATCTCCTCATCTTCATTAAATGGATGGCGGTTTCCTCCACCGATCTCGGTCGGCAGGTCATCCTCGTCAGATTGATATGCACGTGCAATTCCTTGAAAGAAATCCTTATTCATCGCCATTTTTTACCTCCTGGAAGCTTATATTTTTCTACTGGATAAGAAAACTACCGAGACCTCATCTCCGAAACGGATGTGGTCATCATTTTCAAGCAGGGTCGCCTTCATCAATTTACGCCCGTTCAACCAGGTGCCGTTGGAAGAACCCAGATCATAAATGCGGAAGATGCTCCTGCCTTCTTCCACGATCTTGGCGTGATTACGCGATACATAGGTATTCTGCAACACACAATCGTTACCAGAACCCCTGCCTATGGCAGTGACACCCTGATTTAACTGGCAGGAATTCCCATCCGGAAAAAGCAGGAAAGCGCTTGATTTCGGTAAATGCTTCTTGGGTAATCCCACCCTACCAACCTGGGTCTCGAAGAATTCTCGTTCAGCAAGTTCTGTAGATGCCAGCTCTTCTTCCGTTGCGCCAACCGTATCTTCCACGGCTACTGTATCATCCACTAGATCCATGACCGTATCGCTGTCATCTCCCAGATCAAGTTGAGTTTCATCCAACTCAGAGGGATCGTAATCCATGAAATTCTGTGGGATACATTGCGGACATTCATGTAAATCTCTGGGATAGAGGTGCCCTTTTTCACATACCTCCATACCACGGAACTGGAGACTGTATCCAATTGCCATAAAAAAAGGAATTACGCCAGCGAGGATACCCACGTAGAAAATGTATTCGAGATAGGGTTCCATTTGGAGTTGGATGTCTTGTGGTACGAAAGAATAAACTATTGCCGGGATGATCAACAAGCTGACCAATATCACTCCCCTGCGCCAGCCAGCAGCTGGCAGATTGCGATTGGAACTATCCAGCACCACGAATAAGATGGAAACAAGCGCCAGCAGCAAGAAAATCAGCCAGCCGCCTATCCCTCCCAATCCGCTGAAAAACCATAGATAAAAGTCCGTTGATGTAATCATTCTTGAGTTTCTCCTTCCTGTGGCACTTCTAATACATCTCCCTCATGCAATGTACAATACTCGTGATCAAAGAAATCAAAATTATCACCCTCATAAGGAAACACAATAAACCAATCATTTTCATTAATTACATTAGGGTTAGAATATGTAATTGGTTCTCCGCTACAACTATATAAACCATCATTTTTCCGACAGTTTGAGTAATATTTATAGTAGTTTTTTAAGTTGGGATCTTTCCCGCCATCAATATTTTGTTCAGTAGATATACCAAAGACCCTTAATATTTCCCCAATAGTATCTCTTTCTTTTGTTTTATATATACACTGCCAATTCATTACTTCAGAAGAGGTTATTGGTGTTTCCGATGAAACCTCCTCCCCACTGTTTGGGCTTTCTGGAGGATTCTCCGCTGCTTCAATTTTCACATCCTCGTTTGGTATCTCTTCAATCGGACGAACGGGAAGCCTCTCTAAAGAGTTTGGATCAATTGCAGTTAAACTTACAGTTTCTACCCACCCTTCAAATTGGGATTTTTGTATATAAAGCCAATCAGCGGTTTCATTTTTGGCTAACACTGAAACATCGTCATCGAAATAAATCACACAGATCAACGAATATTGCAGACCAGGACCTGTACGCATTCTTAAAGTTATAATTTCCGGCATGGGTGAAGTATTTGGATTTTGGTTTCCATCATCTAGTTGAGCAGCGAGGATTCCTTGTGCTGTTTCAGTTGCCTGTACATCTATACTCTGGTCTTCTTTATCCTTCCCTCCGAACAAAAGAATTCCTGCCAATACAAGAATAACTGCTACTACCATCCCCCATGATGGCACTTTACGTCGTTCGCTGACAGGTATTTGTGATGGATATTCCGTCTCCGCTTCATCCCAGCCCAACTTTTCTGGTGTGGTGGGTAGTACCACTTTCAGTTTACGAGCTCTGGCTTTCTGCACCACTTCCAGCAAAATGACGGAGACGTTATCAGCGCCTCCGTGCTGGCGGGCATATTTGACAAGTTCCTGCGCCGTACTCGCCACTTCTCCTTCCTGCGCAGCAACCAGCAGTTCTTCGCCATCCAGATAGCGCGTCAGCCCATCCGAGCAGATGAGAATACGATCCTTCAAGTTCAAGGGAATGGGCTGGCTGACTTCGACATGCACTTCCGGATCGCCCCCAATGCTGCGTGTTAAACGGTTCTTGGCTTTTGAGGTGCGCGCCTCTTCTTCGGTCATGGCGCCATTGCGCACCATTTCTGCCACCACGCTATGATCGCGGGTAACCTGTTTGATCTTGCCCTCACGCAGCAGATACAGGCGGCTATCACCCACGTGGGCAATAATGAGCATATTATTGAGAATTAGAGCAGCTACCATGGTAGTCGCCATGCGCATGAAATTGCCATTTTCTTGCGAATGCTGAAATATTTCGCGGTTGGCTTTTTGCATGGCAAATGCTAGTCGCTCAGCAGGTGGGAGCGTGGTGTTGTTGTAATACTCAAACAGAACCGCATCCGCTGCATAGCGGCTGGCAACTTCCCCCTTGGCAGCACCTCCCACTCCATCTGCTACGATAAACAGGCTGCCATTTTTCTCTACCTCTTTAGGATCATTAGGGATATAGTACGTTATGTAATCTTCATTGTTCTTACGAAGGCATCCTACATCGCTCTTTATTCCGATGTTTATTTCAAAGTTCGTTTGCATAAAACCATCCCTCAATCCCGATATTCAAAACGGAAAATACTCTCCCCCATTTGAAGCACATCGCCCGGTTGAAGGATACATTGTTCTGTTTTGGTCCCATTGACCATCACGGGGTTCTCCGGTTTCAAAGAACGGATACAATAACCTGATTGGGAGCGCTCGATAACCGCATGGTTGCGTGAAGCTTCAATCCCTTTCAAGCGGATGTCATTTTCCGCCATCTTACGACCCAGGCGGATTATGTTCTTGTTCAGATCCCATTCTTGACCGGGGTCCAGACCCGCTTCCTCAATCAAAACTGCCTTCTGAACAAATTGCATTGCTTTGGCACTCTTATTTCTTCTCATAATTGGGATCGTAATCATCGCAATAACAACCACTCCCAACCCGATCAACCAGTACGACCATTCGTTCCTGGGCAATTCGACAATATATGTAAGATCTTTTTCAGTTGTAAAACCCAGGGTATCGGTTGCAACGATATGTAAAACATGCTCTCCAGCCACATATTGAGCGGTATCCCAAAGAAAATTAATGGAAGAATCTGGGGAGGTTTGGACCAACACATCATCGATAAACACATCCGCCTTGTTGAGGGGATTGGCGCTGTCAATATCAATATTCACATTTACCTCACCAGTCAATGTGCTGTCGGCAACGGGATCTGTCACCTCGATAGTAATAGGAGTTCTGGCTATAAAATTAACAAGGGCGGATTGCGTCTCGCCCTGGTATTTCACCTGTACTTCCACCTCATGTGAGATACCATCCGCTTCGGTTTGGGATGAGAAAGCCAGGTAGTATTGCTGCCGGAATAACGCCAACACCGATGAAAATGCGTCGCTCAACGCTACTGAATCGGGTTTTATCTGCTCGATCCCACCGGACAATTCTGCCAACTTCTTAAGTTGGTTTTTATCCACGTCGCCAAATCCGATCGGGTAAACGGGAATCGATCGCGATGCTGCTAGGTTGAGAGCATGATCGAAGGAATAATCCTGGTCACCCATTGGTCTGCCATCCGTTATCAACACGATCGCACGACGCTCTGAACGATTACTGAGTAAGTTCAACGCTTGTACCAACGCGTCGTTCATGGCGGTGGCACCCTCTGGTTTAAGGGTTTCTAGCAGGGTAGGTATTTGCGATTTATTGCTGGTGAGATCCTGTAATAATTCAACCTCATCCGCGAAAGTGATCACCGCTACCTGGTCGTCTTCGTTAAGTTGCGCGATAAAATTGGAAGCCGCATCCACGGCGTCCCCCAACGGATCCTGATCGCCAACCGGTTTCATGCTACCACTGGTATCAATCAAAATGGCTACTGCCAGCGGCTCTTCGTCATTATTATATGATTCAAGGGTTACACCCTGGATTTCTCTGCTATCTTCTTTCACCACAATATCTTCTGGAGAAAGAGTAGTGATGGGGAATCCCTGTGCATTTAGCACACTCAAGTACAGGGTTAGTTGAGGATAAGTATTTGTTTGCAATTCGTCTATTTTGACCTGGAATCCGCCACCAGATTGCCCAAAAACAGACGTAAAAGATGAAATGATGAGAACAAAAGCAATAAGCAATGCAAATACATGCTTTCGATGCGTAGCCATAATCCCTCCTGAACAATTTCCAATGTATGTTTTTATTGGTGATCCGCCCGTATATTAGCCCACCAATTAGTGAATAGCCTACCTTATATATTATATATAAAGTAATTTAAATCGCAACAATTGGAAAAACCATATTACAGGGGGGATATTTCTTCAGGTTTTAATAATACATAAAAGGGCTAGTGCTGCCCATTGATCTTTCACCACCAACTTTATAGAAAAGGCACTAAGATTCCAATTAATGTAGGTGTTTAAAAACTTTCTCTTACATACGGCAGAATGAGATCCCAGTTTGGCAACAATATCTGCGCTCCTTCGGAAGTGATGGTCGGCGTGACCAGGTCGCGATCGATAGTAAAGGTATCAATGCCGGTATAAGTTGCTCTCCAAAAAGCTACCAACAGACGCGGGAGTTGCCAGAGTGGCAGATTGGTATCCAGCGCTTGCGGGAGCACATTCATGATCTGAGAAAAACGTGACCAGGTAGCAGGTGTGAGCAGCTGGCGGGCAAATGCCGTGATGAATAATTGACCCTGGCGCATACGGAAGAAATCATCCCCATCCGAACGGCTGCGCACAAACGCCAGCGCTTGCTCACCATTTAGAAAATTGGTACCGGCATAATAACCTGCCATATTTTCAGGCAGGTCCAGGGTGATGCCACCCATGGCATCAATCAATGCCGGAAGCCCTGCAAGGTTGATGCGCACATAGGAATGCAGATTCATTCCAAAATTAACGTTAATGGTCTCGAGCGCTTTTTGCGGACCGGTGCCGGGTTGCTGCGCCTCGGCAAAGAAATGAGCAGCATTGATACGGTTCTCCCCAAAATCAGGGATGGGCACCCACAGATCGCGTGGAATAGAGAGTAATTTCACGTCCGGTAACAGTGGGTTGACCGACACGACCATGATGGTATCGCTGCGCCCCGCCATCGTTCCTTGGGGGGCACGATCAATACCCAGTATCAGGAATTGTGTTTTTATCGGGGCAATGAAATACAACAATAAAACTATCAAAATAACCGTGAAACACCCACATCCCCGCGATCGTTTCTTGCGTCCAGTTCGGGAACCAGAAGCAGAATAGTTCTCTTGGGCGTTGGGTGAATTATATGATGATGTACTTGTTACAGTGATTTTTTTTGTTTGTTCGTGAGAGCTTTTATCCATTGTTCTAATTCTAAACGATTTCTTCCTTCAGATTGATAATCATTTATATATGGCAGTGGATAGTAATATATTTGTTGTCTCAGGTAAATAGATTGATTCCACAAGGTGTTACCTTCGATTATCGAATCATTACCCCCATCTATTCAAGAGCAGGTACACTTTTTTATAAAGATACTGGCAATGACTAGGTAAATCTTGTAAATAGAGGAAAAAAACACATGAATGTGATCTTGATCTATCCAGAATTCCCCGATACCTTCTGGAGCTTTAAACACGCGCTGGAATTCATTCGTAAAAAATCCTCTTCTCCCCCACTCGGATTGTTAACCATCGCAGCTATGCTACCCAAGGAATGGAATATCCGACTCATTGACGTTAATGTGCAAAAATTAACCCGAAAAGACTTGCGCTGGGCTGATTACGCATTCATTAGCGCTATGACCGTGCAAAGGTATTCTGCCCATACAATCATTGATCAATGTAAAGAATTCGGCATTAAGGTCGTTGCGGGAGGACCTCTCTTTATTTACGAGTATGAAGATTTCAAGAATGTCGACCATTTCATCCTCAACGAGGCTGAAATTACACTCCCCCTATTCTTAAGGGATCTCGAACAACATTCAGCCGAACGGATCTATCAATCCACAGAATTTGCCGATCTGGAATACACTCCCATCCCTGATTGGAAATTAGTTAACATGAAGCAGTATGCATCCATGAATGTTCAATATTCACGCGGCTGCCCATTCAATTGTGATTTTTGCAACATCACCGCCCTTTTTGGGCACAAGCCACGTATCAAAAGCACTGAAAAGATGATTGCTGAACTGGATGGTTTATACAATGCCGGTTGGCACGGAAGCATCTTTTTTGTGGATGATAATTTCATCGGAAATAAAAAAGTTCTCAAAGAAGAATTACTGCCTGCCTTGATTCAATGGAAAAAAGACAAAAAAGGGATCGTTTTCAACACAGAGGTATCCATTAATATAGCGGATGATCAAGAATTAATGGCATTAATGGTCGCTGCAGGTTTTACGAAAGTATTCATCGGAATTGAAACCACTGACGAAAACAGCTTGGTGGAATGTAATAAAAAACACAACCTTAACCGAGATCTGTTAGAAAATGTGAAACTGCTTCATCGTTCTGGATTACAGGTACAGGGAGGTTTTATTGTGGGTTTTGATCATGACACTCCGCTGACCTTTCAAAAAATATTCAATTTCATCCAACAAAGTGGAATCGTTACTGCGATGGTGGGGATCCTTCAAGCTCCTCCCGGAACAAAATTATTTGACCGCATGAGTAGATCAGGACGGATCGACCATATGATGTCTGGGGATAATGTAGACGGATCCACTAATTTGGTCACCAAAATGGATGTTGATATCCTTAAAACAGAATATTCAGGTCTATTGAATCACTTATATTCACCGGAACAATATTACCGGCGGGTGAAAACATTTCTGCAAGAATATAAACTTCCCAAGGTCAAATGGAATATGAATTTTCAATTTATCACTGAAAATTTAATGGCTTTTCTTCGCTCCATCATCAAGCTGGGTATTTTCAGCAAGGAACGTCTTTATTACTGGAAACTATTCTTCTGGACCCTTTTTCACAAACCCAGATCCTTTGCGCAAGCTATTACCTTTTCAATTTATGGATATCATTTCCGGAAAATTTGCGAACTCCATGTAGTCTAGATTTTCTGGATACAAATCCTACATCCTGGAGCATTCCTTCCCTAGCCTCATAACTGATCTCATTTAAGCGATCAAACGATTTGGATTATGTTAGAGATATCATTTCCAAACACCAACCCAACCCCTCTCGAACACACCGGATTTTTATCCGGTGTGCGATCGAATATCCTTTATCCTCGTCATATAATGTAGCATATGATTAAACCCCAAAGATTAGAAAAAGGGGATACTGTCGCAACTGTCTCGCTCTCTTGGGGCGGTCCGGCTGCGTTTCCACAGCGCTACAGAGCAGGCAAAGCACAGCTTGAAGCAGAGTTCGGTTTAAAGGTCGTGGAAATGCCCAGTACCTTGCGCTCCGCAGAATGGCTACAGCAGAATCCCAAAGCCAGAGCAGATGACCTCAATCAGGCTTTTTCGGATGCCACCATCAAGGGCATTATTTCCACAATCGGTGGTGACGATTCTATCCGCATCCTTCCCTACCTTGATCTGAATACGATCAGAACAAATCCCAAGGTATTCATGGGATTTTCGGATACCACCACCAGCCACATGGCATGTTACAAGGCTGGATTGGTCACTTTCTACGGTCCTGCCATCATGGCTGGATTTGGGGAAAATGGCGGTTTGTTCCCTTATATGGTGGATGCCGTCCGCAGGACTCTCTTTTCTTCACAACCAATCAGCAGGATCAATCCTAATACCCAGGGTTGGACAGCCGAACAGTTGGAATGGGGCGATCCAATTAACCAGTCGATCAAGCGCAATTTACAGCCCTGCACTGGGTGGAAATTTTTGCAGGGCAGCGGTGTCCATCATGGGCACCTGTTGGGAGGCTGTTTTGACGTATTGGATTGGCTGCGAGGAACACAATTCTGGCTGCCAGCGCAAGATTGGCAGGGTGCCATCCTGTTCCTGGAGACGTCCGAAGAAGCGCCACCCCCATCAACAGTTTTACGAGGACTGCGCTCTTTGGCAGCCATGGGGATTCTGCATCAGATCAACGGATTGATCTTCGGACGCCCGGGAGGGAACATTTCACCCCAGATCTTCGAACAGTATGATAACGTGATCCTGCAGGTAGTAAAAGATGAGCAAGGTTTAAACGAACTACCTATCGTGACCCACATGGATTTTGGTCACACCGATCCCATATTTGTGCTGCCGTATGGGTTACAAGCTGTAATCGATTGCACCCAGCAAACATTTATGATCCCTGAGAACGCTGTTATCGATTGACATTCACCAGGTAACGTATTGTAGCAGTAGCTGCCCGTCTCAAAAATTACTGGCTGTATGTGATCGTATCAAAGTGTACGATTCTTCCATAAACCCTGATCGAGGAATCGCCTTTTATTCATAAAAAGTCTCTTCATGTTAAACGAGAAGATTTTTGTTAGTCTTTACTGGTGGGTTTTGTCTTTGCAGCGCATGTTCGGTTAGGTGCTCAATCAAACCCGTAAAATCCAGATCATAGATTTGGTCGACTGCTTGTGGCAAAAAACTGTGGGGACCTAAACCAGGCATGGTGTTGATCTCCAGTACATAATATCCAGTGGCATTCATGCGGATATCCACACGGCTATAATCCTCTGCCCCCACTGCATCAAAAGCATCTGCTGCCAGCTGGTTGATCCTCAACCGTACTCCCTCCTCTTCCACCAAACAAATTTCCTCGAGGTCGTTTTGCGCCAGATCAAAACTGAGGATCTGTTGATCAGTGTCCATGGCATCAAAATCGATCTCAATAGGGGTGAACAGAGATGGCTCTCCTTCAATGACACCCACGCTGAATTCGCGCATCCCTTCAGCTACGATATAATCTTCTATGAGAGCCGGCTGCTCGTATTCATCCAAAATACGCTCAACTGCTTTTTCAAGATGTTGAATATCACGCACGATGGATCGTTCATCAATGCCGATATGACCGCCTTCATGCAAAGGTTTCACAATCAATGGAAATCCAATCGCTTCTACTGCTTCCTTCGTGATATCCGCTTTTTCTTCTGCCACAAAGAAAGATGGTGTTGGAACTTCATGTTTCATAAATAATTCTTTCGCAGCAGCTTTGTCCAAACCTGCCCGATTTGAAGTAGCGCTCGATCCCAAATGTGGAATTCCCAATTCATCCAGAATTGCAGGTAAAAAACCGATTTTATGGTCTTCATCCAAATATTCAGCAATATTAAAGACAAAAATTTGCTGACCATACTGCTTTTGATATTTTTGCAATTCTTTCTTTAGCGTCTCAACATCCGTAGTATGGATCACGGATACAGACCATCTCTTCCGTAAACTGGATTCTATTGCATCATACGTTTGTGGACTGCGCCAAGCTTTATCAGTATAGGATCTTATTAAAACAACATGCATCATTACTCCATCAAAATAATTCTTCTTCATTATGCTTTCTGGAATGCAAATCATGGACTTATTTGAATCTTTACTAAAATCCAAAAGTTTGTCTATTTCGTCATTCATGATTGGAATTACCCGATCGTGTAATTCTTGAAAGAAGCCCCCTACAAGACATCTTCTCACTTAATAATTTAATTCTAGAATAACATCTTAAAGTAATTGTATTGTAGCATACCACTCCCTTTCAGTTAGACCGTACCTTAGTCACCCCTATACTCTGTAGTTCCAATCTTCTTCAATGGCAACATGATTGTCGTCTTTTTTTCGACAAGTCAGAAAGACTATTAAATCGTAATCTTTCCATCTTTCACCTGCCATATTTCCTGTGTAAAACGCTCGATAAAATAGCGGTCATGTACCACCATCAGAATGGCTCCTGTAAAGGCTTGCAGCGCCTGTTCAAATTGGGCACGGCTGGAGATATCCAGATGGTTGATAGGCTCATCCAGAAGTAGTACATTACAACCGCTTACCACCAGCATGGCAAGCATCAAGCGTGCGCGCTGCCCATAGCTTAGCTGGGAAGCAGGTTTCAGCACCTCATCCCCCATCAAAAGATAAAACCCTAAAAAGCGGCGCGCTTCTGTTTGATTGGGAAAATTACTCCAAATATGATCCAGTGCGCTTTGTTGTGGCTCCAGAGAATTCAAATCCTGCGACATCAATCCCAAGCGCACACTGCTGCCCAAAATTACCTTGCCTGCCAGCGGCGGGATTTCCCCCACCAGCGTGCGCAGCAGGGTGGTTTTCCCGCAGCCATTCAGTCCGGTGAATGCGATGCGCTGGGATGCTCGCACCTGGAGATTGATATTTTCCAGTAAGGGGGGGAATCCAGGAAAGCCCACACTCAAGCGTTCCATCTGGATCACAGAGCGCCCCAGGTGCGGAGCATTCTCGAATTCCATACGGATAGTATGCTGTTCCTGTGGTTTTTCCACCTTTTCATCCGATTTCTCGTAGCGATCCAATCGATTTTCCCTCGATTTTGCTTTTTTTGCAACTTTCTTGGCAAGCCGTTTTTGATGGTCTTTTCCCATTTTATTCTCCGGACTCCCTGTATGGTTAGCACTGGCTTTACGTTCGGTATAGGCAGCTTGCTCTTTCGCACGCATGATATCCGCTTTCATGTGGCGTACTTTAGCTTCTTGATCTTTATAGGCAGACCATTGGGTTTCAATCTCATTTTCCCGCTGCTCCAAATAAGAACTGTAATTCCCTTCGTAGCAGCGCAGTACCTGGGAAAGCGGATCCATTTCTAGAATACGTGTGACAGTACGGTCAAGAAACATACGATCATGTGAAACAATCAGTGCGCCACAGGTCGTGTTTTTCAACCAATTTTCCAGCCATTCCAGCATGCTGATATCCAAATGATTGGTGGGTTCATCTAGTAATACTATTTGGGGATCTTCAAGCAAAAGCAAAACAAGGGAAAGGCGTGTTTTCTGACCCCCGCTCAAAGCAGCGGCTGGCAGATTTTCCGGTATGGTATTCAATCCCAACTCCGCGATAATTCTAGCGGCACGTTCCGGTTCCGCGTTTTGAATGCGCCGCAACAGGTCATCATAGCGCTCGGTTAGCGCACGGTCATTAAGCTGCTGTGCGAGTATCTGAGCTGTATTTACCAGTTCTTCGGTAAGCGCTTCCATATCTCCTACTGCGCCATTCACGATCTGTGCGATGGTGAGTTCTGCAGGGAATTCAAAACCCTGTGGCAAGTACCCGATGCGTAAATTGCCCGGATGATATACCTGACCACTGTCGGCTTCTTCCACTCCTGCCAGTATGCGCAGCAGGGTAGTCTTCCCGCAGCCATTCGGTCCGATCAAGCCAACCTTCTCGCCCGGATTGATAGAGAAAGTGATATTTTCAAATAGAGTTTGTAGATTAAATGTCTTGGTTAAATGAGAAACGGCAAGCATAATTGCCTCCTGTGTCTGGTAAGGGAAACGCCAAACCACCCAATCGTGGATTGAGTGCCCGCCCTGCCCTGATAAGGGTTAACGGGAGGTGCTTTACAGGTTACTTGCCGATGTACATTTCTGTTTATTCTCTCTTGTTCTCAATAGCAATACAATCTTACTGAAAATTGAAAATGATGTCAAGGCAAAAAGAAAGGCTCTTTTTACAACCTCTCGATAAATACCAATTCCAAGGCGAGCATGTTTTCGTTCAATGAATTTCTATCCACAACGAAACGTAATATACATTCGTATTAATAATGAATTATGAATACGAAATGGAGCAAAAATGACCGAAGAATTTCGAGTGAATGGCGACGAGATCCTAACCAAGATAAAGGAGTTGGTACGTGAAGGAAATATCCGGCGTATCATCATCAAGAACGAGGAAGGCAAGCCGCTGATTGATATCCCACTCACGGTGGGTGTGGTTGGTACGATCATCGCGCCCCAACTAGCAGCCATTGGCGCTATTGCTTCCCTGCTCACGCATGGTACGATCGTAATCGAAAGGGATGAAAGATCACTATAAATAACTTTACTGTTCCAGGTCTGCCCTACAGATGGGGCAACCAGCATTCATTCCAAGATCAATCTGTCATTTGCCTTAGAAATATTTATTGCAGCGTTCACAGTACATCATCACTGGTGATTCTTTTGGATAGATTATCATCCCGCATCTTTCGGCTTCCTTCGGCTACTCGACTGCATGCACTGTGATTCACTGATCCCGTATTTTTATCCTTTCCGTTTTCTGCATTTCTACAATTAGCTTGCAGTATTCATCTTTGAATCTTCTACTAGATATAACCTTCATTCCTTATTCCGACTACGACTGAAGTAGTTTATTATAAAGATGGCGATAAGCAGAATCCCCCAGACAAAATCCTTGAAGAAAGCGCTGCCCTTCACGCCTGCTAATAGCATGTGAAAGCCGGTAGAGATAACCTGTAAAATCAGGACTGTGATAAAAACATTGATCACGCTGCCTTTGCCAGAAATCACACCAGCCAAGACTCCAATAAGAATGGTCAAGGTCACATAAGTTGCAGTGCCATATGCATTGGATGCGGACATAGTACGGCTCATAATTAGCACCCCTGCAATAGAGGCGAGCATACTACTCATGACATACACCTTCATGGTAATGGATTTGTTGTTAATCCCGGAAAATTTGGCAGCGGTCGGATTCGTCCCTAACATGCGAGTCTTGAAACCGAAAGTAGTGTACTTCAGCAATACGTGTGTGACAATGGAAACACCCACGAACACGAAAAAAGGCAGTGGAATCCCGAAGACGGATTGGCTGCTGATCATTCCCAAAGCATCGGGAAAGCCAGTAACTGTTTGTCCTTTGGTCAACCCCACCCCAATCCCGGTAAAAACGGTCATGCTAGCTAGGGTAGCTAAGATTGGTGGCACGTTGAGATAGGCAACTAAAAATCCGTTGAATACCCCTGTAAGGACACCGACCAGTAAAGCGACGAGAATTATGGTCACAATTAAAGCCCCACCATTGCCATCTGTAGCTAGCTGCGGCACAACCTGTAAGACAAATAGTCCTGCCAACACAGCTGACAGGTTAGCAGTCGCATTTACCGACAAATTAATACCACCAATCATAACTGTGATCATCATCGCTAAACTAAGAATACCCATCTCAGGTAATTGAATTGCCATAGAACTTATACTGCGGTTGGTTAAAAAGCTATCTTCGACAAATCCAAAAAATACCATTAATATGGTAAATATCCCAAGGAGTAGAAGTGTTTGTTTATCTATAGTAGATTTATATCCAACGTTACTATTTTTCATTTTTGTATCCATAATTCATAATTGGTTCTGTACCTATCAGTATTTATATTTCATCAGGTATTTCTACTGGGTGTCTTGTCTTTTTATTGATCCGATCCCGCATTGCTGGAAGGGAGATAAAAATTGTCAATACAAGCCCAATCACTAATTCCTGCCATTCTACAGTAATGCCCGTTAAAACCATAGCCCGGTTAATTAATTGCATTAGAACAACACCTAGAAAAGTACCTAACACTGAACCTCTACCGCCATTTATAGAAGCACCTCCTAAAATGACAGCTGCGATCACATCCAGGTTCTGGGTCATAAATAATGTTGGTTCAAAGTGGCGGCTTAAGAAACTTTGTGTAACACCAGCGAAAGCAGAAAGAACACCTAATATCATGTAGATAATCAAGATGATTCGTCTAACATTAAAGCCAGACCGGATGGCAACATCTTTATTTCCTCCTATAGCATAGATACCACGACCGAGAGTAGTGTATTTAAGTAAAATATGAATCAAGACACCAATGACAAGCACATAAATTACTGAAATATGCAATCCGGCTTCCCCCACAAAAGGATCCTTTACAGTTGTAATAAATTTTGCATAATATCCCACTGCCCCTTCAGGGATTTGGAAATTTTTAGCAGAGCCGATGAAGAACCGAATAAAACCGTACCACAAGGTAAAAGTCGCTAAAGAAACATCAAACATCGGAACATCAAAGCGAGTGATTATGAAGCCACTTAATGAACCCGCAAGAAGCCCTATCGCACAAGCTATGATGTAGTACAGCAGAATACCACCCTGATATCCATAATGTAATAGTAACATGTGTGTACCATACGCGCCCAGGGCGGCAAATGCGACAAATGAGATATCCACACCTCCAGCTATAATCACTAACAATAACCCGAAAGCCATAATGCTGGGCACAATAGACGCACGCAACACGTCAAATACCGTAGCTAATGAAAAAAAGGCAGGATTGATTATCCCTATTATCAGCGATAAAAGGACGATGATCGAAAATGTAATAAACTCATTGCTTTTAATGGTTTTTTTCAACATAGCTTGTCTTCTTTTCTCTCATTGAACCATGCCACTGCGGTTAGCTACCATTTCTTTGTTCAATAGCTCTTCAGTGATAGTTTCTCTCTTGAATTCATTCGTTATTTTTCCGCGGCGCATCAGAATAAGTCGGTTGCAGGTTTGCATTAATTCGGGGACATCATCCGAAATTATTAAAATCCCCATACCCTGATTAGCCAGATTGCGAATTAGTTCGTGTATGGAAGCTTTTGAGCCAACGTCGACACCAACCGTTGGGCTATTCAATATTAATAATTTGGGATCAGAAGCAAGCCATTTCGCAAGTACAAGACGTTGTTGATTCCCTCCTGAAAGGCTTTTTGCTGGTAAGTTCCCATTAGGAGTTTTAACCTCCAGGCGAGTAATCCATTCATTCGAAACTTGAGAAATGGATTGGGGATTAATCAAATGCAAATGGTTAACCAGTTTATTTATCACCCGCACCACAACATTATCAGAAATTGATTGATCTAGAAATAAGCCTTCTATCACACGATCTTCCGGTACATATCCGATGCGATTATTCATTGCATCCTGGATACTTTTGATGCTTACAGTTTTTCCCTCAATGCGTATTTCACCTGAGTTCGCTGGCGTTTCACCAAACAATGATAACGCTAGTTCGGTGCGACCAGAACCAAGTAACCCCGTGATACCAAGAACCTCACCGGGGTTCAAGCTAAAGGTCACATTTGTAAATTTCCCTTGGAGCGTAAGGTTTTCGACCTCCAAAAGAGGTTCTGTTTGTTGATTCACATGACTGAACTGAATACCACTTTTATCTAGCTCACGACCAGTCATATACCATTCCATGGTCTTTATATCCAGGGTTTTTGCATCTTGATCCATGACCTTCTTTCCATTACGGAAGATTACTGTACGATCGGCAATTTCAGTTACTTCATTTAATTTATGACTTACAAATATCGTTGAAATCCCTTTTTTCTTTAAATCCATGATTATATTGAACAAAGAGTGGATTTCTTTTTGTGTCAATGCCGTAGTTGGTTCATCCATGATGATAACCCTGGCTTTCGCCAGTGTTGCCTTTGTAATTGCAATTAATTGCCGATCAGCGGTAGAAAGATCGCCTGCCATCATATCCAATGGAATCGAAACATTGATTTCCGCCAGTCCTTTAGCAGCAATATGATCAAATTCCTTCCAATTGACAAATTTTTTCCCGCTGGAAAGATGCTCATTGATGACGAGGTTTTCTGCAACAGATAAATTAGGGAAAAGTGAAAAATCTTGATAGATTACCTGAACCCCCTCCCGCATCGAGTCGATGGGGGTTAGTTTTTTATAAGAATGATCATTGATAATAATTTCGCCGTTATCAGGGGAATAAACACCCGAGATAATTTTTACCAGGGTCGATTTACCCGACCCATTTTCACCGACCAGACATACTATTTCACCCTCATTAATTGTTAAACTGATCTGGTCGAGAGCTTTAACCCCTGCAAAAGATTTGCTTATATTCTTTACCTGGAGGATTTTACTTGTCATTAATATATCGCTATCTATATTTTTATAGGAATCGGGTGGTTGAGATAATCTCAACCACCCATAATGGTGAGGAATTTTTTTAAGCCTAGAACGGATATTGATCCATCGTCTCTACGGTAATCTTGATCCAGGCTGAACCATAAATTACTGGAATACCATTTGGACCTGTACCAATGCGAATGCTTTCAAAACCGGGAACATTTAGATCCAACCCTTCGACAATTTCCTCGCCCTGTAGCATTTTGTAAGCAATCACTGAACAAGCATAACCTGCCATTCCAGGATCCCATGCCATTGCCAGATCAACTGCGCCAGTTTTAAGGAGCTCCTTGGCATCAGAAGCGATACCTGTCCCAACAACAACAATCTGGTCTGCCAAACCCGCTTCTTCTATCGCACGTCCTGCACCAAGAATATCTCCGGAATCAGAACCTTCTACACCTTTAATATCCGGATAAGTCTTGAGGACATCTTTCATGATGTTATAAGCATTTTCCTGGTTTTCCTTGGATTCGTATTTAGCAACAAATTCCATATCAGGATAGTTAGCCTCCTGATACTGACGGGCACACTCCGTCCACTGGTTATGAGATGCGTTGGTTAATGAACCCACGAATTGAATATATTTGCCTTCCTCGCCCATGCGTTCTGCCAACTCACGCATCATTTCTTCCCCATAGGAGCAATTATCGAAAGCTTCCACATCATAATTGAGGGTACCTTCGTTAGCAGTTTCTGCTTCGTGACCAATCACGATGATACCTGCATCCATGGCTTTCTTTTGTGCAAGTTCATTTTCAGCAACGCCATAGGGAACATTAATGATCACATCAACGTTTTGAGCAATGAGATCCTCGATGAGAGCGACCTGCGCGGCAGAATCAGGTTGTGAAGGACCTTCCATAAAAGATTTCACACCGTAATCAGTTTCAAATTGTTCTATACCTGTTTCATAACGAATGAACCAGGTATCACCGCTTGATTTTACGACCGAAGCAAAAACCAGATCCTGAGGTTCTTTCTCATCGGTCGTTGCTTCATTGATCGTTGCCTCATCGGTTGCTTTTTGCCCACAGGCACTTAACAATGTTACAAGCAACATGGCAATTAATACGAACTTAGTCATCTTTTTCATTCTTTTCTCCTTTTTATAAAATAATTTGTTGCACTAACGTAAGACTGACATACAATTCTCATAGAAACTGGGACAACATAATTCTCCTTGTGGGTTCATCATTATGACTAAGTATGTCGCCCCAGTTCTACAAGAAGTCTCGAATAAGCCGGTTGCCGCAAGGTGCTAAAAGCATTTCGAGGTCGCATAATTAACACTTCAACATGCTCTTCTTTCAAGCTTTTGGTCTGAAAATTCCACGTATCATTTTTATAGAATTGATGCTACTCACTTCTGTCGTACAAGAAAATGCTGGGAGAAAGTTTCTAAATGAACTCTGCTATTAATGTAGATCAAACCTTTAATTGCTCTCCCTGATCATCCAACATGTTTCTTATAAAATATGGCGTAGCCGCCATATAAAAGCAAACCACCCGTTATCTTATGACGCTCTGTTTTCTACGTTATTTGATTTCAAAAACCCATTTCATAAATCGCAGAAAGCCACGCACGATCAATTTCACTATGCTGCCACCCTCTTCATTAATTTAATTTCATCACCAGTAACGGATAATCTCGATGAAATTCCGTATCTCAAGGAAACCAATGAATTAGCAACATAACATCACAAATAACCCTGGAGTGTAGACACTTCTTTCTATACTGTGGGCACCTTTTACCTATCACCGTTACATTCCTGCATTGCCTATTTTTTGTACTTCTCACCATTCATTAGTTCTTGGATGCAAGAATATAGGACGGTTGTGAATCGATTTCCCAAATGCTCTTTCGTATTGTCATTTCAAAAGAACGGCGCACCTACTTTATTCGATAGTTTTATTGTTAAGGTCCAATAATTCAGCGTTGATGATAGGGTTAAATTTCCGTCAAGCGTGGATATAACGCTTGTAAAGCCCTATATGTTTCTACATAAATTTCAAAGAAATGCTTATAACGGGCATGATTCCCCATATCTGGCTGGGATATATCAGCAATATTGATGAATCTCTCAATTTCATCCCACGACTGAAATACACCTGTGCCTTTTCCTGCAACAAAAGCCGCTCCAAGTGACGATCCCGGGTGATGAGCTACATATTCAAGCGGCAGTCCGATCACGTCCGTAACGATTTGGCGCCAGAGAATGGAATGAGCTCCACCGTTCGTTACACGTATTCGATTTATTTCATGATTTTTCTGCATCAAAACCTGTATATGGTGATTAAAACCAAAAGCAATTCCTTCCAGTATGGATCGATACATATGAGCTTTTGTGTGTGAAAGAGTTAAACCAATCCAGGTTCCGCGAGCCAATGGATCATTGATGGGTGTTTTCTCTCCAACAAAATACGGGAGCAAGATTAACCCATTCGAGCCAGCTGGAATGGATTCAGCCTTCTGATCTAGATCAGCATAATCTTCCGATGGGGTACATTGTTCACAGAACCAACGAATCAAACTACCACTGGATGCCATACAACCATTTATCAAAAATTTTCCTGGAATAATATGGAAATCTAAATATAAGCGTGGGTCCATGTCAGCATCATTTGTGCAGTAAAGAATATCCCCTGCCCCACCTAACTTGATTAATAAATCTCCCTCTCTGTTGACCCCTGCCGAAAAGGCTGATGCTATATGATCAGCACTACCCGCAAAGACGGGGGTACCTTCAGCTAAACCACAAGCATCAGCTGCTCCAGCAGTCACACCACCCACAAAATCGGAAGGATTATGAAGAATACCCAACCAATTTCGATCGATTTCAGCTAGAGATAAAAGGGTTTCATCCCAATCATCCATTTGCAAATTGTATAAGCCACTTTCCAGAGCCCAGTTCCGTTCAGATGAGAATTGATTGGTTAGACGGTAAACAATATAGTCGTATGAGCCAAGGAGATGTCGAGCTCGTTTGAATAATGAGGGTTCGTGCTTTTTCACCCATAAGAGTTTGGGACCAATGCTTTGTGCAGTAATCGCGCTGCCGGTTCGATTTAAAATATCATTTTCATCTGTCCGGTTTTGCTGAAATTTAATTTCTTCAATTGCCCTGGCATCATTCTGCTGTATCGACGGGCGTAATACCATACCTGATTCATCGAGAAGAATAAGCGTCGGGACCATCCCACTTACTCCAATTCCAGCGATCTGCTTGGGTTTGATAGCAGCTTTCAACAGTATTTCAGGAACTACTTTCGTAATATTCTGCCACCATTGAATTGGATCTTCTTCAGCCCAACCTGTATTAAGAGAAGCAAGTGTAGACGACAGGGACATATCAGCTATCATCTCACCATTATTTTTAATGACGAGAACCTTTGTAGAAGTGGTGCCAATATCAATCCCTAATAAATATTTAGCCATTCTTCCGCGTTTGCTCTACTACAGCCACGAATGCTTTTACACGTTCAACTTCAACTGGGTTCCATGTATAACCATCAACCTTCAAACTTGAACCGACGATGACACCATCAGCATATTCAAGGAACTTCTGAATATTTTCTACCCTAGCTCCTGTATTTAAAAGTACTGGAACAGTTCCTTTAACCCCCTCCTTAGCTTCTTTCACCCAAGTGATATCAGGTTCAGAACCAGCCATCGAACCAGAAACCAGAATCACATCCGCAAGAGAAGATACAACAGCACTGTAAGCTCGTTGGGCAACCGTTCTGGTTCCTAATGTGGAGGCAAATTCAGGACTAATGTTATAAAAAACCTTAATGTCATCTCCATCAATATTATGTCGATAGCGTAGCATAGCACCTGCATCAGTGGACCATAATCCCATATCACTCTCATAAACGCCAGTGAAAACTTCACGGACAAAATTAGCTCCAGTTGCTTTAGCAATTGCAAGTGGCGCTTTAGGGTCCCAAAGAAAATCAACTCCGAATGGATAATCAGCAGGAACAAGCTCTGTGATTACGTGAGTCATCACTGCAACAGCTTCAAGATCCGCCTTGAGAGTATATGGACGATCACCTTCATTACAAAACATGATGCCGTCCACACCGTTATCTACCAATTTTTTGACGTCCTCACGCATCATTTTAACCATGCCTTTGACACCTATCTCAGGATTATAGAGTGGCGTACCTGGTAAGGGTAAAAAATGCGCCATAGCAATAATAGGTTTTTTCTTTTTAAACATCTTTTCCAATAAATCGCTCATTGATTATTATTCCTTTGTTCTTTCTCTAAAATTTCACCGTCATCTTCTTCGTCCCCCGTCATGATGAGAACACCATCTTTTTGAAGTGCCTCTTGCAATGGGGTGGGAGGAAGTTGAGTGGTTACCAACATATGGATTGCATTTAATGGAGCAACACTAGCAAAAGCAACTTTCTCAAATTTGCTTGGGTCAGCCACAAGAATCACCTCTTTTGCATTTTGCACCATTTCCTTTTTTACCAGCGCATCATCCCAGTTGTATTCAGTCAACCCATGTTCTGAATCAATAGCTCCCACCCCTAAAAATAAGCGGTCAATGAAAAGCCCCTCCAAGGAACGACGTGTTAAATCACCTATGAGAGATAATTCACCGTGACGGACAATTCCTCCAGGTATGATGAGCCGAATATCAGGCTGGTTAGCAAGAGCATTTGCGATCTGCAAACTGGGAGTGATCACGGTTAGATTTCGACGCCCAATCAAGTTAATTGCCACCTGCAAAGTTGTTGAGCCAATATCCAGCGCAATGCAATCTCCATCGGCTACCAAACTAGCCGCAATCCTTCCGATCAATGCTTTTTCTTCACGATTCTGAGTTTCTCGCAAAACCAGAGAAGGCTCATAACTTCTGCCGCGAGCGCTGATCGCTCCCCCATGGACCCTGCGAATCAACCCTTCTTTTTCAAGGCTGACAAGATCGCGGCGGATGGTCATTTCTGATACATCCAAACGTTGGGCAAGATTTACCACATTCACCGAACCCCGATCTTCTATTTCCTTTAAAATGAAGGCAGTTCTATCTTCAGATATCATAATTATCCCAATATTGTTTATTTATGTTTATATTATATTTTATTTTGTTTATTTAGTCAATATATAACATTTTTTAGTCTTTTTTAACCCAGTAAAACTTCAATTACTCAAAATATACCAATACCTATGCATTCAAATATGAGAAATCTCTCTCAAACCCGTGATGAACAACTCAATTTTTTAAATCTTAAAAGAGCTTGAAATTCAATAAAAAAGCATATATAATATTTCTATATTGGGAGCGTTCCCAATATCTCACCAGAAAATCAACAGGAATTTGCCTTCAAAATCGGAGTGCTTCATTGAACAACCTTACTTTAGAAGATATAGCAGAGCAATGTGGTGTATCCCGTTCAACCGTATCTCGAGTAATTAATAATCATCCAAATGTAAGCAAGAAAGCGAGGATGCTTGTTCAAGAAGTTATCAATCAAACCGGTTATCAACCTCATGCAGCCGCAAGAGCACTGGTATCAAACCGATCTTGGACTGTCGGATTAATATTACCCCGCTCCGTTAATTCCTTCTTCACTGACCCTTATTATCCAAGTTTAATTCAAGGAATCGCCCAGGCTTGCAGTAGCAGTGATTATACATTTACACTTTTTCTGATGAGGGAAAAAGAGGACGAAGAGCGAATATTCCATCGGATTTCTCGGCGTGGTTTTCTGGATGGAATTCTGCTTCAATCTGACAATATCGGAGATTCATTGATTGACAAGTTGATTCTATCTGATATTCCTTTAACGGTTTTGGGGAGACCATTTAAAAGTGGGAACATCAGCTTTATTGATATCAACAATGTTGAATCGGTAGAGAAAGCGGTTGATTATTTTATCGAAACCGAGCACAAAAGAATTGGGACAATTACCGGTCCGTTAAATACAACGGTTGGTATTGATCGAAAACAAGGGTATATGAATTCTTTGCTTAAACACGGTTTTACAGTAGACAAAGATTTAATTGCAGAGGGTACCTTTACAGAAGAAAGCGGTTATTTAGGAATGCTAGAAATTCTGAAAGCTAAGCCTGATGCTGTTTTTACAGCTTCCGATCAAATGGCTTTGGGAGCTATGCGTGCGATGAGCGAAAATGGATTGCGAGCTCCCGATGATGTCGCCATCATCGGATTTGATGATTTCCCCCTACAGATGCCGGCTTATCCTCCATTATCCACTATTCGCCAGCCAATTGACGAATTTGGAAATGAAGCACTTCGAATGTTAATTGATATTATCGAAAATGGAACAGAACCTGCAAGACGCGTCATCCTAAAAACTGAACTTATCCTTAGAGGCACGACGAGAAAAAGAATCAATTAATGTGTCTAAATGACCATATATTTTTTTATGAGAATTTGGGAGCGTTTCCAATAATTGAATTGATCTTGAGAAGGTAAAAAGGAGGCAAATGAGGAAAAAATTATGTTGTACACACAAACAAAATATTTAATATAAATAAAAGGAGAAAGAAAAATGCATAAGAAGTTTTTAGTTTTATTAAGCGTGTTGTTAGTCGCCAGTTTTGTTTTTTCAAGCTGCGCACCAGCCGCTGAACCTGTAGCTGAAGAACCTGCTGCTGAAGAGGCAGTTGCTGAAGAAGCCCCTGCTGAACCTGAAGAGGAAACTATACCTACCGAGTTCCCACGGAATGAAACCATTTATGTTAGTGGTGCTGCATGGGGTCCTGCATCTACATGGAACCCATTCCAGCCGGGTAGCTTGGCAAATACAACCGGTACGATTGGGTTTGTGTATGAATTCCTGTATAATTTCGACCCACAAACCGGGGCATTAACTCCATGGTTAGCCGAGAGTGGCACCTGGACTGATGACACAACTTTTGTTGTAACGCTACGTCCAAATATGACATGGAGCGATGGTGAAGAGTTAACCGCTGAAGATGTTGCTTACACTTTCAATTTGGGGAAGGAATATGCCACAATTTGGTTTAGCCCAATGTGGAATTACGTAGAAAGTGTAACCGCAACCAGCGACAAAGAAGTTGAATTCAAACTCACAGCTGAACCGCTCTTCCAAGAATTTGAAAACAATCTATACAACGTTCCGATCGTTCCAAAACATCTTTGGGAAGGTAAATCTGAAGAGGATATCACCGTCGGCGCAAATGAAAATCCTGTCGGGTCAGGCGCATATCTCTATCTCGCCAATTCTGAAGACCGCAATATCTGGGTCCGCAATGAGAATTGGTGGGGCATTGACGTATTCGGCGAGCCGGCTCCCAAATACATCGTTGATATCCGCACTTCCAGCAACAATGTTGCCCTGGGAATGGTCCTGAAGGGTGAATTGGATCTTAGCAACAACTTCTTGCCCGGTGTTGCAGAAATGGCTGATAAAGGTTATGTAAAAACCTACTATGCAGATGCCCCTTACATGCTATCTGCAAATACTGCTGTGTTATTCCTCAATACCACTATCAAACCACTGGATGATGCGGCATTCCGCCGCGCTTTAGCTTTTGCGATCGACGTACCTTCCATCGTAAATGTAGCTTACGCTCAACTTGTCAAAGCAGCCAGCCCCTCCGGTTTACTCCCGGTCTTGGATCGATTTGTTGATCAGGATGTGATGGCAGAGCTCGGCTACAGCTTCGATACCGCAAAAGCCAAACAGATGCTGGCAGATGCTGGTTACAAGGATGTTGATGGCGACGGTTTTGTTGAAACCCCGGATGGTGAAACGTTCGAATTAGAAGTAACCTGCCCGAATGGATGGACTGACTGGATGGCAGCCATTGACATCATCGCTTCCAGCTCTCAAGCTGCCGGTATCAATGTGAAAGCTGCTTATCCCGATCAAGGCGCATGGAACACCGAACTTCAGGGTGGAACCTTCAATATGACCCTGAACAACTGGGCTGCTATGAGCAATACACCATGGGCGCTCTATAACCTCCTGTTCAGACACCCTATTCAGGAGCAGATGCAGAGTGGTAACTTCGGTCGCTATGAAAACCAGGAAATGTTCGATCTGGTCGATGCCCTTGCAGAAATTCCGATGAGTGATGAAGCAGCCATGCAAGAGGCTTGCTCAAACATTCAGGAACTCATGCTCACCGATATGCCCATGATCCCTCTGTGGTACAACGGCTTGTGGGCTCAGTACAGCGATGCAAATTGGACGAACTGGCCAGATGAAAATTCCGCCAATCCGACCCTTCCGACTACATGGTCTGGTTACTGGCAATTGGGAGGCTTAATGACCCTTATTAACCTAGAACCAGCTGGTGAATAAGCCCAAAAAAATGGTTAGAATCTAATTAAAATGCCCCTCCTGTTATTGAGGTAAGGAGGGGCAAAGAATCCTGCAATCCTCCATATCGATAATAAGGAGCATCCATGAAACGATATTTATTAAGAAAAATACTCATATATTTATTGACTTTCTTCATTGCGGTTACCATTGATTGGATGATCCCCCGTTTTATGCCTGGCGATCCAATCAGAAATATGTTAACGAGGGTCTCAGTAAGCAGCAATGCGACAGCAATTCAACAAATGTATGATTATTATTCGCACCTATTTGGGCTGGATCTTCCTCTGTGGCAGCAATACCTGAACTTTTGGAAGTCTCTTTTTCAAGGTGACTTGGGTATTAGCACCTACCTTTTCCCAACTCCGGTCATAGACGTGATCAAGCGAGCTGTCCCCTATGATATTTTTCTTCTCCTCCCCGCCATATTGTTAAGCTGGTATGCAGGGAATAAATTCGGAGCGGTTGCAGCACGCTCCAAACGACTTGACAATACAATCACGCCATTAAGCTATATCCTCAACGCAACCCCCTACATGTGGCTTGGTATTCTGTTATCGTGGTTTTTTGGCATTATTCTTGGAATATTTCCAATTGCTGGCGCTTACAGCTATTCTCTTCAACCGAGCTTTTCATGGAAATTTATTGGCAGTGTTCTCCATCACTGGTTCTTACCTTTTCTATCACTCTTCATGGTTGAATTTGGAGGACAAGCGATTGGTATGCGCAATATGATTATCTATGAACTTGAAGCAGATTATTCTCACTATTTAGGTACGCTTGGGGCACCCCAAAAATTAATTCGTAATTATGCATTTAGAAACGCAATATTACCGCAGGTTACCGGGCTAGCTCTTAAACTGGGCACCATTGTAGCAGGCGCACTTGTGACTGAGGTCGTCTTTTCCTACCCTGGAATTGGATACTTGCTACTGGCTGCAATTCAGAACCAGGACTATTTCCTAATCCAGGGTTGTTTTCTATTCATCATTGTTGGAGTTTTAATTGCCAACTTCGCGATCGATATAATCTACGTTCTAATTGATCCACGCACAAGAAGGGGCATGACTGGAGAGACTTCATGAAAAATCTACGCATTCACAATGAAATCCTATACTTTGCACTTCGAAATAAAAAAGTGCAAATAGGATTAATCATCATTCTTTTTTTCGTTTTATTGGCATTGATTGGACCTACACTGACCATGTATCAACCGTTTGAATATGCAAACCCACTTGGTCCTCAAGCACCGTCATCTAAATTCTGGATGGGGACCACTTTTTTCGGGCAAGACGTTTTCTCACAGTTCGTCAATGGGTTACGAGCAACTTTTATCGTTGGTTTACTCGGTGGTGGCATTGGTACCCTGTTGGGAATAGTAATTGGGTTTACTGCCGGTTACTATGGAGGCATTGTGGATGAAATTCTCAATGCTCTCACAAATATCGTCCTGGTTATTCCAACCATGGCTGTGTTGTTGATCATAGCCGCTTATCTGGATGTGCGTAGTGTGTTTACGGAATGTATCTTAATCGGTCTCACATCATGGCCCTGGACAGCAAGAGCTGTACGTGCACAAACCTTTTCTCTCCGTACCAGAGATTTTGTTGACCTGGCTAAATTAAGCGGAATGAAATCATTCAAGATCATCTTTTCGGAAATCGCCCCTAATATGATGTCATATTTGCTTTTGGTTTTCATCCTTCAGTTTGGAGGTGCAATTCTTACAGCCGCAACATTAGATTTCATCGGGCTTGGTCCCACAAATGCCATTTCGCTTGGTCTCATGATGCAGTATTCAGTTCTATGGGGTGCCCTCCCATTTGGAATGTGGTGGTGGTTTGTTCCCCCAGGTTTAGCAATAACAGCCATCGTTGGTGCGCTCTATTGTACAAACGTTGGTTTGGACGAAGTATTTAATCCCAAATTGAGGGAGATGTAGATATGAGTTTACAAATTGAGAACCTCTCTGTATATTACCAGACTTTAAAAGGAGATGTTCACGCATTAGAAGATATCACTCTTGATGTAAAACTTGGTGAGATCATGGGGCTGGCAGGAGAATCGGGTTGTGGAAAGACCACCCTTTGTCAGAGTCTGATTTATCTAAATCCACCGATGAAGTACATGACAGGACGGGTGATGCTCAATGGCAATGAACTACCGATCTGGGATGCTGAGAAAATGAATCAACATAGATTCAGAGATATTTCCATCATCCCTCAATATGCTATGAATGCTTTGAATCCCATACGAAAAATAGGGCCCATGATTCGGGATCTTTTAACCTCAAAAAAAGTAGATTATAAAGATAGGCTTCCAGAACTAAAGCACCGGCTTGATGTTGTAAATCTTCCGCATGATGTTCTTGGAATGTATCCGTTTGAACTTTCAGGCGGAATGAAACAGAGAATGGTTATGGTGCTCTCAACCTTATTGGACCCCACGCTGTTAATAGCGGACGAAATCACATCTGCTTTGGATGTAGCAAGTCAAAAAGCCGTTTCAGAGTTGCTGGTAAAATTTCTCGACGAAGGTTGCTGCAAGAGTGCCATCTTCATTACCCACGATATTTCAATCTTGTATCAAATTGCAAACACTATTACTGTTATGTATGCTGGTTATCTTGCCGAAAAAGCAAGCACTGAAACAATCATCCACTCTCCTCGTCATCCTTATACAAAGCTTTTAATAGCTTCATTGCCCAAAATTGGAGTGAAATATTCGGAAAAGCACCTTAAGGGAATTCCCGGTCATCCACCACTGCTATTAAACCCGCCAATCGGCTGCCGTTTTCGTGACCGTTGCCCGTTGGCATTTGAAAAATGTACTGAAGTACCGCCTTTCGTTGAAATCGAAAAGGATCACTTTATCGCTTGTTGGCGGGAGGGATCACATGCTTGAACTCGATCACGTATCCAAAATTTATAAAGTCGGAACATTTGGCGGGAAAGAATTACACGCTGTAAGAGATGTCAGTTTCTCTATTCAAGATGGTGAGGTAGTCTCCCTGATTGGGGAAAGTGGCAGCGGGAAGAGTACGATAGGAAAGATGGTTTTACGTCTTATATCCATTTCAGATGGTTCAATTACCATTGATGGCGAAGATATATCCAAGATTGAAACAAAAGAATCGAAGGAATATTACCGTAAAGTTCAGGGAGTTTTCCAGGATCCCTACAGTTCCTACAACCCAATTTTTAAAGCTGATCGGATCTTTCATATCATTCATGATGAATTTTATCCCGATGTAGATAAACACACATGGGACGATAAGGTAAATAATGCCCTCCAAGATGTTGGATTGAATCCCGAACATGTTCTGGGGAAATTTCCCCATCAATTAAGCGGCGGGCAACTTCAACGATTCCTCATTGCAAGGGCTCTCCTACTGGACATCAAATTACTTGTTGCCGATGAAATCATCAGCATGTTAGACGCTTCCGTTCGAATTGATGTATTAAACTTGCTGGCTGACTTAAAAACACGCGGCTTATCCGTTCTGTTTATCACACATGACCTTTCACTGGCTAATTATATTAGCGAGAGTGCAATAATTCTCTACCGGGGCTGTATTCTGGAGAGGGGGTCAACCGAAAAAATCTTCGACAATCCACTTCACCCATACACACAAATGTTGATTTCCGCTGTCCCAAGGTTGGACCAAAAATGGGCAACAAAAGTAAAGTTAGACTCGGAAGCAGCACACCTTGGAGTTCCAACTGGTTGTGTTTACTATGATCGCTGCCCATACGCATTTGAGAAATGCAAAGTCCATCCAGAAATTATCGAGGTTTCGACGGATCATCATGTTGCTTGCTGGAAGGTGTCTGATTCACAAGAGAAATAAAATAAATATTTATCAATTTCTGAAAATTTAAAATTAGTTGTGGAGGTTTTATGCATTATGGTTTTTTTGATGACAAGAGAGAAGAGTATGTTATTACTCAACCAGATACTCCCCTGCCGTGGATTAATTATTTAGGTTGTGAAGATTTCTTTGGCATCATTTCAAATACAGGGGGAGGATATGCTTTTTATAAAGACGCTCGTTTACGAAGAATTACGCGATACAGGTATAATAATGTCCCTTCTGATACAGGGGGACGTTATTTATATTTCCGCGATATCACTGAGGCAAACGAACCCAATAGTGACATTTGGTCTCCTACATGGCAACCGGTTCGTAAAAAACTGAATACTTATTCTTGCCATCATGGATTGGGATACACCAGAATTAAGTCTACTTATAACGCGATCGAATCAGATATTTGTTATTTTGTTCCTCTGGGTGAAAACCTCGAGATATGGGATGTGAAAATTACCAATACAAAGACAACCAGAGTTAACCTATCTGTTTTTTCTGCCATTGAGTTTTGCCTTTGGGATGCCTGGGATGATGCAACCAATTTTCAAAGAAATTTTTCCATCGGTGAAGTGGAAGTCGAGGATGGGGTTATTTATCATAAATCTGAATATCGAGAACGCCGAAATCACTTTGCTTATTTCGCTTGCTCGGAAGAAATCTGTGGTTTTGATACCCAAAGGGATGAATTTATAGGAACATACAGAGGATGGGATTCGCCAATTGCCGTTGAAGAAAACCAATCGAGAAATTCCATTGCCGTAGGATGGCAACCTATCGGATCACATCATCTCGAGATCACCCTTGATCCAGGTGCCAGTAAGAGAATTATCTTTATACTAGGGTATCAAGAAAATCCGGTGGGTCAAAAATTTACAGATGAACATGCGCAGATTATAAATAAAGAGGTAGCAAAATCTACCATTCAGAAATTTTTCGATTTTACAAATGTGGATGAAGCATTTATCGAATTGAACAAATATTGGAAGAAAATTCTAAGCACTTACCACGTGAAAACACCCAATGAACATGTTAATCGGATGGTGAACATCTGGAATGCTTATCAGGTCATGGCGACATTTAATCTATCCAGATCGGCATCGTTATTCGAAAGTGGCGTTGGGCGAGGGATGGGATTCAGAGATTCCAATCAGGATTTACTTGGTTTTTCAATGTTGGACCCGAAACAGGCGCGAGAAAGAATTCTTGATCTTGCGGCAACACAACTTCTCAGCGGTGGAACCTATCATCAATATCAGCCTCTTTCAAAGAGAGGAAACAATGACATCGGTGGTGGGTTCAATGATGACCCCCTTTGGTTGGTGTTATCAGTCGCAGCTTATATAAAAGAAACAGACGATTGGGATATATTGCACGAATATACTCCCTTTGACAACCAGCTTTCTACACAAGAACCACTTTATTCCCATATGCAGCGGAGCATGCAATATACTCTTGATCGCTTAGGTCCCCATAAACTGCCCCTGATCGGTAGAGCAGATTGGAATGATTGTTTGAACCTCAATTGCTTCTCAGATTCACCCGGGCAATCTTTTCAAACAACAACAAATAAGGATGGAAAAACTGCCGAAAGCGTCTTCCTGGCAGGCATGTTCATCCTTGCCGGCAAAGAAATGATCGAGATCGCTTCGCATCTAAAAAAACACGAGGACAAGCATCGCTATCAAACAGCAATCAAGGAAATGGAAAAAGTAATTTGGGATGCTGGGTGGGACGGCGAGTGGTTCAAACGAGCTTATGATTTTTATGGTAATCCGGTGGGGTCACATGAAAACCAAGAAGGAAAGATCTTCATCGAACCCCAGGGCATGTGCATCATGGCTGGCTTAGGAATTGAAAACGAGAAAGCACATAAAGCACTCAATTCTGTCGAAAAGTATCTGGCAACAAAAGATGGGATATTACTTACCCAACCTGCCTTTAGTAAATATTATTTGAATTTGGGCGAGATTTCTTCCTACCCTCCGGGCTATAAAGAAAACGCTAGCGTTTTCTGCCATACCAATCCATGGATCATGATTGCAGAAACAATGGTGGGTCATGGTGATAAAGCGCTTGATTACTACCTTCGGATCAACCCATCCGCTCGTGAAGAGATCAGTGAAATTCATAAGTGTGAACCTTATGTCTACGCTCAAATGATCTCAGGGCGAGATGCACCCATCCAGGGTGAGGCGAAGAATTCCTGGTTAACTGGAACTGCAGCTTGGAATTACGTTGCCATCACACAGTGGATTCTGGGTATCCGCCCTACATATGAAGGTCTTCAAATTAATCCCGTCATCCCAGCAACATGGGATGGGTTTTCTATCACACGTATTTTCCGCGGTAAGCAATACAATATTGAGGTAAAACGAGAAGGACCGGGCAATCAGGTAACGTTAATCGTCGCCGGCAATACCCTGGATGGAAACATCCTCAAAAATGAACAATTTGAAAGCCAGAAGGTTGATGTTCTGGCTGTCCTTAAATAGATAAATAGGTGCCGTGATGAAAAAAAAAGCACTCAAAAAAGGAGTAAACCTGGGTGGTTGGATATCTCAGTTTAAAGAGTATGACCACGATCATTTTCGGTCATTCATTCAAAAAGAAGATATCCTTCGCATTTCTGACTGGGGATTTGATCATATCAGATTGCCAGTAGATTACATGGTCCTGGAAGATGCTGCATCTCCTGGCATATTTTTGCAAAGTGGTTTTGACTATATATTTTCGTGTTGGGACTGGTGCCAGGAGGCTGGTCTGCGAGTGATTCTCGATCTGCACAAGGCACCGGGATATGCATTTGACACCCAGGAATCAAATACCTTTGAAGACAACAAAGAAATGCAGCAGCATTTCATGGAACTTTGGAAAACAATCTCAACGAAACTTTCTTCTATAAGCTGTGATTCAATGGCTTTCGAGCTTTTGAATGAGGTTCATTTTCGTTCATCCAATATATGGAATAAAATTGTCCAACAGACTGTTCGATCCATCAGGTCTGTAGATAAGGAAAGGCTGCTTCTTTTTGGGGGAAATTATTACAGTTCAGTCGATCATTTGAAAGATCTGGTAATCCTTGATGATCCCAGAATTCTCTATAAATTCCATTTCTACCTGCCACTATCCGTCACACATCAAAAAGCCTATTGGGTTCAAGGGCTGCATGAATTTGATCAGGCAGTTGAGTATCCCGGAATAGCGGTTGGTCTGGAACCATTCCTGGAAAAAAATCCCTTATATAAAAACCGGTTATCCGAAGATGTAAATATTCAATTTGATAAAACGTATTTACGGAAAAGATTGGACGCGGCGATCAATTTCTCAAATAAAATATCTCAACCGGTTCATTGTGGTGAATTTGGTGTGATCGACAGAGCTTCAATGGCAACCAGGAAAAATTGGACCCGCGATATGGTGTCATTGTTCAATGAACTTGACATCGGGTATGCTTACTGGTGTTATAAAGCAATGGATTTTGGATTGGTTGATGATGTTGGAGAAATCAATGACAGGGAATTGATCAATATTCTGACGAAATAAACGGTGGCACCATGAAATGTGGATATTTTGATATAGAAAATCGGGAATATGTGATCACTGATCCGCAAACACCCGTCAAGTGGATCAACTATATCGGCACCCGAGAGTTTGGTGGTTTTGTGGATCATACCGGGGGAGCCTTAATTTGCAAAGATGATCCCACATTGAATAGAATCACAAAGTATATTCAGCAAATGCCTTCCTCAGATTTCAAAGGGGAAACACTCTACCTTCGAATACATCGTACAGATGGGTATCAGATCTTTTCCCCGTTTTATGTTCCTACCTTACAAAAATTGGATCAGTACGAGTGCCATATTGGACTGGGGTACACAAGGATCCTTTCCCAATACGCTGGAATCGAAACAGAGGTGACCATTTTTGTTCCAGAAAAAGAAAAATGCGAAATACGCGACATCAAGATAAGGAACCTATCGGAAATCCCTGTTCATATCGATATCATCCCGGTAGTTGAATACACCCATCCAGACGCGCTGAAACAGTTCACGAACGCGGATTGGATTCCGCAAACGATGCAAAGCAAAGCAGTTATCGAAAATGACGGGACTGTTGTTTTAATTCAATACCCTTTCATGCATCGTGATTCCCAAATCAACTTTTTTTCATCCAATAGTAAAGTATCATCCTTCGAATCAGACCGCAAACTCTTCTTGGGAGAGAATGAGTATGGTAGTTTCAAGAAACCCCTCGCCCTCACGAAAAAGGAACTCTCCAACAGCGAGGCATTACGCGGGGATAACATCGCTGCACTCCTCCACCCCCTGGGAGTTGTAGAACCGAGTGAAGAGAAAAGTATTATCACCGTACTGGGGCAGACCAACAACCTCGATTCAGCCAGGTCAGTTATGCGACAATTCAGCAATGAAGCGGCGATAGGAAATGAATTGGCGAAGCTTTCCGCATTTTGGGATCGATATTTAGATACGATCCAGGTTCACAGCCCTGCAAAGGATCTGGATGTGATGGTGAATATCTTCAACCCACGCCAGTGTTTTACCACGTTCACCTGGTCCAGGTACTTATCATATTATCAGCTGGGGCTGGGGTCCCGTGGTATTGGAATCAGAGATTCCTCTCAAGATCTTTTAGCGGTAATCGCAGCCATACCTGAAGAAACCAAAACATTTCTTGAACTCCTGCTTAGCTACCAGAAACAAGACGGATCTGCCATGCATCAGTTCAATCCCCTATCCAATATTGGAAGCTGTGGAGATTCGGCTGAAATGGAAGACCGCTACCATTATTATAGCGATGATCATTTGTGGATAGTTTTAGCTGTCATGGCTTATATTAAAGAAACCGCAGATTTGGATTTCCTTCATAGAACCATCCCGTTCTACGAGAAAGATAGAGATCAAAACCCTATAGAGAGTGCTTCCGTTCTTGATCACATTCATAGAGCCCTGGATTTCACACAGAATAATGTGGGCAGGCACGCTCTACCTTTACTGGGTTTTGCTGATTGGAATGATACGGTAAATCTACCTAAAGGTGCAGAATCGCTATTCGTCGCTAATTTGTATGGTTTTGTCCTTGAACAATTAATACCGGTAGTGGAGATATGTGGAAAAACCGATCTCGCAGCATACTATAAAGAAAAATATCATGTAATGAGAGAAAAAGTTGAGTCGTCAAGTTGGGATGGTGAATGGTATCTGCGCTATTTTGACCACGCAGGAAATCCGATCGGATCTTCACAAAATAAATACTGCCAGATGTATCTTAACGCTCAAACCTGGCCGGTTTTATCTGGGTTTGCATCGAAAGAACGAGCGCAACATGCAATGGCAGCAGTTTATGATAAATTATTTACTCCACATGGGATCAAGATTTCCACCCCACCCTTTGATGGGTATGACCCTGTCTATGGCGGGATCACCACTTTTCCCTCTGGGGTCAAGGAAAATGGAGGGATTTTCGTCCACCCAAACCCATGGGCGATGATGGCAGAGACACTGCTAGGAAATGGGAACCGGGCATTCGAGTATTACCAGGCGACCAACCCCGCATCGCATAATGACGAAATTGAGAGATACGAATGTGAGCCATATGTCTATCCGCAAAACATCATTGCTGATAACCACCCGCAATTTGGTCTGGCGCGAAACTCATGGCTAACCGGTGCTGCTGCCTGGCATTACATTGCTGCCACACAATATATTCTGGGGATCCGCCCGGAAGTATCTGGATTACGGATCGATCCATGTATACCCTCCAAGTGGGATGGTCTTACCATTACGCGAAAATTTAGAGGTAAAACCTATACCATCATAATCCATAACCCCCATCATGTTTGCAAAGGTGTCAGCAGGGTAGCAGCCAATGGCAAAGAAATACTGGGTACCCTGCTTAACCCAGATGAGATGGAAAAGGAAAACCAAATCGAAGTTTGGTTGGGAATAAAATAGACCTTTCCTTCATCCAAATTGTATAAATAAAAAATACAAAACAGTTGAATTTGTTCTCCTCAATCGAGGATGTTAGTGCTGCAATAGGTATGCGTTTAACCCCACCATCTATTTTCCCCCAACTCTGGCAGGGTAATTGGTAACCCTCCGCCGAGATCCTTCGATCGACGCGCTCCCTCAAGATGATCCGTTCGCCATCCCGGGCTCAAGTATGCTTTTTATTATTCAATTTTCAACGGATTTGCTTTGATAAAATCAATGATTTCCGTTACATATCCAAAGGCAAGACAAACAACCGTATCTGCTCCACCATAATAAACCGCCATTCGTTCAGACTCCCCGTCTACAAGGGCAGCACATGGAAAAGCTACATTCGGCACATCACCGATTTGCTCATAGCTCATTTGCGGAGCCAGTAAATAGGGAGCTCCCCTGGCAATAACCTTCCAGGGTTGATCAAGATCTAATAGTGCAGCGCCAAAACTATATACATACCCATTACAGGAGGTTAAAACACCATGGTAGATCAGCAGCCATCCGTCTTTGGTCTCAATCGGGATGGGACCTGCTCCAACTTTTGTTGCCTGCCAGCCCCCTGTCGTCCCCATCACAAAGCGGTGTCTGCCCCAATATTTCATATCCGGGCTTTCACTGAAATATATATCACCGAAGGGTGTATGCCCGTTATCGCTGGGTCGGCTTAACATGCCATACTTTCCGTTTATCTTCCTGGGGAAGAGAACACCATTGCGATTGAAAGGCAAGAATGCATTTTCTAGCTGGTAAAACTCTTTAAAATCGTAGGTGTAACCCACCCCAATCGTTGGACCGTGATATCCATTGCACCAGGTTACGTAATAGCGATCTTCTATCCAGACCACTCTAGGATCATAGGAATATTGAAAATCCGCGATTTCATTAACGGCTTGGTCATCAGGTTTCCATTTTATGCGATCATCTGACAATTCCCAATCATAGCCATTATCGCTAAATCCAACATGCAGCTGCTGCATGCGAGTCTTTGTATCACATCTGAATACCCCTGCAAATTTTCCATTGAAAGGCACCACGGCGCTGTTGAATATACTGTTTGAGGAAGGGATCAGATCACGTGGTATGACCGGATTTCTAGCAGATCGCCACAATACATCTTTGAATCCCTCTGGTCGATCTTCCCATGGTATATTAGGGATTGCGTTTGCATTCTTCAGAATAAAATTGTCCTTTTGTATCGATTTCTTCTTTTCCATGCTACACCACCTATTTTTCAACCATTCAAATTATTCAGGTAATCGTTTTAACATTTCAAAACAAAGTCGACTTTCGTGATACGGTCCTTCCCAGGGACCAAATTTCAAACTCGACGGATCAACCGATCCATCAGGCAACAATCGTTTAAACCAGCCTCCTCTTTGTTTATCGATCAACTTGTCTTGGATATATTCCCAACTTGTTTGAGCCGCCTCTAAATATTTTAACGATCCTGACAACTGGTAGGCATTATAGAACCCGATCACAGCTTCTGCTTGAGACCACCACTCCTTTTTTGGATTAATGATCTCTGCAGCAGTCGCTTCCTGAATTATGCTGCCATCACTGTTTATTCCAGAAAGGATCACACCATTTGCCAGTTTTAGAGATTGCTCCCTCGCCAGCGCAAGGGCATCTGAGTTCCCCAATATTTCAGCTGCCTCATAGAATAACCAGCTTCCCTCAATGTCGTGACCATAAGAGATATGATCGGATAAGGATTCCCATTGATTATCAAAAAACAAGTTAAAATGCCCGGCGTTGTTTATGATGTGATCCGTAAAAATATCCAGTGTGTCTCGCAGCTGATTTCGTACTTTCGTGCTATCCCATACTATAGCTAAATTGGTATACGCCTCCATGATATGTAGCATCGTATTCATCGATTTCTGGCAGTTCATATCGCTTTCGCCCAGGCGCTTGTCCTCTAATAAAGTCCATTCCCGGTTGCTTCCTTCGATATAACCACCAAACTTTGGTTCATAGGCATATTTTTCTAATAACTCAAAAAGTTGAACTGCCAAATTTAAACTCAATCCCTCTTCAGTGGCTTGAAAGTACTCACTCAATCCATAAATTCCAAAAGCTTGTGCATAATGGTGCTTCCGTGTATTCACAGGACTTCCATACCTATCAACAGACCAGAACAATCCACCAAAATCATTATCCCAAAATTTTGAGGTGAGATATTCAAAAGCTATATGTGCAATGTTAATATATTCTTCTTTTTTATAGAAACGATATGCTCTGGAAAAAGTCCATAATAATCTTGTACAGGAAACGGCAGTGCGGGGTATATCGTTTAGAATAACATGATCAATCGTCATTCCCCCATAAAATCCCCCATTTGCTCTATCGGGAGTATTTATCATCCAGAAAGGAAGGATATTATCTCGTAATTCTTGTTTAAATTGTTTTTTTGTAAGTGTAGAATCCATTTTTCATTATGAACAATAAATGTGATGAGAGCAGTATAATATTGGGAACGTTCCCAATATTATTTTACCATAAACCCGCCTTTTAATAATTCTTACCCTATTCCCCATTTATCTTTTGCAATATCAAGTGTTCTGGTTTAATGCTGTTTCGGAACAAAAAAATACCGCAGAAGCTGCGGTATTTTCTCCACCAGGCATACATCAGATAGTCGGATGTTTCAATTCACGAACTATCTCTTTAATAACATCCACCACACTGCTAGCAATCCCCAACCCTAACGCAATTGCCATGCCACTGTTCGCAATGGATTGAATATGGAGTACATTCTCCAACCCTAACACCTCATTGAGACCTTCCAGGGTGAAAAGGGGCAATGATGAAATAAGAAATCCGAGCAGTACACCATTGGCACACTCGGTGCCAATGTGCCACCAATTAGTGAGAGCGGTGTGACGGTTCTGCACCAGCAGGGTGATATTGCGTGCCAGATCCAGACCGGTTAAAACTAGGATGAAGGGGATCAGACGCACAAAGCTGCCGGTTAAAAATGGCAGCATGTGTACCTGGTTATCCAGAGCAGAGCGAAGAGGAACATATCCAGAGCTCCCTCGCATATACGTAAAGAAAGTCAACCCTATAATCCCCAGCAGTACCTCACTGGATTTTCCAATACGGTTCACTTCTTTTTGTTCTTCAGGCAATTGCGGTAGATCGCTGATATTCAACGTTTGCAGGTCTTCGATTTCCTCGAGGGCTCGTTCTTCACTTTTACGCTCGATGATGGCAAAAACAATGGTGACCATGCCGAATGCTGAGAGGGCTCCACTCCAGATACTGCCCAGCCACTCCAGAACGTTCAATCCTGCATTGGCAGGCTGCCCAACAATAGATGAAATGATGAAAGAAAGCGTCACAGCGCCAATAACTACTGCCACCACGATGCGCATCACCAGGCTGTAAACAGGGAAAATGCGTGATCCAATCAAAGCTCGCTGTGGGCGATACTGGGCTGCTACTTTGCGCGGAGAACCCATTTCCATCAATACCGCTTCCATTTCCTTTTCGGTGGTCTCATGATCCTCCGCATAACGTTCTGCCAGCACATCATACAGGTACGATTCGATCTCGGCTGTAATGTCAGCCCGTTCTTTTCCGCTCAGTTCCCGTTTGACACCCAACAGATAGCGCTCCAATAATTCCTTTGCTGCTTTATTCGTTTTCATCTAATAATCTCCTGATAATTGTTTCCTGAGCGCTCCATTCCTGTTTCAGACGCTCAAGCATTTCTCTCCCGGTTTCATTCAGTTTGTAATAGCGACGTGGACGGGGGTCTTCGATACGCCACTCACTCTCAAGCAGCCCCTGCTGCTCGAGGCGACGTAGCAGGGGATAAAGTGTATCCTGCCCCACCTCAAACCCCTTTTCGTTCAAGCTGGCAATGAGCGAGTAGCCGTACTGCTCGCTGTGGAGCTGGCTCATGACCGCCAGAACGATGACGCCGCGGCGCAGCTCCTGCTGCAGTTTTTCGAACTCTTCATTTTGTTTGGTGTTTATCATGCGACCATTATACTGTTTATTACACAGTATTGTCAATAGCTGGTATTGGGTTTTTATTGGTAATGTGTAAAATCTTTTTCCAAACACTGACCTAGTTCAG
>LDZU01000047.1_pt1 | contig 54455 bp, 47 predicted proteins | sample 615531 | NCBI WGS metagenome assembly LDZU01 (sample SAMN03408293, study PRJNA278302) | terrestrial metagenome | isolation source: oil reservoir sample SB2 | place: USA: Alaska, North Slope, Schrader Bluff formation | collected 2011-09 | reverse complement strand
TATATCTTGTCTGAGTAGGCTGCCTTGTCAACCAGCCCAATGTAGTCCAGTTTAACCGGAACTACAAGCCCCTCCCTTCAGGGAGGGGTAGTTGACCTTTTTAGCCTCCACGAAAGCTATCGAAATCTTCTTCGAAGCATATTTGAACCGTCGACGTATATACTTGTGGAGATGGATCTGGTGAGCCGGAGATAGGTGTCGGCTAGGGGTGGATGAAGGTGGTCATAAGGAAGATCATAAAGATCGACGAGGCCCTCTGCGACGGGTGCGGAAACTGCGTCCTCGCCTGTCCTGAGAATGCCATCGAGATCGTCGGCGGAAAGGCGAAGGTCGTCCGGGAGAGTTTCTGCGACGGCCTGGGGGCCTGCATCGGCAACTGCCCAACGGGCGCCCTCTCGATGGAGGAGCGGGAGGCGGAGGAGTTCGATGAGCTGGCGGCGAAGGCGGCGGTCGAATCGGCCCAAGAGACGACCTTGCCATGGCATGGGATGGGATGCGAGGACGGTCCGAGGGTGGGGGAGGGCGGCTGCCCAATGGCCCTGAGGGGGACGGGGGCGGGAAGGCTCGGCTCCACGAAGCTCGCCGGAAGGCGGAGCCGTGCCCAGGATTCGGGGCCGGCGGCAACCGCCAGCCAGCCGGAGCTCTCCAACTGGCCGGTCCAGATGCGGCTCGCCACCGTCGACTCTCCTCAGTTCGACGGCGCGCGCCTTTTAATTGCAGGAGACTGCACTGCCTTCGCCTCTCCGACAGTCCACAGAGACTTCATCCGGGGGAGGACGACCCTCATCGGCTGCCCGAAGCTCGACGAGAGGGAGAGCTTCGTCGAGCGGCTCGCCGCGATCCTCGCCGCCCACGACGTCGAGGATATCACCGTCCTGGAGATGGAGGTCCCCTGCTGCTCAAACCTGGAGGCCTTCGTCCGGCAGGCACTGAAGGTGGCGGGAAAGGAGGCGCCGGTCAGAAGCCTCATTCTCGGGATCGACGGGGAGGTCCAGGGGTGAGGTCAGCGCTCGCCACCTGGAAGGAGCAGGCGGGCTCGCAGGCGAAAGGTTGACCGCTTCACTACTGGTGAGTTGGGGGACAAGGGAGGCTAGATGGCTCATTTTTCTGCGCGAAATTAAATAAAATAACTAATTTAAATATTTATCTAGTTAAACATGTGACACACACCTCACTCAATATTCGTAAGAATTCTATACGCCCGATTGTGGCGACGCATCCTCCAACAAAATCCGCAAGGTATTCAGTAAATCTAAACAACTTAATTATAAATTTTAATTAATTTATCTACTTCCGATCCTATAACATCTTGAACATAACGCTCTTGCTCCGCTAGCTCTTTTAGCATGTACCAATTTTTTATAATTCCGACATGGTCGTGATCGTCTATGAAATCGGCCGCCAATCTCATGGTTTCTAAAATTGATTCATTGCTCACCTTGGTCAAGTGACTAACCGATTTCATGTAATTTTTAGCATCATAAATATCTGAAAAAAATTTATTTAATATCACCGAATCAAATTTAGCATATTGGAGCTTATTAACCAGCCCTTCTGGCTCAAAGAGCATTTTATGGAAGGCATCTGTGAAAAAAGCCTCAAGAAGATCAATTCGAGCATCTTTATATCTATAATCTGGGGAATCAATAGACCCTTCTAACCTACCTTCCGCTCTCAGTTTATGAGCTATCTGGGTGCCGACATAGGGGAACATTTTAGTGAAGTGAACAACCACTCTACCGTCCTTGCAGAGCGTCTCAAAAAATGATATATTATCTTTGACAGAACCAAGATCGGTGTCAGGATCAAAGAACATAAATCCATATTCAAAGTTGATTCTACTGCTTTCGATAATATCTAAGGTTTTATATATATCCTCTACTCCATAATGCTTGTTGCACGTCTTTAATCCCTGTTCACACCCTGACTCGATGCCTAGATAGAGAAAATCTAGACCAACCGTCTTCAATTTATTCAGCATATTTCTATCTACTTCATCTACACGACATGAAATACGCCATAAAATCTGATCAGCTAGACCGCTTTCCTTCAAAAGATAGGAAAATTCATCTATCCATCTCTGCTGAGTACGGCTTTTCATGCTAAAGTCATCATCCTTGAAGATGAAGATCCGAGCACCTCGTTCAAATAACTGTTCCATCTCCTTCACAACATTTGAAGGGGAGCGCGATCTTCTCCTGGGGCCGGGTGCACCACTATAGAACTCTTGTACACTACAGAAACTACAGTCATAATAACAACCACGACTAGCCAAAATCGAGCATACTCCGACTCCTCTGTGATCTCTCATTTTATCTTCTCTGACCGGAAAGGGCAAGGAATTCAGGTCTTGGATAAGAGGTCTCGGAGAAGTTACTTCTATAGCACCATTTCTCCGATAGGCAATTCCTCTTATTTCCGACCATTGGCTTTGACTTTTCAAATGTCTGTACAGGTCCAGAAGCGTTAACTCCCCCTCATGGCGAACGACTGTATCCAATCCTGGCAGGAGTTCCAGGATTTTTTCATATTCCAGAGTCGGAAAATGCCCCCCAATGGTGAAATGGGACTTTACCCCGTTATTTCGTAGATAATCGATTAGTTCGGCAAAATCGAAGATCATCCTCTGGAATATGAGTGAAAACCCTATAATTTTTGGATTTCTTTTATTAATTTGTTTCAGGATTCCCTCCTTGGAAACATTCTGGCAGGGCAAAATTTCTACATCTATGCCTTTTTCGACAAGGAAGGATGCCATCGAACGTAGCCCCAAATTCTCCTCGTCTTCATAGCCGACAAGAAGCACATCACAATTAGATTTAGTTTGAATCATATTAATTCACTTAAATGGGCAACGTTATTAGACCTCAAACCTCTTTTTTGTTTGATCTCGAACTTTTTTTAGGATCTCAAGTCGATCTTCCAAGAATTTAACCCGTAAATCTATCTCTTCTATTGCAATAAGCTTTTGGAAGTTCTTATCATAGCGTTTCCAGAAATCTGAAAAATCTGAAGCTGGTTCACCAGGCTTATAACTTAAAGGTAGATCTATTACAAAATCACCATAACGACCTCTTTTCCGCAAGGTTTCTCCTTTGCTCAAAATTTCCAACCCCTCGCCAGATTTAATTTACTTAGTTACCATACTCTTACTAATCATTTCTCTAGCTGGTGTCGATTCATATGCCAGTTCAGGATAGATATAGATATAGATATATATATATACATATACCTCCAACGTCTATTAGTACAATGGGCAGGATCACTTTAGGATCTCGGCGGCCATCGCAAATTAAGCAAATATCGCTAATTTACTACATTTCAGGCCTCCATATCATGTACAATTTCTTACTTAAACTCCCATACTCTTTCTCATCATTTCTCTAGCCTTGTTTGCGATTGCTAACTCCTTTTCCGCAATCGCAACCTGCAAATCCATCTCCATCGCAGCTAGCTCGTTTATTTGCTCTTGGCTCAAGAAGTTGATAATTGGCACGGGATCATCGGCCAACATGCTTGAAGAGTAAACTGGTGTCGATTCATATGCCAGTTCAGGATATATTTCTCTCCAACGTCTATAGTACAATGGAGCAGGATCACCTTGGTATCCCGGAGGCCATCGCCAATTAAGCAAATACCGCAAATTTTCCATATTTCAAGCCCCCACAGCACGTATAATTTTTCTTACTTAGTTCTCATACTCTTTCGCATCATCTCTCTCGCCTTGTTTGCTAATGCGAGCTCCTTTTCCGCAATCTCGACCTGCAAATCCATCTCCATCGCCGCAAGCTCCTTCATTTGCTCTTGGCTCAAGAGCTTCACAAGTGGAATGGGATCATCGGCCAACATGTTCGAAGTGTAATCTCGTTTCGATTCATATGCCAGTTCAGGATACATTTCTCTCAAACGTCTATAGAACCAGGGTGCGGGATCGACTGGATATCCCGGATTCCATCGCAAATATCTCATATTTCAAGCCTCCACAACATGTTTAACTTTCTTATTTAGTTCTCATGCTCTTTCTCATCATATCTCGCGCCTTGTTCGCTAAGTCGAGCTCCTTTTCCGCAATCGCAACCTGCAAATCCATCTCCATCACCGCAAGCTCATTTAATTGCTCTTTGCTCAAAAATTTACTAACTAGGAGGGGTTCATCAGCCAACATGCTTGATGCGTAAGCTGGTGTCAATTCAGGTATCAGTTCAGGATATCCTTCTCTCAAATGTTTAAACAACCATGGTGGAGCAGGATCTGCCCATGGTGGGATCCACGGTGGGGCAGGATCATAAGCGTATTCCGGTGGCCAGGGTGGCACTTCGCTTGGCGGATATGGTGGAGCAGGATCAAATGGGTATCCAGGCCACCAATACCTATTTCGCAAATTTCTCATATTTCAAGCACCCATATAATAGATAACTTGCTCACTTAATTTCCATACTCTTTCTCATCATCTCTCTAGCTTTGTTCGCGATTGCTAACTCCCTTTCCGCAATCTTGACCTGCAAATCCATCTCCATCACAGCTAGCTCATTTATTTGTTCTTGGCTCAAGACATATGACGAAATAGCAGGCTCTGGAGTAGGATCATGTATTAATTCGAAATTTTCCCGTCTCAATTCCCGTCTCAGTTCGGGATATGCCACTTTCCAAGATCTGAAGAGCTCGGGAGCTGGATCATATTTAGGCGCCATGTATTTCCTTCGCAAGTATCCCATATTTTTAGCCTCTAGGCCACTTGAAGTTCTTAAGAGAATTTAGTTTTAATACTATTTAAATTTTACGCTTATTGAATTAGTTTGTACAGTTTTTATATCCCTGCCTTTTGCGGTCAGTAAATGCTTAGGGAGAACGTTCGTACCTTCCTTCGGATCATGGCGGGCTTCGAGAAGGCCCGCAAGGTACCTGAAGGCCGTCGGCCTCGAGGAGAATTTTATTCCTCTCCAGGCCAAGCATAACGACCGCAGGATCTCGAAAGGCTTTTATCAAAAGATGGTCCACCACTTCCTATCATCAGGGGGTAGGTGAGGTATGTTTATTAGAACGGTTATCGTTTTGTCATTTGTGGCTCTTCTGGTAGCCAGTGTCTCAGCCTACGGAGTGGAGCCGGTGAGCGTCGGTGGAGATTTCGGCATTTCCTGGCTTAAGAACCTACCATCCCCTCCCAAAACCAGCATCGATGATGGCGGGGGTCTATGGAGCTGGGGAGGCGCCCCTAGCGGGATGACGGTAGTCAACGGCTCTCTGGTTCCCGAGGACGATGATAACGACGAAATTGATCTCGCTGACATCGAGTGGCTGTGGACGGAGCTTAGAGGTCCTCCGGTGATGCTCAATAAGACCAGAGGTCCTATGGATTTCTTGTATCCCTTTTACTCAGATGATCCCTGGTTTTTGTCTCAGCATTATGAACGACTGATCTTAGTCCCCGAAGATTATTACGATTAATGAGAACGTACATCGGCCTCGGCCTGATCCCCCCCGTCGGGGTCTCCCTGGGTCTTGACTCTCCGGCCCGGGATCAGTTTCCCTCCATAGGCGAGACGATCTTTTGCACCGTCGTCGCCACCACCGTCGCCTTCGAGCTGGCGAGACCGATCTCCACCAGGACCGCCCTCGGCTCTTCCAAGAGATCCCGAAGGAGATCACCGAACCCGAGACGAAATCCGAGACTGAGTCGATAGAGGGATAATGGAGGAATGGGAAAATCAGAGGGGATCGAGTAGGAGAACGACGGCGGGTAATGTGATTGAGTATGATATAAGTAGTATCAGGATATAACCCACGTCATCAAGCTCAGATTCAGGTGAAAGAATGGAAGACGACTTCAATGAAGTGGTTAAGTTTCACGGTCATACCTGCCCAGGCATCGCCATCGGCTACCGGGTGGCCAAGTACGTCAAAAACCACTATAATAGGGCCGAGGACGAGGAGATGGTGGCGATCGTCGAGAACAGCTCCTGCAGCGTCGACGCCATCCAGCAGCTTTTGGGCTGCACCTTCGGCAAGGGAAACTTCATCTTCAAGGATCACGGAAAACACGTCTACACCTTCTACTCCAGGGATCACGATAAGGCCCTGCGGATCTACTTCAGAAACGTCCTCCCCCGGACCGATCCCGCCGCCACCAAGAGGTATCTCGCCGGGGAGATGAGCTTCGAGGAGAGGGAGAGGTTTATGAAGCTCCGGGAGGAGGCGATAGATTACATCCTCAGCGCCCCCGACGAGGAGATCCTTGAAGTCCGAGAGGTCGAGATCCCCGCGCCTGCGAAGGCGAGGATCTACCCGTCCATCGAGTGCCAGGAGTGCGGCGAGGCCTTCATGGAGGTGAGGGGGAGGACCGCCGGAGGCAAGATCGTCTGCGAGGAGTGCTACCAGAAGTTTGTGACCTAGAAGGCCATCCTTTCTTCTCCGCTCACCCTTCTAAATTTCGATCTTCTGCAGGTCTTGCCCGATCTCGACTTCGACATCGGGGCCGAGGCCCGCCAGGACGTCTTGGACCATCTCGGCCTCGCGGCCGATCGTCTGAGGGTAGAGGTGGGTTAGGACGATCCGCTTTACTCCCGCACCCCGGAAATTCTCGCCAAGCCTCTTCGGGGTCGAGTGGTTGGTGACTATGAAGGGCTCGGGAAAGGAGCACTCATGGACGAGGAGGTCTATGCCCTCCGCGAGTCTCCTCATCGACTCTGTGGGCTCGGTGTCCCCGGAGTAAACGATGCTCTTATCTTCTGATTCGATCCGATATCCCAGGGCCGGAAGGCCGTGAAGCGCCTCGCCCGCTCTGATCTTCAGGCCCGCAAGGCTGAACTCGTCGCCGGGCCGAACGAGGGTGATGGAGACGTCCAGCTCCTCCAGATAAGGGTAGAGACCCCTGAGAGCCTCGAACCACGCCTCAGTCCCCCCGGGTCCGAAGACCGAAATTTCGTTCTCCCCCATCAGCCAACGGGCCTTGGCCAGGGCGAGAAGATCTGAGACGTGGTCCAGATGAAGATGGGTGAGGAGGGCAACGTCTATCTCCAGGGGCGAGAAGCCGGCCTCCGCGAGCCTCAATAAGGCGCCTGCGCCACAGTCGAAGAGGAGGGGCTCCTCGGCCTTCACCATCAGCCCCGCCTGGGCCCGGCCCGAGTGGGGTATGCCGACCCCAGTTCCAAGAAGGATCACCTCAAGTTCCATGAGATCCTCCTCGGGATTCGGGGGCAATAGAGTTTCCCGAAGGCCCCCGACCGGTCGGTTTTAAGTATCTCCAAAGAATCAGATATCAAGTGCGATAATCTGACTTCAAGATAGATCAAGGTGATAATTTGAAGGATAACGTCATCAAGGACCCGAAGTTGGCCGAGAAGGGCAAAAAAAGAATTGAGTGGGCGAGAAGACATATGCCCGTCCTCCAGAAGATCAGGGAGGAGTACGCGATCGAAAGGCCCCTGGAGGGGGTAAAGGTCGTGGCCTGCCTCCATGTCACCGTTGAGACCGCAAACCTCCTCTCGACCCTCACCGCGGGCGGCGCCGAGATCACACTCACCGGGTCCAACCCCCTCAGCACTCAGGACGACGTGGCCGCTGCCCTGGCCGAGGAGGGGATGTACGTCTACGCATTCCATGGCGAGAATGATCAGGAGTACTACGACTGCATCCACAGAGCTCTGGACATAGGCCCGAACGTCACCCTCGACGACGGCGCCGACACCATCGCCACCATCCATCGGGACCGAAAAGATCTCGTCGGAGATATCCTCGGGGGCTGCGAAGAGACGACGACAGGGGTGATAAGGCTCCGGGCCCTCGCCGAGGCGGGCGAGCTTCTGTACCCGGTCATTGCCGTCAACGACGCCGAGACGAAGATGATGTTCGACAACCGGTATGGCACCGGCCAGAGCACCATCCACGGAATCATGAACGCTACCAACTTCCTCTTCGCCGGCAAAAACGTCGTCATCGGGGGCTACGGCTGGTGCGGCCGGGGCCTGGCCACCCGAGCGAGGGGCATGGGCGCCAACGTCATCGTAGTCGAGGTGGAACCCCGAAAGGCCTTGGAGGCGGCGATGGACGGCTTCAGGGTGATGCCGATGATCGAGGCTGCACCCATCGGCGACCTATTCATCACCGTTACCGGGGATATCTCAGCCATCAGAGGGGAGCACGTAGAGCTGATGAAAGACCAGGCCATAGTCGCCAACAGCGGCCACTTCAACGTCGAAATCGACATCCCGGCCCTGGAGGAGATGGCTTCTGAGGTGGGCGAGGTCCAGGAGGACGTCAAAGAGTACAGAATGCCCGACGGCCGAAGGATCTACCTTTTGGCCGAAGGGAGGCTGATAAACCTTGCCGCTGCCTATGGCCACCCCCCAGAGGTTATGGATATGAGCTTTGCAAACCAGGCCCTATCCGTCCGATATATAGCCGAGCATGGCCTCCAGCTTGAGAGGAAGGTATACTCCGTCCCCTCGGAGATCGACAGGAGGGTTGCAGCCCTGAAGCTGGAGGCGATGGGGATCGAGATCGAGACCCTCACCCCCCAGCAGGAGAAGTACCTCCACAGCTGGGATATGGGAACCTGAGGAGGGGGGGAGATGGACCTGAAAAGAGATGCGGTCGAGGCCTACCTGAGGAGCCTCGCGGGAGAGGACGCCGAGTTGGTGGGTATGAGAACCCTCGGAGAGACGATCCCCACCACAGAAGATGTCAAGGGCTTCGGCTACGGAAGCCCGGTACTTCTGGAGTACCGATCTAAAGAGAAGGCGATGTCTGCGGTCCTCTCGACGATGCGGGTCCAGGAGGGGTTCGGCCACGATCACTTCTCCGACCGGGCCCAGGTCCTCCTCTGGCAGCACTCCACCTTTGGCAAGCTCCCAAAGCACGCAAGGTCGATCGACGTCGGATACTTCGACACCAAGGGGAGGCTCAGCTCCTGCGGCGAGGCCCAAGAGTTCTTCATCCTGATGGAGAAGATCGATGGGAGAGAGTACTTCTTCGACCTGGAACGGGTGAAGGAGGAGGGTGCGACGGATCTGGACATGAGGCGGGCCGAGGTCCTATCCACCTACCTTGCCGAGATCCACGACACAAAACAGGAGTCTTTGGCCCTCTATCGGCGAAAGATCAGAGACACCGTCGGCCACGGTGAATGCATCATGGGAATTCTCGACGACTACCCGACACAGTCCGACTTCCTCGATCCTGGCGAACTCGCAACGATTGAGAAGAAGTGCGTCGACTGGAGGTGGCGTCTTCGGGAGAAGACCGGTCGGCTCTCTCAGGTCCACGGCGACTTTCACCCCTGGAATGTGATGTTCAGGTCGGGGACGGACTTCTCGGTCCTGGACAGGTCCCGGGGCGAGTGGGGCGAGGCCGCCGACGACATCACCGCCATGACGACCAATTACATCTTCTACTCGGTCCAGAAGAGCCTGAGGCTGGAAGGAGGGCTCAAAGACCTCTTTGAGCTATTCTTCGAGAATTACCTGGACAGGACAGGAGACGAGGAGCTTCTATCGGTGATCGCGCCCTTCTTCGCCTTCAGGATGATGGTGGTGGCGAGCCCCACCTGGTATCCCCTCTTAAGCGGCGATGTGCGAAGAAAACTCTTCAACTTCTTGGAGAATGTCCTTGACTCCGAGGAGTTCGACTACAGGAAGGTCAACAGCTACCTCGAAAAGCCGCAGATCTGAGATGGAAACGCGATACGCTTTCGAGCTCTCCGGAGAGCACCCTACGATCCCGAGAAGCGAGGCCTGCGCCCTCCTGGAGGTATGTTCGTCGGGGCATGGGGTTGTCTCCGACCGAGAACGCTGCCTCGTAGTCGAGGCCCGGGACCTGAACCTCTCTGGGCTCGGCGCCAGGATGGCGATGACCCATAGGGTTGTTGAGATCTTGGCCGAGACCGAGCCGACGCCGGACGGGGTCTCCATTGCGGCGAACGAACTCGACCTTCCAGCCAGAACATACAAAGTCAGGGCTAAGAGGCTCGGGAAGACGCCTCTCGGAAGTGACGACGTCGAGAGGATGGTGGGCTCTGTTCTGTGGAAGAGGGGATACAAGGCCGATCTGAAGGACCCCGAGATCGAGATCAGGGCTATCGTTACAGAGGAAAGGGTCTTTCTCGGCCAGGAGGTGGCCCGAGCTGATCGGGCTGGGTTTCGGGCCCGCCGCCCCCACATGAAGCCCTTCTTCCATCCCGGAACGATGCTCCCGAAGCTCTCCAGGGCTCTCGTCAACCTCTCCCGGGTTCGGAAGGGTGAGAGGCTCCTGGACCCCTTCACCGGAACCGCCGGGTTTCTGGTGGAGGCGGGGCTGATGGGCATCCGGGGACTGGGGGTAGATGTCCAGGAAGATATAGTTCGGGGCGCCAAATCGAACCTTGTGGGGCTCGATGGCACCCTCATCGTCGGGGACGCCATGAGGCTCCCTCTGAATGACGACTCCATCGATGCTGTCGTCTCTGACGCCCCCTATGGAAGGTCGGCCCTGATTCAGGCGGGGTCGAGGGACGAGCTTCTGGAGGGAAGCCTCGCCGAGCTCCGGCGGGTCCTCATTCCCAAAAGGAGGATGATCTACGTCGACGACCGGCCCGTCGGCGGATCGATCGAAGACTCCGGGTTTGAGGTCGTCGAGGTTCACAAAGAGAGGGTCCATAGGGGCCTCACGAGGCAGATCTTCGTCTGCAGATGACGATCACTATCGAACGAATATTTTCTCGTCCAGGGCCGTGATGATCAACCCCACCTGGTCAACCGACCTTTGCCGCGTATATCCAGCCGCTCTCCTCGCGGCCGCAGACCAATACCCCGCCCCTCGTGGCCGGCGAGATCGATCTCGTCGCTCTCGGGCGGAAGGCAGGTCAGCGCCTCGGAACAAGTGCCAACGAGCCAGGTCTCCGTGGCCGTTCCGGCGATACGCTCCTGGCTGTTGTCATAATATCAGACGACGTCTTGGCCGGACCGCCGAAAGCTCCAGCCTGTCGTAGGTGGTATTCCATGGCTATGGTGATGATCATCTACCGCATCGTTTTGGTGCCTGAGTATCGATACAGATCTCGAACCTTTTCACTCCTCCGCCCTTTTGACGCGGATTGTGTTGAGGAGCATCTCCGTCGCGTCCCACCAATAGCTCGAATCCATCTCGCACCTGGTCATTCCGAGAACCGGCCCCTCCTCCGTCTGGACCTGGTCGGGCCAGAAGATCGCAACGTAAAGAATCTGGTGGTCGTCGTCCTCCCCGGTGCCGAGGACCCCCGTCTCGCCTCCGATCGTCCACTCTGATGCATTATGCTCAGTGTACCCCCTCTTCTGGAGGGAGGCCTCAGCCAGAAGCATCTCCGTCCTCAGGTTCACGGGTCTATAGCCGTCGTAGCTGGTGATATCGATCGTAGCTGCCCTGATCCCCCCGTCCAGGATGATCCTGTGCCGCTCGAGCCCCAGCCCCTCCTCGGTCTCACCGGGCTCGGGCCCTTCCTGGATGATGGTGTAGTTCTTCTCCCCCAGGTCGAAAGAGACCTCGTAAGGTCCAGCGGTCACCGTCACCCCAGTCGAGGCCTTCCCGGTCGCCACCGCCTTCTCGATGTGGACGGAATCGATCAGCTCCTTTGTCGCCGTCCAAGGAAGGCTCGAAGTTATGACACAGGAGGTCTTTCCGAGATAATCACCGGGGGCGAGGTATCTGTCGAGCCAGTAGGCGGCCTGATAAGTATCCTCTCCCGAGACCTCCTCGAAGGTCGTCAGAAATCCTGTGTGCCTGTCCAAGAGCCTCTCCTTCGTCTCGACACCGATATAGCCAATATTCCAGGGGAGCTTTCTGCTCAGGGTCTTGGTGACACCATCCCCCGCCGGGACGGGGCTGTTGTAGCTTGTCACCTTGATCTGGACCTGGCCGTCGTCGCACTCTAAAAGGGTTAAACGTTCGGTGTAATCGATCCCTGTAGGGGTCTTCCCCTCGACAGGTTCTGCAACCTGGACGGTGCAGTTCCTCCCAGACTCCAGGCTGAAAGAGACCTGATAGGGGCCCAAGTCCACGATCTCCTCCTGAGCCGCATATGCTGCCGGTATCAAGAGCATGGCCGCTGAAATGACCATAATTAATTTCGTTCTCATGATGCTAACCTCCACTCAAAGGCGGTTCTACCGCAGCTCTCGGAACGTGTACTTCATTCTTAAAGGCTATCGTGACCTATATTTAAATATTATTTTATATATTATTTCAATGCCAAACATCTCGAAAAACATAACCATAGCGAGATTTAAATAGTATCAATTATAACTAAATATCACGAATACTTTTGCAGCCTGGCATTCCGAGAGGTTTATAGTGATCAGAAATCTGGAACCACCTCCTTCAGCTCCTCGGTGGTGGCCGCAAAGACGCGCTCGACGGACCCGAAGTGGCGGAGGAGATTTTTCGCCACGGCGTTTCCGACGCCGGGGATGGAAGAGACGAGGTACTCCTGCTGCTCTTTGAGGGTCCTGTGGGTCTTCTTGCCGTGGGCCTGGGGGGCGCCGCCCCTCGCCTGCTGCTCGCGCCTCAGACGCCCGCCGTCCGGCTCTCGGTCAGCTGGGCGAGGAGGGCTTTTCCTCGGGGCGAAGGGACCTCTCGCCCCTCTCGCTCCGCCGTTTCCAGCCAGAGCTCCATGGCGATTTTCGCTTCTTTGAGGGCCTCCTCTTCGGTCTCGCCGAATGCGGAGCAGCTGGGGAGCTCGGGAACGACCGCTATGTAGCCCTCGTCCTCGGAGCTGTAGAAGATCTCTATCGCGTATTTATACATCCAAATCTTCCTCGACAGTGAGATCGTCGAAGATGCTCATCACTCTTACCCTCATCTCTTCGAGCTCTTCTTTGGTGATGCGCCATACGATCTCGCCGCGGATATTGGCGGCGCCACCATGGGGCAACCTTTTGCTGATGGGCTCGAAAGCCACCTCTTCTGCCATGGGTTAAAACCTCTTTCTTTTGCCAGCGTCTTATAAACAGATAGGTACTTCATTTCAAGCCCAATGACTTTCTAGCTGCTGTAAAAGGGTCTCCATAAAATATCGGATCTACCCGTTCTACTATATCTGCCGAAACTTCAAGAAAGTGGCGCTTATTCTCGATCGGTACAAGGGCACAGAGCGCACCGTTATCCATTCCGACCTGAAGAGGTTCTGCTAGAGATCGGACGGCTTTGATGTTCCCCTGGATACTCAGATCTCCCAGGATCAGAAGGCCGGGCTGAACGGGCTGCTTCATTATCGCGGAATAGATGGCAGCCACCAGGCCGATTCCAGCATCACAGGAGACGTGATTGTTCAGGAGATTTATAGCTTCGACGTGGAAATCGGTCGTATCAAAGGGTCTAGCGATCCCCATCTCGCTCTTATGGCCATTTATGTAAGCGAAGGCCCTCTGGATCGACTCTTTCATGCTGCTATCGACGCCGCCAGCTATCTTGAGCTTGCCGGTGCCCGGTGATGATCCAACTTCCAGGCGATATAGACCCACTTTACCCTGATCGTCCACCGACGCCGCATAAACAGAACCGGGTGCGAGAGGGTCTGTTGATATCAGATCCCGACCGCCCTCCTCCGGGACGCCGACGTACCGCTCCTCCCGAGTTTCGTTGTCGATGTAAGAGAAAGAAGTCTGGTGGTACTCAAAGGACCCCATCTTCTTGAGCTGCTCCTTCACACGCCGCCTACCTTCAATCGCCAGCTCCAGAATCTCGGCCATCTCTTCCCTGGATAAATCGCCGTGGGGATAGACCAGCTTGATGAGGCCGGAGACGGTCTTCCTAACGGCTTTTACGTCTCGGGCGTTCAGGTGCGAGCCGAAAGAGAAGTAATGATCGATCGAGTCTACGAAGTTCAGACGCCGCATTTCCCTCAGAGCCTCGGCCAGGTAGTCCACCACGAATCCGTAGTGTTTGGTAAAGAACTCGACACGCATCTTGGGAACTTCCCAGCCGGGGAGGTAGAAATGAATTCGATCGAAGAAGGCCATATCTTCCCTGATAACTTCGGGCATCGGGACGAAGAGGTGAGATGATCGAACCATAACCTCAACAGGCTGGTTCGTATTGCCGAACATGACTATGGATGCAGTTCCTGATAGAGCATCTTTGCCTCTGGCGAAGGTTCCTGACTCGCAATAGGTCTTGAGGGTGGTTATCACCTCCTTTGGCATCTTCTGAAGGTCTGCCACCTCGTCGAAGGCAACGGCGTCCCAAAGTCCTACAAGTCCCATCTTCCCGGTTCCAATATTGTAGAAGAGGTTGGCCACGGTGGTCGGGCCCGTGAGAAGGATGGCGTAAGGTGTGAACTCCTGGTATGCGAAGGACTTTCCTGTTCCTCTAGGCCCAAGCTCCACTAAGTTGTAGTTCTGCTCGCAAAGAGGAATCAGCCTTACAAGGAATTCGAGCTTGAGCCTCCTGTCGAAGTTGGAGGGTTCAAGGCCGATACTCCTGATCAGTAGATCTATCCATTCGTCAGAGGTGAACTGGCGGCGAGACTCGATGTATTCCTGCAGGTCGAAGGTGGCCAGCTGGATGGGCTTCATCTCTTCTATCCAGAAGGGGCTTCGCTTGCCCTTTGCCTCTTCATCATATCTGTGGGCGATCTCTACCTGTGCCCAGATGCCGCCCATGAGCAATCGGTCGTACTTCCGGACGTAATCTTCCGGGATGTGGACGTATTTATGGCCGAAGTTGACGAACTCCGCCCAATACTTGTCATCATCAGAGAGGTATCTGACCTTGATCTTGTCGATGAGGGTGTATTTGCCCTTCTCCCTGACTAGGGACTGGGCCTTGTTTGACTCTTCGGGCCGGACATAATTTTCTGCTAGGGTAGAAGTCACCAACCTCATTCCGGCTTCGATGACGGCGTCGTCATCGGTTGCGCAGTATTTGCCCAGAAGATATTCGAGAACGAAGCTGGGGACGGTGCTTCCGATACCCGCCTTTAACCTCAATACCAGATCCTTTCGGACCACCTTGCCGGCAAACATCGAAGTTGTCTTCTGGTCGAGTTCTGGCATAGCTCTCTTCCTTCATCTCATGGATGATCTGGCGTTCTCTTCTTTTGCTGACTCAATACTGAAGTAGGGCATTTTCGATCTCTTTGGGCGGCGTGAGTTCAACTCCAGTAACGGCTTCCGTCAGATGGATTCGGACCTTTTTCTGGGATGGATCTTCTATTATCATCATTGTGACCGTATTTGGCTCCAATGCGAGGGGGTCCTTCTCTCCAAGTTTCATCTGAACGTCGCCGGTCTCATCCTCAAATCCGTAAGACGCGCTGACGGGCTTTGAGATCACTTTCCCGCCTTCCCTCAATTCCACCCTCACGCTCGGGGGAACTGGAAGAGAGATCCCTTTGATTCGGCCAGCGACTTTTGCGGAGAAGAACCGCGTCGTCAGCTTCTTGTCTCCGTAATCGAGGTCCCAGATTATGTCTTTCCCCTCCTCCGCGCCATCAGATGCGGGGCTCATGACGACCACCGGAACGATAATCTCCTGGGGAGATAAACCTCCGTGAAAGTAAGCTCTAGAGCCGCCGCTGACCTTGAAGCAGGAGAAGTTCCAGGGAACTGCTATCTCCAGGTCTTCTCCAAGGCCAAAATCTGCGATCTTAGCTCTTAGATATGATTTTTCAGCGGCTCCACCAACGCCAACCCAAACGCGCCTGTGGAGGTCTGAGGTTTTGCCGCCTGGGGCACTGATCTTCATATCTTCCCCCAGCTCATCGCCAAAGAGATAGCCGTGATCTGAAGAGATGACGATCCTATTTACTCCGGACTTGACGAGGACCCGGAAGGCCCTCTGGAGCATGAGCAGAATGTCGTCCATCGTTCTTCGGGCCAGGGCGACATTTTCGTCTTCACACAGGGCGTCTATCTCCTGTGACGTCACCAGGATCAGCTCGGCATCTTCAATTCCTTCGATTACGGGCGTCTTTGGCGTCGGCAATAAGTCATCGAGCTTTACGTCGAAAACTTTCAATCCTGTCTTACTCTTCAGGAACTTGATTCGATCATCACGAGTCCTTATTAGGGTGCCGTCTATCTCCATCCCTAATTTGCCGTCTCCTGCAGAGATCACCTTTCCCTTCTGGGCTCCCGGCAGGAGCGCTGCCATACCGATCTCGGTGATGGTGGGCACTGCAGCTAGTGCAGGTTTGATCTCGCAGTCGCACTCCTGAGATAATATCCGGACCAGCTCCTGGGCCATCTCGAACCTCAGTGCGTCCACCCAGACATAGGCGCTCTTACCTTCTTCTATGGCTGGCGTCACCACTTTCTCGAATATCTCGGTCTGGTTTAAGGCGCGGTCTATCCGGAAGCCAGCCTTCTGGTAGAAGCGGAGGAACTTCTCAGCGAGGGTTTCGCCCGCCTTCGAATATCGATCTCTGGCTTGATAAACAAGCCGTTCAAGGCCGTCTTCGGTCGTGTGAAAGTCAAAGTTATGGAACTTTTTCTCCATGTTGCGGTGGTGGGAGTCGAGAAGATACCATGGCCGGTCTCCTGAGGTGTAGGCCAGGAAGATGGAATCGACCTCTTCTGGAAGGTATCTGATCTCATTTTCGATCCTCTCGGCCTCCAGAAGGAGCTGGCCTGCGGTCTCTATCAGAGACCATCGAGCCTGGACTTCTGCTGTCTGTTCAGACCAGAAGCTTGACCTGTGGGCGGCGGCGATCTGGACCAGATCTTCGTTTGCCTTCTGGATGAGTGCCTCTTCCACGCTCTTCTGAAGCGATCGTTCTACTTCGAGGAACGTCTCCGTTCTCAGGATCTGATCCATGGAAAAGCTTATCCTGGAGATCCCAAGCTCCTTTTCCACGGCAGACGCCCGATCTACATAGCTCTTCTGAAGGTCGCGCATGCTCCGCCAGGTCTTCGCCAGCTTCACGCAGGCGTCTTTGGCACCTGGCCTTGACGCCGCTCTGACCGAGGCGAGCTGGTCAGGGACCGAAGAGATTCCAGCCAAGAAATCGGTGGCCAAGACGTACCGTGCAAGCCTGGACCTGTAAGAGTCAAGATCTTCATCGTCGGCCAACGGTTCTGCATCCAGCTCGGCCGCCATCATCTGGGACAGTTCCGCGAGCGCGTCTTTCTCCTCGATCCTGGTGTCGAATTTCGGGTCGCTGAGGAACTTGAGGGCGACGTCCATGAAATCCCCGGGACCGAAGATGAGCTGGAGGACTCCGGTGGCATGTTCCCTTACGTCGGCGATCTTCTCGATCTCCTCGATGGAGCTGTACTTTCTGGCTTCGATCTCCCTTTCGACCTTTTTGAGGTCCTCCTCCGTCCACTGGCCCGTCGCCTTGAGGCCGTTTTTGGCGACCACTGCAAGCCTCGTATTCAGAGTCCAGGGCTGGGCACCCGGCCTCATGACCACCCCCGCCATCTCGGCTTCGATGAGGGCGTTCTGGGCCTTTGCCCTGTCCAGCGGGACGTAGATGACGAGCTTGGGTGGCTCAAGCCCCCCCATGAGCGGCTCGATACGAGATCGAAGCTCAAAGAAGCTGCCGTCGTAGCATTCAACGGTGGTATCTGGCAAGCTCAGACGTTCTGCAAAGTCGGCGTAGCAGCTCTCGGGATCGTACCAGACCACGGTGCCGCGATTTTCCACCTGCTTCTCGATGAGATCGCGCAGGTAGTCGGATACGATCCCCGTTCCCTCTCCCATCAGCGATCACCCTCGTAGACATCCAGCCGGTTGTGAGCTATGGCGTAGGATTTGTTGGCCCTGCACTTCTCCAGGACCCGATCGGGCCAGTACCTCATGGCCGTATAGGACCAGTCGTAGTCCCCGGCTTCAAGCCCCTTCCAGAACTTCGCCGGCTCCTTCCAGGAGGGCATAAGATCGCGGAGCGGAGCCAGGTTCAGGATCACGCCGTCGTCGATCTCCGGAGTCCAGCCGGCGGTCCTGCTCCTCTCGTCCTTTGCCTCAAGGACCTGGCGAAGGGCCTTCTCGAAGTCGAGGAGGTCTGAGAGGGCGGTCTCCAGCCCCTCCAGCTCCTTTTCCGCCCTCTTCTTCTCCCGACCAGCGGATGACGATTTGGAACCATTGACCTCGTCGATCCGATTTTTGAGCTGGTTGATCTTTCCCGCTACGTACCGGTTTCCGAGGATGAGGGGCAGAGTATCGACAGTCGCCTTCTCGTGGAATACATAGATGCTGTAGCTCTTCTTCGGCGACTGGAAGAGCCAGTAGACCGGGCGTTTTCTGTACTTCTTGAGGTGCTCCTTGAAGAAGTCCCGCTCGAAGTGGCGGCGAAGGGCCCTTTCCGGATCGCCGTTCTCGTCGCCGAGGGCCGTCGAGATGATCTCGTTCGCTCCCTCCTCGCCGAGGGCGATCTCCAGGGCTGAATAGACCTTGCGGGCGAGGTCGTCCTGGTGGCCCTCGTCCAGGGTGGCCACGCCGTCGTTGTCTGCCAGGGAGCGGAGCTTTTCAGCCACGTCTTTGGGGAAGCGGCCCGCTCCAATGGCCCCTGCTCCGGGCTGGAAGCGGCCCATGACGATTCCCATTGCATAGGAAATCCAGCGGCGGGAGAGTTCCTCCTCGTCGATGTAATCCGGCTTGGTCTCTTCGGCTGCATCCTCGCCTTCGGAGGCGGGCTGTGCCAACTCGGATTCGATGGCCCGACGGTCCTCCTCGGAGATGCCGTAAAGCCGGTAGACCTCCTCGTCGATGGCCTTTTCCACGTCTTTGAGGGCATCTTCTCGCAGCCAGATATCCGTGAGGGTGTCATCCAGGGTGGCGGACCAGGGCGGGGCGATGAAGTCGAAGGTCGTCTCGTCATCGGCGGAATCGGCGCGGGCGAGGGAAATGGCACGATCGACCAGCTGTTCCAAGCCTCTTTTATCAATATTTGTCGGAATTGGAAGTCTTGCCAAATCCCCTACTTGGACGTGAACAGTAGGGTTGATGAGCTTGAGAATATACTGAGATAAAGTTGAATTCATAATGGAGAGTACTGAATAGGTGTTCTCTGGGAACACCGACGAGCCTGAGACATCAAATATGAATCCTCCTGGAGAAAGACGAGCGCTGAACCGCCCAGAGGTTAAATCCGTCCACGTCACACCACGGCGGAAGTAAAATTTGGTATTTTGAGGCCTTGAAGTTGTTCTGCCTGATTCAATTCCAAAATTCCGAATTTCTGCACCATCTTCGAACCAATTCACTACAAATTCCTGATTCCCCCACCACCGCAGGGATCTGCCACCTTTCATATATGGAATCCACTTTTTCCCACTAGATCCTGCTTCTTCCCTGCTCTTATAGCCGAAACCCACCTGATCAATTCCCTCTTCCCACCAGAATCGCAAGAATCGCAAGTTGTCAGCAGTTCCAAGACCCACACGTGGCTGGGCAATTTCCCCCAGCTTCCGATATTCCTTGAATAATCGCCTTAGTCCCGGCGTGATCCAATAGATCCAGGGTTCACTTGGGATTGCTTCGAAGTCTCCCTGAAGGTAGTGGAAGATAACAGGATCATTCTCACCAGAATAGTTATGAGAGATTACCTTATTATCAAAAATATTTTTCTTATTTTCGCCCTCGGCTTTGTTCAGCCTATACCAAGTCCCGATTCTCTCATATCTTCTCTCTTTTTCAGGGTCGCGCTTTAAAACAAAAGAGACGAATCCATGGGCGTTCGGATTGGAGATGTCAAACTCGGTCTTCGTCCCAAGATGACATCCAGTTTCGATCGAAGCAGTATCAAGCAGTTTTTTTCTTAGCTTTTTATACGATAAAATGAACATGAAGGTGTGAATTGTGATCATACCACATCGGCCATCGTCTTTTGTCATCTGAAGACATCGCTCAATGAAGGCGGTGTAGAGATCGCCTTTCCCTTCAGGGTAATTATCGGCAATGAATTTCGCCAATATCGGATGCATGTTTCGTCGATTCATGTACGGCGGATTCGTGAAGACCGCATCGTAGCGCCTCCGCATGATGTCCAGAAGGCGCATCCCCTTCGCCGCCTCACCCGCAAAGAAGGTCTCATCAAATCCATGCTCCGACTGCTGCCTGGCAAAGTCGTCAAAGGCCATGACGATCTGATCTCCGAGGACGTCCCAGAACTCCTCGCCCCAGAGCTGGACGTTCTCAGTCTCGACGTCGAGGTCGGCCTGGTCTTCAAACCTCTGAAGGGTCGTCTTGTGGCTTGCTCTCTCTTCGGAGACCAGCCGATCGATCTCATCCTCAAGCCGCAGAAGAGAACCTGCCCCCTTTCCGGAGTTCTCCTTGATCAGCCTCCATAGCGCCCTTATGATCCGCTCGTAGACGGGAATGGTGAATGAAGACGCTCTGAGGAATTTCTCCAGCCAGGAGTCGTCGGGAAGCTCTATCTCGGCGCATGCGAGGTGGCTCTCGGTGATCTTAGCCTTCGGATTCAATGTCTTAGCCTTGAGGTAGAGGGCCAGGGCCGAGAGCTGGACCGCCCGGAGGGCTATGTCGATCCCGAAGATGTTGTTGGCGAGGATCGCGGCAGGGATCTCGTCTTCTGATTCCGCTGACGGCCTCTCGGGCCAGCCGGGCTCTCCCGCCCGCACCATCTCCTCCCGGTACATCTCGGCGAGTAGGTCGAAGGCGACAAGCCCGAAGTGCATCGTCCCGCAGGCGGGGTCCAGGGTCTCGATCTCCAGAACCGGCTTCATCGGAAGGGGCGGGATCTCTCCTGCGAGGGGGACGAGGTAGTCAAGGGTCTCCACAAGTCTCGAATCGGGATGCATCTGGACCCAGAGCCGTCCGAGGGTGTTTTGGACGAGATACTTCACTATCCAACGAGGCGTGAAGAGCTGGGTCGCCGCTGGGATGTCTTCCGGGCGGATCTTCTGCTTCTTCTTATAGAGCCGGTCGAAGACCGCCTTCTTCTCCTCCTCTGTGAAGTACTGGTAGATCCAGCCGATCGTCTCCTCGTTATCCGGAGCCCAGGCATCTTTCAGGGTGGGGTCGTTTAGCATGTCGATTAGATCCTTGAGCGCCCGGGGACGGGGAAAGAGCCTGCTTACAAGGTTGTCAGGATCGAAGAGAACCCGTATCTCTTCGGCCATCTCGGCTGATTGGGCGAGGAGGAAGTGGCGGTATGCGACGTCCCTTGGCCCCTCGCCGAGGGCGTTCTGGGGCAGGCTTCCTGACTCGTACCTCGCCATCTCCTCGGGATGGTCTGCGAGATAGAAGATGAAGCCGTTTGAGCTATGGTGACGGTCGATCGTTCCTCGAATGAGCTTTCGCCCTTCCATCATCTTGAAGGCGACCAGACGGTTCAGATGGGTGAAGGCGACCTCTTTTGCCAGCTTCTCTGTGGCCTTCGCCCTCTTTTGGCCCGCCTTCTCCTCGTCTTCCAGGTACTTCTCCAGCTTCTGCCTCGTCTCCTGGGCCTCCGGAACTTGCTGGAGGGCGGGGAGGTTTTCGACCTTTTCGAAATTGCCTTTGGGGTCGAGGCCGTAAACCCCCCGGAAGAGGTCCCAGACCTCTTTGATGAGCAGCTCTCTCGCTCCCAGGGTCACGTTGTGGATCAAAGCTCTCTCCATCTCTCCTCACTCCAGGACTATCTCGACGTTCTCATCCAGCAGCTCCAAGAGGCGGCTTTTCAGTCTCTGAACCGATCTCTCAACCGCCTCTCTCGAACTGAGGGGCTGGCTGAAGAACTCCGAGAGGCGAACTCTCACGACCTGCTTTTCAGGCTCTGGACCGTCGCTCGTTGTGGTCTTCTCTTTTGATTCCGCGCGTGCCCGCTCTCTCATCAGCCTCTCGACCCCCTCAAGCCTCTCCAGCGCCTCGGTCTCAAGGCTCGAAAGGGCGGCGAGGTCAGACTCCATCTGAGGGATGGTCGCCTTGCACCTCTCGCACAAAAGCCCGCCCGTCCTGAGGTCCGGCCCCTCACAGCCCCTTTTGGCGAGTTCCCTGAGAGCCTGGTCTATCTCCCTTTCATCGATGCCGGAATGCTGAACTCTGCCCTTAACGGTTTCGATGGCGGACCCGAACGCCTCCCTCCTTTTGCTGTGAAGCTCGTCGTAAACCTCAGCGTATCGTGAGGAGATCTCAGAGGAGATTTCCCCGATCTCGGCCAGATGGTCGTAGATCTCCTCGACCTCCAATAGGCGCTTCAATCGATCCGCCTTCTCTTCAAGGCCGGAAACCTCAAATCTGCCCGATTCGGCCCGCGCCTTCAAAACCGGCCACGTATCCCTGGACGCCAGACGAGCCTGCCGAATGGCCCTGAGAGAACCTTCGTCTGTAATTTCACGGATCTTGCGAATCGTATCTCGATCTCTCTTCAGACGCTCGCCCTCATCCATGAGGATCGTAACACACTCGTCTGTCTCCCCTTTTGAAATTTCGGTTAGGGTCCTCTTAATCTCGTCTATCTGCACCAATACTGGAAGGTCGTTGGCTCTGGCTTTGGCCTCGATAGATACGAGATCTCTTATCTCTCTTTCAACGAATCCTTTGAGGGCGGAAGCTATCGAGTTCTTGTCCACATCGACCATGTCCCCGCTGAGATCTTCGTAGCTTTTCGCAGCCTTGGCCAGCTCCACCATTGGTATGATCTTAGCAGGCGTAAAGAGGGCTGTCTTAAATGTACTATTGTTCATGAGTGCATCGTGGCTGACAGGGTCCTGATAGGAGTCGAACTTCTGGCCGCTATGGGAGACCTCGATCATCCCAGCCCTGAAGAGTACAGCAAGAACCAGCCTCAGCATGTCCTGATCTCCACCGTAACCGATTCCGCCGAAGTGTGCCGCAAGAGCCTTACCGGACCTTGTATCTCTGTTGCCGTAACTGTGTTCTCGGTTAAGGTGCTGTAAGACCTCCTGGACTATCTCTGCATTCGAATTGGGCACATACTTCTGGCCGTCCTTCACCACCAGTTCCATACCCTGCTCTCCATTGTAGAATATGGGGCTGAGGCCGTTGAGGTTTGCAGCCTTCAGGATCTCATTGGCCTCCTTTCCCTTGAGAGGCTTAGCCCAGATCGGGAGCCTAGGGTAGAGATCCAGTATGACCTCGTCCAAAGCCTTCTTAATGATGGACTCAAGGCTCTTTCCGAGATCAGATCCGTCCCTCGATATTCCTCTGAAGATGAAGGACCCACCCAATAAGGCTGATCTGACCAGATCTCGCAACCTTGACTGCTTCCTCATAACCTCTTTCTTCTCATCCTCAAGGCTGGCCGCCTCCTCTCTTGTGATCCTGTTCTGTCCTCGGAGCTGGTCGTACTTTTCAACCATCTTCTTGGACGAATATAGATCTGCCACCAGATCGTCGATCTCAGGATTCAAAGAAAAGAGGAAGTATATCTCATTCTTGTGACCCTCAGATCTGCTCTCATTTCGGATCTCTTCAAGCCTCTTCTCAAAGCTGTCGCCGTCTTCAGATGCAAATAAGGAGAGGGATACATGCCCATCACTTATCTGAGAACCATTGAAGCTCAATCCGATATTGAAAGTCTTAAGCTTTTGGAATCTGTAGCTTTTAAGAACTGGCTCGTTGAAGATATCCCCCAAAGTGCTCTTGAGAAGCTCGTTTCGATCTCGCGGTCTCGGCTCCAGGCTTCTGCGCTCGGTCTCCCAGTTCTTCTCCTGAGCGGTCTGAAGTTTCCAGCCCTCTTCTGTCTCTCGAACAAACTTCGCCTCTTGAAGGCACTTCAAGGCATCTCTTACTTCGGCCAGAGGAGCCTGTTCTCCGATCGCGTCTACGATACAAGCTGCGATATTTGCTTCGGTTCTGGGGAGGTCCCTGATGAATTCTAGAAGGCAGACCACCTTGGAGACCCGGGATGCCATAGATCCATCGCCGCCGAATTGGTCAAAGATGTCCGCTAAATCCTTTCTCTTCTCCGTCGACAAGTTCCCCTCGACAATATCGAAGATCTTGTCTATGGTAACGAGAGTTCCTACAGGCTTCTTCGCCAGCTTCGTCCTCTCGTTCACCAGCATCTGCTGAGCCTGTTTTATGATCGTCCGGTTGCTGCCGCCAAGATGCCGATCTGCTCCGGGTTGTAACCTGATCCCTGACATTATGTCAATGGAGATCTCAACAAAGTGGGGGGGGTAGGGGTAACACTGGACAAAGTCGCCCTTCTTAACTTCAGACTTTTTGGCGGTCCTCTCCAGGCGAAGTGCAAGGTTGAGCTGTCCTTGGGACTCATCGTACATCTTCTCCAGGAGGGGAATTGCGTCTTCTTTCTTGGCAAGAACCCTGCGGGTAGCTACCTCTCGAATGTCCGAGGGTGCAAGATCTATCCTGTACTTGAAACGGTCCTGAAGCTTCGCAAGATCGACCCTCTTGGAGTCTATCGCAGCCACCACCTCATCCAGCTTCTCCTGCGAAGTGACCGCAATCCAGACAGGAGCGACTGCCTTTTTTGCTTTGAGTCGGTTCTTGCTAACCTTTCCGAACTGCTCGACGAGGGCTCGAAGATCTTCGATCCTATCAGCGCTTCGGGCAACATACTGGCCAACCTCGTCGATTATGAGGACCAACGCCTTGCCAGGCCGTCTTTTCTCCATGAGATCAAACGACCGCTCGACAACATCCTCAACGGTCAAGGTATTCCTAGGATGAGATAAGGCCCAGGTGTCGGGCTTGGGAAAATGCTCAGGGTCCATCCTGTTGAGGATGGCAGATGCGTAATTGATCTTCTTGGCACCCTTTCTGGCCCGGCTCCATTCGATCCCGTTGACCTCTGGACACAGGCTGATGAACCGATCAAGATTTCCTTCTTCCTCAAGCTCGATCTCAAGGTCGGATATATCGTAATCCATGGCGTAGTCCAGCTTGGAGAGGAGGGCGCGATAGACGATCTCTGCTATCTTCTCGTCACCTTTCTTGACTTCCGACGCCTTGGAGACGTCAAACATGATCACTTCGATTGGAATCTTTGTATTGATGAAGTCCACATATTCGCTGATCCTGTTATCATCGAGCTGAACCTTGAACAGTTCGCTGTAGCTTTTGCCCAGAACCGAAGGATTTGCCAAAACGTAGCCCAAATTCTTCGCGAAAGAAGACTTACCTGATCCAAAGAAGCCAGAGATCCAGATCCCTACGCCTTCGTGAGGCTCTGCCGGAGCCTCCGCCATCGCCCTCAATATTTCCAGATAATGATCTTTAATCCGGTCGGTTGCGACGTATTCTGTGATCTCTGTGTAAACTGTATGCTCGTCAAACTGATCGACTTTTATTATCTCCTCGATATCTTGGCTCAAATCCCTTGAAAGAAGCTCTCCAATTAGATTCATTTCAACACCACCATCGATCATCCATAGATCTTCACCCTGTAGTTCCCCTGGACCTCTCGGTCCTTCAGACTCATAAAAAGCAAGCCTGTATTTCCCTCCGATAGAGTTCCAGGATAAAAGAGAATGGTTGTGACCTTGGTGAGGCCATGCATCTCGTCGAGCAACTTGGACATGTAATAGATCGCCGGGGCCATAGATCCCGCTCTGGTCAGAAAGACTATATGCTTCTCAGGATCAAGGCCGCTCATATGTTCTGCGAGAAGGTCAGAAAGTGGCTGCCAATCTCTATCAGATAGATAAGTCGTCACCTGCTCCTGAGCTTTTTCAAATCCCATCTCCCTTTCCAGTTCAAAGATGGCGTCCAGTCCTTCTGACCTCTCTATCGCCTCCCAGAGCAGGTCTGCTAGGGATATTGTCACCACTTCTTTACCGGAATCCTCAAGTCTCGTCTCTAAAAGTCGAAGCTGATTTCTAAGAGGCCATTCGTCTTGAGGATCGTATCGCAGAATGGCAAAGGGCAGATCGTGGTAGACGCTGATCTTTGACGGTCTTGCCATCAGATCGTTCTCCATTAATTCAATTCGATCTTTCAAGGATAACATGAGCGTACTCCTCTAGTGATTCTGCTGGAAATGTGATCAAGATAACTGAACCTGCTGCCTGGTAATTTAAGAGATGTAGCTGATGAGCTTCCATGAAAAAGTGCTCTACAGTCTGGGATGTCAGAAAGAACAGACTCCAATCAGGGTCTTCGATGAGCCGCTTGCCTGAGGGCTGAATCTTGCTCAGGTAAAACGCGATGTAAGAGAATGCCTCCGCGGGCAAATAGATCGGAGCTAAACTCTTATTTCTTGCACCCTGGAGAACTCCAAAATCCCGAAGGGTGGTCATCAACCCAGATGCGGATCTTCTTATGGTGCTTTCAGACCAGGTGCTGTGAGTCTTACCTTCATCAATTTTCTTCCTGATCCATCCTTCAGCATCTTCTAAATGAAGATCTCTAAGGCCAGTCTCATATCTCGGCTGGACTAATTCGATAACAAAATCATGCAACAACGGATCGGCCCTTGCAGCATGATAGTACAGAATGCGATCTAGACTCTCGGATGGCAATCCACCATTTATGAATGTGGCCAGGGCTTTCGTAACATCGTCCTCGTTTAAATAACGCTGACGAAATATATCAAGAATATCTTCGACTCTTGAGCGAGAAGCTTTCCCAAAAATATTTTCCTGCCGGAATCTAGCCAGATTATCGACAAGGGGGAGGCTATTATCCCAATTGGCCAGCAAGGCTTTAGTATCAGCTAACAAAGCTCCGGCCTTAATTATCTTACTTGAATAAATCCGACTTTTATTAGATCGCATCTCATTCTACTTCCTAAATAGAGGTTAACTTAAGATGCTTGGTTATAGATCTAACTCCTGTTTATGTGTTTGGGAACTCTTATGCCGTCAGGATGATCGGGAAGCCGCCCGAAATTTCGCGCCGCAGGCCTGGGTCTGCGCCGATGGCAGCGGGGGGGGGGGACGCGCGGGCCGGGCGCCGCCCGTCGGCTCCCGGAGATCGGCAGCGCTTGAAACGCTTGTTTATGAATCGTAAACAAAGTGTTTATGATACGTAAACAAAATGTTTATGTATCGTAAACACAATATAAAAGCGATGCTCTCGGAACTCCTCAGCTCTGAGGAGCGGATCAGGCTCCTGCGATACGCCCTCATCACCTCTCCCTTCACGGTCACAGAGGCTGCGAGAGAGGCCGGGGTCAACAAGGGCCTCGCCTCACGGTACCTCGCCATCCTGGTCGGAGAGGGCTATCTGGAGAGGGAGGGCAGAGATTTCTCCGTGATCGATGGTGCTAAAACCCGATCCTTGAAGGCGTTTTTGAACGTGGTGGCCCTGGAGGAGCGGGTCTCGCTTCCGGAGTGGGCGATTGGCATCGGCCTCTATGGAAGCTGGTCGGCCGGTACGAACACCTCAGAGAGCGACCTCGACCTCTGGCTCCTGGTGGAGGAGATCGGCCCGGATACGGAGCTTGAGGCTGCAAGGCTGGAGAGAGATCTGAGCGCAGCCATCGGCTGCGAGGTCACCATCCTGCTCCTCACTCGGGATAAGCTCGCATCGCTTCGGGAGGAGGACCTTCCATTTTATATCGGCCTGATGAGAGAGACGAAAACCCTGGCAGGTGAGTGCCTTGAACCTTGAAGACTGCTTCAAAAAGAACCTTCTCCGAGAGACCGACCCCTCCAACGCGAAGGCCAATAGGTCGCTGGAGCAGGCCCGCGTTTGGGTCGATGAGGCTAAAGAGACCCTTGAGGCCGGAGCATATCGATCTGGTCTTATGGCCGTCTACATGGGCTACTTTCATGCCGCTCGGGCGGTCCTCTTCAGAGACGGGCTGCGGGAGAAGAGCCACATCTGCATCGAGCTTTACCTGGAGGACTACGTCCGGAGAGGACGGCTCGAAGAGGAATGGACCCTCTTATTCCACAGGCTGAGAAGCGCCCGCCACATCGACCAGTACTCTTTCGGCGCTCCGCCGACTGAAGACGAGGTGGAATACGCCATCGGACACGCCGAAGTCTTCATCAACAGGATCGAGAGGCTGCTCCGGGAGACCGAGGATGAAAGAAAATAGTCCCTTAAAGCCGATACAAGATTCACCTCCTTCAGCTCCTCGGTGGTGGCCGCAAAGACGCGCTCGACGGACCCGAAGTGGCGGAGGAGATTTTTCGCCACGGCGTTTCCGACGCCGGGGATCGAGGAGACGAGGTACTCCTGCTGCTCTTTGAGGGTCCTGTGGGTCTTCTTGCCGTGGGCCTGGGGGGCGCCGCCCCTCGCCTGCTGCTCGCGCCGCGCGATCGCCGCGATCACCGAGACGGTCTCATCCTCGTCGGCGGTGGGGATGATAGCGACGCCGAAGTCGACGGCTATGGAGGCGAGAGCCCCCCGGATGGCGTTGGGGTGGACCTGTCTTGTGTAGAGGTCTCTTCCCTCCAGGATCAGGATCGGCCTATCGTAGGTCCGGGCGAGGTCCCGGACTTGGCCGAAGAGGTTACGGCCCGGATCGATGAGAGAGTCAATGAAGTCGTTTGCGGTCTTCCTCTCGATGGCGACCCGATCGCTTACGACGTAGTCGCCGACCTCCAGAACCTTCAGGGTGACCCCCACCCCCATCGACTCCAGCATCCGAGCAAGGCTCCTCTCCCTCGGGTCGACGGCCACCAGGGCGGAGGCCTCGTCCTCCTCGGGCCGGTCGAGGCGGGAAGGGAGGAGGGAGGGCGGCTCGTTCATATCAGACGACGCTATGGCAGCGCCGACCTCGCCGATCTCCAGCTGCCTTGCGCCCCTGGAGGCGGTGGAGCCTGCGCCTCCTCCTGCTGCGCCGCCCACCTCCCGCCGGTCCGGCCAGCTCATCTCCCGGATCTGCTGGCGCATGCTCTTCTCTTTGCGGTCGCTGATCCAGCGGTAGGCCTCATCCCTCGTTCCCCTGGCCACTAGGACGACGACCCGGCCGGCCCTCGCCCGTCCCGTCCTCCCCTTCCTCTGGATCGACCTGATCTCGCTTGGGACCGGCTCGTAGAATAGAACCATGTCCGTGGCAGGGATGTCGATCCCCTCCTCTCCGACGGAGGTGGCGATGAGAACGTTGTACTCGCCGTCCCGGAACTTCTGGAGGATCTCCGCCTGCTTCTTCTGGCTCAGCCCCTCGTCGGCGATCCGGCTGGACTGGCCGACGAACCGGACGGGCCTTATTATCTCGTCCCCCGAATCCCGGAGAAAGTCGAGGACGGAGCTGGCCGTATCCCGATAGTTCGTGAATACCATGATCCGAGAGTCGGCCTTGGCCGAAAGCTGCTCACCGACGAGGTCTTTTACCGCCAGAAGCTTCGGATGGTCCACGTCCATCCTCGCGAGGTCGCTGACCGCCTCCCTCACCCGAGGGTCCTCCATGATCCTCTTTGCGGCCTTGCTCCCTCCTTTGGACGCTGCCTCCGAATCGAGCCGCTCCAGGTACCGGGCGAGGGAGTCGACCCCTTGAGTCTCGGCGAGCTCCACGGCGTGCTTCAGCTTCAAGACCTCCGCCAGGACCGAGACCGCCTGGTAGAGGCTAGGCGACGGGCTTCTCGCGATGGAGCCCCGGAGCCTCTTCTGAAGCTCTAAAAGCTCTTTCTTCGAGGTCCTGTCCATTCTCTTTGGGATCCGAAAACCCTCGGCACCCCCCAGATGGTCCAAGGCCTCTCCCCGCTCTTCCAGGACCTCCTCGAGAAGGGATCGGAGCCTCAAGATGTCCGCGGGGACGGTCACCTTCACCACCTCGATCTCCCGCTCGTGGACGAAGGGAGAGACGTCGGGGTCAGCTTCGGTCTTCGTCTCGATCCTTTCGGCCCCGATGTTCGAGCATACCTCCTCGATTCGCTCGAGGCTGCTTCCGGGGCTAGCTGTGATCCCCAGGACGAGCCGATCTTCTCCCTCCCTTTGGTACCTCTCCGCTATGTAGACGTAGGCGTAATTTCCGACAGCCCGATGAGCCTCGTCGAAGATGATGCACGAGACGTCCCGGAGGGATATCCTCCGGGAGAGGAGGTCGTTTTCTACCACTTGAGGCGTCGATATGATCACCCTCGCCCCCTCCCACATCTCCCTCCTCCGATCGGGTGGGATCTCGCCTGTGAAGGAGACGACGATGGAGTTGTCCTTCAAAACCTTCTCCAGAAAAGAGGCGTGCTGCTCCACAAGGGGCCGGGTGGGCGCCATGAAAAGAACTTTTCCCCGGTCGAGGCGCGCGAGAAGGACCATCAGAGCGACGACTGTTTTTCCTAAACCCGTCGGCAGGACTACGAGGGCAGAGCGCTGGAGGGCGGAGGATGCCAGCTCCAGCTGAAACATCCGCCTCTCCACGGCCTTCTCCTTCAGCAGGGGGTGCTGGATGTAGGAGGTCATCTCCCTCCTTTCAGGTCATGATCTCATAAAAGTCCTTGTGGGGGTTTATGAGGAGCCTCTCTGCAATCTCCTCTGCCGTCTTCTCGGGCTTCTCGGACTTGAGGGCCAGCTTCCAGATGACGGATCTCTCGACGCCTCTCACCATATCGAAGCCGAGCCGGTTACGAAGCCGGTTTTGGGCGGAGACGGCCTCGCCGTCTTCAATGTGAAGCCCCACCTTGACGGGGATGTACCCTCCCTCGAACTCGATCGAGTCGACGGAGGCGGCGTAGCTCTCCTTGTTCTCGTTCACCAGCTCTCGAGCGAGCCTCCTTGCGAGGTCTCCGGGATCAGCGACGGAGTCATCTACCTCGATCGACCAGAGCCTCTCTTTTCCCAGCCCCTCTAGGGCGTCCTCATATCCCATCCTCCGAAGGAGGGTGTTTTTGACGGTGGCGGCCTCTGCGTCCGGTATCTTCAGCCAGATCCGAAGGTTGATCTTCATCTCCTCACCTCGATGTAACGCTTCATCGACTCGAATATCCTTCTCCCGGGCCCCGGAGATCCCATATCTCCAGCGGATTTGCCCGGATCTGTGGGAGGGAGCTGCCAGGCGAAGGACGACCTCTCGGGGTGAGGCATCATCCCCAGAACGTTCCCCTCGGGATTGCAGATCGCTGCAATGCTCTCGAGGCTACCGTTGACGTTCACGGGAAACTCATCCTCCACCCACCCACCCTCGTCGCAGTACCGGAATATGACCTGGTTCTCCTCGTTGAGCCTCTCCATCAGATCTTCGTCGACGGTGACCAGGTTTCCCTCGGCGTGAGCGAGGGGCATCCGGACGAGATCGCCCTTCTTCAGAAGGAAGCTTCCGCTGCACCTCTCGGGCGGAGCCTCGTGCCGAAGGGTCGTCCAGGCGCAGTAGAATCCGCGCCTCACGATCTCGCCCTTCGAGACCATCACGTTCTGGGCGAGGGCGACGTCCACCCCCCCGAGGCCCGGAAGAAGTCCCGACTCCACCAGGATCTGAAAGCCGTTGCAGATCCCGATGATCGGCTTTCCGTCTGCCGCCTCTTCCCGGAGGGACTCCATCACCGGCTCTTTTGAGGCGATGGCACCGGCCCTGAGCCTGTCCTGGTAGGAGAAGCCGCCGGGGATTATGTAACCGTCGAAGTCGGAGAGCTCCTCTGCAGGTCGATTCCACCTGAAGATCTCGCCGGAGAGGCCAGCGCTCCGAGCCGCCACCAGGGTCTCATGCTCGCAGTTCGTCCCCGGAAACTGGACGACAGCTATCTTCATCTCATCGCCTCCACGAGCCCTCCGGTCCAGGCCTTCTTCGCGGTCTCCAGGTCCATTTGAACGACCTTCTTGCCCTGGTGAGTCATCACGATCTCAGGCGAGCCGGTCACCTTCCCGAGCTTCATGATCGCTAAGCAATATCCTTTCAGAAGCTTTTCAAGCTCCACTTCAGCCCCGCCCTCGCACTCCAGGAGGAATCCCGAGGATTCACTGAAGATCAATCGGTCGGCGCTCAGATCTTCGGTGCTGGCCGAGTCGAGGGCCAGCTCCATCCCCAGGTCCCCCTTGCCGACTAGGGCCATCTCGGCTGCCGTTGCCCCCAGGCCTCCGTTCGATATGTCGTGGGCCGAGACGACGAGCTTTTCGGCGATGGAGTCGATGGTGGCGTAGATCATACTTCTCTCCAGATCGAACCTGACTTTTGGCGCGTTTGCGCCGGTGACTCCGTACGCCGTTCGGTAGTACTCCGACCCTCCCAATTCATCGAACCGAGGCCCAACAAGATAGATGGCGTTGCCCGCCTTCTTGAGGTTCATCGTCACAGCATTCCTGACGTCGTCGATGAGGCCGACGCAGGCGATGATCGGCGAGGGGTCCACCGTCCCTTCGGGAGACTCGTTGTAGAAGCTGACGTTCCCGGAGACTATCGGGACCGGGGTGTCCTCATACCCCTTCAGCCAAAGAGCTTTCGCGGCGTCGGCGAGACCCCTCACGCACTCCCGAAACTCCCAGAAGGCCTCGGGCTTCTCGGGGTTCCCGAAGTTGAGGCAGTCGGTGAGGGTGGCGGGATAAGCTCCGATGGCAGCGACGTTTCTCATCGCCTCGGCGACGGCGGTCGCCCCTGCCCAGTAGGGGCTGATCCTGCCGTAAAAGGGGTTTGAGTCCACTGAGAGGGCGATCCCGAACTTCTCGCCCCGGACGGGGGCTATCAGGCCCGCGTCGGCCTCCCCGGGCCGTATGACCGAGTTGCCCTGAACCTCGGTGTCGTAGTAGCGATAGATGTGTTCCCTTGATGAGACGTTCGGCGAGGCCAAGACTTTAAGCAAGAGTTCAGTGAGGTCTTCTGGTGCCACTATATCGGGCTCAGTCAGGCTGATCTTCCTCGGCCTCTCCTCCCGCGAGTAGCGGATCCCTCTCGTCAGGTGCTCGATGGAGACGTCGCAGGTGACCTCGCCCTTATAGCGGGTGATGTATCTGCCGTTCGTCGTCACCTTCCCTACTACGGAGGCTCTGGCGCCCTCGTAGACGTTGGGGAGATCCCAGTCCTCGTTGTAAATCTTGAGAGCCCGAGGGGTCAGCTCCGGGGGACAGATGAGCATGAACCGCTCCTGGGTCTCGGCGCAGGCCACGACCTCCGGTGGGAGGTCCTCGCTCGCCTTGTGGAGGTGATCGAGGTCGAGGTCCATGCCGTATCCTGCGCTCGCCCCCATCTCCGAGGATGCGCAGGTGAACCCACCGCCGCCCAGATCCTTGAATCCGATGGTGATACCCTCCTCTCGGGTGAGCTTGAAGAGGGCCTCGTTAGCCTTGAAGAGGACGTTCTTGAGGAAGGGGTCTGGGATCTGGATCGCGCCCCTGTTCGCTTCCTCGTCCTCCTCCCGCAGCTCCTCCGAGGCGAAGGTGACCCCGCCAAAGCCACTGGAGTCGGTGGGCTTTCCGACGACTATGACGTCGTACCCCTTCTCTCCCGCGCCCGCGGGGGCGCGGCTCTTGATGATCTCGCCCCTCTTGACGACGCCGATGGCGACGACGTTAACGAGGCAGTTGGTGTCGAAGCTCTCGTCGAATACGACGTCTCCGGCGATGATGGGGACCCCCAGGGCGTTTCCGTACTGCCAGATCCCGTCGACGACACCCTCTGCCACCCATCGGACGTGGTTTTTATCTTCGCCGAAGGGGTCGCCGAACCGGAGGGGATCGGCGGTGGCGACGACCTTGGCGCCCATGCAGTTGACGTCTCTTACGATACCGCCGATGCCGGTGGCAGCGCCCTCGTTGGGCAGAATCTGGCTTGGGTGGTTGTGGCTCTCGTGGGCGATGACCACGCACCACTCGTCATCTATGGCCACGATCCCTGCGTCCTCCTCCGGACCCTGGACGACGTTGGGGCCAGAGGTATGGAGAAACTCGTTCAGGGTGGCGCGGCTGCTCTTGTAAGAGCAGTGCTCGCTCCACATGGTATCGTAGTTAAAGAGCTCCGGGACGGTGGGGTCTCTTCCCAGAACCTCGGCGATGGAGCGCGCCTCAGAAACCGTCAGGCCGAGGCCTGCGCTTCGGAGGGAGGACTCGACCTCCTGGTCTTTTCGACCGATTATTTTCAACGATTGACACCTCATTTACAGGGAGTAACTATGCCGCCATAGGCCGTTATGTATCTATCGATCGGGAGGGGAGAAGGGCGGAAATAGGGAGACGGCAAAATAGGGCGACGGCAAAACCTTTAAAACTGGAGGCGATATATCCGGTCATGGCCGTGGTGGTGATCTGCGACGACTCGGAGATCGAGGTACCGGATGGCGAGAGGTGCACGATCTGTGGCCGGCCCCTCCAGGAGTTCGACGAGGTTACGGGGACGGGCATCCTCGGATACTACCACTGGACCTGCGTGACCCATTTCGATTAGCGCGGGGGTAACCAAGCCAGGTCAACGGTGATAGACTCAAGATCTATTCTCGCAGGAGTTCAAGGGTTCGAATCCCTTCCCCCGCACTCCCGCTACCGTTTTCCCGCCAGGACACCTATTCCGGTAAAAGCTAAAAATCCGCTTCTCGTATATTAATATTCGCGGAACATAGAAGCTTATCTATTACCCTCTTTTCAAATGTGGCGCTGGACCAAATGCGCTATCCTCTAGCCTGTTTACTTCCCCTTGAGGGGGTGATGATGACCTTTCGATGAAGATCTTACCTAATCCCGTCCAAGCCCAAAATTACCCTGATATCGGGAACAGGAGCCGTAATAGTGAGTAATATTATCCATATGTGCCCTTTTGGGCGGTCCCATCCAAGTGGATGTGAAGACGCCGCCCCTCCGCTACAAAAAAAATCATCTTTCAGCATGGGAGTCGGCGCGCCCGCCGTATGAAGCAAATAAACATTCGTATTATTCGACGGATTTGCCGGCTCATGAATTTGAATTGCTTAAGAAGAGGGTCGGCCCTGCTTTCTCCTGGCCCGTTCGGTTTTCGCTTTGGCGAGGGCCTGATGGAAGGTGAATTTATCCACCCCGCCTATGTAGAGAGAAGTGTGCTTGGCTCCCTCGTACCAGTAGGCGTACCAGTAGGGGCCATGCCCCTCTCCCCTCTGGCATTTACAGCCCTCCTTTCCACAGGAGATGAGTTCCCTGCAGATGGTGATGCCACCTTCCACCCTCCTCTCAAGTACATCAGCCTTGAGTTCCACGAGCCGGTCCTCAAGGTCCTTCCTCTCACCCTGAAGGAGGGCGACGGCTTCGGCCATCCTGGGGCTCTGGTGGAGCCCTTCTAGGGCCTCCAGGGCTTTGGAGAGGGTCTTGATCTGACCCTTCAGGACCTTTGCATCAGCTTTCACAGTTCTATCTTATGGATGGATGAGATGATAAAGCTTTCGTATTATCCATAAGAAGGCAGGAAACCCAGAAAGTTGGGATCAAATTTTGCGTGCCATGGGGGCGAAGTATCCAGGAAAGATCTGCCACAAGGGGTGCGCTGTGGAGGAGCTTGTGCAGGGGTCGCCAAGCCAGCCAGGTCAACGGCGCTAGGTTCAGGGTCCAGCCTCGGCTTAAGGCGTGGGCTGTTATCGCCCATTGAACGCTTTTATCCGTCAATGATGTGGGTTTTGGGGCTTTTACAGGTCCTATTCAAGCTAGCTATTACAACCCTCAGGGCAATAAACGTTTCCGGTCCATTGGCACAACCTGGCGCCATATCGAAGCCAATTTTTCTTTAAGTATAACGCCTTAATTACCAGCAAATCAGTAACTATCAAGCATATATCAGGATAAGAATCTACTAAATTCAAGAGATGTTTTTAATCATGATCTTATGGACAGGACGGATTCGGTCTGTTTTACCCCTTGTCGCTGAGATTAGGTTGGCTTCGTCTCCTTCTAGCCCGTTCGGCTTTCGCCTTGGCGAGGGCCTGATCTAAAGTGAATTTGTCCACCCCGCCAAGGTAGAGGGAAGTGTGCTTTGCGCCCTCGTACCAGGAGAAGCCATGCCCCTCTCCCCCCTGGCATTTACAGCCCTCCTTTCCACAGGAGACGAGCTCCCTGCAGATGGTTATGCCGCCCTCCTCCCTTCTCTCAAGGACCTTCGCCTTAATCTATGCGAGCTGATCCTCCAGACCCCTCTCCATATGAAGGAGGATGGCTTTGGACACCCTATCAGTGCACACAGGGGGGGGGCAATCCTAAGCTATTTTATAAAAATAATCATCAGAATCCGCTGGTTAAATCGTTATTCGATAATTCCGCATGTTTAGACATACTCAAATTCTAGCACCATGGGAACTAACTGATCTAACCCTTGATTAAGAACATGATAAGAAACAACGAGGTGATTTATGCTTATTACCATAACCGAAATCATTTTATAATGAGGAATTATCCTATATCTCATGGAAATCAATGATGCAAATAGAAGGTTTAAAGAAGAATATACAAACGTAGGATTTGAATTGTTTGAAGAAAATAACGATGGGTTTATATTTCTGGTTCCTCCATTTCCTTGGAGTCGAAATCCAAATTCCGTTCAACTTTATATTTTAGATATCAAACAATATGTGAACAACATCAATAACCTCATGTCTAATTATCTAATTATAAATGACAATTGTGGCATTATAAGCAAAGATTATCGTGAGCAACTAATTAATATTAAAACATCAGGTAAATACGGCATTTATCCGCCAAAGGAAATGGGGGAGATTACTGTAAGTTATCTCTTTGGGAAACCTACAGAAAACGGTATTTATGCTAAAATTGGCCCAGCATCGTGCCTATTTATGGATTTCTTGCGTTTTGATGATGCGTATATGGATAAGTGTCTTGAAAAGATAACTAAAAAGTTAATAAAACGCGAAATTGATGGAGATCCCATTAAAAGTATAATCTGGGGTGATGAAGCATATCGGCCATCCACAATAAAGATTTTTAATTTAAATGAAAAAGACGTTGAGAGTGCAGAACGGAGTTCTAACAATATCATAAATATATGCTTTTTTAAATTTGCCCAACAAAAACGAATTAATCTAGATTTAGTCAAAAGTTATAAATCCCCAATGAGGGAAAGGCCATTAATAGATCCTTCAGACTTTATGCCACCTATCACAGGAAATCAAATTGACTTGCCTTCTGGGGAATATAATGAAGATTTGGTGCAAATATATAAAAGAGGCATTATTGCGGAAGACCCTTTTATCCAATTTCTTTCATTCTACCAAATATTAGAGTACTATTATATCCCAAACATTAACGATAAAATTTATAAAAGCATATCTAAAATTGTCACAGGGGCAGGAACAAACAAACAAGAGCAAGTAGCAAACGAAATAGATAGATATAACAAAAAAGATAAAATTATGATTCGGCAATTGCTAAATGAGGTGGTTGAACCAGATGAATTAATTAAATTTATTGATTCGTATCAAAAGCATTTAAAGGTGGATATATATACAAAAAATTTTAACATTTTGGGATCAACTTCAATAAGCACTGATCCTCATTTTGTAATAGGTCACACAGCAAATAGAATATATCAAATAAGAAATGCATTGGTTCATTTTTCGGATGATCAAGAAGGAAAAGAGAAATATGTTCCAACTGTTAATAACGAAAAAACGTTGAGACAAGAAGTTCCATTGGTTCAATTCCTTGCAGAAAAAGCGATAACAAGTGATATATTAAAAAACTTTTCATATAATAATACTGGGGGCTGCGTCTCTAGCTCCAAGCTAAAGAAATTTGAATAGGGTGAGTTATTGGAGGGAGACCACATATATTTTCCCTTTCCACAGGGGGTTAACAACTACTCCCCATCTCAAGTATAATGGCCGGGGCTAACAACCGCCGCTCAAAAATCGATATGCTTTGACAGAATAATTTCTGAATCGTTGGAAGCAGGCAAGGCAAAGGCCTGTGAAAGCTCGTTTACGACCTTCAGGAAGCGGTTCTTCCCGTCTTCAAGCTGCAATATGTGATCCACCCATAGATGGGATTATTGAAAGGCGCTCAGCAGGAGGTAACTTGGAACCTTCTCCAGTTGAAGCCCTGGAGCATGTCAGAGACGATCTCGTACTTCTCTATCATGACCGCCACAGCTTCCTCTTCTGGGATTACGGTCTGTCCCCTATCGCATTCGGTATTAATCCGCAAGGGCGAGTTTAAGGTCGGCAGCTATCCCTATGTAGTCAACAACAAGCCCGCCAGGCTTGTCCCTGAAGACGCGGTTGACCCTCGCTATAGCTTGTATCAGGTCATGACCTCTCATGGGCTTATCCATGTACATGGTGTAAAAGTATGGGGCGTCAAAACCCGTCTGCCACATATCCCTCGCGATTACGACTTTCAAAGGATCGGCCGGAGTTCTGGATCGATCAGCGAGATCCTTGCGTCTAGCTTTGTTCCGGATAGGGGGCTGTCAGTTCTCGTCGTCCGGGACGGAACTGGTCATCACAACTTTAATCGCGCCCTTCTTGTCGTCATCGTCGTGCCATTCAGGCCGAAGCTTGACAATTTGGCGGTAGAGGTAAATGCAGATACGGTTGCTCATGCAGACGATCATGGCCATCCCCTCCATCGCCTCTCGTCTCCGCTCGAAGTGATCGACTATGTCCTCAGCCACGAGGACGATCCATTTCTCAGAGCCGACGACGGCCTCAAGACAATCCTGGTTACTTGACAGAACCTAACATAGCAACATTTAATACTATGTATTGCATTCTAATATTATGCCATTTGTGAATAGGCGCTCTGCCTTGGAGGTGACTGAAGACGAACTCAGACAACTCAACATCATCAGCCTTTGAACGTGCAAAGACTCTCCTCAGATTTCATGAAGATACTTCAATTCCACAAATTAAATAGAGGATATAAATATGACTAAGTATATGGAGAATATTCGAGTAATTGCGGTAATAGATATTGTTTTTCTACTTATCACAAGTTGTTCATTGGTCATCGGTTAAGAGAATAATCGCGATGTAGCAGCGGTCTCGGTAGTAAGTCAAATGAGATGGGCCTGATAAAAAGGGGCATAGTAAGCCCATCTTGAAAAGGGATCGTGTTTATGTAACGCATAATTTGGCCTTGACATCCATAGGAAGGAGATCAAAGCTTGTATTGCCCAAGCCACCTCAATGCGAGATTAAAAACATTTTCGACAATGACATTGGTCTAAGGAAGCTGTTCGTCTTGTTCAGCTTCATATCCCAGAATATGATTCCGGGCTTAGATGATGTGCGAAATAGTTTCAGGACTATACAGATTTCATAATCTCCAAACACCTTAGAACGGAATATGCCGATCTCGTAAGGCCCATACTCCTCTTTTCAGAATCACTTCCGACACAGTAAAAATTTTCAATTGGTGTTTGCACATTCCCGAAACCTGAATTAAGGCTCCAACATGCTTTTTCCGGAACCAATTCTTGATAATGTATCATCTCCACATTTTCTTCCATTTCTGGCAATGTGTTAAATATAGAATCTAATGCTTTTATTCTCATATCTGCTATACTGCGACCATCTGGCACAATATATGCAAAACCAACTAATTGTTTGCCAATTGGCGCCAAATTTGCATCATAATTTGAGGTTGGAACAACCCACGTATAAGGATTTGAATCCGGGTCCAACGAGACCCACATCTCCGAACCATATCCGTTAAATAGTTTCTTTTTAAGTCCGAGCCATATACACAATGATTTGACTGTTTTGATATTTCTCAAATTTTGGATATAATCTTCCGACATGTAATCTTTATTGTTTTTTATAATATCTGGTAATTTGGAGGACGGACCGGAGTAAATCACAGTGTCACACTCGTATTCACATTGATCTGTGATTATAATCTTTATGGTTTTATGATCTTCAATTTCAATTACTTTCTCACTCGTTTTAATTTCAACATTGTTTTTTGGAAGTGACATAATAATTGAGTCAATCACTTTTTGAATTCCGCCTTTTGGATATAATTGGTCTGATGATCCGTTGCCCATTAGTAAATTGTATAATCTCCCTACATAGGGCGCAGATCGTGAATCTATTTTATGACTTTTAGTATCTATAAATCTGGATATGGGTGCATTTATTGGAGATGTTCCAAGCATAAAATACGATAAATAATCCAAAAAATGTTTTGATTCTTGAGAAAGGTTTTGCGGAGTGAGATCCTCAATTGAAATATCAGATAAATTTTTGCCTATGCTTAACATATACAACACATCAAATACTGACCTCATCAGAAGCATGCGATCCTCTACAGGAAGTATATCAAACGTCAGCCATTTTTTAATGCTCCATGGGAAGGGTCTAACTTTATTGCCCATACGAACATGATATTTTCCAAACGGGACAAAATTTGGAACAATATCAAAATATTCATCCATTAGTTGTTTCAATGGCCCGGATTCCATACGAGTTATAGCATGCGGTCCCGTATCTACTGTATAACCGCCAACATTATATGATCTGCAAACGCCGCCAATAAAATTATCCATTTCTATAACTAATACACTATTGCCTTCTTTTGAAAGTGCTAACGCAGACAGCAATCCACTGAATCCAGCGCCGACTACCACTACATCATACTTTTTCATAATATCATCTTGTCACCGGTTAAGCTCAACATTCTGCCCTGAACTGATACTTCCTCATGTGCGTATTATCTAGCGTTTGACCATCATCGTACTCTCAATCTCTTGGCGGTAAATCATGTTGTAAGTGCAGAATGGAATTATCCTGCCGTCCGGCGTAGCATAGTGTATTCCGCATCGCTGCACCCTCTCCAGGTCAATATTGTATGGGTCTTGGAAGTGCATCATGCCTAGAAATAGGATCTTGTTGTGGAACTCCCTCAGAGATTCATGGGTCCCGTTTTTGAGTACGCTCTTAATCATTCTTGTTATGTTGAGATCATACGGAGCCTTTTTTTTGTAGATAAATCTCGGAAGTTCTTTGTTAACTTTACTAAATATCCTAAGCATTTCGCTATTTGTGCCACCAAATTTCGCAGCAACATCACTTATGAGTTCAAAGAGACCCTCCACATCTATAAATCGGGTAATCGGAACAAGCTTCCCATCGCAATAGTACACATAGGTTGCAGCCCCGCAATGGGGGTGTACCGTAAATACCACCTGTGGTGAACCCGTCTTTCTCTCAATCAGGCGTGATATCGGGGCCACAATGGGAATCGGGTAGAAGTCCTCCCGGGTTATCTCGTTATCAGTCTGCTCCTCTAAAAGAGATAACACGTCCGGGATGGTTATCCTCCTGCGAGTCCGCTCATCCTGGTCAATCCTTCCCACAAATGAGACAGGCTGTACGTTCACCCCCTTTATGACGTCCAGATTCTCTGCCGCAAACCGCACTATATCCCCTATCTGGCCGTCGTTCACACCCCTCTCCAGGGTTGGAACCAGCACAACACTCATCAGGCCAGCTCTCCTACAGTTCTCTATCGCCTGGTGCTTGACTGGAAGGATGTTGCGGCCCCGCAGAATTTTGTAGGGTTCAGGCGTGACGCCATCGAACTGGAGATAAACAGTATGCAGGCCGACCTGCTGGAGATTCTTGCAGAACTCAAGGCTGCCTCCGAGTTTTATGCCGTTTGTCGCGATTTGGACCTGTGCAAATCCCATATCGTGGGCCATAGCAATTATCTGCGGTAGATCCTCACGCATCGTGGGCTCGCCGCCTGAAAACTGAATTGCTGGGCAGGGGACTGGCTGCTCACCTCGAAGGGTCTCCATCATCCTCCGGACCTGATCTAGAGTGGGCTCGCATAGATGGCCAGAGACGTCAGCATTTGCAAAACAGACTGGACAGGCCATATTGCATCTGTTGGTCAGATCGATATTTCCCAGCAGTGTACCGGTCTTGTGGTTTGGACAGATTCCGCAGTCGAAGGGACAGCCACTATCCACGCAGGTGTTGGGGTTGTCAAGCCCGTTGCCACTATTCCAGTATCTGCTGAACTTTCTGTAGAGTTTGCTGTCAGACCAGTATATATCGCTGAACACACCATGCTCTTTACATTTTTTTTCGATCTTTACGGCCCCACCATCCTCAAAAACGCTTGCTTCCACTACCTTTAGACAGTGTGGGCAGAGAGAATACGTCAATTTATTTATTGTAGTTATCATCATAATAACAGCAATGCCGTTCGATACAAATATATATAAGCCTTATGGTAGCTGTGGTCCATAGCATATGTCAGAGATGTCGGAAAAGAGTGCAATAGAGGCACTACAGGATATCGGCCTTACAGAATATGAGGCAAGGGTCTATACAGCTCTTGCAAGGACCAAGACGGGAATCGCCTCAGAGATTCACCAGATCTCCGGGATTCCCAGGTCGGCCGTCTATAGTGCGCTTGCAAAACTTGAGAAGAAGGGTATTGTGGAGGTTCAGCACTCAAAACCCATGCGTTACAGGGTCATCTCTCCCGCGAGAGCTCTTGAGACGCTCCGAAGTGCTTTCTTGCTAGAGGCGAGAAACGCACTGGTTGCACTGGATGATGTATACCACGCCGAGTGGGTTGAAGATCAAAGAGAAGAAACTATATGGATGAGTAGGGGTGCTAAGAACGTCTACGACAAGGTTCTTGAACTGATCATAGATGCCAATCGAGAGGTTTGTATTATAGCCTATCCAGTCCTCCTGAGGATCGCAATGCGGCATAAAATTTTTGAGGGTATACAACCAGCGCTGATAGATGCCGTCAAGAGGGGCGTTAAAGTCAGGATACTCTGCGCAAGTGAAAATGAAGGCGAGCAGGTGAGGGTGGAGATACCCTGCGCGGAGGTCAGGGTTCGTCCATGGGATGAGACGAAGGGTTCTCTTCTCCTTGTGAACGAGAAATATTCGCTGATCATCGTCTGCTCAGGGGCTGATGCAGGCCAGGTTACTGCAATATGGACGGATGGATGTAATATTGTGGCCATGTTCCGGCAATTTGCTGATGCCATGTGGCAACTACCGGTAGGTAAGGAAGATACATCAAGAGACGTGTTCCCTCATAGTTGCTAGTATCATCCGAGTTGATCGTTGTGAAGGATGAAGAAATGATGGAGTTTAGGTGACCCATCATCGAAGCATGCATAAATTTGCCCATAAAAATGGGGAAAGCACTGCCATGGGAATACTCGGGGGCACCCTCTTTTTGGAGAGCGAACCGATGTCCATGGATATGCTGGCCGAGAAGACCGGCTACAGAAAAACGACGGTATGCGCCAATGTGAACAACATGGAAAACATCGGCATAGCTTAGCGTGTTGTAGTAGATCCTTTGGGAAAGCAGGATCTTGGATCTCCTAAGCGAATTTACATCGGAAGAAATTATCGAGATCTCGGAGCGCAAAAAAAATCGAAGTCCTCATACGGCGTTCATCAGGAGAATCAAACTCTCGAAGAAGGCTGAGCAGCAGGCCTTGGCTGGAAAGGGGCTCGACTTCGTGACGAAGGTCTATCTCTCAGAAAGGCTCTCGGTGATGTGGGCAGCGTGTAGGAACAAGAAAATGCTCGCTTATGCTTGCATTCACTTGAGCACATAAAGTTATACATTATGTACAATCAAAGAGGTCTTAGAGACAGAGAAAGGATGAGAAAATGCCGATTCCTAAGATCGCTGTGGTTAGCCGCAGATCTCACCAAATCAACCGCTATCGCGAGATCATCGCAATTTTAGTAAAATACGGTTTTGGAGATGTATTAGCGAAGCTGGAGTTACAAAAGCATCTCGAATTCGGGGAGAGCTTTATATGGGGGAAAGCTGCCGCGAATATAGCTGCTCTTTCTCGTTGGGAACGGGTGCGAATGGCTCTAGAGGAACTTGGGCCGACTTTCGTCAAATTCGGTCAGATTATGAGCACAAGACCGGACATGATCCCACAAGAACTTATCTCCGAGCTGGAAAGACTTCAAGATACCGTACCTCCTTTCTCTTCAGAAGATGGCAAGCGGATTATCGAAGAGGAATTGGGTGAGTCCGTGGACAGCATTTTTAAGGAGTTCATAGATACTCCCATTGCCGCTGCCTCTATTGCACAGGTCTACAAAGCGGTGTTGACCAATGGTGAAGAAGTAGCAATCAAGGTTCAGCGCCCCGAGATTGACCGAATCATAGAGGTGGATCTGGAAATAATGCTCCACGTTGCCACGCTCATCGAGAAACATTTAAAAGAATTAGGCACTCTACATCCTGTGGAAATAGTTGAAGAATTCGCACGAGTAATCGAAAAGGAACTGGACTTCAGAATCGAGTTTGCGCATATCGAGCGCTTTGCGAGAAATTTTCAGGCTGATCCGACAATTTACGTGCCCAGCGTCCATCGTGAACTCTCCACAAGCAAAGTCCTTACAATGGAGTTTATCGGCGGGGTGAAGGTCTCGGATATTACAAAAGCAGAATTGCAAGTTCGATACTCCGGCAAGGATCCAAAAGTCGTGGCATCTCGGGGAGCGACCCTTATTTTGAAGCAAATATTTGAGCACGGCTTTTTTCACGCTGACCCCCATCCGGGGAATATCAGGATATTGAAGGATAATGTCATCTGTTTCCTCGACTATGGAATGATGGGGTCTCTGTCAGCACGTCATAGAGAGGACCTGGCTGACGTGCTCATTGGGATTATAAATTACGACGAGAGTAAAGTCACGAAAGCCGTCTTGAAATTGACCGAGCCGGGATATCGGCAAATAGTGGATCGTGGGACGCTAGAATTAGATATCTCAGAATTTATCGGAGTTTATGCTTATGGTACACTTGAAGAACTCGAAATAGGACAGCTTTTAAACAGTATTATGAACATAGTTGCGGGACATCACCTGAAAGTACCTAGGGACTTCTACCTGCTCGCGAAAGCGCTGGTAACCATAGAAAGCGTGGGCAGAAAATTGGACCCCGAATTTAATGCGGTGAAGCATGCTAAGCCGTTTGCCGAAAGTGCCATCCTGAAACGCATGGGTCCTCGAAGGTTAGTCGAAGACTTCTCTACCTCCGCCATTGAAGCAAGCTCGCTGATGCGGGACTTGCCAGCCGAGGCACGAGACATATTAGCACTAATAAAGGAGGGCGAAGCAAAGATTAGGTTCAAGCACGAGGGGCTTGATCCGATGCTCAAAACCTTCGATCAGGCTGTCAATCGAGCGGTCTTTGCAATTGTTTTAGCATCTCTTGTTATAGGTTCCGCGCTTATTGTTCACTCCGGTGTTCCACCTAGATGGCACGAAATATCGGTTATCGGCATCATAGGATTTCTCGGAGCAGGGATGATTGGTTTTTGGTTGCTATTTTCCATTCTGCGGCATCAAAAGATGTAAAGCGCCTCTTATTACCGGTAGTGAAGAGTGTACCTCTAATAGACCATTACCATCATGATCTAAACATCAACCAGATCCTATATCACTGCCTACGATCCAACGCGCCTCTTTGGGGACCCAAAAGATGTTCTCCCTCAGGGGACCTCGTCCTTATCCTCTGGATCGGCGTAGGGCTCGTTTTTTAGCTTGTCGTGATGCTCCTTGAAGGTGTCAGGTGTCAGAAACGCACTTCAGAAATATGAGCCCCAGGACGACGTTCTTGTACTCCGCCGCGTCCATGTGGCCTCATAGCTTGTCGGCGGCGGCCCAGAGCTTCGCTTCGAATCCCGGGTTTGTACCGTTGCTGCTACCTGTGCCCTTCTTTTTCGGTCTCCCTCGCGCCATTTTCCCTCTCATCCCTGCCAATAGCACGTCGTGACATGCTATTTTCCCTTATAGCGCTTTCTCAGTCCTTGAATGTCATGGATGATGATAGGCTTCTATCGCGATGGTGGCAAATATTCCGCATGAAAATTAAGCAGTATTCCAATTGGTACCCACTGAGGGGCTCCTATAAGAGTTAATGTATGGTTATATCCAACTATGACCTGTTATAAGTTGCTCATAACTCTACATAGTTACTCATAACCCAGAATCATTTAAAGAAATTCTCCCGTATGGATGGAAAATAGATAGCTATTGGTTTTATATGCATCAATATTTCCAGAAACAGTTTTGCTGATGCATTTTCGAGTTATGAGTAACTATATAGAGTTATGAGTGGTTATAAGTTACTCATAACGAGGATCAAAGACTTATTTGGCTCCTCGCTGCTTGGTGCGGGTGAATTTCAAGAATCTTTAATCTTTTAGGACTTACGCAGTTGAACAAAAAACCAATAGCATGAAGCACCAAGCCCTCTAATGCATAATCTTCTCGACAGGCACTCATGTTATTGGTTTGAAGTATCAAGTGCGTAAGTCCTAATCTTTAATATTTTACCTCGCCTAATAACTCCATGGCTGTCGGGATTCTGTATCCCACATTCCGCACCTTGAGGTCTGAAATTGGTATTTTTACTGCTATCGATTTGTAATATCTAATTCAATTATTTTAATTTAATATGATATTTTAATTAGTTTTAGTTGACATTTAGTTGATTATCCCTTGCGACGTGACGGGATGAGGAACTCGCTTATTAGGTAGTCAGCAGTAGGCAGACAGAATATTAATACAATTGAATAGGTAAATTTATAATTATATTGGTGAAATCGCTAGCTAGCAAAATACTCAATTTAGGAAGTTAAGGTGCGGAATGTGGGCTGTATGATCATGAGATTTATCGCCACCTACTGACTCCAAAACAGGATTCACGGCAAATATGTGCATGATTGAGTTCGCTTATTGTCAACGCCGGTCTAAATCTGTCCAATTATGGCGGAATAAAACTGTCCGGGAATACCCTTTGATTCGGTTGATATTTAGCTTAGATCTCTTAGGGGTGCTGCACAATAGCGTTTTTGAATCTGCGATGGACCAAGGGGGTATCCAACATAATCAGGATTGATATTGTTTCTCATTGGATATACCAACCAGATACAAGCATGTCACCTCTTTACCTGATCCCTCAAAAATGTTCTTAAGGATTGATTTTAAGGCCATTTCTTTCGAGCCTCACCAAAGACTTCTCTTTTAGTAGTCACTTCCGGGGGGAAAAGAAAACGCATTACACGGGAGAGACCCTCTATCGTCCCTGTAATGTATTTGTCTTCTTACTTTGAAAACAGGTAATGCATACCGTTTTTCCATCAGGGGATTTAAATATGCTATTTTTTGATGTTGGGTTGCCACATGAAGGGCACTGAGCCATGCCCGAAGCTTCCAAGCGTTTCACATCGTCATCATCTGCGAGACGTAGATTTAGGCCCATACCGTATCCACGCTCGATTTTTTCAGGCGTGTTCAGAAATTCCTGGTAATCGTCCCAGATCCTGTTGTCGAGCTCGTAGCGTTTAGGAGGACGTCCTCTACCGCGCCTCAAAATTTTCCTGCCCCCTCTTTCTTCCTCCTCATCTATCACCTCTTTAACGAACCCCCTTTTGATACCCAACCTGAGTCTATTGTCCACTGTATCTCGTTTCGTCTCCGGTGGTAGCTTGCGCATTATATCATCTAGGGCTTGAGGGGCTCCACTACAGGCGGCTAGTATCGCGAGGATATCCTTCAAAGGCTCGGTGTCATCCCTCAATTGGAGGTATCTTTGGAAGCTTACCATAACTCCCACCATCCACTGCTATTTTTTGGATATGGTATAAATACCCGATCCAATTAATATATATGCAAAAGTATTTATGTAGATAAATACGACCAATTCGTCAGGTGAAGAAAATGAACGACGCACCTGTAGTTAAGGTAAGAGAAACGCATGGGAGCACCTTCATCTCAATCCCTAAAAGCATCGCTAGAGACTTAGAAGCGAGGTATTTGGGGGTGAGCTTGGAAGATGGGCGTTTAATCTACACGCCCGTAGGTTTTGTGAATCACAAGGATGTGTGAAAAATGAACGAAAATACAGAGAACAAGACTCCAAAAGCTGGTCCTACTCCAGGGCAGATAAATGTTTCTACGGAGCCTAACCGGCCCCCACAGTTCTTCCCCAGGCTTCTCGGAGAGAAGGTGATGGTTAGGCTGATGGACGGAAGGCCCATCAGTGGCGTGCTCAGGGGTTTCAACGCCTACGAGATCGTCATGGAGACAAACGGAAAGACCATGATGATATTCAAGCACGCGATTTCGATCATCGAACCAAATAATACCAAGAAGTTGGCATTGTGGCGGGGGGAGGATCGATGAAGGACCTGAGTTTCGAGTACCCACGAGGTGGAACTAAGATAACCTTCGATTTCCAAGGTATCGATATCTTCTCCTTCTACTCGACGTTCAACAGGTATTGCCGCCAGAGGTTCCTGAAGTGCCAAGTAGAAGAGACGTTCACCCATCCCAAAGGGGCTAAAGACAGATCAAACGACCCCTCTAACTGGTGCATCTCCCTAGAGGGTAGAGATATATGGAAACCATTAGGCAACAATAGAATCAATAGCCAGCTAGTACCTGAACTAAACGGCTGGCTGGTCGAAGGAGGGTCGAATTATGCCGAGCCAAATTAAGGCGTGTCTTTCCACCATTCATGGCTCCAGAAAGCCCTTCGAGATCAGGGTGATAACCCAAGGGGGAGCTACAAGCGGGTTTTTCGACGATGTAAACAAAGCTGAGGAGGAGATCCTCAAATTAGACGTCAAAAACGGCGTCAAAGGGATATATACAGTCTTAAACCCCTTCGATCCCGCCAAACATCCGGTCACCAACCGGATAGACGGGAAGAGCGGAGGGGTAAGCGACGACGAGGTAACGGCCTATCACTGGATACCCATTGACGTAGACCCTGTGAGGTTTTCGGAGAAGGGCGACGTCATCACCAAACCCCTCAGCTCCACAGAGGAGGAGAGGGCCAGGGCGAAGGAGAAGGCCATCGAGATCAGGGACTATCTGAAGACTCAGTTTAAAGCCAACGGCTTACTGATCTCTTCGGGGAACGGCTACCAGCTCCTTTACCCCTGTAACTGGGGAGTGAAGGAAGGCCACCCCACAGTAGTCTCTTTTTTGCGGGCTTTAAACGCGAAGTTCTCAGATGACGGCGCGGTCGTCGACACGAAGGTCTCTAATCCCTCTCGAATCTGGAAGGTCTGGGGAACGATGGCCCGGAAGGGAACGAATCACCCCCTACGGCCCTGGCGGCGGGCTGGGGGACCTTTGGAGGAGAGCGACGATCTCAACTGTGGCGTCACCATCGAGGACGTGAAGGCCTGTCTGTTGAGTATGGGAGTGGCTCCTCCCCGGATAGAGACGGACATGGAGATGAAGGAGAAGGCGGCTAAGAGAAAGAGCTTAGGGAAACCAGAGCGGAAACAACGCCCTAGAAAGGACCCTCTCGTCGACGTCTTCGGGGTTCAAGATGGGAAATTCCCCTCACCTCTGGAGCTGGCGCGTCTCCCTGGCGCTAAACCCCTGCCTGGCGGGTTTGTTATTTTTGACGAGCCCACCCCTGTAAGGACGCCCTTGAGACCTTGTTTTATGGAGATGATCCTCGAAGCCGAGAGGGAGGCCTCGGAGGGAGGAGAGGTCTCATGGAGTCATGGCCTGAGGCTCGCCATCGCTAAAGATATGATCTTTCACGGCTGGAGCGATGAGGACGCCATTGAGGTCTTCGAGAGGATGGCCAACTTCAACGAAGACGCCACCCTCTACCAGCTCGATAACCTCAGGGAGGGCCTGGGGGTCGACTGGTTCAAACCTTCTCCATGCCGCCACCTGAGAGAGGGCTCTGAGGAGGGCATGGAGCCCGCGAGGGAGCTTTCGGACGGGCTGAGGTGTAAGGAGTGCTCTCTCCTCTTCGGGCCTAAATTGACGAAGGCCCAAATGCTCTACACATGCGCCCAAATGCTCCTCAGTCAGAATAATTTGGTTACCATGGAGGATACAGGGGAGGTTTTGGCCTACGAGAGGGGAGTCTATCAGAGAGACGTGGCGAGCGTTCTCATGAAGGACGCCCTCCATACCCTCCAAGAGAAGGCCAACAATTTAGGGCGATCTGAGATTTTGGGGTATATCAAGACTGAGACGACGGTGGATAGGCAAAGCTTCGACGACTTCGGCGAGGGGATCATCAACGTCAAAAACGGGCTCTTGGACCTTACGACCTTGAACCTGATGCCCCACTCGCCAAAGCACTACTCGGTTAATCAGCTTCCTGTAAACTACGACCCTGAAGCTCAATGCCCTCTCTGGTTGGAGTTTTTGAGTGAAGTCCTCGCCACTGAGGAGGAGAGGCTAACCCTTCAAGAGTTCTTCGGCTACATATTCTTTGATGGATACCCCATCCACAAGGCGCTTATGATGCTGGGTAGTGGGAGAAACGGCAAAGGTACAGTTATGAGGGTCATGGCCGCTCTCGTCGGCTCTGAGAATTGTGCTAGCCTATCTATTCAGCAACTCGAAGAGCGATTTTTGGCTAGCAGTCTATGGGGCAAGATGGTAAACCTGGGTGGTGATATTCCATCGACGAAGCTGAGGGATACCTCAAGGTTCAAGGGTCTCACGGGCGGAGACATAGTGAAGTGCGACGTCAAACATCGGCAATCCATCGACCTCAGGAATAGGGCGAAGATGGTCTTCTCGGCTAACAAGATACCCCAAACTGAAGACGACGAGGCCGCCTTCTTCTCCAGGTGGCTTATTTTGGAGTTCTTAAGGAGCTTCGAGGGGGAGGAGGATATCCACCTAACCGAGAAGCTAACAAGCCCTGAGGAGCTTTCGGGCGTCCTCAACTGGGCGGCGGAGGGCTACCAGAGGTTGAAGAAAAACAACACTTTCACACTGAAGAGAACGGCTCAGGAGAATTCAGAGCTATGGGAGGACTATGTAGAAGCCCCACAGGGGGTGGGGGACTTCATAGACGAGTGCTTAGTTTCGTGCCAGTCAGGCGGGGCAAAGAAGAACGACATCAGGGTGAATTATATACGGTATTGTGAGAAGTGGAACTACAAGGCAAATGAGAGTGGTTTATGGCGTACCATCCGGCGAAGAGGGTACAGAGAGACAAAAACACAAGAAAGACCCGAGAAAAAGAGGGTCAGGCGCATCAGGAATCTGGGTTTCGTTGAAGATATCGAGGAAAAGCTAAAACCCCTTACAATTTAGAAGAAGTTAATGGGTATTCTTTTTATTTTTTGTAGCGTTTAGTGTGGATATTGTGTATGTTTTTATTACAACAACTTTTTAACTTAAATATTGGGGTCGATCGATTAAATCCACTTTCGATAGAATTTATCCACCTTTTATCCTGGATACGCCAAGATCGCATTGTTAGGGGGATTGTTTTTGGACTGAACACGTGGCTTTTTAACCCCCTGAGGGGGAGGCTATCCCCGGCATGTCCGGGTACGTCCGGGATGCGTCCAACCACGTCCAAGCAAATTAAATCACTCTGTTATCGCCATGAACCGACATGTATAGATGATAAACACTTGCATGAAATTGTTTGCGTCCAGGATGGACAACTATATTCACAATTTGTCCAATTCTTTTGATATCAATGAGTAAGGGAACAGTAATGTAAAGTTTGGTGCGTAGGGGTGAGGGGGAAAGTAGGTTAAATCGAAAATTGGGTATAAATGGGTCGATTTCAGTTGGACACACTACATTTTTTCAATCCGACATAGATCACTAGGTCTCGATTTGGGTACAAAAACCGGGCGTAATCCATCCTGGACGGACCGTTTTCTTATCCCGGACGCACGCTACTAGCTATCGAAAATCTAGAATTTAATACGCGGCTTTAGGAAGTGAGGGATTTATCACGATGAGACCGCCCCGCCGGGCGGGTGAAGGCCCCCTCTGTCAAGGATGGGGTGGCTCATTACCAACAGAGTCTTCGAAATGGAGGGCAAAAGAGCCTCTTACAGCCCCATTATCATCTCGACCCCCTTCAGTTAAAAGGGCTCTGAATCAAAATCTCATCTTGCTATGCCACCGGGCCGTAGGCATCCCTCTTTACCACCAGGTTGGATCAATGGGTTGGCGGGTTATGACGAATCCCGATATACCGAAACTTGAGACCCCATGCGGCCATAGCGCTCCATCGTCCATCAATAGCGCGAGTTGGAGCTCAAAAAGTAAAGCCGCTCAAAAATTGGGAGAGAGGCGTGCAGATGGGGGGGGGAAGAGCTATCTCAGGGTGAGCAGAGACGCTCAAGGAGGAGTCTGCTTGATAATCTGCAGCTGCCGATTCAGGGCCGGTCATACCATCCAAAATACACGCTTTCGGGGATTCTATGTGCATATTTTCATCCACTCTCGTAAACCTTACCGTGACTTTTATCTCATTTATGTATATTATACGACATCAATGCCATAATATATACAACGATGTGTATTATATAGCACGTTTGTATCCGCCCTTGACCAATGGGGGCCGCTCGCCCTTAGCTACTTGCTCTTAAAAGGCATCGAGAGCAGCGTGATCAACCGGGATGGTAGGGGCGATCGCCTCCTTCCCCACCCCTCGTCGTATGTCTTCAGCCCCCTCTAGTCTCGTCAATGCCGCAATACCGCCCCGCCCCCCAGAGGATCGGAGTGAAGGGAAGGATTCAGGCCCCATGGGAAAGAACCGGCCTTAAATCGCATCCTAGAAATTAATTTTTACTTGGGTATAAAAGTCATGGAAGGATATCGCATAGTTCCCTAATGTTTTCGTGCATTGATGGCTTGCTTAGACCTGGGCCATGCGTTCCCTCCGGACGGCGGACAGAATTCTAGCCGCTGAAGGGAAGCAAACTACAGAGATTGAAGACGAGACCTTTTTGGAAGTGGATGCTTTCTCGTCTTATGTAACCGATGAAGGGCAAATGAGGGTGGCAGGTTACATAAGAATAAAGTCGAGAGGAGGACATTTTTCGAGGACTTGGCTCGATACGCTAATTGTTGATGTTGTTCATGTTCTTTGTCGGATGGGCCTATTTTGGGGCGAAACCGATAAGCTCCCTGCCTCCATTGTGGGCGGCGTGGGAGAAGATTTCGCTTCGAGGTTGCTCTCCTGGTGGGCCGATAATGCCAATTACCACAAATTCAGGCGCACCAGAGATCCCTACCGCATATTAATCTCGGAGATCATGCTGCAGAAAACCCGCGCTCGCCAGATGGATTCTATCTACGACGGGTTTTTCGAGCGCTACCCTGACCCTCATAGCCTAGCCGGCGCCCCCGAAGAGGAGGTAGAAAGGGTCGTGGCGCCCCTGGGCCTGAAAAGCAGGGTAGCGACCATGAAAAGGGCTGCGGAGCTTCTGGCCTCGAAGGGCGACGCCATCGGATACGCTGACCTGTTGGCCATCGACGGCGTCGGCGATTACGTCGCTGGGGCCACCGCTATATCGGCCTGGGGCGATCACGAGGTCGCCATAGACGTGAACGTCGAGCGAGTTTTGGACAGGGTCTACGGCCCGTTTCCGAAGTCGAACAAGGAGGCCCGCGAGGTGTTCATGACTGGCCTCTACCTCAACCTGTCACCTCAGGGCCAGGAGAAGGAGTTCCATTGGGCCCTGATAGACCTTGCCCACAAGGTCTGCAAGCCTAAGAACCAGCTATGCATCCAATGTCCCGTCTTAGAGCTGTGCGGTTATCCCAAGCGTCCTCGACCACCTCAAAGGGTCAAGTAACGGTCGTGCATCTCCCTCCTCGTCTTATCAGAGACGTGAGCGTACCTTAGAGTTGTCCGGATGTCTCGGTGCCTCAACAGCTCCATGACTATCCTAACGTCGCAGCCCTTAGCCACCATCAAAGTGGCTGGGGTGTGTCTGCTGAATACATGGACCGCGCCGGGCTTCTTCACGCCAGCTTTGGCCTTGTAGGATACAAACATCCTGTGAACGTCGTTGTTGGCCCAGCGGTTCAGGTAATCGGTGTAAAATAGCGGAGTCCTCCCATCGACCTCGATCTTAGGTCTAACCTTCAGATAGGCCTTCAAGGTCTCAACACACTGGCTGTTGATCAGCGCCAAAGCGTCGCTGTTGTTCTTCGTATCCTTGAGCCTGAGCGTTTTGGCATTTAGATCGAGGTCGCCATCGTCCAGGTTGCAGAGTTCCGACGAGCGGAGGCATCCGAAAAATAGCGTCTCCAACATCGCTTTATGCTTGATGTTATCGCATACGCTGATGATCTTCACTACGTCGGCCTCATCGAAGAAGAAAGGGCATCCTTCCTTTGGACGGAGAACTTTGAAGGTCCAGGTGGTACCCTTCATCAAGAAGAACTTCTTAATCGCGAAGCACGTATTGTTGATGTACGTTCTGGAAAGCTTCTTGCCTATCAGCTCGTCTCTGTAATCGTTGGCGGCATCCGGCCCTGGATCGTCGTTTGCTGCGTAGCTCAGGAATTCCCTTACTCTGCCGGTGTAAAGCACGACGGTCCTGTCCTTGAGCCCGTCGCTTCTCAGGTAACGCTGGTACTCTGAAACGACATGATCGATCCGATGATGATCTTTGGCCGGGCTAACATACCAGTTGACTTTGGCCCTCGCCATCCGGATTTATCCCCCCTTAGCTTGACGGTGTTTTGCGGATCTATTCCGGACAAGGGTCCTTTGCGCGAAAAACCAAGATCTGCCGCGGGATTAACCAAGATGAACGGCCGGTGGAGGACTCAAGATCTATTCTCGCAGGAGTTCAAGGGTTCGAATCCCTTCCCCCGCACTCCCGCTAACGTTTTTTGTGGCTAGTGTCGCGATCCCACTTGTATACTAAATCCCTTTAGTTCTGGGAGACCAGGCGGCTCGAGTTTATAGGAATGGGGAGTGGAGAGGGGCGTAAAACCCCGGTCTTTAGGCCGGGGATGTAGAGCCCCGCCCCTATCTATGCCAAACATATAAATATTATCAACCGAATAAAATGCTATGCG
>LDZU01000020.1_pt1 | contig 54463 bp, 48 predicted proteins | sample 615531 | NCBI WGS metagenome assembly LDZU01 (sample SAMN03408293, study PRJNA278302) | terrestrial metagenome | isolation source: oil reservoir sample SB2 | place: USA: Alaska, North Slope, Schrader Bluff formation | collected 2011-09 | reverse complement strand
ATCCGCTGTGGGCGTAAGGGATTTGAGAGGAGCTGCCCCTAGTACGAGAGGACCGGGGTGGACAGACCTCTGGTGTGCCAGTTGTCGTGCCAACGGCATCGCTGGGTAGCCATCGTCTGGCAGAGATAACCGCTGAAAGCATCTAAGTGGGAAACTCGCCTCAAGATTAGATCCCTCATCCCGTCAAGGGAGTAAGATCGCAGGTAGACTACCTGCTTGATAGGCGGCGTGTGTAAGCGCAGTAATGTGTTAAGCTAAGCCGTACTAATGATCGAGGGCTTCATTGCGTGGTGCGGAGTACTCGGTACTCTTTGAAATAATCTACATACTATTCTAAGGTTTCATTAAGTCTCTTGGTGATTGGAGCGACGGAGGTACACCCGGTAACATCTCGAACCCGGCAGTTAAGGCCGTCAGCGCCGATGGTACTTGGGGGGCGACCCCCTGGGAGAATAGGTCGTTGCCAAGAGGCTTTTTTTTATTAATTTGTTATAATGATTCCTTTCACGAATCTGAAAGGAATCTTATGTCTTCCCACCCCCAAGATTTTTACACAAAGGCAGGGCTGTTAACCACAGCAGGTAAGTATTCCTCCGTGTGTGCCCTGCTACTAGATGATCTCCCATCTCTCTGTAAAATTATCCAAACAACGACCATTCATATATCTTGGGCTGAGGAGGGGGATCTCATTATCCGAACAACGCCAATCCGAAGTGCAAATACGCTCTGTTGAGAAAAAACTGGATAAGCTCTTTGACTTGGATCCTTTATCGCTGCAGATTGAACGATCCCTTGATGAACGGTTGATGGTGAACTGCCGGCATATTTCCCTTCTCCTGGCAGTATGTCTAAAAATGGAAAGAACTCCTGCCAGAGCACGCTGTGGATTCGCAACTTATTTCACCCCCGCACGATTTGAAGATCATTGGGTTTGCGAGTACTGGGATGGCTCATGAAAACGGTGGAAAACTGTGGATGCCCAGTTGGACGATTTTCAAAAGAAAGTATTGCAGATTGATTTTGAATCGTTGGATATCCCTGTTGGAAAGTTCATACCGGCTGGCCGCACCTGACAATTCATTCGCCAGCACAAAGCCGATCCTCGAAAATTCGGTATTTTTCAGTACAAGGGAGAAATGTTCATCGTTGGCAATTTGCAGCGTGATTTGCTGGCTTTGAATGCTATCGAACTGCTGCCATGGGCCCTATGGGGTTTTCTGGATAAACGCTTCGTTCAATTGACCCCACAACAGCTTTCTTTTCTTGATGAAATGGCGATCATAACCCAGCTTGGCGATACGGGATTTGCCATGACGCAGCAAATGTTTCTGGAAAACAGCTTTCTCAAGCCACATGATTCCTGGCTTTCCTGATAAACTACGAACGACTGGATCAAACAAACTGATAGCATTAACAACAAAATGAGATTTCAATGAAACAAAAACTCACCATCCCGAATCTAATTTCTATCAACATATATTGGTTTGGATTATCTTTTTTATGGAATACACTGCATCCGATCGTGCTGCCAGCCATCCTGCTTAATTTCGTTCCGGACGCGAATAAGAATACTTATTTAGGACTACTTACTTTTCTAGGGCTGATCCTTGCAATGGTTGTTCAACCCATTTCCGGAGCGGCCAGTGATCGATCTACCTCGCGTTGGGGAAAAAGAAGACCATTCATTGCCCTGGGAACATTGTTGGACCTGGTTGTGCTGTTGTTCATTGCTTTTACAAATACCCTGACAGGAATTTTTCTTGGTTACATCATATTACAGATCGCTTCAAATATCGCACAGGGACCCATGCAGGGATTGATTCCCGATCTGGTACCAGAAAAACAGAAGGGACTGGCGAGCGGAATAAAAAATTTTATGGATGTTTTTGGATTAATAGCTGCCTCCCTGCTGGCCGGTATTCTGCTTGTGCCTGGTGAACCCAGGCCAATTCGCGTTTTCTTGGCTGTGATGGGTATTCTGTGCATTTCAGCGATAATCACAATTATTACTACCCGAGAAAACACAAATGAAAAACAGATACCGACCAAATTAGAAACCTTCTCTTTGCGCAATATTTTTTCATTAGATATCAAATCAAATCGCGCATTTTTCAATTTAATCATTTCAAGATTTATCTTTTTACTGGGGGTATACGGGATCCAAACATTTGCACAATATTATATCCGTGACGTGCTGGCGGTTGATAACGCAGTAAAAGCCACCGGCATGTTGATGATCGTTATCGCAATATCCCTCATTATTTGTGTATTAATTTCGGGATTCCTTTCTGATAGAACTGGCCCTGGCAAATTGATGAACGCAGCGATGCTGATCACGGCTGTAGGCGGTTTCAGTCTCATTTTTGTACAGGATATGAAAATGCTCATGGTGGTAGCCGGTTTCATCGGTGCGGGGATGGGATTATATCTGACTTCTAACTGGACCATGGCTGTAAAGGTCGCTCCTGCCGATCAAGCGGGAAGATTCCTCGGTTTGACCAATCTGGCGACCGCTGGAGCCAGTGCACTGGGCAGATTGGAAGGACCGCTGATCGATTTCGCAAATCAATTAAAGCCAGGGTTCTTCTTGGGATACAAAGCGATGTTCTTCTTTTGTTTTCTCTGCTCTATTCTGAGCCTTATGATCTTTCAGATATTAAAGAAACGAACTGAAAAAAGAGTCAACCCCAATAATGTTAGGAAAAGTTGAAAGAAACTCAAAGGATTTGAGATTTTTCAACAAGTGAGCCTATTTCTTATTCGTCCATGGCAACCCTGTTCTTGTTCATCAGCATAAAATTTGATCCTTTTTACCCTATTTTCAACCACCAGGCCCAATTCACTCTAGGCTGTAAGAGGGAGCAGGATTTCTCAGATTTACTCCATAGAACAACTTGACCATGCGTTTCAGATGCTTGCTTATGGCGATCAACCCGGCTTGGATCTCATAGCATTCCAGCCCCCGATAACGACAGCGTCCCAAGCCATGCTGTTGCTTGCATTCTCCAAATTTGGGTTCGATGGTATAGCGTTCGCGCAAACCCTGCTGGTAGGTGGACCTGGCTTTCAGCGCAAACCATACCTGCTTATTGGCATCCTGCTTGCGGGTACGGTAGGATCTCAAACAAATGGCAGAGTGGATGCCGCGCTGCTGTAAAAAGAGATGGTTCTGGATATCATCATAGCCTCGATCAGCCGCCACGATCTCAACGGGCAAGCCCTGAGCCTGGTCTTTTGCGATCAGGTCTGGCAGAATGTGTCCATCAAAGGCATTGCCGGGTGTGACGATCACGGAGGTGATCAGATGATTCTCCGCATTCAAACTGGCACGCATTTTATAGCCATATAAAGTTCTCCCAACTTGTTAATTCTGTCATTTCTTTTTCAACAGTTTCAAAAGGGCTTGTGGTAAAATGTAGTGCAAATATGAGAATGAAATACAGCAACCTAAGCAAAGGAAAATAGATTATCCACAAATTTGTGGATAATAATAAGCTCATATTTTTTCAAATGCGCTTAGGTGAAAAGGTTATTAATTTGTTTAAAAGTATTTGATAAGTGAGTGGGAAGAGTATTTAAGGAATTTATTAGTAGTACTTATAATTGAAAAATATATTTCCAAGCTTCATAAAAGGCAGACAGGCAGATTTTCTTAAAATAATCTGTAGGGCGGAGCATACCTGGTAAAAGAAATGTTTGAAGGTTAGCTACCATAATTTATTATCTACCATGATTCAATATTTTTTGGGTTAAAAGGGGGAGAAAGTAACCTGTAATTCCCAAAAGAAAAACTTTTCAAGGGAATGATTTTGAATTGGTATGTCTTGTATACAAAATCTCATAAAGAAATATCTGTGATAAACCAACTCAGATTTAAAAAAATTAAATTCTATTTTCCGCAGATAAGGGTGAATACTGAGAATCATAAATCATGTAAAACTACCCCCTTTTTCCCCAGGTACATATTTGTCAACGTTGATCATAATATGATTATTGATCCAAAAATAAAATGGATGCCTGGAGTGGTTAATGTGGTTAGTTTTGATAACCAACCAGCTATTGTTTCTGATGAGATAATTCATCAACTTCAGAAACGCATAGATGAAAATTATTTGACAAAAAACAAAAAGAAAAGTGAATACCAGAAAGGTGATCATATCGCTATTGTTGAAGGTCCCTTTGCGGGTTATTCTGGGATTTTTGATACGAATCTTTTGGGAAGTAGCCGAGCAAAAATATTGGTCAAATTAATCAATGACCAAAGCAAAAAAATAGTAGTGCCTTACGAACAGATTGCGAAATAAGAAAACATTTGAATTATTGATTAAAAACAAATTTCCGAGAGTTAACAAGTAAGTATCTTGTGAGAGTATTATTCGTGTTTCTTGGAAAGAATAATGGCAACTCAAAGTTTCCAAATAATCGCGAGGGTGGAGTATATCTGGACACAGCATTAGAAATATTACATGTACATAGATTGAGAAAAAATCTTTGGAAAGAAGCAATGCGACGATGAAAATATATTTATGGAGTACGCGTGCACTGGCAGTAATCTGCCTATTCGCTTTACTTTTGAGCCACTTGGCGCTGATCGATATCGCCCACGGCGAGCCAGACGTGAGCAGTGAGTGGCTGATCGTGCAGATTACCGCTGGCTTGCTGGTGGTTTTTATCGTGATGGTGCTGGGCTTGTTGCGTAAATACGCACGGCAGTATAAGAACTAATAAAAAACTTAAACGGCTAAATCTATTATAAGCTTAAAAGAAAAAGCGCAAAGAAAAAATACAAAATTAGGACTTACGCAAGACGCATCTGAATAGCAGGTGACTTGAGTTGTTGGCGCAAATAGTCATCCAAAAGGTCATGCTTTACGCGATAAATAGTTCGTTGCGTTTCAACAGCCACCTATTTGAGACGAACCCAAACCAGAATGGCACAGCCAATGTGATTCCTGACGATTCTAGCTTTGCGACACTGATTTCCTTCAATACCCGTCAACTGCTTGGTTTCTCGATGGAATTGCTCGACCTTCCAGCGAAAGCCGCACATAGCTTGTACGACCTCCACGTTGTCCTGAGCCATCTCGTTCGTAACGACATAGTCCGTGCGCTGGGTAGACAGCACTACTCGGAAAACTTTCACCTTATGTTCAGCAGGGAAACTTTTGATTTTGATGACCTTACCCTGCTGTTGTTCTGCTTTTGTCCACTCCAGGCTATCCACCCGTTGGTAAGGTTTTGAGCCACCGGAATTATCCACCTGGCGATTATCCTTGAGCGGACAGTAGTAGATTTTGCCCAATTTCTCAATCTGGAGTATGATTTCTTTGGTGGCATACCAGGTATCCATCAAAACAGCCCAAAAATCCAAGCTCTTTTGATAGACACAGTTCAAGAGCATGTCTTGCATGTGTTCCAATTTTGTCTTACCATCACCTGCGGGGTCATAAATACGGTAGTCGATAATCCAGAACTGGTCTATTTGTGGATTGACGTACACACAAGTCACCACACCTATCTCTTTGATGACGCCATGCGCATTGCCATTGTACTGATTTCTCACCAGTTCTATCTGGCATGAAAAGTTCTTGTCAATTACTGTATCATCAAAAACCAGAAATCCGTACTGCGTTGGACGTACTTCGTTTTTCACATTCTCCCAAACAAGTCGAGGCCGGATTTTATCACCAGACAAATATCGGTTCGCCATGTCATGGCTGAATTTCTCGGTGTGCTCGGCATAATTCGTGAGCGTGTAATTGATTTGGCTCACCAGCAAGTATTGACAATAATCCAAACGGGGCACTCGTTCTTTTTTCGCTATCATTACCTAACAGTAACGGCTTTTTGCTCAATCGTCAACATTTCTGTCTTGCATAGGTCCTAAAAATGTAAGTTTTGGTATAAACTCACCTGAAAACGACACAGCAAATTTATTGGCGAAATTAATAAAGGAACAATGCACAAAAAAGCCTACAAAAACTAAACTGGGATAGATCAAGATGGTTTGTTGAATGATTTAATCTAATATATAGTTCCCATTTGATAGATGTTGAAGAAATTTAATATTAATTGTCTTAGGAAAATTTCTCTATTAATTAGTGAGATTTCACGATTAGCTTAGATGAATCTTTACAACTTCGAAGAGTATAAAATCAAATTTTTTTAAAGGAAAAACTAGAAAACGGAAATCAAAACATGAAAGCAAAGGTTAATCTAGAAGAAAAAACAATTTTAATAACTGGTGGGACTGGGTCTTTCGGAAAACAAATGTTAAAAACTCTAGTTATGGATTACTCCCCCAAAAAAATAATTATCTATAGCAGGGATGAATTAAAACAGCACGAAATGAGAGTATCAGGTTTTGATGACCCATCATTACGGTTTTTTATCGGTGATGTTCGGGATTTACAAAGATTAAATCGCGCATTTGAGGGAGTTAACTATGTAATACATGCTGCGGCTCTGAAACAAATAACAGCTTGCGAATACAATCCAATTGAAGCGATAAAGACAAATATATTAGGGGGTAGTAATGTCATAGATGCAGCACTTAACACTGGTGTCGAAAAAGTAATTGCATTAAGTACAGATAAGGCTGTAAATCCGATTAACTTATATGGTGCCACAAAACTTTGTGCTGAAAAGTTATTTATTCAAAGTAATTCATATGCAGGTGGAAAGAATACAAGATTTAGTTGTGTACGTTATGGAAATGTTGTTGGAAGTCGTGGAAGTGTTGTTCCCATCTTTCTGAAACAAAAAGAAACCGGAAAAATTACAATTACTGACGAACGAATGACAAGATTTTGGATAACCTTGGAGCAAGGAGTCAAATTCGTACTAGATTGTTTAAGCCTTATGCAAGGGGGGGAAATATTCATTCCAAAAATTCCAAGCATGAAAGTCGTAGATTTAGCAAAAGCAATTGCCCCCGATTCAAAGATTGAAATCATTGGAATTCGTCCCGGAGAAAAGTTGCACGAAGTATTAATCTCCGAGGATGAGGCTCGAACAACAGTAGAGTTGGATGAAATGTTTGTTGTTCAACCTTCTGAGGCTCTCTGGTTTGGAAGAGAATGGGAATCTCAAGGAAATAAACTTACAGAGGGCTTCAAATATACAAGCAATAACAATGGTAAGTGGTTATCTTTGACGCAAATTAGCGATATTATTCACACATTTGAAACGAGGCAGGAAGATTTTAGAAGGATTGATTAATCATAATAGTGTGTATCCGGGTAATTATTTGTAAAATGAACATGCCCCATTTATCTATAAATAGTTGTAAATGCATTTTTTGGCGTTTGGTTTACAAAACGCCTTAATAAAAAAATACATTTTAGAAAAAAAAGAATGATGAAAACTGGGGAAATCCTTTGAAATTTACTTCTTGCCCCGTATTCTTATGTAAAATTAATTTTTTGGATTAAGCGAATAATAAATTGTGTCTTATAGAACAAAACTAATTTTTTGGAGTTACTCTTCCCAATTTACAAGTATCGTATCAAATATGATCCTTGTTGTAGTATTGACCAGACTGTTGGGGGTTAGGAATTATGGTATATGGATTCAAGCTGGTACCGCTATTTCTTTCGCCTTGGAGTTACTTTGTTTAAACTTGGGACATGCTCTGTTAAGATTTAGTGCAACAAAATCGTTTGAAGAGCGTACAAATCTCTTTTGGACTGCTGCCTTTGCTCAATGGGGTGCTCATTTTTTAGCCATTCTTTTAATTTCACCTTTTGCTCGGCAAATAGGGAATCTTCTATTTAGTAAAGACACTGGTTTAACGATCATTATCGTAATATTGATCAGTGGGCTTTTGGCTTTTCAAGGGCTAATGAGAAATTTTCTCATTAGCTATGGAAGGTCTATTCTTGTTGGACAGTTTAGCTCTCTTTCAGCTATCCTCACAACACTAAGTACTATTTTAGGCGGATTCCTATTCAAGAATATTGATGGGGCTCTTTATGGCCTCTTTTTTGGACGGATTTTTGAAAATCTTCTGCTTTTTGTTATTATTCGTAAAGATTTACATTTTACATACTTCAACTTTTCATTATTTACGGTACTGATAAAATTTAGCCTCCCCCTATTGCCTGTAGGGGTTGCATTTTGGGTTTGCCAATTGAGCGATCGTTTTTTTATTAAGTATTACCTAGGACTAGAAGCGGTTGCAAAGTATGGCGTTTCTTATAGTCTCCCCTCTATGGTTTCACTTATTTATTTGTCATTAGCAAATATTTTCTTTTCTTCTTTAGTAAAACTTTACGAACTAAGAGAATACCAACAGGTAGGTTGGTGGATAAGTTCTATGATCAGGATATACATCGTAATAGGTACTGCAATAATATTTTCGTTTTTTGCCGCTTCATCGAATTTAGTTATACTGTTAGGCGGTGAAGAGTTTTTTTATAAGGATGTATCTCAGGTGTTTTTATGGGTTGGAATAGGGATTATCTTCTTTGGTGTTTTTCAGATTTATAGCAGACTGTATGACCTAGAAAAAAGAAATTGGCTAATTTCCCGCAACTGGATTATTGCTATGTTAACGAATTTAGTTCTGAATGTGATACTTATTCCACGGCTGGGAATACTTGGTGCTGCGATCTCAACTGCCTTAGCCTATGGGATTGGGTTGCTCGTGGCTCTTACTCATAAGTTTGAGGGCATTAATATTGATTTTAAACTGAACCGGGTGGGATTATTCTTTTCAGTCTGTTTACTGACTTCAATCAGCCTCCAGCCCTTTATTGGAAGGATGGGTTTTTGGGGTGTCCTTATTTCCGGTGTACTTGGACTACTTTTTTGCGTTATAGGAATCTTAACGGGAGTAATCAGCCCTAATACAATTATGGAAATGCTTCGTGTCAATAAGAAAAAGACAGTGTTGGGTATTCCAATTGAAAAATAATTTTCTATTAGGAGGGCATTGATATGGAAAACCACGAAATAATTCAAAGATTCAAAGAAAAAAGCGAAGCAATGGGGACTGGTTTCTCTGTTGTTATTGAACTTGAAGAAAATGGTTTCTGCTATTGGACTTGGGTGGATGATTATACTTGTGCCGTGTCTAAACACAATGGCGGAGAGGTGGTTGTTCAAGCCGGTTCCTTATCATTCGAGAGCGCGATGTCCATTTCCGAGTTGTATGGTCGAAACCCAACCTCCTATTATCCTTCTCGATATACGGATGGATCATTTGTCATTATTGATTCATTTAATCACAAAGTATTTTTGGGAAGGGATTCATCGCAAGCTTATCACCTTTACGTTTGGTTTCAAGATACCACGCTTTTTATTTCCACATCTATTATTCCATTCCTGGGTACAGTGTCCATGGAATTGGACCCGATTGGCTGTGGTTTATACACTGTTTTCAATATTACCTTGGCTCCTTTTCCGCTATACAAAAAAATCAAACCTTTGCTTCCTGGTCACTATTTATTATTTAATGATCTAACTCAGAAAAGTAAGCCAGATTTGGAAAGCGATAAAATATTTTGGCAGGTTGAACCTATAGACGTTGACACAAGTTATAAAAAGGCAATAAATAAATATGAAGAACTCCTGACAACAAATATTTTGCGTCATATTAATAATAATACCGCGGGGGTCTTTTTATCGGGAGGTAGCGATAGCGCCGTTGCTGTCGCAATATTATCTAAAATTCTTGATCCTCTCAATGTTGTCGCCGGTTTTATGGATACAGGGTCATATACTAGGGATGAGAATAATCTAGTCAAAATATTACAAAAAAAATATGGATTTAGTCTCTCCCCTGTCCTTGCATGTTTTAAGCAAACTAACTGGAAAGACATAGTAAATGGTGCAATTCGAAAAAATCTTGAAGGTACATGGCCAACTTTCCCAGCGTACCTGGAAATGGGAAGAGTAATCGGAGAAAAACTACAAAAAGGGTCAACCACTTTCAATGGCGAATTATGCTTGTTAGATCAGGGTTTTAATGCTTCTGATGATAGAACCCGTCAACTAAGACGCTGGCTCTTTAAAGGACCCGGGAGATCACTTGCGTTTATTCCACCAATATTACCTCATGGTGCGCGGCAAATTGGACAGAAGCTTGCAAGAAAGTGGCGAAAATATAAGACATTTTTGGAAGTTCCGTTTGCTTTCTTGCACAGCATTGGTAGGCCAGCCTACTTTTATGGTGGATATAAAGCTGGTTTTATTGGCTTTCCTGGAATATGGCAGTCATATTACGGAAAATATTTTTCTAATTCTGGCCTCGACGTAGCTTTAGGCGACATGCTCGTTGAAAAATTATTTTCCAATTATGTTGATCGCTTGGCTTCCAGGGAATGGAAACAAGCCTTAGCAACAATGTCCGCATGTTGGTATTCTGAAGCGAGCAATATGACAATGCCGCTTCATGCTGCTATATCTGGGAGTTTAGCCATTAGTTTCCCATTTAGTGATGTCGATCTGATGGATTATGCATCTTCTTTGCCGATCGCTTGGACAATTGATAAAAAAATACAAAAGGATATGGCTTTCGAAAATCTTTCTATGCCATCTGAAGTCGCTTATTTCAAAAAAATTGGCACGGGTGCAGGTAGTGAAACATACTTCGACATAATGTATCCATCGGCACAGTGGGAAATGCTTGACGAAATCAAAGCTCACAACTACGGGCTTTTACAGAACCATGTCGATGAGAGAATAAAACTCGTTGAAACGCGAAAAAAGAAATTTGGTTGGCAAGAGTTCAACCTTTATTGTTTGGCCCAATATCAAAAAGGAATATTATAAACTACCGCGTTAAGTGTTTATTAGCGAATTTTGATCATCTTTCTGACTATTATCAAAATAATTGGAGAATAGTATGGACTTTAGGAAACTTCTGAAAGATAGCCTCTGTATTATTCCAGGGGCTTTGGAATTAGGGTGGATGGCGAAAAATTGGCAGAATGACCGTTGGGCTTATAATCGAAAATTTCCCGTTCATGGAAATAGATTTCCAGGGGCAGTACATGAATGGATCAAAATCTTTAATAACACTCCTCGTCTAGAGCATTTATCTAAGAAAAAGGTATTATTTTTCACGGGTGGATTCAACGTAATCGAGAATTGTATAGCGATCGCTTTTGTTTTAGCACATAGAAATTGTGATATTGACCTTTTATATTTTGAAAATATTCGGACTGAAGGATCGAACAATCGATATTCTACGCGAAAATTTAAGTATTACTATGGGAAGGCAATAAATGAACTTCTGGGAGCAATAAATGTATTTAAAATTATTCCACTATCCAGTATTTCAAAATCTACTCTAAGCGTAGAAATGATCGAGGCGGCTAAAACTCAAGCGATGCTCGATACAGTTTATGTAGGACGGCGCGAATCTATCGAATTAAACGGAAGAGAAAAGATGCTATTTAAACATCGCTTAGAAGCAAATTCAGATGCTATGGCTGGCCTTCTGACGCTAATGAAACAAAATAATTATGATGTATTGGTTACTCCCAATGGCGCAGTTCGCGAGTTTGGTGCTGCCTTTCGTTTGGCGGAAATCATGAATTTACCAGCTGGGACATTTGAATTTTGGAGCAAGCCAGGGACTTGTTGTGTTTCATATGGTCCTTGTGTCATGCGTATGAATACTGATGAGCTTTGGCGAAAGAATACAGCGACTAATATTCCGGAAAACCTTTGCCTAAGAGGATTTGAAACAATTATGCAACGAGCAGGAAATAAGCAACAGTATAGTTTAAAAAAGGAATTAGTGAACCTTCTTCATCTAGATGCGCATAACCCCATTGCACTTGTTTGCCCCAATGTTCCTTTTGATGGTATGTTCGTAGGCAGCAATTCGATTTTTTCGAGCATGAGGGAATGGCTGACTTCGACGGTCAAGCACTTGATGAACAGCTCAAGGGATATAAACGTGATAATACGGTCACATCCTCACGAACTCCGTCACGATGCTGTTGAAACTACTGTTTCTATTTTGAATGAGGAATTTGGAAAACTCCCGGTAAATATTCATGTTATTCCAGCCGGGTCAACTATCAGTACCTACGAAATCATGAAATTCACGGACATTGGATTGGTTTATTCCTCTACCACAGGACTTGAAATGGCTTCCTTTGGTATTCCAGTGATTAATGCCAACTTTTTTCATTACAGCCGAAGAGGATTTACATATGATCCCAATTCAATAGACGAGTATTTCACACTAATAGATAGAGTCATATTAAACCCGTCCGCATTCAGACTTGGCAAAGACCAACTTGATCTTGCGCTATTGTATGCTGATGTTTTTTTTAACCAGTTACCATTAGCTTTCCCATGGAGTTTTCTAAATTTTTGGTGTGATATGAATCAAAACCCCTTAGATGAGGTGTTGTCAAAAAATGGAGATGAGAGGTTTGGAAGAACCTTTGATACTCTTGTAGGAAGAAATGAGGGCGATGTGTGAATCAAATGGAAACCACCCCTTTAGTAAATTCCTCAACTCGGAAATTATGGTACTTTCGTAGATTAATTCGCAATTTTTTTAGGCATATTGTTTTGTTTGCGTTAAGATATAGCGAACCGGATTCATATATGGTTTGTGAAATTTGGAGAGGTTATGGCGCAAAAATAGCTTCAAATGTTCACATTGACCCCACATGCTATATTGATAAATCTTATGCTAATCTGTTGAGTATCCATGAAAATGCTGTTGTGGCCATGGGATCAGCTTTTATATTACATGACTCTTCGGTTAACAATGTTGTTGGTGGCCCATTGAAAGTGGGAAGAATTATTGTGGAACGGAACGCCTATATTGGTTGCTATTCTATAATTTTGCCTGGTACTGTAATTGGGGAGGGATCTATTGTCGGAGCTGGTTCTTTGGTTATCGATGATGTTCAACCGGGAACTGTAGTAATTGGTCGTCCGGCAATACAATCCTGCACCGTAAAAGAGCTGGCTTTACGATACGGTGAGAAAGCTACAGAATCAAATGAAATGGTAACCTTTTTAGATTTCCCGTCGCAGAAGGAAAAAGAGAGAATTACTGCAGAAGATTTAAAGGCATGGGGGTTGATATCAAAGGAACAGGCGGCTCTATGGCTTTCAAGTTTAGAAAAATGATTATTGCTTTGAACATGTCGAAATCGAAATTTTCTTAAAAAAGAATTATTAAAAATTTGGGAATATATTTTATCCAATGAATTCAATTATTTGGTTCGTTTCTGGAGCTTGGATTTTATTGTTGTCCTGGTTTTTGAGCTCTTTATCAAAAGAAAAGTTTCTATCCCCGACACGTTTCATTGGAATTAGCTGGGGGATTATGTATTTCCTTTCAGCATTGCAGGTAATTAAATTCCCCCCAGTTTCCCTAAGTGCTTGGCTTTACCTCGTAATATTTGTTACTACTCAAGTTCTAGGGGCGTTCTTAGGTGGCTTAGGCAAAAATACAAAATGGCAGAACGAGACGGAAAGATCAAGAGCGTTATTTAGTTATCTGGCCTCTTCAAAGGCTATAACAATAATATGCATACTAGGGTTGGTTGGAGTAATTTTTTCATTATACGATTCTATTATTCTTACCGGCTTTGATCCATTTCAACCGAACATATCACGAGATGTTCTTAATATTATTTACTCACATAAATCAACCTGGATCAATCGAATTGCGACTTTGACACAACCTTTCGCTTGGCTTAGTATTATCCTTGTTGCTCTTTATTCCGATTATTTAAAACCAAAAATAAAATTGTTATGTTTCTTTATTATTATCGGTTTGATTAGTTTGGGTGTAGCTTCAGCAGGTCGCACGATAATGGTAAGGATTTTTCTCATTCTTTTCTTGGTAATATTAGCACGCAAATCTTTGGGTTTTAAATCTTGGCCTTGGAAGTGGAATTTCATCACCCGTTCAATGTTTGTTATATTAATAACGGGGTTTATTTATTATTTCTTTTATGTTTGGATCTGGAGAGCGGGTGGTAGTGAAAGTTTAATTGTTAACCTTAAGAACTATAGTATCTATGCGGAAGAATCTCAAGGATTGAATACATTTCTGAATAAATTTGTTCCGAATAATTTTAAAGGCTCTTTCTCTCTGTTAACATTTTACATTTTCACCTTTGCTGATAATTTTGCTTTGTTCTTTGATAAAGTCTATATCCAACCCTTTTGGGGGTTATGGCATTTTTTTAGCTTCGCTTCAGCGTTTTCAAAATTTGGTTTCACCAACCTGACATCAGATGGAATATATTTGTCAGTTTTCTCCTCCTATCGGTCAGTTGGTCTATGGTCTGCCCAGTGGCGTACGATGGCTCAAGAATATATTCTTGACTTTGGTCGTGTGGGCGCGTTAGTCGCCAGTTTTGGTAGTGGTCTAGTTATTGGGTGGGTTTACAAGGCTCTCCGCAAAGGAAGCTATCAATGGCTTGGTTTGTATATTGTGCTTGCATCATGGGCAATCTATGGTGCTTATACCTCTGCATTTACACCAGGTCAGTTTTTAATCTTCCTATATAGTCTGATTTATGGCTGGGCAGCTAGAAAAAAATACATAAAGGTTATAACAATTTGAGCGTAAGAAAATTTCTGTTTGATTATTTCCATGACCTTGTGTTGAAAGGTTCGGAATGAAAGTAGGCATAAACCTAAGGTATCTCCAGAGGACAATAACGGGTATTGAGCGTGCGACAATTGAGGTAATTAATGCATTAGTTAAATTAGAAGATGACCTTACATTAATGGGTTACATAACGAACCGTGCTTTTGCTGACCTGGAGATTGAAAATACATTATTTAATTGTCATAAATTAGAAATCAAAAAATCGACTCTCTTTCATGAAGATATAGGCTCTCGGTTATATTGGGACATGGTTCAATTAGGTAAGAAAGTTTCTTGTGACAATGTAGATTTATTTTGGGGGCCTTCATTTAGCATTCCAATTTCCATCAAATGTCCTAGCATCGTTACAATTCATGACCTTGCTTATGAATATTTTCCAAAGGCATATACCCCTGCAATGCGTTTATGGTTAAAAATTATTCCCAAAATATCCGTTTTAAAATCCACAAGAATATTAACAATCTCGGAAAATTCAAAAAAAGATATCATAAAATTTTTAAATGTAGAATCTGATCGTATTGATGTTGTTTCATGGGCTTGCAATGCTAATTTCCGCTTTATGCCAGAGAATAAGAATGTTTTTCAGAAAATCTTAAATTACTATGGCATAAACGCCCCGTATATTTTAACGGTTTCCCAAATTTCCCCTCGGAAAAATCTTGATACTCTGATAAATGCTTTTGCGTTATTAAAGAAAAATCCATCTTTCCTGCATAAATTAGTAATTGTTGGAAATAATGGCTGGTTATACAGCAGTATTTATGAGATTGTGAAAAGAGAAGGTCTTGCTAATGAAGTTATTTTTACAGGGGTTATCCCAGATAATGATTTAATCGCCATATATAATATGGCAGATTTATTTATCTTTCCTTCATTGTATGAGGGGTTTGGATTACCAGTTTTAGAGGCTATGAGCTGTGGGTTACCTGTAATTTGCTCAAACACTTCTTCATTGCCTGAAGTAGTAGGAAATGCCGGGATCCTTTTTCCACCTAAAGATATATACTCTCTGGTTAATGCAGTTCTAGGACTATTAGAAAACCCTTGGCTGTATAAAGACCTAAGAGAACGGGGATTAATAAAAGCATCTGAATATAGTTGGGAGTTTACCGCAAAGCAGATAATAAAAATATTTTATGACTTACGGAAATATAACCATACAGCAACAAGACATTAGAAAAGTCATCATTATTAATGATTATGCCCATGTAAATGAAGGGGCTGGGCAAGCCGCGATATCTAGTACGATAGACCTCGCTTGGTTGGGGTATTTCGTAACATTTTTCAGTGTGGTTCTACAAATCGCCACACCTTAATTCACCTTGTTTTCAACTCTAAAAAAACCTATCCGCTATACGAATTCGTAGAAGTCCTTTTTGAAACCAATTGATTATCAAATAAAACTGATTAAAAAATAAATTCCGGAGGTGAAACTCATTAATGAAGTTATTACATGTTATTGGTACCCTAAATCCGTCTTTTGGTGGACCTGCTGAAGCTTTAAAGCAATTAGTCTCAGCTTTGTCCGACTTGGGTTTTAATAATGAAATTGTAACACTCGACAAAGGTAATACATATTTTTCTAATGATAAAGGTATAGTTGTTCACGCCTTAGGTCCAAGCATAGGCAAGTATCGTTTTAACTTACGGTTAATTCCTTGGTTATTAATTAATGCTAAACGTTTTGATGTTGTTATTTGCAATGCAATCTGGCAATATCAGTGTTTTGCAATATGGTTAGCGTCAAGATTTGTTAAGTTCCCTTATTTTGTTTTTGTGCATGGTGCTCTTGATCCATGGTTTAGATATGCTTATCCATTAAAACATATAAAAAAATGGCTATACTGGCCGTGGGGTGTATACAATGTATTACGTGCAGCTAAAGCGGTTTTATATACATCAGAAGATGAAAAATTATTAGCACCAAAATCGTTCTGTTTGTACAAAGCAAATGGAGTTGTGGTTAATTTAGGGATATGCGCTCCAATAGGTGAACCAAATCTCCAGAAAGAAACATTTTATGAGATCTATCCCACCTTACGGGGAAAACATATTTTATTGTTCTTAAGTAGAATACATCCCAAGAAAGGGTGTGACATACTAATAGAAGCATTTGCCAAAGTTGCAGAAAAAGATCCGTTATTGCATCTGGTAATTGCAGGATCCGATGAAACTAACTGGGTGCCTTTATTAAAAAGCCAAGCTCAAAAATTAAAAATTGCAGAGCGAATTACCTGGACTGGGTTTCTACAAGGTAATCTAAAATGGGGGGCTTTAAATGCAGCTTCTTGTTTTGTCTTACCTTCTCATTCAGAAAATTTCGGGATTGTTGTTGCTGAAACATTAGCATGTGGCATTCCAGTTATTATTACTGATAAGGTAAATATATGGAGGGAAATACAAAATGAAGAAGCTGGGTTTGTTGGGCAAGATACTTTAGTCGGTACTATGAATTCACTAAGGCAGTGGTTAGAGTTAAGTGATATAGAGAAGGAAAAAATGAGAGAGAACGCAAAAAAGTGTTTCTTCAAGTATTTTGAAATTAATTCTAGCGCCAAGAATTTCATTAAGACTATTCAATCTGAATTAAATAGATAAAAATCGGAGGATATCAATTGTGCAGAAATAACAACAAATTCTAAAGGAAATCAATGTCTTCTGTTTTACTAATAGTGCATACTGCTTGTATGATGCGAGTAGAAAGCAAGCAGCTCAACTTTTATATCATATAAGTTCAACTTATGTTTAAAAACGAAAAATAAAAGATTGTTGATTTATATCACTGTATCTGGGTGAGCCAAGTTGAAGAAAAGTAATGCATTCTTGTTTTAGTCATGTCAATTTCAGTCCGTAAGCCCCTAAGGAATCAAAGCAAATGAAATTAGATGCTGACTTTCGCTTGCGCGTAGAGCGAGAACAAAAAGCACATACTGAGCGTGATGTTCTAGCTAAGAATTCGCTCATCAAAAGCCGCTTTCCGCATGTGGCGCAGTATCCGTCGAAACGCCGGGTCTTTGCGTTGATAAATAGCTTCACGAATGATTTAGCTGGGAAAACGGTTCTTGATTATGGATGTGGTAGAGGTATTGAAAGTCTTGAATATTTAAAGCATGGTGCGGCGAAAGTGTACGGTATTGATATTTCACCAGTTTACATTGAAGACGCCACAAATACTGCGCTGAGCGCCGGCTTAAACAAAGAAATTTTCAGTTTTCGCGTAATGGATGCACACATACTGGACTTTGATGATTATACCTTCGATCTAGTTGTTGGATTTGGTATTATCCATCACCTCGATCCGGTAATCGCTTTAAGGGAGATATATCGTGTTCTAAAGCCGGGGGGGCGCGTGCTTCTATTAGAGCCACTGGCAGACAATCCGCTTCTTAAACTATTCCGGATGTTGACCCCTTCGGCCAGATCGGAAGATGAATCCCCTTTAACTGGCCGACAGATTGTGAAACTGGTTGCTCTCCATCCGTGGCAGACTCAGGTTGCTTATTGCGGATTGCTGGAAGCTCCAGCTGCCATGATCACCTCTATTCTTATACCAAAATTAACTGATAATAGTCTACTGCGCTTGATAGACTGCATTGAGAGATGGACCCATCGAAAAAGTGTATTGCTTTCTTGGAACCAATATGTATTGCTAAACATGATAAAGTCAGGCAGTGTTGACAAATACACGTAATTACGTAATAAGAAGAATGAATAAAATCACAGATTCCATGCTTTTATCACGTTTGAGGAAATTAAGTCAAATTATCGCTGATCCCTTTCTTTTCTCGGCGCTGCTTAAAGGTACAGTGGCAGGGGTAGAGCATCGATCTCTGTTGCAGAACTTGCAGTTAGATTATATTGTGGATGTGGGTGCAAACCGAGGCCAGTTTGCGCTGGTTGCAAGAAAACAATTTCCGCAAGCCAGAATTATTTCATTTGAGCCGCTGGCGGAACCCGCCGCTGTGTTCCGGCGGGTGTTTAAATCCGACACGCTTACCAGCCTGCATCAAATCGCCATCGGTCCAGAGGAAAAATTCCTGCCCATGCATGTCTCACGCGCGGATGACTCTTCTTCCCTGCTGCCCATTTCTGCATTTCAGAGCAGCTTGTTCCCTGGGACTGAAGAGAAAGAAATCCGCAATATTGGAGTAAAGCCATTAAACGTGATACTGAGCACGAAGGGTATTAAATCCCCGGCTTTGCTGAAAATAGATGTTCAGGGCTACGAACTGGAAGTTCTGAAAGGCTGCCTGTCCTTATTATCTTCCTTTGAATATATATATCTTGAATGTTCATTTATGGAGCTGTATAGCGGGCAAGCCCTGGCGCATGAAATCATTGCCTTCCTGGAAAAGGAAGGGTTTTACCTTTCAGGTGTGTATCGCTTAAGTTATGACCGGCAGGGAGCCTCCGTGCAAGGGGATTTTTTATTTAAGCGGACCGAAACTTAATAGGTAATTAGTGCATGTTCTAATCCAGGAATCAATTTTTATCCTGAATCAATCAGCACAGGCAAATACAGCGGTAAACTGGCGGGGTTTTTAAGCCAGTAGAGTTATCAGGCGGCCGTTGTCATTGCGCCGCCGTTTTACCCGAAGGCATGATCTGTTACGGCAATCCGGCAAAACTAGTCAAACCCAGAGTGATGAAAGAAAATTGAAAATCCTGTTACATGATTACGGGGGTTATCCTTTTACGCGCCAGTTGGCTGAAGCACTGGCATGCCGCGATCATATCGTCCAGTATTGCTATAGCGAGACTACCCAACACATCAAGCGCACCAATTCCGGGTGTTCAAAATCAAACCTGACGGTCATAGGAATCCAGCTTAGCAGACCCTTTGAAAAATATTCACTCCTTCAGAGGCACTCTTGTGAAATCGAGCATGGCAAACTTCTTGCCGAACAGATCGGTCAATTCCACCCGGATGTGGTGATCTCTGCCGATACACCCTTAGACGCCCAGGGGTTTGCCCTAAAAGCTTCGCGCAACGCCAACGCCCAATTTCTTTTCTGGTTTCAAGATGCCATCAGCATTGCCACCCGCAAGGTGCTTTCTGCAAAATTACCGGTTGCCGGGGATCTGATTGGTCAATACTACGGATGGATCGAGAGACAGTTAGTCAGGCAAAGCGACCAGGTGATTCTAATCTCGGATGATTTTTTGCCATTAATGAATCAATGGGGGGTTCAAAAGGAACGGGTCACGATAATCCCCAATTGGGCGCCAGTAGAAGAGATACCGGTTTGCCCCAAGAGTAATCAGTGGGCGGTTACACACGGGCTCACCGATCAATTTGTTTTCTTGTATTCCGGTATTTTAGGGTTAAAACATAACCCAATTTTATTCATTCAGCTTTCACAGGCTTTTCAATCAATTCCGGATGTCAAGGTTGTCATCGTGGCTGAAGGGGCGGCGGCAGGCTGGTTGAAAGAGCAAAAAGAAGAAATGCATCTTGATAATTTATTACTGTTTCCTTATCAACCGGCTGAGGTTTACCCGCAGATGTTAGGTTCGGCGGATGTGTTGATGGCAATCTTAAGCCCGGATGCGGGTTCTTATTCTGTCCCTTCCAAGGTGCTTAGTTATATGTGCGCATCTAGGTCTTTATTGCTGGCTGTGCCAGCAGAAAACCTGGCTGCTCGTTTGGTCGTGCAAAATGACGCTGGTCTGGTTTCTTCGCCATTGGATACTGCCCATTGGATCAGGAATGCTAAATCACTTTATTTAGATCGTCAGTCGAACTGGAGGAGGGGGGCCAAGGCGCGAAAATATGCAGAAAATTTCTTCAATATTAAGCAGATCACAGACAAATTTGAGGCGCTGTTCTGAGATCAACACAACACACGTTATCTTTATTGGGGAAAAATGTCGAAATCTACGAAAGTTTCATCATCTGATCTATTCAAAAAACCATTGATATCGTCGCCACTTAAAGTGGTAAGTCCATTCCAGCGGGTAATTATGACCGCCTGGATGGTTGGAGCTGACCTGATTGCATTAATTACGGTAGGTTGGTTTTCCATTTATATCCGTTCTTGGCTGGGGGGGTCTTTCACGACCCCGGAACCTTATTACGCCATTGCTCCACTTTTGTCGTTTTTTATCTTTGCGTATTCAATTTCAGGGCTTTACCCCGGCATTGGGCTAAACCCAATTGAAGAACTTCAACGCATCACAAATACGACCAGTACTACCATCATCGCGTTATCTGTCATCGTTTTTCTTACTCAAACAGGGATTGAATTTTCCCGCTTGATTTTTGCCTTTTTTTGGATTCTGGCTTTATTGGCCGTTCCGGTTAATCGCCTTTTCGCCAGAAAGTTGGGCTTTATTCTTGGGCTCTGGGGTGAGCCTGTTGCGCTCATTGGGTTTGGTCCCCAGGGTAGAAAGATTTATAAATATCTGAAACAAAACCCTTTGTATGGTTTCCAGCCGGTGATCATTGTAAATAACCTGGATCATTTAGAAATGGATCCTAAAGAAAAAACCGGTTTACCAGTAATCAGCGCTTCAATTTTGGTAAATGACAAAATGTTTCTTGCCCGCTCCGGCATACGGTCAGCAATCCTCGCCCCAACCGAAATTCCAACAGTTCTGAGAGACTCATTGGTGGACGAACAGCAGTGTGGCTTACAAAGGCTGATTTTGATCTCAAGCCTGAACTGGATTGGTGGTTCTGCGGTAATCCCCCACGACATGGGCGGCTTGCTTGGTCTTGAAGTTGAACGAAACTTGCTCAATGTTCCACAACGATTGTTAAAACGGATTCTTGATATATTCTTGATAATTTTTGGGTGCCTGATTGGTTTTCCGGTACTTCTTCTTTGCGCGGTACTGATTCGTTTGGATAGCCCCGGTCCAATTTTTTACCGGCAAGAGCGAATTGGGAAAGATGGTCAGAAATTCCATTTATGGAAATTTAGAACCATGGTTCCAAATGCAGACGAAATTCTGACAAAGTACTTATCCGAAAATCCAGCTTTGTGCGAGGAATGGGAAGCCAGCCACAAACTCAAGGACGACCCACGTGTGACCAGGATCGGCAAATTGTTACGAAAAACCAGCCTCGATGAACTGCCCCAATTAATCAATGTTCTGGCGGGTGAAATGAGCCTGGTCGGTCCCCGTCCGATTGTGAATGACGAAGTAAAGTTCTATGAAGGAAGTTTTTGCTTGTACACCCAGGTCTTGCCGGGGGTCACAGGTCTTTGGCAGGTCTCTGGACGGTCTGATACAAGCTATGCCAATCGTGTCTCACTGGATGAGTACTATATCCGGCACTGGTCAATCTATATGGATATATACATTCTCATCCGCACAATTTGGATCGTCATAAGGTGCAGCGGGGCTTATTAACGCGCCACTTCAGCGCCTGGATGCTGATGTTGAGGCACAACCACAGCTCCTTCGCCGCCCGCACTGAATTCGATGTACAATACGTTTATGAACTGGTCCATTAGGGTAGATATATACATCCTCGTCCGCGCTATTTGGGTAGTGCTCCGTCGAGATGGAGCTTGTTAACCTCGTTTAATTTGAAAATAGAAAATTCCTAATCCGGCGAAAAATGATTGAAAAAATAATCCTAATCAACATTCTTGTATATATTTAAAAATAAATATTAATAAAATGGAAAGAGAGAGGAAATTTTGAACGAGGCAGCTAAGACATGCCCATATCTTGGTTTGATTGATGACCAGAACACACACATGTCTTTTCCTTCAGACTTGAACTGCTGCCATAGAGCAAAGCCAATTGAAGCCATTCAAATTGAACACCAGCAGGCATTCTGTCTGAATAAAAATCACAAAAAATGTTCGATATTCAATGGTAATAACATTGCTTCTCTGCCAGTTGAACTGCGTGCATTCGATAGCCGGTTTACCAAGAAAAAGAAATTAAAATGGAGAATTTTACTAACGGGTACTCTCGTTACAGTTGCTGTAGTCTTGACAATGGTTTTTTCTCAAGGGCAAGCAAATTTATTTCACCTTTTTCAGGCGAACCCAACTTCTACCATTCCACCGGCTAAGCCAACAATAACGGCTACCCAAACTCCCACAATTCGTCCGATGTTAATAAGCATTCCAATCGGAGTATTCTTTATCTGAAGAGGAAAGACTTACCCGGGTGGCAATGACACCTGTGGCTCAAACGATGTCACCTGTACCAACCATGACCATAACGCCTACCATGACTTATACACCGACGCCTACAATGACAGCTACCCCCACTACCACTCCTGAACCTCTGAAATATGAACTGGAGACACCAATTGGAATGGATTATAATTTGTAATTCATAAAGTGCTAAGCGGGGAGAATCTAAACCAATATGTAACTCGTTATGGCACAAGTGTGGAAGCTATTTTACGTGTCAACTATGCCTTGAATATCCCCTTGTGGGTGGATGCCCTGGTTGTTATTCCGGTTGAAGCACGATGTGTCAAGACGCAGATGCTGTTTTGCATACCTATCTGATGCAGAACCCAGCGCGGCAGCACGAATGGGATCAATATCAGAAGCTGCAGAACGATCCGCGCATCACACGTATCGGGTATTTGCTGCGCCGTCTCAGCCTGGATGAGCTACCGCAGCTCTGGAATGTGCTCATCGGTGAGATGAGTATGGTCGGCCCACGCCCGATCATGCTTAACCAGCGTGATTTATATGGCGAGAACTACCAGTACTACATACGTGTCGTGCCCGGCATCAGCGGGTTGTGGCAGATTTCAGGCCGTAACCATACCACATTTGCCGACCGTACTAAATTTGACATGGAATATGTGAGTAACTGGTCCATCTGGGAAGATATTCATATTATTATCCGTACTGCATGGATTTTGCTCCGCCGCGACGGAGCCTATTGAACGGAAGCAAAGTACCATTCTCTATTACACTCACTACCATGTTCAAAAGTTATAACTATTCCAGATTTATCTATAGGTTGAAGAGTTTCATTTTGGTATTTTAAAACTAATATTTTGTTCTAATTATTTTGAGGTGAAAGGAAAACAACATGGAAGATGAAACAATTGATTTACGGCAATATGGGCTTTTGTTAAAACGCTGGAGCTGGCTGTTAGTTTTAAGTCTAGTCATCGGGGCAGCAACCGGTTTAATAGTTAGCCTGCTTAGCACACCTATTTTCCAATCGACTGCTAAAGTGATGATCACGCGTGCAGGGCAGGACCAATCCTCTGATGTGACAGCTTATCTAACGACCAATCAGCAGACCCAAACATATTTGCAGTTGTTGCAAACCGAATCGATTCTTAATATTGTTTCTGAACGGTTGGGCTTTGAATTGGATGAAGATGCAATAGATACAAAAGCAATTATCGACACACAAATAATTGAGATCAATGTGGAGGATCCTGATCCCCAGCGCGCTGCCCTGACCGCTGATATGCTGGTTGAAGTCCTGATCGAGCAAAACGAACTGATTTCGTCAGAACGTTATGATTTGATGGAAGAAAGCTTGTCAGCCCAAAAAGCACAAATCGAAAGCCAGATCGCTGATTTGCAAAATCAAATCAATCACGCATCCATCAAGACAATCGAAGAACAGGAACAATGGATACAAGAACAAATTAATGTGCTGCAACAAGAGAGTGAAACATTACCGGTAGAAATCTCGCAAATGGGCAATCCAGCTACACCGGAAGAGCGCGATGCATTGGAACAGAAAAAAGCACGCTTGGAACAAGTGGAATTGCTACTACCGCTCTACGAACAGAGTTACACAGATTTGATTGTATATGGGAAGCAGGTGGATGGCGCGAATACCTCAGCCGGTTCACAATTAACCTTGCTAAACACCACTCAATCTTTGTATCAACAAATTTATGTTTCTGTGTTGAATAATTTGGAATCGGTGCGCTTAGCGAAGTTGCAGAATATGCCAAATGTGGTACAGATTCAACCTGCCATTGTTCCTGACGATCCAGTACGACCTCGTACTATGCTTAATAGTGTATTGGGGGGAATAATAGCGCTGATACTAAGTGCAGGATTCCTAATTCTAAAAGAGAATTTGGATACCACTATGAAAACATCCGCTCAGGTTGAAGAGCTGCTGAAATTAAATGTGATTGGATATATTGCTGAAATGCAAAATAGTAATGGAGAAACAATAGGTTTATATACTACCAACCAGCCTCGTTCTCCCATTGCGGAAGCGTTCCGTTCTTTACGCACAAACATCGAGTTTTCAAGTATTGACAAACCTATAAGAACTATTTTGGTTACCAGCCCGGAAGTGTCGACAGGGAAAACGATCATTAGTACAAACTTGGCAGCTATTTATGCACAGAAAGGGGAAAAGGTGCTCTTGCTTGATGCAGATTTACGCCGCCCTCGGGTACATAAAACTATGGGTATAACGAATCATATAGGTTTAACAGATTTATTACGGGGAAGTCATGACTTACAGGATGTCATCCAGAAAATGGATGGGGCAGAAAATTTAACAATTGTTAGTAGCGGTAGTTTACCCCCAAATCCAGCCGAGTTATTGGGTTCAGCCAGAATGGAGCAAATACTTCTAGAGTTAGGTAATAAATATAATATTATCGTGATAGATAGTCCACCTTCTATTGTGGCAGATTCACAGATATTGTCCTCAAAAGTCGATGCAGTATTGTTGGTGATCCAACCGGGCAAGACATCAAAGGAGGCTGCCAAAGCAACGGAGGATTTAATAAAACGGGCAGGGGGGCACATTATTGGGGTAGTATTTAACAGAATCCCACGCGATCGAGTGGATTATTACAGTGGCAATTACCAATATCAATATTATTCTAAAGATTAGAAAAATGCCGAAACTGAAAAAAGCGCGATGAATAGACCTATCTTAAATGCCTGATAGTCCCTTTTCCACTGAAAGAAATTTTTCAATATCCTGTTTTTCACCATTCATAATAGTTAATAAATTATGAACAAGAGGTAATCTTGAACAAAGTACACAATTTTTGCCCATTTCTCGGTTTGGCTGATGATTCCAATACACATATGTTTTTCCCGTCAGATAGTAATTGTTGTTATCACGCAAAACCAGTTTCAGCTATAAATATTGAACAGCAACAGATATTCTGTTTGACAGAAGAATATGAAAATTGCAAAGTATATAATAAAAAAGTTTTAGCTGCTTTACCTGAAGAATTTCGTGCATCAAAAAGCCAGTTTAAAAAAGAAAAGAGATTTAACTGGAAAATATTATTTAGGACATTAATTTTAATAACAACTCTTGTTGTTATCTTGCAAATACCTATTATTAAAGGACAATTATTTAAGAATATCCTTTTTAAGGAAAGCCCAACTCTTTCTCCTACATTTGTTGTTTCAACAGCGACATTCACACCAATCCCTACCCATAAAATGAGTATTCCAATCGAAGAAATATTGCCGTATGAAGAAAAACTTTTTCAGGCGACTAAGACATCTATGGCTCAAACAATGTCACCTGAATCAACCATAACTCTTTCACCCACCTTAACTAGCTCGCCAATACCTACATTGACCGTTACTCCCACAATGACAGCAACGTATACCGCTACTCCAGAACCTATAGTACATGAACTTGATGCCCTTATTGGTACAGATTACCAATTTGTGATTCATAAGGCGAAAAGCGGAGAAAATCTGAACCAATACGCAACGCTTTATAACACTAGTGTTGAGGCAATTTTACGAGTGAACTATGCTTTGAACATTCCCTTGTGGGTAGATGCTCTCGTAGTCATTCCAGTTAATTTTTCCGATGTGTCGCAGATGCCTTACTTCCAACCATATAAGGTAACAAGTGAGGGGATATCTGTTGAGACCCTGGCTCAGGAACTGGCAACTAATCTTGAGGACTTCATTTACTATAATGGTTTATCTAGAGGAGAAAATTTGAATTCTGGTGATTGGCTTATAGTACCCCGCTACCAATCTGCGAATCAATAATCCTTAAAAACCTGGATTTATGTTTAATCATTAAACAAAGAAATTAACCAGCTAAATATGTAGGATATAAAAAAGTGAAAGCCGAAATAGATCAAAAAAGGCAAAAAATCTTATTGTTTACTCTGATCTGCATTTTTTTTATGCAATTTGCATGTAATTTTCCTTTGTCTGATCATTCTGACGATACTTTTCTAGTAACATCGATGGCAATGACTGCTGAGAGTTTAGAAACACCACGAGAAAAAGATGAGTCTCTCAAACCTACTCCCACTAATGTTTCTACTCCAATTGCAATAATAAACTACATTGATGAGGAAACAAATTATCAATTTGTGATTCAGAAAGTGAAAAGTGGAGATTCATTAAACCAATATGCTGAATTATATAATACAAGCGTAGGAGCAATCATACGAGTAAACTATGCTATGAACCTTCCCCTGTGGGATAATGCACTTGTGATTATCCCGGTTGGTTTCACAGATGTTGAGCAGCTACCTTATTTTCAGCCTTATAGGGTAACTGCAGAAGTTATCACACTAAAAGATTTAGCTATTGAATTAGCTGTGAATTTAGAAGACCTAATATACTACAATTCTTTAAATGGGAAAAATGAAGTTTATTCTGGAGATTGGTTGATTATCCCCAGGATGTCACCCGGATATTGACGGATAACCAAGCAAAAAAAGATATAATGTATTCGATACTATTTTTATGCACCGCGAACCGTTTTCGTTCGCCAATTGCAGAAGCGACTTTTCATAAGTTGCTAAAAAAGCAAAATATTGAAAATGATTGGACTGTAGAAAGTGCTGGTACCTGGACACAACCAGGTTTTCCAATTATCCCTTCCGAAGAGTGGATTAGAGATAATCTAGGTCTTGAAATTTCTGGACACCGATCCAAGATCGTTGATCTAAAAATGATTTCTCAATTTGACTTGATTGTTGTAATGGAATCCAATCAAAAAGAAGCTTTATCCGTAGAATACCCATGCGAAAGTCATAAAATATATATGCTTACAGAATTAACTGATGGTCCAATTTATGATATTTCAGATCCTGTTCGACAAAAAAGTGAAGAGTTTTTATGCATTGGAAAAGAGATCATCAATCTTATTGAAAAGAACTTTAATAAAATTTTACAACGTGTATATTCAAATCATGGAATGAAAATTTAGTGAAATTGATCAATTAATAATAAAAGGATTTTCACAAAGGTAACTTTTTTTAATCATAATAATTTAGTCTTGAAAAGTATTTTTGTATCTACTGCAATGAAGAATAGGGTGAAATTTAATGAATGAATTGAAAAAAAATATTTCCTTGCTAAAGAATATACTTGAAAACATAGATCATCCCGAAAAATTAGACAAACATCCTTGGACGAATACTCATATGGTTTATGAGGAATTTCATAAAAATCCAAATTGGAAAACCCTCTCCCCTGGGAGCAGATTAGTACAAACAATTATTAATTTATTCGTAAAAATGATGCCAAACACCGAGCCAAAAAACGGTCTCCGATTAGACAATCAATGGGGAGAATTCGGAATTATTGCTGCTCAGTATTTTGCTCCTTTTTTGTTTGATTATCCACACCCTTCTACTCTAAGAGAAGCCTGGCAACAAATTGATAAAGCAATTTTGCTCTTCGTAAGAGAATACCATCATGAAATAAAAGAAGAAGATGTTGGTCAATACATACTTATTGGAAATGAGCCGGAAGTTGCCCCAAACAGTACAATAAGTGATTGGCATAGAAAAGGAATTGAAAAATTTGCCATTTTTCTTGATGAGTATGAGCAACACTTAAGAACGAAAACAAAAATCTCATCTAAACAAGAAAAAATTCCATGGTTGCAACAACACTTACAGAAGATTATATTGCCGCAAATTGTTAGAGTTTGGGGTAATCGTCTTTTCCTTTTGATCATTATTGGTTTAATAATATTTGGAGTTTGGAAAAGCATTGATTTGTATCAGAGGGTTCAGGTTATTACTGATAAAACAAAAGAAATAATAGTCTTTACTGATGCATTAAGTAATAACTCAATACAAGATGTTAACCAATTCCAGCATGCTGGGCAAAATATTGCCGAAATTCGACTTGGCTTAGAATCGATTAAGAGCGATTATTCCTTATTAATCAAATGTGCCCCATATTTAGGATGGTTGCCCAAATATGGTGGAGATATATCACAAGCTCCTCTCTTGCTTGAAATGGCTATACAAATAAGCACTGCAGGAGACGAGCTTTTCCAATTGATTTTACCTATTCTTCCAAGTTTTATTGAAGAGAATAATACAAACTTATTAAATATAATTTCTGAGTTTGAAATCGCGGATACGCAACTTGTAACTGCGCAAGTTGCGATAGCGAATATGCAGGTTCTTCGTCAGGAAATCAATACGGATGATTTATCACCAGATTTATCTTCATTAATCACAACAAAAATTGATCCACTTTTACATATTTTCGAAACATCATTCCCTGTCACCGATGTGCTAAAAATGGCCCAATTAGCTCCCAGGCTATTAGGTTCAACGGGAAACGGTTTACAAACTTATATGATTCTTGTTCAAAATGAAGATGAACTAAGACCAACTGGAGGCTTTCTTACCGCGGTAGGTCTTCTACAAATTGAAAATGGTGAAATAAAAAGTATAACCTTCGAAAGCTCCGATCTAGTGGATGATCTTTCTAAATCATATCCGAAAGCGCCTTGGCAGTTGGATGACTACATGATGGCAGAAATTTTACTTTTTCGAGATTCAAATTGGTTTACAGATTTTCCGACGACTATTGAATGGGCAAAATTTTTATATTCGTATGCGCACTCTAAAGAAATTGATGGGGTCATTACTATTGATCAGCATGTAGTTCAAGAATTGTTGAAAATAGTTGGCCCAATTAATATTGCAGCCGCAGAGGAACCGATTACTGCTGAAAACGTCCTCCAGTATATGCGTACAGCCAAGGAATTAACACCCCCAAAAGGTATTTCACAAAATGAGTGGGATAGAAAACAATTTATCGGTTATTTAGCTGATCCTCTGATAGATAAATTATTAACACTAGATAGCCACTCCCTACAATCATTAAGCGGTTTGATGGTTCAACTGCTAGATGAGAAACATATTTTGCTGCAATTTAACGACCCAGAAATGGGTGCTTTGATTGCCCTACGCGGTTGGGATGGTGCAGTGCGCACCGATGAATATGGTGATTTCTTGATGGTTGTGGATAGTAATATTGGATTTAATAAAACAAATGCTTTAATGGATACCTATATTGATTATTCTATTGATCTTTCTAACCCTGACTTACCAATTGGTTCTCTCAACATTCTGCAAAAAAATAATTCTTTGCAGAATGCAGATACACAAACAGAATGTATTCAATTTGGTGGACCACTAGAAGAATTACTCCTCAGCGAAAGAGAATATATTTTGAATGATTGTTATTGGTCTTACCTTCGAGTTTACACTCCTGCAAATACAGAATTAATCACATCAACTCCCCACGAAATCCCCGAGAAATGGACTTTGCGTGAATCGTCAATCCCGGCTCGCATCGATCTTTTAGACGAAAAAATTCCAGGTATTCAGGCGTTTGGAACTATTCTTGTTGTTCCAAAGAGTAGTGAATTGAAGACTAATTTCACCTACTCACTTCCTTATACTATTTTGAAGCATGATCGCAATAATAATTCATACACCTACCACCTTAAAGTTCAAAAACAGCCCGGGACAATTGCTACACCAATTGATTTTCATATTAAGCTTCCCTCACAATTTGAGATTATTAATGCGCCAGACGGATTGCATTACAGTCAAGGGGAATGGATATTAAAATCTACACTCGTGGAGGATTTAATAATTGATATAGAATTCAAACAACAAGATTAATTTACAAATATGGTGTGAGTGGCACGTATTTTACCCCCACTATGCCTTATTAATTAGCCAGATAAGTAATCCGAATAATATCCGAAGCCCTTGGAGTTGATTATACTAGGCAAGTCATTATAATGAGAATATAAAAAATTTTCGGGAGGAGATTATAAAATGAAACGAAAATATTCTATTTCAATAGCTGTTGCACTCACAGCTATTTTAGTCGTTGTTAGTACCGCTGTGTGGGCAGGGCCGAATCGCCAAGGAACAGTCCCCGTACCACCGGATGAGGTTGAACTCATAGCGAATACGACAGTATCCCTTGGAACAGTAGAAATCACCAGTTCAGTTGCTGGGAAAGCCATCCGGGTAAAAGATCCAGAGAAAGATTTCGGTCCAGCGCCAGAGGGGTTAAATTTTTTGACTGACGCCGTTACAGTGGTACTAAGTAAAGAGGGTGAGGTCAAAGTATGTTACCCATATCCACAAGATACTGAAGAGAAAGATGGGAATATTTATAAATGGGATAAAGATGCTGAAGAGTGGACGCTTCTTAAATCAACCATCAGTGGAGATCCGAAACAAATTTGTATAGTTGACAAAGGAATCACAGATGGAACGTACTCGTTGATTGGCAAATAGTAGATAATTGAGATTACAAAATATCACCAGAGAATTATTTATTTCTCTGGTGATATTATTTTATGGATGAATATCAAACATATTCCCCCTTTTTTGATTTTTGTATCATTGTTTTCCTTATATTCTTATACCTTAGCTCCTGGGATTAGTTGGGCAAATGGAGGAGCAGATGGTGGCGATTTGATCGCGGCAGCTGCCGTTAATGGTGTGCCACATCCAACCGGTTATCCACTATACATGCTTTTAGCAAAATTATTTCAATTTATACCAATTGGTGATCTTGCCTATCGAACAAATTTGCTTTCTGCTTGTTGCACTGGCTTGGCATCAATTATGATTTACTTTACAGTAAACCATATTCTATTAAAAGAAAAGTTCTCAATAATTTCATCACTAGTAGCCGCCTTTGCTTTTGGATTATCTCCTCTAGTGTGGTCACAGGCAGTTGTTGCGGAAGTGTATGGATTGCAATCTCTTTTAACAATTATTATTCTTTACCAGACACTATTTTGGGGTAATAAAACACCTGATAATTTGATACGAGGTACATGTCTGGGATTGGGTTTAGGAAATCATATAACAACGATTTTTCTAATCCCTTTCTTATTAATTGAGAATAATAAGGTGGAATTCTTTTCCAATTCTAAATTATCACTACGAATACTTGGAGTACTTCTTGGTTTGAGCGTTTATTTAATTCTGCCTTTTCGAGCAATGAATAATCCTGAAATAAATTGGAATGATCCAGTCACATTCAATTCTTTTTTTCAACTAATTTCCGGAAAGATATATCAATCTTACTTTTCAACGCAATTTATATTTGATCGAATCCGCGCCTGGGGCGGGATTCTAATAGAGCAATTTGGTGCGTTGGGTGTTTTTTCTGGAATTTTCGCTTTACTTCATAATCAGACACATAAAAAATATAAATTACCAATTTTTTGGATATTTATTAGCTATGGAGCATTTTCGTTAATTTATGCTTCGCATGATTCTTATATTTACTTAATTCAAACAATCGTCGCTTTTTCACTATGGATCGGTTTGGGTTTTCAAAATCTAATATCATTTATTGTTCCTCGATGGGATTTTGCTAAAACAGGTTTGTATCTATTATTAGTTATATTAATTGTGCGACAAGTTTTAATTGTAACTCCAAAGGTAGATGCTTCTAATGATAACCGTGCTATAGAATTTGCAAATCAGGTACTTCGTACTTCTCCAGAAAATGCAATAATTTTTACAGGGGATGACCAAAGTACTTTTACACTTTGGTATTATCACTATGCTGAGAAGCAGCGACCAGATATCATGGTTATTTCGGAGGGATTATTAGAATATGAATGGTATCTTCGAACCCTGGAAAATAATTATCCTACTCTATCAATACCAACAGAGAATAATTTATCGTCTTTTGACTTAATTCAGAGCAATAAAGATAATCCTTATTGTTTCTTTATTGGAAATCCAGAAACGTTAGATATTAATTGCTATCGTTACTAGCAAATAAACTCACTCTAGGCTATAAGAGGGAGAAGGATTTCTCAGATTTACTCCATAGAACAACTTGACCATGCGTTTCAGATGCTTGCTTATGGCGATCAACCCGGCTTGGATCTCATAGCGTTCCAGCCCCCGATAGCGACAGCGTCCCAAGCCATGCTGTTGCTTGCATTCTCCAAATTTGGGTTCGATGGTATAGCGTTCGCGCAAACCCTGCTGGTAGGTAGGCTTGGCTTTCAAGGCAAACCATACCTGCTCATTGGCATCCTTCTTGTGGGTACGGTAGGATCTCAAACAAATGGCAGAGTGGAATGATCGGGCGCAGATTGATCCATGCCTAATCCTAAGAAATACTTGGCTGACATACTGTCATTGATGTAGGTTTCTACCTGTCTCTCGCTCAAATTGTACAAATACGCTACCAGCAGCATCTTCAGCAACACCAGCGGGTCAAAGGATGGACGTCCGTACTGTGCGCTCTGCCTTGATACCAGCACATCATTTTCTTGAAACAATTGCGCCAATCCAGCATTTCATTCAACTTCCGAAAGAAATGATCCCTGGGGATGATCTGATCATAGATGTATTCCCCCTAAAATGTGCCTTTCCCGGTCTCGATAAAGTGTTCTTCTGCCATGGGTTCCCTCACTGCTGTGTTTTTGTTCATCCTATTAAAGTTCTCCCAACTTGTCAATTCTGTCACGTCTTTTTCAACAGTTTCATCCCTAACACAGTCTCATCCCAATAATGTCATCCCAATAATTGACAAGCAAAATGCTTCTATGTATAATCAATCCGGCTGCAGGATAGATAAAGCCACAGTAATTATCTTAGCATGAGGAGGCATTATATAGATAGCTTCCAGTAAGTGAAATTTATTACGAAAGATAACTCGGCTGTTGTTTTGTCTATCAGGCGAGTTTTTATTTTCTTTACCCTTCGAGCGAAGGGAGGTGAGAAGATTGACAAAAGTGGTTTTACGACCAAATGAATCGCAAGATCAGTTATTACGTCGCTTTCGAAAAAAAGTAATTAAAAGCGGTGTCTTAAGCACTATCCGAAAGAAACGCTGGTTTTCGTCTAAAAGCGAAACACGTCGTGCAGAAAAGAAAAAAGCAGTTCGCCGGATGAAACGGCATCAGATGACTCACTAGGGAATGTGGTGTGTTGCAGTAGTGAGCTGCAGGAAGGAGATTTGAATGGCGAAGGAAGAGAAAATACAGGTTGACGGCACTGTCATTGAAGCCCTGCCTGCAACGCAATTCCGCGTTCGCCTCGATAACGGCCACGAAGTTCTCGCTTATTTATCTGGAAAAATGCGACGATATTATATTCGTATCTTATTGGGTGATCGTGTGAAGGTGGAGATGTCTCCATATGATCTGACCCGCGGTCGGATCGTATACCGGCAAAAGAAAAACCATCAAATTTCTGATGAAGAAGAATAAAAAAAATCCCCCGTGAATCGGGGGATTTTTTTAGTACCAGAAATCATTGTCAAATAAATTCAGTGCTTTCATGTAATTGGCGCGCTCGAATGCTGCCGGTTCGGCTACGTTTTTTTGGCTCATACTCCCACGCATTTGAGCAATGGTCTCGTATTCATGGATTTGCATCCAGGCGATTAATTCGTCCAGCATGCTTTTTGCACGCTGAATTCCGCTGCCTACCAATTCGGATGTGGTCATGGCTACATTGGCGCCAGCCATCATGGCTTTCACAATGTCAGTTCCATTATGAATGCCACCGCTTAAAGCCAGATCCGCTTTGACCTTTTCATATAAAATCGCGATCCAGCGCAGTGGAAGGCGCAGGTCTTTGGAAGTGCTCAAGTCGAGCGAAGGGACAACTTCCATTTTCTCGATATCAAGATCGGGCTGGTAGAAACGATTGAAGAGAACGAGCCCTTTTGCTCCTCTTTCAACCAGATCTTTCCCCAAATTGGGAAGGCTGGTAATAAACGGGCTCAATTTAACTGCCAGCGGAATATCGATCGAATCTGCCATCTTTTTTACGAGACCAGCATACATATCTTCGAGAGAAGTACCATCGATATATACACTGGTAGACAGATAATAAATGTTTAGTTCAAGCGCATCTGCGCCTGCTTCTTCGATCAATTTTGCATATTTGATCCAACCACTCTGCGAGACGCCGTTTAAACTTGCAATGATCGGAATATCTAGCGCTTGCTTGGCTTTCTGGATATGGTCCAAATATTTATCAGGTTCCAGATTATAGGATTGCATTTCTGGAAAATATGTTATGGCTTCAGCATTTGATTCTGTACCGCGTTCAAGAAAATAATTCAATGCTAGGCTCTCCTGGGTAATTTGCTCTTCAAAAAGCGAATACAGAACCACGGCACTGACCCCGGCATCTTCCAATTTCTTTATATTGCTTAGTTTTTTTGAAATGACCGATGCCGATGCAACCAATGGATTTTTTAATCGCATTCCGAGATATGTTGTGCTCAGATCAATCATGATTACCTCCATAAGAAAAGAAGCGTATGCAGGCGCATACGCTTCTTTATTTTTTTATTCAGCCGCAGGTTTACTAAAATTCATTGCTGCTAGCTGGCTGAAGTATTGCCATTTGTTCAGCGCATCGGCTTGAGCGTGCTCCATCAGCTCTTCCGCGCGTTCTTCATTGCTCTGTGCCAGCATACTGAAGCGTGTTTCATTATACGCAAACTCTTTTACCGGGATTGAAGGTTCTTTACAATCCAGTTTGAGGGGATTTAAACCTTCTTCTTTCAGGGCGGGATTGTAGCGATAGATAGGCCAGACACCCGAATTGACAGCCAGTTTTTGCTGATTCATACCATTTCGTAAATCGTAGCCGTGATTGATGCAGTGAGCATATGCAATGATCAGCGATGGTCCGTCATAGGCATCCGCTTCGCGCAGCGCCCGCAGGGTTTGCAGATCGCTGTATCCCATCGCTACCTGAGCGACATAGATGTATCCGTAGGTCATAGCAATCAATCCCAGGTCTTTACGTGGTAAGTCTTTTCCATTAGCTGCAACACCCGTATCCAGAACGAGGATATTGACATTTCGTCCGGTTGCCAGAACGTGATCCAACCCGCCGTAACCGATGTCATATGCCCAGCCATCACCGCCAACGATCCAGACACTCTTCTTCACCAGCATATCTGCCAGGCTGAGAAGTTGCTGTGCATCCGGGTCTTTCTCGGTTTGCAGTTTGGTTTTTAAAGCAGCCACACGATCTCGTTGGGCGTTGATGCCTTTTTCATCACTTTGATCTGCGTTAAGCAGCTCATCAGTAAGAGTCCCTCCAATTTTGCTGGAGAGTTTTTTAAGTAATTCCTTGGCGAATTCATTCTGTTTGTCAATGGTCAGACGCATACCAAGGCCAAATTCGGCATTGTCTTCAAACAATGAGTTTGACCAGGCCGGTCCGCGCCCGTCCTTGTTGAAAGTCCATGGGGTAGTGGGCAGGTTCCCACCATAGATCGATGTGCAGCCTGTTGCATTGGCGATGATCGTGCGATCGCCGAACAGCTGTGACATCAATTTTAAGTAGGGCGTCTCACCACAACCTGCACATGCGCCGGAGAATTCGAACAGTGGCTGCAGCAGTTGTGAATTCTTAATGGAATCCAATTCGAAAGAGGTTCGGTCTGGATTCGGCAGGTTGAGGAAGAATGCAAAATTCTTGCTTTCCTGTTCGCGCAGTGGCTGTTGAGGAGCCATATTGATAGCTTTGCGGCTGGCATTGGTTTTATCCTTTGCAGGGCAGTATTCAACGCAAACACCACAGCCGGTGCAATCTTCAGGTGCTACCTGAACAGTGAACTTTGCTCCGGGGAATTCCTTGAATTTTGCATCCAGCGATTTGAATGACTCAGGAGCGTTCTTCAGCAGCGCACCATCATATACTTTGATGCGAATAGCCGCATGCGGACAGTTGAAAGCACATTTTCCGCATTGGATGCACAGGTCGGGTTCCCAAACCGGGATTTCAAGCGCGATATTCCGTTTTTCCCACTGCGTGGTTCCGGAGGGATAAGTTCCGTCCACAGGCAATGCGCTAACCGGAAGCGAATCGCCATTTTGGGCGATCATTTTACCTAATACATCTTTAACGAACAGGGGTGCCGCATCAGGAACCGGTTTGGCCATTTTGATTTTGCTATCAGCCTTTTCCGGTACTTTCACCTCAAACAGATTTTCAAGGCTTGAATCAACAGCTGCAAAATTTTGGTTAACAACCGCATCTCCGCGTTTTCCATAGGTTTTCTTGATGTATTTCTTGATCTCAGCGATCGCTTCGTCTCTGGGAAGAATACCGCTGATGGCGAAGAAACAAGTCTGCATGATGGTATTGATGCGCACACCCATGCCAGTTGCTTTAGCAACTTCATACGCATCAATAACGTAGAATTTTAGTTTTTTCTCAATGATTGTTTCCTGAACTTCGCGGGGGATGTTGTTCCAGGTCTCATCTTTCCCAAAAATACTGTTCAAGAGGAAAACACCACCTGGTTTCGCGTATTTCAACAGGTCATATTTTTCAAGGAAACTGAATTGATGGCAAGCAATAAAATTAGCATCGCCTTTTCCGATCAGATAAGGTGCTTTGATCGGCTTGGGGCCAAATCGTAAGTGAGATTCTGTCATTTGCCCGGACTTCTTAGAGTCGTAGACAAAGTAACCCTGGGCGTAATTATTAGCTTCTTCACCGATGATCTTGGTCGAGTTTTTATTCGCTCCTACGGTTCCATCAGAACCTAACCCGAAGAATACACAGCGCACCGTGTCATCAGATTCGATCGAAAAATGCTCATCATAATCCAATGAACTGTTGCTTACATCGTCAATGATGCCGACGGTGAATTGATTCTTGGGTGAAGCTTTCTTGAGTTCATCAAATACACCTTTTACCATGCCGGGGGTAAATTCTTTGGAAGAAAGGCCATAACGGCCGCCAACGATTACAGGGGAGTTCTTGAAGGGTGCAATTCCCATTGCCAGACCTTCATGGATAGAGGCAACTACGTCTTTATAAAGAGGTTCCCCATCTGCTCCCGGATCTTTTGAACGATCTAAAACAGCAATGGATTCCACGGTCGCTGGAAGCGCAGCCATGAAATGCTTCGTGGAGAAAGGTCGATACAAATGTACCGTGACAACCCCAACTTTTTCACCTTTTGCATTCAGGTATTTCGCTGTTTCCTCAGTGGTTTCGGCACCGGATGCCATAATGACAACGACCTGTTTTGCATCCGGAGCGCCTGCGTAATCGAAGAGATGATAGCTGCGACCGGTGAGTGCTGCGAATTTATCCATAATTGCCTGAGTGATCTCAGGACATTTCGTGTAGAAAGGATTGACTGTTTCACGTGCCTGGAAGTAAACATCCGGATTTTGAGAGGTACCTCGGATGGAGGGGCGGTCTGGTGTAAGACCGCGCTTGCGATGTGCAATGACCAGATTATCATCAATCATGGCATGGAAATCTTCATCATTGAGGATTTCCACCTTATTTACCTCATGCGAAGTACGGAATCCGTCAAAGAAATGCAGGAAGGGTACTCTCGATTCAAGCGTAGCGGCCTGTGAAATAACCGCCAGGTCATGGGCTTCTTGAATTGATCGAGAAGCCAGCATGGCAAAACCGGTGCTGCGAACAGCAGCGATATCGCCATGATCTCCGAAGATCGATAAGGCTTGAGCTGCCAGTGACCTTGCGGAGACATGGAAAACAGCCGAAGTTAGTTCACCGGCGATCTTATACATGTTCGGAATCATCAACAGCAGACCCTGTGAGGCTGTGAATGTGGTTGTCAAAGACCCTGAAGTGAGCGCACCATGCACTGCGCCAGCAGCGCCGCCTTCTGATTGCATTTCCATAACGGTAGGAACAGTCCCCCAGATGTTGGGGATACGGGCAGCTGACCAGGCATCGGCGTGTTCACCCATGGTTGACGAAGGTGTAATTGGATAGATGGCGATTACCTCGTTCAGTCGATAGGCAACATAAGCAACAGCTTCATTACCATCCATCATACGGTATTGACGCTTCATGAATGACACTCCTTAAATATATATTATTAGGGACTTAGGGCAGGAAGGAACCAGGAATAGATTTCTTTTCATTGTTTTTCCCAAATCCGATTAATCATACCACCGTTCTATCATAATCGCTTAGCGCTCACTTTTTACCGCTCTCACTTGAAAGAATACGCCCAATGCGGCTAAAGATTTTCCATCATGAAGATCACAATTTTTTACCATGGCCAAAACCTCATTTATCGGAATCCGTTCGATGGCTAAAAATTCATCTTCATCCATTGATAAAGGTGAAATATAGAGATCCTGGGCTAAGAAAGCATAATTATTTTCAGTACAATAACCCGGCGCTAGAAAGTACGAACCAAGCTGTTTCCAGGTTCTGGCAGCCATGCCAATTTCTTCCCGAATTTCTCGTTGGGCGCAAGCTAATGGATTTTCTCCTGCTTCCATCATGCCGGCCGGCAATTCCAGCAGTTCACTGCTGCTGCCGACGCGATATTGGCGTACGAACCAGATATTTTCTTTTTCATCCATTGGCAATATTGTTACGGAATCCCGATGGTTTATACGGTCATATACTTTCAATTTTCCGGTGGGTAATGAAATTTGAATTTCTTCTAGCGAAAACGCTTTTCCAAAATGGATGGGGGTTATTTTTTCAATTTTCATACAACAGTTTTTTTATTCCTTTCATCTTAAATAAAAAAAACCGCGGAGGATCTTCCGCGGTTTTTTTTATCATATTTATTGTGCCGAGGTGTTGTAGAAATATTCTTGACCGTAGCACTTGGTTCCATAATAAGTGGTGCAATCATCCGAATCGAGCCTGACGATGATGGTTTCAAAACCGCGTAATGAGTCAGGAATGGTCAGAGTCACCTGGAAACCGGGGCTGCCAGCGGTATCATATACTGCTGTTCCTACTACAATACCCTGCGATTCATCTGCGCCGTTTGGACGCATCGTAAAGCTAAGCTTCCAACCTTTCATCAACCAGCTGTTTGTTCCTTGAATGGTCACGCTCTGATCAGCGATCACACTTACAGTGCAAATATACAGACCCGGACCGCAGGAACTGTTGTTATAGGTCAGTGTTAAAACTGGTGGTGGGCCTGCTGTTGCAGTAGGTAACGCAGATGTTGATGTGGCAGCCGGTGCATTGGTGGTCGAAGTAAGGCTAGTACTGCTGGTGGCTGTAACCGATGAAGAGGATGATGTTGGTTCGGGAGTTCCACCGCTGGTTGTCAATGCCATTGCGGTTTGGGTTCCGGCAATGATATCTTTCATTAATTGCGATTGCGTTGACACCGGATTTGGCAGGGTTGCATTCGTAGTTGGGACACTATCGGGTGTTCCGCTGGCCGGGCGAACGCAAGCGGAAAAAATAATGGATAACAAAATAATTAAAGCGAATGGGGATAAGATTCTCTTCTTCATGTAATTCTCCTCTTGGTCTTCCCTCCGAAAATAGAAAATATTTTTAATACCTAAAATGTATGTTAGCACGTGAAAGTATGTACGTCAAGGAAAAGAAAAGGAAGAAAAAGCATGAAAAATCAAACCGCAAACTGATGAATGGGCGAGTTTATTAATCCGTTAATTGAAAGGTAGGCACTCCGGAAATGCAACAAATATATTAGACAGATACATTTGCTTTTCGTATTTACCAGAGTCATAGAATTTAGGTGAAGTTAATTTTCCATCCAGATGGTGACCGGCCCGTCATTGATGAGTTCAACCAGCATGTGCGCCCCAAAGATGCCCTCTTGAACTGTCAACCCATAATTACGCAGCGTTTCGCAAAATACCTCAATGAGTGGTCTGGCGATTTCTGGAGGTGCTGCATCCACGAAGGATGGGCGGTTTCCTTTTTGCGTATTTGCCATCAAAGTGAATTGGGATATGACCAGCACTTCACCATGAACATCCAGCACAGAGAGGTTCATTTTCTCCTGAGGATCTTCGAAAATACGCAGATTGGCAATCTTTTTACAGAGAGTGCTTGCGTTTTCCAGTGAATCTCCTTTTTCAATTCCCAGAAGAACCAGCAATCCCTTCCCTATCGTGGAAATGACTTGGCTATCAACTTTAACCGAACTGTGCGAGACGCGCTGCAAGACTGCTTTCATAGTTTAGGTGCTTTACGGTAATCCGATCGCATCGCGCACTTCACGCATGGTTTCTTTCGCGATGATTCTGGCACGGTTCGCACCGTCATCCAGGATGTCCCAAATCACTTGAGGTTTGTTGGCTAATGTTGATCGCCGTTCTCGGAAGGGAGCCAGATGGGCATTGAGATTCTTGGCATACAGTTTTTTACAATCCACACAGCCGATCCCTGCCCGCCGGCATTCCACGGCTACCATTTCGATCTCTTCCTTGGAAGAAAAGACCTTGTGCATGGTGAAAACATTGCACACATCCGGATTCCCCGGATCGCTGCGTTTGATGCGTGCGGGGTCGGTAACCATCTGCATGACCCGTTGCTGGGTTTCTTCGGGAGTAGCTGCAATTTCAATATGGTTGTTGAGGCTTTTCCCCATTTTTTGCTGTCCATCAATGCCCAGCACTTTCGGGACTTCGGTCACTTTCATCTGTGGTTCAACTAGCACATTTTTCCCATAACGGAAGTTAAAGGAACGGGCAATTTCTCGGGTGAATTCTATGTGCGGTGCCTGGTCTACGCCAACAGGCACAAAATTGGCTTTGTAAAGCATGATATCGGCTGCCATGAGAACCGGGTAGCCCACCAATCCATAATTAACGTTATTGGGTTGTTCTCTGACTTTCTCTTTAAAGGTCGGCAGATCGGTCAATTTTCCAAGCGGGGTGACCATCGAGAGCAGGGTGTGCAGTTCCATCACTTCCGGGATATGAGATTGGATGAACATAATGGTTTCATCCGGGCGTACTCCGGCCGCCAACCAATCCAGGGCCATTTCAAATGTATTAGATTTCAGGTCTTTTGTGGTTTCCATCGTTGTCAGCGCATGAATATCTACGATGCAATAGATACAATCGAATTCGTCCTGAAGTTTTATATAATTCTGAACGGCTCCCAGGTAATTCCCCAGGTGCTGCCGCCCGGTTGGTCTGGCTCCCGAAAACACGCGTCCTTTTTTGCTCATATATTCTTTTATCCTTTATGCTGCTGAAAAATAAGGTTGATGATCTCTTCCGGATTGGGAAGTCTTCCACTCTTTGTTTTCGAGTAGATCAATTTCCCATCCACAGAAACCTCAAAAGTACCGATCTTTTTTGAGGGAATTAATAAAATATCTTCTTCGGTTACCCCAAATTGCTCCTGGATGATATTGGCCAGGTTTTTGGCATCCTTCTCAAATTGGCAGGGAACACAATATTCAATGGATAATTTTTTGATCATCGCTTCTCCTGATTTATTGTTATCATTATAACGTAAACACGTTTGGTTTTTGGTAAAATCAAACTATGCGATGGTTTCCAGAAAATGTCCCGACAGAAAAAAGAATTTTTGATATCCTTGTCTCTTTCCTGTTGCTGTTAATACTCTCTCCTGTTTTTATCTGTATTTGTGCCCTTCTATGGATCAGTGAAGGATGGCCTGTTATTTTTTCCCAGGATAGGCCAGGGCTGCATGGAAAAATATTTCGATTGTGGAAATTTCGCACCATGCGCGAACTGCATGATGAAAATGGAAAGATCCTTCCGGATGCAGATCGGATTTCACCGGTCGGAAAATTCCTGCGCAAGACCAGCCTGGATGAACTGCCTGAATTGATCAATGTTTTCATTGGCGAGATGAGCCTGGTGGGTCCCCGGCCTCTGCTGGTTGCATATCTGCAGCGGTACTCAGCGCAGCAGGCGCGCCGCCATGATGTTCTTCCCGGGATAACGGGTTGGGCACAGATCAATGGGCGCAACGCTATCTCATGGCAAAAGAAATTCGAACTGGATGTCTGGTATGTGGATCACTGGACATTCTGGTTGGATCTTAAGATTCTGGTTTTAACAGTGTGGAAAGTGCTCAGCGGTGCAGGGATTTCTCAACCGGGCCGCGCCACCATGGATGAATTCATGGGGGATGAGAAGTAAAAACGGTTTAATCGGATAGCGCGTCGAGCGTATAGATCCTGCCGGCTTGCAGTTCCGTGATTACCTGCTGGATGAGCTGCTGTTTGCCAGGGCTGATGAGACCGGCTTGCGTATCGGCAAGATACAAACTGGCATTTACGGTCTTCCCTCCATTCCCTGCCAATACATCATTCCAAATATCTTTGATTGGAGTAAATCCATCAATGAGAAACGTTCCAGCCCAGATAGCTTGTGCTTCAGCGGGGGGAGTTGTGATACCAATGATCTTTACGCTCGTTTGTGCGATATGATTGAAAAGATCCGTTGAATATGCTGGCGGTGGAACGAAAACATACAGGATGGTATTTTGGTTTAATTCGTCGAAAGCCTGCATCCAATCAGCCGGTTGGCTGGATTGGGAGATTTCTTTTGTCATCGGATAATTATTTAATGGTGTTATCACCGCATTGCACAAACCACAGAAATATTTAGCACCATTCTTGAATGCTATAATTTCATTGCTGTTTTCACTGGTAAGCAGCCCGCCACCGCGAAAATTATCTGCCAGCATGACTGCCGCATAGCCTGCCATGAAAACCTGGTTTGTGGAATCTGCTCGTATAAGAGTCACGTTTGTAGATGGTGTCCATTCTTGATCGCTGATCACAATGAATTGAGTATTGGGGGCTGAATTAGAAAGACTCCCCAAGTTTTGGGGGTGACTTAAAAAAACCAGCACTTTAACATCTGGCGTGATTTCATTCGATTGAATTTCAGTTCGCGTTTCATATTCAAATCCTGAAGATGCTGCAAGCTCCTGAAGGGTGGAATTTGCTTGTTGCAGAGTCCATGCATCCTGAATATCTCCAGTAATTAAAACCACGCGGTCTACTGCAGTTGTGGGTGAAGGAAGAGGCATGCTGGTTGGGGTTGCTTGAGGGGCGGCTTCTTCCGTTTTTCCTTTGCAGGAGATCAGCAATACCGCAATCAGCATCAGCAGAATTATTGGAGTGGTTTTATTTCTCATAGGCGGTATTTTACACCATGAACGAGATTAAGTTATAATATTTACGTGAAATCCGCAATTTGAAATGATGGATGAATGGCTAGCCCGCTCTGAGATTCTCTCAAGCGGACTTTTTATTAGAAATAAATCACAGCATAGGAGAAGAAGAGATGCCAATTCACTTTGGAACTGATGGGTGGCGCGCGGTAATTTCAGATACCTTTACTTTCCATAATCTACAACTGGTCAGCCAGGCCATTGCCGACGCAGTAGCGTCAGAGGGATGGGTAAATGGCGTCAAGTTAGAACAAAAACCTGATCCAAATAAAGTCGTCATTGGATTCGATACACGTTTTCTCTCCGATCGATATGCAAAAGAAGCTGCCAGAGTAATGGCTGCAAATGGATTTAAGGTTTTCCTGTGCCAATCCGATGCGCCAACTCCAACAGTTTCTTTTGCTGTCCGTGATCTTCATGCGATCGCAGGGATCATGATCACCGCATCTCATAATGCTCCTCGCTATAACGGTGTGAAACTGAAGGCCTGCTATGGGGGATCTGCATCACCGGACCAATGCCGAAAAGTGGAAATTTACTTGAACGATAATGAAGAGCAAGGTCGTGGACCAAACCTGATGGATTTTGATAAAGCAAGGTCTGATGGACTTATTACGCGGTTTAACCCTATGCCCGATTATTACCAGCATTTGCGAAAATTGATTAATTTCAATGTGATTGCTGAAAACCCCCAATATATCGTGGTTGATTCCATGTATGGTTCAGGGAGGGGTGTTATCAAGGGTATTCTGGAAGGAACCGGTTGTGAGGTGTATGAGATTCGTGGTGAAATGAATCCCGGTTTTGGTGGGGTACACCCGGAACCGATTGCCAGCTATCTGAAACCACTTTCCGGGGCAATTATTAATGGAAAAGGAACACTTGGCCTAGCCACCGATGGAGATGCAGATCGCATTGGTGCGATGGATGAACGTGGAATATTCGTTGACCCACATCGCATCATGGCGCTGGCAATCCGATACTTGGTAGAAAAAAGACATCTAACCGGTGCGGTTGTGCGAACCGTTTCCACAACGCGTATGATTGATCGGCTGGCAAAACGCTACGGCCTGACCCTGTATGAAACCCCGGTTGGATTCAACCAGATTGCCGACCATATGCTGAGTGAAGAGGTATTGATCGGTGGCGAAGAATCGGGTGGTATCTCTTTCCTTGGCCATATTCCGGAGGGTGATGGAGTACTCATGGGTCTTCTGCTCACCGAAATTGTGGCTGAATCAGGAGCCACGCTCTCCGAATTGGTAGATGACCTCCTCAAGGATGTCGGACCGGCTTTTTATGAACGGACAGATTTGCGGTTGAACCGGCCGGTGGCCAAACAACAAATGGTCGAGAATCTGATCTCCGATGCTCCAGCTTCTATCGGTGGAGAAACGGTTGCCCAGGTTGTATCGCTGGATGGGGTTAAATATGTCATGGCTGATGACTCCTGGCTCTTGATCAGGCCATCCGGAACGGAACCGGTGCTCAGGGTATATGCCGAAGGTCGGTCCGCTGAGATGGTGCAGGCGCTGCTTCGCTACGGCGAAAAGATCGCAGAGAATTTTCAGTAAAAAAAACCTTTCCGTTTTTGGAAGGGATTTTTTTAATCACCTGTTGGGGTTTGCTGGAATTCAGCCACATTGGTGAGTTGAGCTGCGACAGTCTGTGTATACAGCATGGCTGGATCGTCTGTGGCGGTCGGTGGGACCAAGGTCGGAGTATTAGTTGCCGAGATCAGCTTATCCATCTCAAGCTGCGCTGTTGCAGTCTCAACTGCGCTGGCAGTTTGCTGGGCATAGATAATTGCTTCTGCTTCCAGATCCAAATACCATTGTTGGATATACAGAGCCCCGGCTGCTGCCAGGAAAATCAGAAAAAGCCAACGGAATGGATGTCTCTTCTTTCTCTTTTTCTCAGATACCTGGCTTTCGGATAAACTTTCTTCTTCGGAAAGGTTCTCGTGGTTTTCGATCTCTTTTCTCTCGTGGTCCATAATTTTTCTCTGTTATTTTTTCGCAAAATTAATCATCTGAAGAATGGGTAGAAAGGCGGGTGAATCCATCTGGTAATTCCTCGGATGGCTGAGGCTGCTGATCCATTGCATCATCATTTTTTGGCACAGGAATTTGAATATCTTTTTGTTTCTGCGCCGGAGCGCTTTTCTTTGTCTGCTCGGTTCTGTTTTCTTTCTTTGCGGTGTTCTCAGGCACATCAAACAGTTTCTGCTGCTGCCAGTCATCAACGGGTTTTTCTTCGTGCCTGTCTGCTGCGATCAGTTCTCGAACCCTGCGCAGCCATTCCGGCGTGTTATCCGGTTGGTTTGCAGTTTTTTCTTCCAGAGCTGATTGCACGAACGACGATCCTTCTCCGCTTTGATCAAGCATCTCCTCGTTAGATAACAAACTCTTCTGCTCGGTTTCGTTCTGCTCTTCAAGCGGAGCCTGGCAATACCAGCATTTTTCTGCTTTGCTCAGGTTAGGCCTTCCACAAACCGGGCATTTCTTTTCATCAAGATTATTGTCCATAGGTCGGCTCAGGGTCTATTTTTTTAGAGTATAGCACAATAAAAAGGGAATCAGATAAAAATTATAAAAAATCCAAGTAAGCAGTTTTTTCAAAACTTGGCTGTAATACTGATCATTGTCGCAGAGTCATTAACAATATCACCACTTAAAAATCCATTTTGAATATGCTCTTTTACCCTATTGAACGCTTGCAGGTCTGATTCAATGACGCTGATATCAACAGACGAAAAATATTTTTCAAAGACAACACGGTAATCCTGGATACGAAAACGGTTCAGATTGCTGGTCGGGTTCAACCAATTTTTCCAAACGTTTGGTGAGAAAGTAAGCATTTCGAAAGGATACTTGAAATAATGATCGCGCAGATCAACAAAATGCACATGCTTTCCTTGATTATTTGTGAGGATGTGGAGGGCGTGTGTGATGCCATCTACATCGTCCAGGTGTTCATAAACGGATGAGCTGAGCACAAGATCTACCTTTTCCATGTTGTGTCGGTCGGCCAAATCGCGGATATCTTCATGAATGATCTGAAGATGATCCGGATCAGGCCGGATGCCCTCTGCTTTCACCAGAAAATAATTTGGGTAAGCGTTGACCAACCCATCATTCAGTTTTGGGTAAGGCAGTCCTTTCCGTTCGCACAGAATGACCTTGCCCGCTCCATGCTGCAGTAGTTCACAGGCTGTGATGATATTCCCTCCGTAACCAAAGATCATGATTTTTTTGTTGGCTATTGAAATCTGCGCTTCGTAAAAATAATCCAGATATTGTTTTACCGCTGCCTGTGGATCCATTGTCTCAATTCCAGCTTTGATGATCACCTGCTTTTTTTTCATCCAATCTGCTAGATACTCAGGCATAAAATGGCGAACGATACGGGGAATGAGATATGCGAAGTTCATAGTCATCTTCTAGGGGCAGTTCAGGTTTTCGGGAAGCGGGGATGTTCGCGGAACAAGTAATTCAACGCCAACTTCTTGGAAGGTTTCCAAGGGTTCATAATAGCATAATAATGGCTCTGAAACCCATTTCACATAAGCGTCATTTTCTTCTCCAAAGTTATTTTCATCACTCTGATAGATGATCCTGGTGGGTTCGCTAATGATCAATGCAAATCTATGTTCTTTTAGATCACCATAAAAAAGATTGAAATAGGCCTGGTTATTACTCAATGCTTCATTCATCAGCAGTTTTTTTTCATACTCGCCGATTAGATTCACATTTTTTATTTTGCCAAATGTTAGAAGCTGCCTTTGGTCTATAAACAGAATTTCGCCAGTATCTTTTTTCTCATCAATTGCATCCTGGATACTGGCCAGTGAATTGGTGATGATTTCATCGGATGGGAGCGAGAGCGGTTTTACTGAATAAATATGCCGGATGCTTGGATAAACCAGTAAAAATAGAACCAGGATGCTCACCCAACCGGTTTTCTTTAATTCACTGTGGAACCATTCCGCTAATCCATTTTTCCAAAAAATACTGATCATGATTAACAAGGTGATGAGGAACATATCCATATTATGTAGATTGCTTCCCCCGCCAATTTTAACACTCACGACTGAACCAACCAGCAGAAACCCAATGATTGAAGCGATCAAGTAAAACTTTTCTGCTTTCTCTAATTGAATTTTTTCTTTTTTAATATAGATGCTGACAATGATGAATAAAGGTGTCACAATCAGGAAAAGAGCAGGTAAGATTCCCAGTGGGAAAGTCTCGGAAGGTAGTAAACGATACCAGAGAAGATCCTGGCTTCGCAGGATATTTGTGATGGATTGGAGAATACCGGACGAGGTGTTTTCTTCGAGGATAATAGGCGAGTTTTGGATGGACAGAAAATTCGGCAGAATAAAACCACCGATCAATCCAGCTAGGGCAGCCAGTACGCTCTTTAGGTTCCTTTGTTTAGGTAAGGAGACTTTCTCTCGAAAATAAATAAGCAAAAAAGCCCAAACGGTGGGAGCTATGATCCAGGTGAAGCGGGTCATATTTGCATAATACCCTGCGAGGGCTATCAGAATTAGCGAAGCCGGGAAGAACCGTATTTCTGCTGCGAGCAAAACAAGGATAGCGCAAAAAATCAGGGGAGCATAAATCGGTCCTTCGCTTAGAAATATATATGTCCATATCCCATAGGTCAGAAGAATAGGAAATTTTATTTTTTTATGCTTAAAAACGAGAAGACCTAATAACAACGGTGGTAAAAAATAGAGGATCGTATTCCAGGCGCGCATTCCCGCAATGGTCAGGTTTTTCCACAGGAATGCCAACCCCCATAAGCTTTGCCGCCCAAGATCAAGAAAAGCTGCTATGGTACTGCCATCGGCGATCTGGTAGTGATCTTTCCAAAACAAGAGTGAATAATCCCAGAACCGATTTCCCTCTGACCAGGATAGTGAAAAAGGATAATCCACAATTAACTTAATACGGTTTGAAAGTAATAAACACGCTGCAAGAAAAACAAGAGCGGGATAAAAATGATGTATGTCGAATGAAAAAATCTTCTTGCCCACGATATTGTAAGTCATAAGAAAAGTAGTGCATGCAAAAAGCAGGATTCTAAGGAATCCGCTGTGAATGATATTACCCCAACCTGAGAACTGCAGAAAAACGGATGGAAAGATACCTAAAAGAATAAATATAAAACCTTGGAAAAAGGGGTATTTTTGTACAAGATCAGAGGTATCTCTCCCTATGAAAAAATGCCAGAACAACAAACCGAATGGTATACAAATTATTACTAAGAAGATTATAAAAAGGGAGGTAGAAAAAGGATTGAAATAGATATCACGATTTAATCCACCCCAGTATATTTCTTTTAATTCAATACCGCAAATAATGACCGCTAACAGCGTCATTATTATTAATAGATTCTTTTGAAGTCCAGATTTGTTTTTTTCTGTCATCAATTAATTCTTTATATAGTTAATTTGATACAATTATAAACTCTATGAGAAATTATCCACATATTTAGTTTAGGTATTTCATGACAATTAAACCCAAAGATCAAATTCTACTCCCTCGGGTTATTTATGGAAATCGTGGCGATATTCTCAGCCGGTGGGGCCTGATCAATGGTCTCACTGCCATCGGTCAGGATGATTTGCATCTTTTTGCGCATCAGGCGGGTGACCTGCCCATCCAAATGAGAACACATTTTGAACCGTATGGAAAATATCACAACCTTTTTCTCTCTCACAAAGCAAGGTCTACACTGAGGAATGCAGATCGTATTTTATGGGGTGGCGGATTGGATTTGACCGATGAATCGAGCAAAGCAAAACTGCTCTACCTGCTAGCTACATTCTCACAGTATCGCATGGCAGGAAAAGAGATTAATTGTGTCTTTCAGGGAGCCGGTCCGCTAGTTACGCGGACAGGGAGGATTGTTGCCAGACAGATTCTCCAGCGAGTTTCTCATTTTGTAGCGCGAGATGAATATACCTATTCTCTTATTCATCAATTAAATCCAGGAATTCCTCTAACCTTAGCAGGCGATGCTATATTTTTTCCGGGTTTTGAGCAGCAGTTGGATTTATATAGTGATGCATCCACGATCACGCATTTTCTTGGCAATAAGAAATCCCCGGTGATTGCATTGAACCTGCGGCGCTGGTTCCACTTCTCCTCTGACCTGGTTCCATTCCAGCTTGCCAAGAAACGCTATGAAAGTAGAGGGCTGGAACAGATGAATCACCTGATGAAGATCTACATTGATCTTGTTCAAAAAATGCGCAGCCAGTTTGATGCCAGGGTTTTATTGGTTTCTGCCTATAATCCGGGAGTTTACAGCTGGGAGGATGATTTGCAGTGGCTAGAGGGTGTGAAGGCTGCATTTCCTGATGATCATGATGTTTGTTTGGTGAATGATTCGTTGGAAATGCTTGATTATCTTGCACTTATGGCGAAGGTGGACCTAGCGCTCAGTATGCGGCTGCATACTAGCCTTACTGTAATGCGTTTTGGAAATCCTGCCGTAAATATTAGCTATTCTCCTAAAGGTGTGAATGCTTTTTGCACGCTTGGGATGAAAGAAAATGCGTTCGATATCAACAGCATCATGCAAGATCCAGCTCCGATCTGGCATAGGATTGAGACAATCCTCAAGGACTTGCATGGAGAAAAAGAAAAAGTAATAAGGGGTGTGAATACAATTATGGTAACCAATATGCAGGCTCTCAATGCCCTTTTTTCAGGTGCTGATGACTGAACAAAATCATCCCATAAACTGGAAGTCAGTTATTAAAGGGGGCGGCACTATTATCTCATTGGCGTTGTTCATCTGGCTGCTTACTCGCCTCGATTGGCAGGAAGCCTGGACTATTTTGAAGAATATGCCAGTCTATAGTTATGGGTTGGCCATTCTTCTTCTCTTATTTGGGCAATTCCTCAATTCAATGCGCTGGTATTTTCTATTAAAAGCACAGGATGTGCAAATTTCAATTCCTGAAACTTTCAAGATCTATTTGGGAGGAGCGTTCGCTTCCAATTTTCTTCCCTCTACGATTGGTGGGGATAGCCTGCGTTTTTTAGCTATTGCGAAGATTACCAATGATCGACCACTTGCCCTTGCATCGGTTATTCTCGACCGGCTGGTGAATTTAATGGCGACCTGTACTCTGATTCCTTTTAGCATCAGTATTCTAAAAACGACCGGATTGCAAATAAACAGCGATCTTTTCGCTTTTTCTGGTCTGGCTGTGTTTCAGGGAAAGTTATGGAATTGGATCAAGCGCATGGTTAAAAAATATCTGGATCTGTTCAAGCGCTGGTTTAAAAAGCCGGCTTCACTGGTGTTGGCATTCCTTATCGCCTGGTGTTCAAGTGTGGTGCTCATGAGCGCGGTGTGGATTTTAGCCAAGGGTATTGGAATGCAGTTCTCCCTTTGGCAGGTGGTGGGGGTCAGTACGGTATCCTATTTTGTAACGTTACTGCCGATCTCAATTTCGGGATATGGCTTGCGTGAGATCACACTTACCAGCCTCTACACACTGCTTGGCGCTTCCCTGGAGCAAGCCACCGCGCTGGCGTTGATCTCGCGCATCTTTTCAACGCTTATCACGCTGCCAGGGGTGATTTGGCTGCAGCGAATCATTTCTGAAACAAAGGATATTAAAAAACCGGATTCGGTCTAAGCCTTGTTTTTTTTAAGGATTTCCAGCAATACAGTTTCATATTCTGAGACAATCTGGTTGAGATCAAATTTTTTGGCAAGCGCGCAGCTTTTCTCTTTGAAACGCAGCAGTAAGGCTTTATCTGTGAGCAGGATCTGCAGTGCATTTGTATATGCCACAATATCCTCTGGTTCGATTAGAAATCCGCTCTCGTTCCTGTTCACCAGATCAGGACATCCCCCTACATTAGCGAGTACTGGCGTTAGACCGGTCGCAATTGCCTGAACTCCAGCGACGGGCAATCCTTCTGAGCGTGAAGGCATGAACAGGATATCGCTCTCCTGGTAGGTCGCAATTACCTGCTCAGGATTGACCCACCCGGTAAGAGTAAAACGTTCTTGCATGCCATATTCTTTGATTTTTTGTTCAACAATCGGTTTCAAGGGCCCATCACCCAGCATAACGCAATGCCACTGCAAGGATTGGAGCCGGTTGAGCACCTCGATGATCAAGAGCGGATTTTTTTGTTCCATGAATCGGCCGGCAAACACGATCTGGATCGGATCATGGACTTCCAGGTGTTCCGGTTTGATGGCATCTGTATCTACACCGTTAAAGATAAGATCTGGCTCGATTCCCGGATAACTTTGTTTGGCCAGTTCTCTGGTGTAATTGCTGACGGTGATAATGCGTGCAGCACCTTCCCAGATCCTTTTCGTGAATGGATAGAAGATGCGGAACCATTTTCCGGTCTTTTCCGGAACGCCCCCCGGTATATCTCCCAGGTGAGCTGTAAGGAAATAAGGAATGTGAAATTTTTTGGAAAGCATCCTGGCGGCTGCACCGGCTGGGACGGCAAAATGCCCTTGAATGATATCCGGCCTCCAGGTGCGGATCAGGCGGCTTCCTTCTAGATAGCTGCTGATGATGAAAGCTCCCATGTCTTTCAATGTGGCACGGTAGGCATATTTTCGTAATGATGGAACGCGGATGATCTCGTAATGCGGATAGCACTCGTTTTTTGGCAGGCCTTTCAAGTGTGGGGTGATAATTTTCACTTCATGCCCGCGCTGGCTGAAACCCAGATTCAGATCACGGGAAACTCTCCCTCCACCCCCACCCACAGGAGGGTATTCATGGTTGAGAACGAGGATGCGCATGAAAATTTATTCTTTCCCTGAAGATTTTAAAGATTGCCCATTAATAATGGTGCGGATTGTATACGTAGGTTTATTCTGTGATTCATGATAGGTTCTTACCAGCAGTTCGGCAATGAAGCCCATCAGCACAGATTGGAATCCCATGATAACGCTGGTGATACTGATCAGAAACCAGGGCGTGGCTGTCACAGATACCTGGAACCAAACCCTGCGGATGAACAGGTATAACAGGACCGCTGCACCAATTGAAATCAATGAGATCCCCAAACCTCCGAAAAGGTAGATGGGTTTATTTGCGTAGGATGTAAGAAATTTAACGGTAAACAGATCCAAAATGACTTTAAATGTCCGTTCCAGGCCATATTTCGCTTTGCCATATTTTCGGGCATGGTGATGCACGCGAACTTCTGTGATCTTCGCCCCGACCGAATCGGCATAAACTGGGATAAAACGGTGCATTTCTCCATACAAATGGAATCCTAAAAGAACTTCTCGCCGATAGGCTTTTAAAGTGCAGCCATAATCATGCAGATGAACCCCTGTAACTGTTGAGATTAACCAGTTGGCAATTCTGGATGGGATGACCCGCGTGAAATATTTATCCTGGCGGTCATAACGCCAGCCGCTGACCACATCGTATCCTTCCGCCAATTTATCCAGCAGCATGGGTATATCCGCAGGATCATTTTGCATATCTGCATCGCATAAAACGACGATGTCCCCTTTGGAATGCTCGATACCGGCTGCAATGGCAGCAGTCTGACCAAAGTTTCGCCGTAAGACTATTATCTGCACATGTTCCGGATCATCTTTTGCGATAGCTTGCAATTCTTGAAGGCTATTATCCTTACTGCCGTCATCAACCATAAAGAGTTCCCATTTTTTCTTCAGGGGGGTGATTGCATTGCGAATTGCCTCATAGACGTGTTTAATATTTTCCTGTTCGTTATAGACTGGCACTACAATAGAAAGATCCATTATTTTCTCCTGAAAATCCGAAAATAATCATTCGGACTGCATTGGTCGATTGGCATGGTGTGCGGCAGTTCATCAAATTGTTCTGCGTCTATCCATTTTACAACATCCCCGCTAAACGTGGAATTCTCGACAATGGCATAATCTGCTTCCATTAGCCATTCCAAAGCAGAAAGAGACCGGAAACAATTGCGAGGAGTCGTGGTAAATAAATATTTTGGAAAGTTTTGGTTTTCATGCTCATCCGATCAACAGATGTTATTGTGACATTAGCATTTTATTTCTCTCTGGAAGTTCGTTTGATTCGGTCATGGATAATAAATCCGACCATCAAAACCAGGATTGTTGCGCACAAAACAACGATCATTTGTGTAAAGGGCAGACGAGTCCATAATTTGTAATAGCGACTGAGGTACCATTGCAGGAAGAACAAGCAAAAAACAGTGACAACGAGATAGATCCTCTTCAACCATGGATTCTTATGTTCTTTGAAATAGATGAAGATCCAACTGGCTACAAGGGCAATCCAGGGCAGTATGGCGGTATGTTTTTCTTTCATGGTGAAAATGGATGCAAGCAGCAGGGTTGGGGCAACGACGTACCAACCGTGAAGCCAAAAATGGCAATGATGCGCTGAGAGCACAATGCAGACATCCACCTTTTGAGGGTGGAAAATAGGTTTTATAAGGCAAGAAATATTCGAAAAATTTCTTTCTAATTGGATTTGTTCTTTAAAAGAAAAAATCTACCCGATTTGATTTGCCTTGTTTCTGAAATTGGTTCGATCGACTGCCAACCAACCTGTTGCAGTAATTCTATTAAAGAATAGAATATTTTATTTATACTGAGATTATGCTTTTCTAGGAATTCAATTGAAGAGATTTCAAGGCAACATGAATACATATTTTCGTTGTAATTGTAAT